>Ga0193727_1000096_pt1 | contig 26788 bp, 33 predicted proteins | sample H2c2metaG_FD_143051 | JGI IMG/M metagenome (GOLD analysis project Ga0193727, IMG submission 143051) | Soil microbial communities from a riparian zone of the East river system, Colorado, United States - H2c2 | ecosystem: Environmental > Terrestrial > Soil > Riparian zone | place: USA: East River...
ACTCGGTCTTGAGGGCCAGCCCGTCTGCCCCGGCGTCGAGCGCCGACCGCAGCGCGTCGCCGTCGTTGTACGCGGTGAGCACCAGGACCTTGGGCGGGTCGGGACGCTCGCGCAGCGCTGCCAGAACCGCGGTGCCCTTCATGCCGGCGAGTTCGAGGTCGAGCACGACCACGTCGGGCTTGTGCTGCTCGACCAGCCGGACGACTTCGGAGCCATCGGTGGTCGCCGCCACGACCCGCAGGCCCGGCTCCCCGTCGAGCAGCGCGCGGAGGCCCTCCAGTACGATCGCGTGATCGTCCGCCAGCAGCACCCGGATCATGCGGACCGAGGTCACTCGGCGGGCAGGGTGACGGTCAACGCCGTACCCTGTCCGGGAGCACTCACGATCGCGAACGTCCCTCCCAGCATCGCCACGCGATCCTGAATGCCCCGCAACCCAAAGTGCCCTCCTTCCACGCCCACATCGGCCTCCAGCGCCAGCACGTGTTTGGGGTCGAAGCCCCGGCCGTCGTCCGACACGACGAGCGTGATTGTCTGGCCATACTGCGCGACCTTGACCCGCTGGCGCGTCGCTCCGCTGTGGCGGTGGCCATTGGCAAGCGCCTCCTGGAGGACCCGGTAGATTGCGATTTTGGTCGACAGCGCGCAGTCGTCGAGCTCTTCCGGTACTGTAAGCTCGACGGGCTGGTTGGTGAGCGTCTCGTGCTGAACCGCCAGGCCCTCGATGATCGCTTCGAGCGGCCGCCGCTCGAACCCGGGGGGCCGGAACGCCCCGATGAAGTTGCGGATCTCAGCCAACGCGCGCTCCAGCAACCCGACCGCCTGTTGCGCTCGCTGATGCGACTCAGGATCGGCCACCAGCGCGCGCTCGAGCACCTGCAGCTGGGACAGAGCGGCGAAAATGTCCTGTACTGGCCCATCGTGCATGTCGAGCACGATGCGCTGGAGCTCCCGCTCGCTTGTCGCGATCATGCGGCGCGAGGCGGCGCGGACGTCAACGTCGCGCTGTCCCATGGGTGTCTCCCGGTGGCAAAAAAGGCCCGCGCCGGGCACGGGCCTCGACTGCACGGTCTCGTGGGGCTACCTGGCGCGTGCCGGTCTGGCCTTCTGTCCCGAACCTAGGGGTCGCGGGAGAGTGTGTCAACGCGCGCGTGCCGGCCCGCGCGAGGCCGCGATTCGACGGGGCGGGCGGGTGAATCCGGCCCAAACGGGCTCCCGTAGCCTGCAGTTGCTTGACGCCGAGGCGGAATCCCCCAATATGTAGGCGCGCCCCCCAACACATTCGGATGATGGTTCGGACCACGGACGACTTGGACGCGGCCTCTGGGCGGGACTGTCGCACCGATCGGGAGTGCGCTTGACTGGACAGCAGATGGTGAATGACGGCAGGCAGGAGGTGCTTCGGCAGGCGAGCGTGGCGCTCGGCGGCCGCCCGGTGACGTTGTGGGAAGTCTCCGCCCGCGCGGAGCTTGAGCCCCGCCTGTCGTACGGGGCTCACGCCCCGGTGGCCGCCAGCCCCAACGAAATTCGGACCGCGCTGCGACGCTGGAATATTCCCATCCTTCAAGGGAGCCGGTGGGTCGGCTGCCCCGCCGACGGCGCGGATGCCTGGGTGATCGCGCCCGTGCGCACTCGCCCTCCGGCGCCACCCCCCGGTGGGCACGAACGCCGCGGTCCCGAACGCCTTACGCTGGAGCTCGCCGGCTTGTGCGTCGGCTTGATCGACGCCCAGACGACTGCGACCCCCGTTCCCGCGGGAGTCAACCCGCTGCGGGACTTGACGAACCTCCCAGGCGTGATCGCGCACGAGCTTGGCAACCGGCTCACGTCAGTGCGGGCGACTCTCCAGCTGATGATGGAAGCGATCGCGGGCTTTTCCGACGTCGGTGCCGGACGGCGTGTCGAACTGCTGGACGACCTGGGTGACGTTCTGGACGACCTCGATCGGAGCATGCAGTTCCTTCGGGCGGTAAGGGATCGCGCCCGGGGTGCCCTCGCTCGCTGGGAGCGGTTTGACGCCGCCCGTGTCGTGCAGTCGTGCTGCACGCTGGAGGGACGCGTCCTGAGGGATCGGGTGCTGGTCGAACCCGTCGGCTCGTTCGAACCCCTGTACCTGCTGGGCGACCCCAACGCGCTGTACGACGCGCTGGTCAACCTCATCCGCAACTCCGCGGACGCCTCGGCCGGCCGGCCGGGGGTGGTGCGCGTCGGGTTGGAGCGCTCGGGCCAGTCGGTCCGCGTGACCGTGCGGGATGACGGCCACGGGATCTCGGCGCAGAGCCTCGACCGGCTCTTCGAGTCCGGGTTCACCACCAAGGGATTCGGGGAGGGCGCGGGGATGGGGCTGGTGCTGGTCCAGGACGTGGTGCAAAACATGTTCGGCGGGACGATCGCCGTAGACTCGGTCGTCGACGTCGGCACGACGATCACGATTACGTTGCCGATTCCCGTGCAGCGCTCGCTCGAGGCCCGGCGCCAGCCTGGGGTGCCCGCGTGAGATCGCGGGCCTAAGCTTCCGCCAGTAGCACCTCGAGGTCCAGCGGGAGCGTGTGCATGACGATGCTCCCGTCCGGGCCGCGCGTCCATTCGCGATCGGGCCGGTCGCGATACAACTCGACGCCGTTCCCGTCGGGGTCCCGGAGATAGACCGCCTCACTCACTCCGTGGTCCGCTGCTCCTTCCAGACGCACGCCATGGTCCAGCACGCGACGTACAGCACGAGCCAGCGCCACGCGGTCCGGGTACAGCACGGCAAAGTGATACAGGCCCGTGGTTCCGCGGGGAGGCTGGGGCGCCCCGCGGCCGGCCCAGGTGTTCAGGCCAATGTGGTGGTGATATCCGCCGGCGGAGAGGAACACGGCGTCGGGACCGTAGCGGGCGGTTTCCTCAAAGCCGAGTGCGTCCCGATAGAAGCCGAGGGCGCGGTCGAGATCGGACACCGTAAGATGGACGTGCCCGATACGGGCATGTGGGTCGATGCTCATCACCTGGTTAAACATCGCAGTGTTCCCCGGCGTCGCTTGCCGAACGATCTAGATTACATCCCATGGATGCTGCACCCGCGATCCCCGTCCCAGTCAATGAACCGGTCCTCTCCTACGTTCCGGGCGCTCCGGAACGAGCGACGCTGAAGCAGGCGCTGCAAGACCTCTCCGCCCGGGAAGTGGAGATCCCGCTGGTGATCGGCGGCAGAGAGGTGCGGACGGCCAACACCGCTGATGTCGTGATGCCCCACCGGCACAGCCATGTCCTGGCGCGTGTGCACCAGGCGGGGCCGGACGACGTCCGGGCCGCCATCGCTGCCGCCCGGGACGCATGGCGCGACTGGTCTACCTGGACCCTCGAGCGGCGCGCCCGGGTCTTCCTCAAGGCCGCCGACTTGTTGGCGACGGCCTACCGGCCCACCGTGAACGCCGCCACGATGTTGGGTCAATCGAAGACCGCGCATCAAGCTGAAATCGACGCAGCGTGCGAGTTGATCGATTTCCTGCGCTTCAACGTTCACTTCGCCAGTCGGTTGTACGACGAGCAGCCGATTTCGCCGCCCGGGACGCGGAACACGATGGACTATCGCCCGCTCGAAGGATTTGTGTACGCGATTACGCCGTTCAACTTCACCTCGATTGGCGGCAACCTTCCGACGGCCCCGGCGATCATGGGGAATGTCGTCGTCTGGAAGCCGGCAGCAACCGCGGTGTGCTCAAACTATCTGGTGCTCAAGCTGCTCCAGGAAGCGGGCCTCCCACCAGGGGTAATCAACTTCGTGCCCGGGCCTGCCGCGGCAGTGTCCGACGTGCTGCTCGCCGATCGAGCGCTCGCCGGCATCCACTTTACCGGGTCCACCGAGGTGTTCCGGAGTCTCTGGACTCGGGTGGCTGAAAATGTGACCCGGTATGCCAGTTACCCCCGCCTGGTGGGAGAGACCGGCGGCAAGGACTTCGTGGTCGCGCACGCGAGTAGCAACGTGGACGCGCTGGCCGTTGCCCTGGTACGCGGCGCCTTTGAATACCAGGGGCAGAAGTGCAGCGCGGTTTCCCGGGCTTACGTGCCGGACTCGCTGTGGCCCCGCGTGCGCGAGCGCGTGCTCGAGATGCTCGCCGAAGTCCGGATGGGCGACCCCGCGGATTTTCGAAACTTCATGGGCGCGGTGATCGACCGGAATGCGTTCGAGAGGATCACGAGCTACATCACCGCCGCCCGTGCGGACCCGGCCCAGCAGGTGCTGTTCGGGGGGCGTGGGGACGCAGCCGCCGGGTACTTCATCGAGCCCACGCTGATCCAGGTGGCCGATCCCGGCTACCGTTCGATGTGTGAGGAGATCTTCGGCCCCGTGCTATCGGTATATGTGTACCCGGAGGCCCGCTGGGCCGAGACGCTGAGTCTGGTCGATCGGACCTCTCCCTATGCCTTGACCGGCGGGATCTTCGCGGAGGATGCTCGTGCCGTTGCGGAGGCCCATACTGCGCTCCGATTTGCGGCGGGAAACTTTTACGTCAACGACAAGCCAACCGGTGCCGTGGTGGGTCAGCAGCCCTTTGGGGGCGCGCGGGCGAGCGGCACCAACGACAAGGCGGGAAGTTTCCTCAACCTGATTCGCTGGACCAGCCCCCGCGCCATCAAGGAGACCTTCGTGCCGGCCAAGCAGTGGACCTACCCCTTCATGGCGGAGCCGTGAGCCGCGGCGCGCAGCGGGGCGGGACGCGGCCGCCGATCCTCGTGCTGGTGATGGCAGGAGCGTTCGTGCTCCTGGTCGCCGCCCTGGTGATCGGTTCGCTCGTGCGGCCCGAACTTCCGCCGTACACGCTCACCGTCCCCTCGCCGGTCGCCGTCGGCGATACGCTCGTGGGCCCCGCGACCTACACGCTCGATGCGTCATCCACCGAGCGATGGCGCTGGTTCTCTTTCGACCGTGCGGCGGCGGTGGATTCCGGACCATGGGACGTCGCCTTCCGGCGGTTTCACCTGATCACCGCGCCGGGCGGGGGCGTCCGCGATCTCGGCCCGGTCCCCTTCGATTCGGTAGCCGCGGTACCCGACAGCGGCTACCTCCCCAATGCCGTCACCGGAGACTCGACCAATCCCGCGGTCGGTAAGTGGTATGAGTACAGCATGCTGAGCCACCTGCTCATGTCGAAGCATCACGTTTACGCCGTGCGCACCTCGCGGGGCAAGTACGCCAAGCTCGAGATGCTCGCCTACTACTGCAAGGATGCGGGCACGGCGTGCCTCACCTTTCGTTACGCCTACCAGGGAAGCGGGGGTCGGGGCGTGGAATAACGAGGCCCCCGGCGCGAGAGCGCCTGGGGCCTCGGGATAAGGTGGATCCTGACTTACTTCGCCGGCGGCAGGATCTTAAACATGCCGGTGCCGCACACGGGGCAGACGCCCTTTAGCGCGGGTCGGCCGTTTGCCATCTTCACCTGCTGCCCGTTTGAGACTGTTCGCTTGGCCTTGCATTTGACGCAATAGCCCTCATCCGCAGCCATCGGAGTCTTTCCAGCCTTCGCCATATCACTCCTCCGTTAGGGGCAGGGGGCAGGGGCAGGGCGAGTGGGGGTCTGCCTCGCTCCGCGCTACGTTGCCCCCCCCAAAGACGGTCACAACATAATACGGCGTGCTCAGGCCGTGGGAACCAGGCTGGGCGGGGGGGTGTCGGCGAAACCGTTGTGTTTGTGAGTTCCGTCACAAAAGGGCTTTGTGGCAGACCCTCCACAGCGGCACAGGACAACGACTTCCGTGGTTCGACCGTCCTTCCGAGGGGGGACCGGCAGCTCCCGTCCATCGGGGGTTACGACCCGGACCGGCCCCTGGACGATGAGGGGGCCGTTCGCCTTCGGGGTGATTATCACGATGGTTTCGCTCATGCGGGGAAGGTACTGCCCGGGTGCCCCTGAAACCACGCCGGTGGCTTGCCGCAGGGTTGGGCGCCAGGGAACGAGCGGTTGATCGCACGGGTATTGAACGCTCCCGCTCCCATGCGCTCGTTTGCCGCAATAACTCTCCCGCTCTGTGCGCTGGCCTGTGTGGCTGAGCGTGGCGCACTCACGAACCAGATGGCGCAGTCCAGCACGCGCTACCTGGTGCGCGCCGCACGGGAACCGGTGAGTTGGCAGGCGTGGGGCCGTGAGGTATTCACGTTGGCCGCCCGGCTGGATCGTCCCATCCTGCTCTATATCGGGGCTGACGACTGTCGCTGGTGCGCAGCGATGGATCGCGAGACCTACGCCGACGCTGCGCTGGGCGCGCTGATCGACTCGCTGTTCGTCCCCGTACGTCTTGATCGGGATGAGCACCCCGATATCGCCCGGCGTTACCAGGTTGCCGTGCAACTGTTGACCGGCCTGCGCGGCTACCCCCTCACGGTATTCCTCACCCCCGACGGATCGGCCTTCTTCGGTGGCACCTACTTTCCGGCCGACGACCCGCTCACAGGCCGCGGGATGAAGCAGATCCTCCCCGAAGTCGCCCGCAGCTTTTCGCAGCACCGGCCCTTCGTCGTGCGTCAAGCCGCGCTCGTGCGGCAGATGGCGTTCACGCGTGAGGGTGGGGCGCACGGCGTGTTGCAGCCGCGCGCCATCGCGGCGGGAATCGAGCGGGTGCGTGCCGCCCTGGTCGAAGCGCTACGCACCCGGGTGCCGGGCAGCCTGCTGGACCGTCCCGCCGCCGCGCTGCTGCTGGCGGCCGCGGCCCGGGGTGGAGACACGAGCAACGTCGGGGTGGCGCGCGCGGTGCTCGACTATCTGGCGGATTCAGGGGAGGTGGTTGCAGCCACCAGTGATCGGGACGAGCCGCCGGGGGTGGTGCGGGCAGGAATGCTGCGCAATCTGGCTGTGGGCTGGGTGTTCGTCGGAGACCCTCGCTACCGCGACGCGGCGCGTCATATCCTGCGATCGCTTGGTCCGGAGCTCGGCCGCACTCGAGACCGCGTCGTCTTCGCGGACCGCGAGGCCTACGTGATCGAGGCGGTTCTCGAAGCGTCGCTCGCGATCGACGACTCGATGGCTGCGTCGCGCGCGCACAGCGCCCTGGACACGCTGCTCATGCGCGCATACGACCCTGGCCGCGGCGTGCGGCACGTGGTCGGTGGAGCCGGTGTGGCCGGCGCGCTGCTCCAGGATCAGGTTCACGTGGCCGGGGCGTGCCTCGCCGCGTACGACGAGACGGGGCAGGTCCGCTACCTGCGGGTGGCGGAGGACCTGGCCACGATTCTCGCGCGCGACTTCGCGGACCCGATGGGCGGCTACTTCGACGCTCCGCGGGCCGATGCGGCCGTTCCGGCACTGGCCGATCGGACCAAGCAGATTTGGGACGACCTCCTCCCGGGGGCCAACGCGTGGGCGGCCCGCGTGCTGCTCCAGCTCGCCGACGCGACCGGTGAGCCCGCGTACCGCCGGCGGGCCGAGGCGACGCTGGAAGCGTTTGCGGGAATGGTGCCGGGAGAAGAGGTCCGGGGCTCGACGTATCTCGCCGTTGCGCAATCAGTCATGCCGCTCCCCTGACGGCGGCGTTCCCTTCGGAAACAGGCATCTTTACATCACGTTGAGAATCGAACCCTAGCGCCGCGCGCCAGCACGGGTGTAGCGTGACGCCTTGCTCCCACTACAGGTCTCATGGACGTAAGCGAAGGGCCATCGGACGCCCAGGTCGTGGCCAGAGTTCTGAGCGGCGAGCACGAGGCCTTCGGCCTCTTGATCCGCCGCTACGAACCGGGCTTGCTGCGCTACGCTACCCGGATGCTCGGCAGCCGGGACGCGGCGGCGGACGCAGTGGCGGAAGGGTTGGTCCGGGCCTATCGCCACCTCGCCAGTTGCCGCGATCCCACGCGCCTACGGACCTGGCTGTATCGGATCGTGGCGAACCGGTGCAAGAGCCACCTGGGGCGTCGGCCAACGGGTGATGTGTCGCTCGACGAGGCGCCGCCCGTAGCGGATCCGGGAGACAACGAGGCGGCGCTCGAGCACGCGGAGGAGTTGGCGCTCGTGGAGCGTGCGCTGATGACGTTGTCCCCCGAGAAGCGGGAGGCGTTCCTCTTGAAACACGTCGAAGGGATGAGCTACGAGGAGATGGCCGCCGCTACCGGGGAACGGATTCCCACGCTCAAGATGCGGGTGCATCGCGCCCGCGAAGCGCTGTTGGAAGCGCTGAAGGAGTACCAATGAATCCGATCGATCCGACCGTGCACCAGGCATTGGACGGCGAGTTGCCGCCGGAAACGCTCGCGCCCGCGCTGCGTCGCGACGTCGAGAGGCTGCAGGCTGTCGTGGCGTTGCTCGCCACGGCGCCGCTGGTGGGAAGCGTAGAGCAGCGGGTGATGGCGGCAATTGAGCGGCCGGCTCCCTCAGCTGCGCGACGGCTGCTCCGCTGGGCGGTCAGGCCCCATTCGGTTGTCCTGCGCATGCGTCCCGTGTGGAGCCTGGCGCTCGCCGCCAGCCTGCTGCTGCTCGCGGTGTTGCCGTCACCGAAGTTCGGCCCGCAGCTCGGCGAAGAGGAAGGGATCGCCCAGTTTGTCGGACGCTTTCCCGGAGCGCGCTCGGTGAACGTTGTGGGCTCGTTCAACGATTGGGGACCCGTGTCTATCCCGCTCGAAGACCGCAACCACGACGGAGTTTGGCAGGCCATCGTGGTCCTGCCCGCGGGTACCCACGAGTACATGTTCGTGGTCGACGGCGAGCGTTGGGTGGTGGATCCGCTCGCGGGGCGTTTTGTAGAGGACGGGTTCGGGCGGGAAAACTCCGTGCTGATCGTCCGGCCGCTGCGGCGATGAGACTGCCGCTGTCGCTGCTGCTGCTCTGTCTGACATCCTCGCTGGCGGGGCAGTCGCTCCGTGCGCGCCTCGAGGGGCGCGTTCCGGCTGCCAGCATTCCCGTCCTCGACTCGCTCGTCGAAGTGGCGGCCGCCGAGGGTCTCCCGATCGAGCCATTGCTTCAGAAGGCGATCGAAGGGGGCGCCAAGCACGTATCCAGCGAGCGCATCGAGCGGGCCGTCGCGGCGAACATCGATCAGTTGCGACAGGCGAAGGCGCTGCTCGTGCAGGCGGGTGACACGGTGCCGGTCGCTGCGCTCGAGGTGACATCGGTGGCGTCGGCGCTGCGACGTGGCCTTGCTCCGTCCATGGTAGAGCGAATTGTCGCCTCGCTCCCGAACCAGCCCCGGAGCTCGGCGTTCCACGCGCTCGCCGACCTGACGGCCCACCGCTTCAACCCGGACTCAGCCGCCGACTTGATCCTCGCGGCCGTCGGGAAAGGAATGCAGGGGCTACGCCTGCTCGACGTGTCGGGTGCGGCCCTTCAGGAGCTGCAGCGCGGGCGCACGCGAGCGGAAGCGCTTGCGCGCGTGCGCGCCAAGTTGCCAAATGTGCCGCCGGCGCCGACTCCGGCGCAGTCGACGGTCCAGGGCGCTCGCCGGCCCTCGGCGACCGCGCAACGGCAATAGTCCCGCGTTGCAACGCGGGACCATGCGGGCGTGACGGGCTCGACTCACTGCGGGTCTTTCCGTACGAAGCGGACCACGGTTGGTCTGCCAATTCCCTCGGGAGGTAATTCGCAATGATTTATCGCATCATGCTCGCCGCTGCATTGATTGCCGTTCCGGCGATCGTCGTCGCCGAGCAGCCGGCCCCTGCCACGGCTCATGCGCAGCAGGCTGACTCGTCCAAGGCGAAGAAGACCGGTAAGAAGGGGATGCACCGGAAGAGCGGCAAGACGTCCGCGCCCAAGGCTGCTCCCAAGGACACGGGAACCGGCAAGTAGGTTACGAAGTGTAGTCGGCGTTGATCCGGATGTAATCCGGAGTCAGATCGCAGGTCCATACCACCGCCTCCGCTCGACCGACACCAAGGTCGAGTCGGAGGCGGATGGCGTTTTGCTCAAACACGGCGCGCGCCTGTCGAGGATCGGGGTGGGCGGTGGCGCCGGCGGTAGCAAGGGTAATCCACTCACCATCCCCGGCGGCCTGGAGGCTCAGGCGGTCGACGGCCAGCGGGACGCCCGCGGCGCCCGCCGCTGCGAGAACCCGCCCCCAGTTGGGGTCGGCTCCGTAGATCGCCGTCTTGACGAGCGCGGAACGGGCAATCGCCCGGCCGATCTCACGCGCCGCCCGCTCGCTTGCCGCCCCGACGACCTGGATTTCGAGCAGTTTCGTCGCGCCTTCGCCGTCGGCGACGATCGCGAGGGCCAGCGTCCGCGCCACGAGCTGCACGGCTTCCTCGAACTGGATCCACAGAGCGCCGTCGCGGGCGGGATCGACGCCTGACGCCCCACCGGCGAGCAACAGCACGGTGTCGTTCGTGCTGGTGTCGCCGTCCACCGAGATGGCGTTGAAGGTCCGGTCCACCACGCGGTGCAACAGGGGGGCCAGCGTCGCGGGTTCGGCGATGGCGTCGGTGGTGATCACGGCGAGCAGGGTCGCGAGGTCAGGGTGGATCATCCCGGAACCCTTGGCGATGCCGCCCACGGTGATGGCGCCATTCGGTGTATCGAGACGGACGGCGCAGTGCTTCGGCCGCGTGTCGGTCGTCATGATGGCCTGAGCGGCCTCGAGGCCTCCGGACGGCGACAGGCGGGCGGCGGCGTGGCGCAGCCCGTCGGCGACTTGATCCGTCGGGAGTGGGACGCCGATCACACCGGTGGAGAGGACGAGGGCGGTGCGGGGCGGCAGCCCCGCCGCCTGTTCGGCGGCCTGCGCCATGGCGCGGGCGGCCTCGAGGCCGGGAGCGCCGGTGCACGCATTGGCGACGCGCGCGTTCATCGCCACCGCTCGGACCCGGCCCGGACGCTCACTGAGCAAATCGACATCGTAGAGCACGGGGGCGGCGCGCACGGCATTGCGCGTGAACACTCCGGCGGTGGCGCAGCTCGTCGCGCTCACCAGCAGCGCCACGTCGAGGGCGCCGTCAGTCTTGAGTCCGGCCGCCGCGGCCGCCGCGGTGAACCCGCGGGGGGATGTCACGGAGCCGTCGGCGAGCGAGACGAGTGAGGCGTTCATTCAGCGGTGAACATAGCGGCCCGTGATCGCTTGTGAAACCGCCCGCCGTTTCGTATCATAGCACAACCTTGCCGGGAGACCGTTCGATGTCGGACCCGTTTCTCAGTTCCGACGACTACGACGAACGCGCACATCAGCTTTACAACGAAGGACAGTACGACGAGGCACTCGAGACGTTGCGGGAGGGTCTCGCGCTGTACCCGCATGCCGTGGAGCTGCACGTCGGCATGGGGTACGCGCGGCTCGCGCGCGAGGAATACGTGTGGGCGCGGCGCGCGTTCGGCGAAGCGCTGGGCCTGGACCCCGATCACGAGGACGTGATCGCCGGTCTCGGCGAGGTGTTGCTCAAGTTCGGCGAGCGCGCCGCGGCGGTGGGCTGCTTCGATCGCATTCTGGCTCTCGGCTTTCACGACGACCACGACCTCATGCTGCAGGTGGGACGCGCGCTGTTTCGCGAGGGCGTGCTCGACCACGCGCGGCGTTACTTCGAGGTCGCGGTCACGGCGCACCCGGAGTCCGCCGACGCTGCCGCCTGCGTCGGGTACGCGGCGCACCGGCTCGCGGATGAGGGGGGCGCGCTCCACTGGCTGCGACGTGCCTTGGACCTGGACGCCGCCCACGCTGAATCGCGCGTGTACCTCGCGAACCTCCTGTACGACCGGGGTGAGTATGAGGCCGCGCTGTTTCACCTGGAGCGCACCAACCCCGATGAGCATTTCGACGGGCTCGCGATCTGGCGGCTGATCGAGCTCAAGAGGACCGTATACCGGCTGCCTGAGAACGACCCCGAGCTGGTTCCGTGGCACCGGCGCCTGGACGACCTGGCGGCGGTCGACGACCCCGACGAATTGATGCTGGCCGAAATCGAGGCCACGGGGCCGGACGGGCAGGTGCGCGATCCTCGACAACTCGAGTTGTTCGGGACGCTCCTCACGGAGCTCAAGGGGATGCGGACGCGCTCCGGAACGGGCGAGATTCACCGGGTGAGCACGCTCACGGGCGTCACCTACGTCGGGACGTGGGAGGAGATCGTGTGGCAGATGAAAGAGGACGCGGCCGAATGGGCCGACGGCTCGCTCGAAGACTACATGGCGGCGAGCGCGCGCCGCGGGCGCCAGCAGACCGGCATTGCGATCCCGGCCACCGATCCGGAGAGCTTCATCAAGGGGAGCGCCGACGCCGGGCTGCTGCGGATCCTGAACTGACGCCGGTTCGTTAGCCCCGGCGTTTCAACCCGATCGCCACGCTGAGCGGGCCGTCTCCCAGGGCGACCAGCGTGATGGCGCCCGCCAGCAGCAGGCCCTCGAGCTCGAAGCTGCCGCGCTGCGGGACCTTCACCGCCAGAATCGCAACCACCATCTCGACCGCCATGCAGGCCGCCCAGAAACGCGTGAAGATCCCGAGCAGGACACACGCCGCTCCGACCGTCTCGACGGCGATGAGGACGACGGCGAAGATCGATGCGAACGGGACATGGATGCTGTGGAGGAATCCGGCCAGCGCGGGGATGCCGTCTTGGAACTTCGCGATACCGTGGCGCAGGAAGACGCCACCCACCGCGAGACGCATGAAGAACGCCGCGTACGGGGCCAACCCGTTCATGAACCCTCCACCTAGAACATGGACATCGCGAGAAAGGATCGCAGGTTGTCGTTCGTCACCCGCAACCGGGCGGAGAGCAGACGCACGACGCACCAGAGAATCTTGTACGCGATGTCGCGGTTGAAATCGAGCAGCAGCTCGAAGTCGGAGCGTGAGATCGTGGTCAACGTGCAGGCGGTGTTGGCGATGGCGTCGGTCGAGCGTTCGGAGCGATCGAAAATGGACATCTCGCCGAAACAGGCGCCGGGCTTGAGCACCGCGAGCGCCTCCTCACCCGACCCGGGGATGGTGCGGGAGATCCGCACCTCGCCCTGGACGATAATGAAGAGGCGATTCCCTGGCTCCCCTTCCTTGAAGACATGCTGTCCCAGGGCGAACCGTTGCTCGCGGCACACCTCAGACACTCGAGCAAGCTCACCCTCATCGAGGTCTTGGAAGATCGCCGCATGCTTGAGCAGATTGAGGTCCACGGCGTGAAGCTACGCGGCCTGTGAGGGAGGGGCAAGTGAAACCGTGGGTGACGCCCGCCGACGCGCTCACCTTGCTTCGCGTTCCCCTTGCGGCGTTGTTTCCGTTCCTGCACGGTGTCGAGTGGCGACTCGGCGCCGTGGCGCTGGCGGCGGCGTCCGATTTTTTCGACGGCATCCTCGCGCGACGCTTCGGCGCCTCCCGCCTGGGTGCGGTGCTGGATCCGGTCGCCGACAAGCTTTTCATGGCGGCGGCGTTCCTCACCGTGGCGCGCTGGGGCTCGCTCCACCCGCTCGAGATTCTCGGCGTGCTGGGGCGCGATGTGATCGCCGTGCTGAGCTTCGCGGGAAGCGCCGTGCTCCGCCGTCCGGTCGCGCTGCCGGCGCGGGCCGGAGGGAAGGCCGTGACCGTTGGGCAGCTGCTGACGCTGGTGGCGGCGATCGCCACGTCACCGCTCGTGCGCCCGCTCGCGTGGGCAACCGCGGCGGTCGGGCTGTACGCAATCTGGGACTACGGACGGGCTGCCGCCCGCCTGCGCACGACCCAATGAGGAGAGGAGGGATATGCGGAGCATCTGGCTGGTGGCCGTCGGCGCGACCCTGGCGGTACGGGTGGCGGCCCAGGCATTCCCGCCGCCGCCCGTGCAGCGCGCGGGGCCGGGCGGGACGCGGATCGGCCTGCTGGGATTCGGCGTGCGCAGCGGCTTCGACTTCGCGGGGCGCGGCGCGGCGGTGCTTGGCGTCGCGCTCGACGCCGGGAATCTCTTCGTGGATCGGTTTCGATTGAGGCCGTCGGCCGAGATCAGCATCCTCAACGGCCCTAACACCTACGTCGCAAGCTTCGAGGGGTTGTACCGCTTCAACGGCGACAATCAGCGCGCGACGCCCTACTTTGGCGGCGGCATCGCGGTTGGCGGCCACGCGCAATGCGGCACCGATGCCTCGTGTCCGGGCGTGTGGCTCAACGTCGTGCTCGGAGTCGAGGTGCGCTATCGCTCTACGTTCAACTGGCTGTTCGAGTACCACGCCCTCAATGCGTTCCGGCGGAACCGTGTATACCTGGGGCTCACCACGCGGCGGGGGAACTGACGATGGCCGGCCGATCGTCCGAAGTGCAGGTGCGCTGGCGCGAGGACCTGCTGTTCGAAGGAGGCGCTCCCGGGCGCCCAGCGATCGTCGTGGACGGCCGCAGCGTCGCGGCGACTTCACCAGTTGAGCTGTTGCTCCTTGCTGCAGCGACGTGCTCGGCGGCGGATGTGGTGTCCATCCTCCTGAAGCAGCGGGTCGCGCTTCAGTCGCTCGACGTGGCGGTGCAGGGGACCAGGCGCGAAGCGGAACCGCGGCGCTTCACCGCGCTGCGATTCCAGTTCACGATCGCCGGCGCCGGCGTCGACGAGAGCAAGGCGCGCCGCGCCATCGACCTGTCGCTCGAGAAATACTGCTCGGTTGTGGCATCACTCGCCCCCGACATTCCCGTTACCTACGACGTCACGCTGCGCTAACGCGCTCGCCCGCTGCGCGGTCATGCTCGCCGCCGCCGCAGCCGGTCCGTCTGGAGCACGGGCACAACGCGCCGTCACCGAGCTACGCGCGGGGGCGACCGGCGTCGTGGCGGCTCGCGATTTTTGGGGGCTGGAACTGGGCGTTGCGCGCCGGGCCGGTCAACGCCGTGCCGCGATCACGCTGGCTCCCGGGGACGCCGCGGGCGCTCCTGGCGTGCGGGTCCGTGCGGCGGTGCAGGTGGTCCTCAAACCGGCGGCCCGCGTGGGGACGAGCCCGTATGCAGGGGTGGGGCTGGCGTTCGCCGGGGCGCGGCGCGCGCACGGGGCGGGGTACCTGGCGGTCATGCTTGGCCTGGAGGCCGCGCCCGGGCGGCTGGGGGGGGGCTGGTACGCCGAGCTCGGGCTCGAGGGTGGCGTGCGCGTGGCGGCCGGCGTTCGATGGCGGCGGGTTTCCTCCAAGCGCTAGGTCCGCATGCACGAAGGGCGCTCGCTTGAGCGCCCCGGTCCCTTATGTGCGACCTCGTGCCTCAACCGCTAGGTGCTGGCGCCTACCGGCATCGTCCGGGCCACGACCGGCCGGCAGTAGCGCTCGCCCAACACGCGCAGGTCGGTCACCTGCTCGTCGTCCAGGTCGGTATACCGGTCGCGCAGATAGAGAATCGTGTCGTCAAACCATTCGTTTTGGTGCTCGACTGCCGCCTCGAGGACGCCGCACCGCAGGATGTGGGAGAACAGTTCGTCGCGCGCTTGCTCGAAGGCGGTGGGGTTGTTCGTTCTGCCGGCTTCCGGACGCTTCTTACCCATGCAGTGGCAACTCCTCGCGGTCAGATGGTGTGCGGGTGAATGTGCGACGCAATCTACTCACGCCCGCGATCTGTGCCAAGGGCCGACGAGGTCTCGCGACCCGTGCTATAATCACACGGGCGCCCGTCACGCGGTGGACGAGCGCGTTGGAGACGCAACTCATGCCAGGCGGTGCTATGAGCGACGATCGCGATCAAGACGAGGTGTACGGTCCCGAGCGCGCACAACGGCTCGTGACGTTGTTGCGCGCGCTTGCCCAGCGAATCCAGGACCTCGATCGGGCGAACCGGCTCCTCGATGCCGCGCCCGAACTCCAGCAGCAACTTGGGAACGCGCGCAGCGAACTGTTTCATTACGAGGTGCGGCTGACCTACGACACGCCCGAGGTCGCGGAAAGCCGGCGGATCGTCAAGGACGCGGAGCGACGAGCACGCGAAATGGACTTTGGGACCGGTCAAGACGGCGACGACGCGCAACCCTGGCGAGGAGGATCTGCGGCATGAGAGGCTTCTACGTCCTGCTGGCCGCAGTGGGACTCGGCGGTGGCGCGTGGCTCCTGTACGCGGCGCGGCACAAGCCGGAACAGCCCACCGTGCCGGTCTCCCCGGCCCCAGTGGCTCAGGCGGGATCGTTCCGCGGGTACACGCTGGGGAGCGACTCGGCACCGGTTCACATCACCGAGTACTCGGACTTCGAATGTCCCTTCTGCGCGGCATTCGCGACGGTGCAGATGCCTGAAGTGCGCGCCCAGCTCATTGTTCCCGGCAAGTTGCAATGGCGCTTTCGCGATTTTCCGCTGACGAATCACAAATACTCTCGCACCGCGGCTCTGGCCGCCCAATGCGGTGGTGAGCAGGGGAAGTTTTGGGAGATGCACGATCAGTTGTTCTTCAATCACCAATGGGCGCAGACAGGGAAGGACCCGACCCGATTGTTCCGCGACTTCGCCAAGACGATCGGGCTCGATGCGGACCGCTACGACGCGTGTATGGACAGCCAGCGGTATGCCGGCCGCCTCGAGGAGAGCAAGCAAGAAGGCGAGGCGATCGGCGTGGACCACACGCCCAGCTTCTACGTGGACGGGCGGGCGTTTACCCCGCGGCCCACCTCGGACGCCTTCAAGGCTCTGGTGGATAGCCTGATCACGCACCGCAAGCGTTAATGCTGCGGCGCCAGGCAATCGCCGTTCTGGCGCTGGCGGGACTACTCGTCTCGCTGTATCTGTGGCTGCACAAGCTCGGGGTGATCGGTGTGTTGCAATGCGGCACGGGCGGGTGCGACACCGTTCAGGCCAGCCGCTACGCCGAGTTCCTGGGCCTCCCCGTGGCCCTGTGGGGCGTGGCCGGCTACGCGCTCTTGTTCGGTGTGAGCCTGGTGGCCGTGCAGCGGCCCGACGAGCCACGCCGCCGGCCGGACGCTGCTGTTGCGGTGCTCGCGTCGCTCGCCTTCTTGTTCACCGTATACCTCACCGCCCTCGAGCTGTTCGTCATCCACGCGTTCTGCCGTTGGTGCGTCGGGTCTGCGACGATCATCACCGCGATCATGGTGCTGTCGCTCGCGGCGGTCGGTCGCCGGCGATAACGGAGCGGAGCCGAGCACAGTGAGACGGTCCGGCCTTGGTCGTGCGCGGTCCCTCCTGTCTGCAGACTGGCGGGCGGTCAAGCGTTTTCTGGTCGGCAAACCGCTCGAGACGCACCGCTTGGAGTCCGAGCGGCTCTCCAAAGTGACCGGTCTCGCCGTCCTGTCATCCGATGCGCTGTCTTCCTCCGCCTACGCCACCGAGCAGATGCTGATCGTGCTGATGCTCGCCGGGGCGACGGGCGCCGCGTTCAGCCTCAAGGTGGGCGCGTTCATCGTCCTGCTGCTGGGCATCGTCATCGTGAGCTACCGGCAGACGGTGTACGCGTATCCCGGGGGCGGTGGCGCCTACTGGGTGGCCAAAGAGAATCTCGGCACCAATTTCGGGTTGGTGGCAGCCGCCGCGCTGCTCGTGGACTACGTACTCACGGTGACCGTGTCGGTCGCGGCGGGCGTGGACGCGATTACCTCGGCGTTTCCCACGCTCACTCCGCACCGGGTGGGGATGGGAATCGCCGCTATCCTTGTCGTCGCGCTGGGCAATCTGCGCGGAATCCGGGAGTCTGGCGCCCTGTTTTCGGTGCCGACCTACTTTTTCGTCATCATGTTCGCCGCGATGCTGGTGGTGAATGTGGTCCATCCCCTGGGGTACTGGCGCCCGCCGTCGGCTGTGGTTGAGACCGCCATGGAGCCCGTGACGCTCTGGCTGCTGCTGAAGGCCTTCGCCTCGGGGTGCTCGGCGCTCACCGGTGTCGAGGCGGTCTCGAACGGGGTCCCGGCCTTTCGGCCCCCAGAGTCGAAGAATGCCGCCACGGTGATCATCTGGATGGGCGTGATCCTGAGCGCGTTCTTCGCCGGCTCCACGTACATCGCGTACCATCACGTGGTGCTCCCCGTCGGCGACCAGACGGTGATCTCGCAGCTGGGGCATGGCGCGTTCGGCGACGGTCCGCTGTACTTCGCGCTGCAGATTTCGACGACGTGCATCCTGATCCTGGCCGCCAACACGGCGTTCGCCGACTTCCCGCGTCTCGCTTCGATTCTCGGCGGGGATGCGTACATGCCGCGACAGCTCGCCAACCGGGGAGACCGGCTGGTCTTTTCCAACGGGATCCTCGTGCTTGCCGTGGTCGCCGGGTTGCTGCTGTGGGTGTTCGGAGGCGCCACCAGCGCGTTGATTCACTTGTACGCGATCGGCGTCTTCGTCTCGTTCACGCTGTCACAGGCGGGCATGGTGCGGCGGTTCATGCGGCGGGCCGAAGCGGGGTGGCGGCGGCACGCCGTGGTCTCAGCGGTGGGGGCGACTGCGACCGGGATCGTAGTGCTGATCGAGCTCACGACAAAGTTCGCGGACGGCGCGTGGGTCACGGTGCTGCTGATCGGGCTGCTCGTGCTTGCCTTCTATATCACACACGCGCACTACATGTTCTACGCGCGACAGCTCTCGAGCAAGGAATGGCGGCCGGTGTGGCCCCGGAAACACATTGTCGTTGTGCCGGTTGCCGGTGTGTCGAAGAGCACCGCCGGCGCGCTCGCCTATGCGCTGCTGCTCTCGGGGAATGTCCGCGCAGTCGCCGTCGCCACCGACCCGTCGCGGGTGCAGTCACTGCAGGACGAATGGGATCTGTGGGATTCGGGCGTGCCGCTCGAGGTGATCATCTCGCCGTACCGCGCGATCGTGGGGCCGCTGCTCGATTATATCGGAACTGTTCAGGACGACGAGAAGCCGGACTGGCTCACGGTTGTGTTACCAGAAGTCGTGCCGGCGCGCTGGTGGCACACGTTTCTTCACAACCAGACGGTGCTGGCGATCAAGGCGGCACTCTTGTTCCGAAGGCGCACTGTCGTGACCAGCGTGCCGTATCATCTGAAGCGGTAGCGCGCGGCGGCGCCCGGCTACGATTCCGCCCCTTCGTACTGGATCTTGAGCCGTTCCACCACGCCCGGGTCGGCGAGTGTCGTCGTGTCTCCGAGGGCCCGCCCTTCCGCGATGTCCTTGAGCAGCCGCCGCATGATCTTGCCGCTCCGGGTCTTGGGCAGATCGGCGGTAAACAGAATGTCGTCGGGACGCGCCAGGGCGCCGATCTTCTTGACGACGTGGCCTTTCAATTCTTCGCGGAGCGCGTCGGTCGGCGCGTATCCTTCCTTCAGGGTGACAAACGCGGCGAGCGCCTGTCCCTTGAGCTCGTGCGCGCGTCCGACAATCGCGGCCTCGGCGACCGCCGGATGATCCACCAGCGCACTCTCGACTTCCATCGTCCCGATGCGGTGGCCCGCGACGTTCAAGACATCGTCCACGCGGCCCAGGATCCAGAAGTACCCGTCTTCGTCCCGTTTGGCGCCGTCACCGGGGAAGTAGCGGCCGCTCCACTTGCTCCAGTAGACCTGCCGGTAGCGCTCGTCGTCGCCCCAGATGGTCCGCAGCATTCCCGGCCACGGGCTGGTGATCGCGAGGTATCCACCACCGACGTCCACCCGGTTCCCGTCGCCGTCCAGCAACTCGGCATCGATGCCCGGGAACGCGACCGTGCCTGACCCGGGCTTGGTCGTCGTGACGCCCGGGAGGGGCGTAATCATGATTCCGCCCGTCTCCGTTTGCCACCAGGTGTCCACGATCGGGCAGCGCGTGCCCCCGATATGCTCGTGGTACCACATCCAGGCCTCCGGGTTGATCGGCTCACCGACACTGCCGAGCAGGCGGAGGCGCGACAGGTCGTGGCCGGCGGGGAGCTCGGTGCCCCATTTCATGAACGTGCGGATCGCCGTTGGGGCAGTGTAGAAGACCGTCACTCCATGGCGCGCGCAGATCGCCCAGAACCGATCCTTGGTGGGCGAATCGGGCGCTCCTTCGTACATCACCTCGGTGATGCCGAGTGCGAGTGGGCCATACACGACGTAAGAGTGCCCCGTAACCCAGCCGACGTCCGCCGTGCACCAGAACACGTCCTGGGGCTTGAGATCGAACACCCATTTCGTGGTGGCGTACACCTGGGTGAGGTATCCGCCAGTGGTGTGGAGGATGCCCTTGGGCTTTCCGGTGGTGCCTGAGGTATAGAGGATGAACAACGGGTCTTCGGCGTCCATGGACTCGGGCTCGCACGATTCGGCCGCCCGCGCCATCAAATCGTGCCACCAGGCGTCGCGACCCTGCTGCATCGGGACGGCGTCTTTGGTGCGCTCGAGCACGACGACGTGGCGCACGCCCGGCGTTTCCCGCAGCGCGTCGTCGACGTTGCGCTTGAGGGGGACCACTGTGCCCCGCCGGTATCCGCCGTTGGCCGTGACGAGCACGTTCGCTTGCGCGTCGTTGATCCGGTCACGCAAAGACTCGGCGGAAAAGCCGCCGAACACCACGGTGTGCACGGCCCCGATCCGGGCACAGGCCAGCATCGCGACCGCGACCTCCGGGACCATCGGCATGTAGATCGCGACCCGATCGCCCTTGCGGACGCCCAGGCCCTTCAGAACATTGGCGAACCGGCACACCTGGCCGTGAAGCTCACGATAAGTCAAGCGCCGCACCTCGCCCGGCTCCCCCTCCCAGATGAGCGCGACCGTGTCGGCCTTGCCGCCGCGCAGATGGCGATCCAGGCAGTTTGCCGACACGTTCAACCGTCCGCCGACGAACCATTTTGCGTGGGGCGGATTCCACTCGAGCACCCGGTCCCAGGGCCGTATCCATTCGAGCTGTCGCGCCCAGTCGGCCCAGTAGGCTTCGCGGTCGCGTTGCGCCCGTTCGTACGGGGCCCGATCCTTGACGTGCGCGGCAGCGCGAAACGCCGCTGGTGGAGCAAAGGTGCGTTGCTCGTCGAGGAGGGTCTCCAGGCGTTCTTTCACGGGCCGTCGGGGAGAGAGGTCGGTTAAGGTATGCACGCGTCCGGCGTGACGGTCAAGCGCGGCGCTAGGGCCTTGCAAACTGCGCGCGGGCGCTCGCTCTGCGGCATCCGGGACCGTGAGGCGGCTCACGGCCCTTTGACAACTGCTTGACAGGACACAGCTTAGCTATGTGGCACTGGAGTCGCACTGTGAGGTGTCATCTCTCAGTGGAGTCGTGTTGTGGAGGAACTAATGGCAACAACGCCCCGCCCGACGGAAAAGGTGGTGGCTGCTCCGGCAGAGTTGGGGCTCGAGTCGCGGACAGCGTTTCGGCGCACCGCGGGCGAGTTGGTGGACCAATTGCCGGAAGGGGCCGGACGCCTGGTGATCGACCTGTCGGCCACGCGCGCCGTGGACTCGGCGGGACTCGGGGCGCTGATGCTGATCCAGCGCAGGGCGGCGGAGCGGCGTCTCAGTGTACGCCTGCGCGGAGCCAACGAGGAACTGCGGTTTCTGTTGGTGCTGACCAAGCTCGACGACCTGTTCGAGCTGGAGAGCGCGCTGTAATCCCATAGAACGTTGCGCCATGGCGCCGTATATTGCGTCCCCATGGGGCGCGCGGTGCCGCGGCGTAAGGTCCTGTTTGTGGAGGACGAACCCTCGATCCGCACGACCTACGCGCGCTGTTTCGCGACACTCTACGAAATGGCGTTCGCGGGCAGCGGCACCGAGGCGCTGCAGCGACTGCAGGACTTCGAGCCCGAGGTGCTGGTGCTCGACATGCGCCTGCCTGACACCGACGGTGTCGCCCTGCTCCAGGAAATCCGTTCTTCTCACCCCGGCCTCCCGGTGGTCGTGACGACAGCCTACGTCAGCATGGAACCGCTCATCAACGTGCTCGACCTCGGGCATAGCGGATACCTGGTCAAGCCCTTCAACATGGATGATCTCGCCGCGCGCATCGATGCTGCGAGCTGAGGGGCTGCGGCACACCTTCGGCTCCGTGCGGGCGCTCGATGGCATTTCGTTTACGCTCTCCGCCGGACAGACCCTCGTGCTGTTCGGCCCCAACGGGTCCGGAAAGACCACGCTGCTCCGCGTGCTCGCCGGGTTGATCCGGCCGCTCGAAGGGCACGCGGAAGTCGCGGGGGGCCGGCGGGCGGTCGGGTGGATCGGGCATCAATCCCACCTGTACGCGCATCTCACCGTGCGGGAGAATCTGCTGTTTTGGGCGGCGCTGTACGGCGTGCCGGCGGCGCGGCGCGAGGCCCGCGCCGACGAGCTGTTGCGCCGGCTGGGTGTGGCGGACCGGGCCGGCGTGCCGGTCCGCGTCCTGTCCCGCGGCCTGACGCAGCGGGTGACGATCGCGCGGGCCCTGATGCACGACCCCAAGGTCCTGCTGCTGGATGAACCGTTTACCGGACTCGACCTCGCGGCGGCGGCGCAGTTTCGCGCGCTGCTCGCGGAGCTGACGGGGGCCGGTAGGATTGTGGTGCTCGCGACGCACAATGTGGACGAAGGCGTCGAGCTTGCCACCGACGTGGCGTTCCAGGCGCGAGGCCGGTTTGTGCATTTTGCCCCGCGCGGGGCGCGCGGCGCGGGCGAGATCGCGGACGCGTATCGTTTGGCGGTGGCCGGTGACTGAAGTTCTGCGGCACGCCTGGATAATCGCACGCAAGGATCTCGTGCTCGAGTTCCGGACGCGGACTGCGTTCATTTCCGCGGTCGTGTTCACGGCGCTGGTGTTGACCGTCTTCAACTTCGGGCGGGATCCCACCGCCGTTCCCACCATCGACCTGGCGCCCAGCATTCTCTGGGTCACGTTCACGTTCGCCGCCATGCTGGGGCTCAATCGCGCGTTTCAACTCGAGCTCGAGAACGACGCGCTCGACGCATTGCTGGTATCCCCCATCAGTCCCACCAGCCTGTACCTGGCCAAGCTGGTCGCCAACTGCGTGTTCGTCGGGGTGGTGGAGTGTGTTGGGCTGCCGCTGTTCGTGCTTTTCTTCAACGTGCCGGTATGGACCATTCTGGCACCGCTGATCGGCGTGATCGCGCTCGCCACCGTGGGGTTCGTAGCCGTCGGCACGCTGTTCAGCGCGATGGTCATCCGGACCCGCTTCGCGGAGCTGATGCTCCCCGTGCTGCTGCTGCCGTTCTTGATTCCGTTGGTGATGGCCGCCGCGCAAGTCACGGCCGCGCTGTTTGCCGGGCGCCCCTTGAGTGAGGTTGCGTGGTGGCTTAGGTTGCTCGCCGCGTACGACATTGTGTTCTTGTGGCTTGCGACGGTCCTGTTTCCCACGACGGTGAACGAATGACCACAGCTCAGCGCGGCCGGTGGGTGACGCTCGTGGGGCTGGTCTTGCTCGCCGGCGTGTACGTGCGCGCCCTGGCCTTCACGCCGTTGGAGAGCGTTCAGGGGCCGGCCCAGAAGATCTTTTACGTTCACGTACCCGCCGCATGGTCGGCCATGCTGGCGATGGGGCTGGTCGGCGCAGCGAGCATCCTGTTCCTGCTGATGCGGGATTACCGCTACGACCGCTTCGCCGCGGCGTCCGCCGAGGTGGGCACGACGTTCTCCCTGGTCATGCTCACGACGGGTCCGATCTGGGCGAAGCCGATCTGGGGCACGTGGTGGACCTGGGACGCGCGGCTCACGCTGACGCTGTTCCTTTTCTTCTTGTTTGTGGGCTATCTGCTGTTGCGGGGTGCGGTGCTGGAGACGTCGTTGCGGGCGCGGTATTCCGCGGTGCTGGGGATCTGCGGCTTAGTGTTGCTCCCCTTCATTCATCTCAGCGTATATCTCTTCCGCACGCTGCACCCGCAGCCGATCGTGCTCAAACCGAGCGCGCCGTCCTTGCCGGACTCGATGCTCGTCACCCTGCTCGCTTCGTTCCTCGTGTTCACGCTGCTGTACGTCGGATTCGTGATGCAGGTGTACGGCGTGGCGACCGCGCAGGACGCCGCGGGCGAGGTCTGAGGGGTAGGGGTGCCGCACAACGAGGGCTATATGGCCGCGGCGTACATCGTGGCGGCCGTCATTCTCGCCGGATACGCGCTGAGCCTCTACCGCCGATCGCGGAACCGCTAGGGCGCTACGCGGCCGCGCAGCTCGGCGCGCACATCCGCCAACCGTTCCAGACCGTCCGGCACCTGAGTGGCCCAGAGGCTGAGCGCCTCGTCGGCCGCCCGGACATCCCCCGCTTGAAACAACGCGTGGGCGTTGGCGCGCAGCGCCGCAGCGCCTCCCCCGGCGGCGTAGGCACGGGCGAATCGGGCGGCGGCATGAGCGGGTTCTCCGGCGCGGAGGTACAGCTCGCCGGCCGCCATGGCGGCATCGGGTCGCTCCTCGAGCGCCAGCGCCTGCTCGTACGCGCCCAGGGCGTCGCGCTGGCGAAACGCCATCTGTGACGCTTCGCCGAGCAGCATCCAGGCGTCCGGATTGCCGGAGAAGCGCCGGATTGCCGACTGCGCGGCGGCGAGCGCGCCCAGGCGATCCTCGCGGGCGCGACACAGGTGCACTAACGCGGGAAACGCGTCGCCGAACGTCGGCGAGAGCGTGCAACCGAGCCGCAGCCAGCCCTCGGCGCGCCCGGGGGCGTTACGCTGACACGCGGCCGCGCGCCGGACGGCAAAACGCGCCAGGAGGGCGCGGAGAGGACGGATCATTGCTTGATAATGGGTTTTGAGGCGGTGAAATTGCAACCAGCCATGGCGCAGGCGTCGCAGCCGCTCGCGGGGCGGCGGATCGTGATCACCCGCGCGCGGGAGCAAGCGGGGGAGCTGGTGCAGGCCCTCACGGCGCTGGGTGCCGAGGTGGTCACGGCACCTGCCATCCACATCGAGCCATTTGCCGACCTGGAACCACTGCACGAGGCCCTCGCCCACCTCGGGCGTTACCGCTGGATCGTCTTCACCAGCCAAAACGCGGTGCAGGTTGTCTTCGAGAAACTTCCGGCGTGGGGACACTCGGCGCAGCACTTTGCGAAGTCGCACGTCGCCGCCATTGGTCCGGCAACGGGCGACGCGCTCGCCGTCCGCGGCGTCCACGTGGATCTGTTACCCGATGGGTACGTGGCGGAATCACTGCTCGAGGCGATCGGGTCGCAGGGCGATCTGCACGGAGCGCGAGTGCTGATTCCTCAGGCCGAGATCGCCCGTGACACCCTGGCCGAAGGATTGCGGAAATTGGGAGCTGAGGTAGATGCGATTCCGGTGTACCGCACGGTAGCGGCCCCGGGGGACGGTGCCGGCCTGGCGCTGGAGATCCTGGCGGGCCGGATTGACGCCGTCACGTTCACGTCGTCCTCCACCGTGCACTTCTTTGTACAGAGTGTCGGGGCCGCGGCGGCCACCTCTGACCGGTACCGCGCCGCGGTGATCGGCCCCATCACAGCGGCCACCGCTCGAGGGTACGGCCTCCCGGTGGCGATCGAAGCAACGGAGCACACGAGCGCGGGGTTGGTGGATGCCCTGATCCGCCATTTCAGATCGCAGGGGGCGCTGTGAGCGGCGTGCTCAAGATCGGTACGCGGGGGAGCCAGCTGGCGCGGTGGCAGACGGAGTGGGTCCGCGAACGGCTCGCCCGCCACTCCGTCCAGACCGAAGTTGTGGTGATCACCACTCAGGGCGATGCGGATGTCGACCGGCCGCTGCAAGAGCTTAGCGGGACGGGGTTTTTCACCAAGAGCATCGAGGACGCGCTGCTGGACGGCCGCGTCGACATCGCGGTCCATTCCCTCAAAGACCTGCCCACGACGTTCCCACCGGGACTGGCACTCGGCGCTGTTCCCGAACGGGCGGACCCGCGCGATGTGCTGGTGGCGCGCGACAGTAACGTGACATCCATCGCGCAGCTGCCCTCCGGGGCCCGCATCGGCACGTCGAGCCTGCGGCGGGTAGCGCAGGTGCGTTACCTGCGCAGCGATCTCGAGGTGGTGCCGCTGCGCGGCAACGTTCCCACCCGGGTGCAAAAGGTGAAGCAGGGCTCCGACCTCGAAGCCGCGCTGCTGGCCTGCGCGGGTCTGGAGCGCCTCGGCCTCTCCGAGGCGATCGCGGTGCGACTCGATCCCTTCGAGGTGATGCCGGCGCCCGGGCAGGGAGCGTTGGGGATCGAAATCCGAGCGGACGACGCCCGGGCTCTGGCAGCGGTGCGGCCGCTGGATCACCCGGAGACCGCGCGGTGCGTGGCAGCGGAACGCCGCGTCCTCTCGGGCTTGGGGGGCGGGTGCCAGGCTCCGGTGGCGACATACGTAGAGACGGGGAAGGGGGCCGGGGGACGGGGGACGGGTAGGCTCTACGGCCGAGTGACGGCGCCGGATGGTTCGATTCAGATCACAGCATCCGCCGCATTCGACTCGGACGACCCGAACGCGACGGGGGTCGCGGTGGCGGACTTGCTGCGCGCGCAGGGTGCGCTAGCGTTACTCGCACGATGAGTTCATTCCCGACCCGGCGGATGCGCCGGTTGCGCCGCACGCCGCAATTGCGCCGGCTGGTACAGGAGACCCACCTCGTACCTTCGCAGCTCGTGTGGCCGCTGTTCGTGCGCCACGGTGAGGGGGTGCGCGAAGCGGTCTCCGCCCTTCCCGGCGTGTACCAGACGTCGGTCGATGAGGTGGTGAAGGATGCCGAACGGGCGACCAAGCTCGGGCTCGGCGGCATCATTCTATTCGGCCTGCCCGCCGCCAAGGATGGCACCGGATCCGAGGCGTACGACGAGCAGGGAATCGTGCAGCAGGCGATCCGCGCGGTGAAAAAGGCGGTGCCCAACCTGCTCGTCATCGGCGACGTCTGCCTGTGCGAATACACCGACCACGGACACTGCGGCGTCATCTCGGACGGGGACGTCGACAACGATGCCAGTGTCTACCTGCTCGGCAAGGTCGCCGTCGTTCAGGCGCGGGCGGGAGTGGACATCGTGGCGCCGAGCGACATGATGGACGGGCGGGTCGCCGGGATCCGCAAGGCGCTCGATGCCGCGGGGCATTCGCGCGTTCCCATCATGTCGTACGCCGCGAAGATGGCCTCCGCCTT
>Ga0193727_1000097_pt1 | contig 26753 bp, 19 predicted proteins | sample H2c2metaG_FD_143051 | JGI IMG/M metagenome (GOLD analysis project Ga0193727, IMG submission 143051) | Soil microbial communities from a riparian zone of the East river system, Colorado, United States - H2c2 | ecosystem: Environmental > Terrestrial > Soil > Riparian zone | place: USA: East River...
GGTCAGCGCGCCCGCCGGTTACATTTTGAGCCCGAACGACCAGATCGCAGTCGAGGTTTTCGGCGAAGACGATCTGCGCGCGAATGGGCGATTGAACGGGGAAGGCAACTTAAGCGTGCCATTGCTTGGTTCGGTCCATTTGGCGGGACTGACACTGACCCAGGCGGCTTCAAAGCTCACAGGATTTTATGCGCGCGATTATCTGGTGAATCCAAAGGTGAATGTCATGCTCGTTGGTTATGCGAAGCGGCGCTTCTCGGTTTTGGGCCAGGTAAATCGGCCGGGCAGTTATGAAATGCCGGATGGGAGTCCCGGTGGTATCGATTTGTTGGAAGCAATCGCTATGGCAGGAGGCTACACGCGCATCGCCGCGCCGGAAAGAGTCAGCGTGCGACGACAAACCGCGGCAGGGGGCGATCAGATTTTCAAAGTGAACGCGAAGCGGTTCACAAGGGGGAACGGCGGAAGTTTTCGCGTCGAGCCGGGCGACACAGTCACCGTCGGGGAAAGCATTTTTTAGCGCAAAGTTTTTGCGGCCGCGCCTTTCCGGGCGCCCTGCTCGCGTGTAGAATTCCGTCCGAGAGAAAATTTTTGTGATCAATCCTTTGTCCTCTGCAACGACAGATGCTGCTCTGCCGAATCGCAACAACGCAGGGTTACCGCATTTGCCTGGAGAGTACGCAGAGCCAAAGCGCGGGTTCGACTTGCGGCAATTCTGGCATTCGCTCATCGAGAGAATCTGGATCGTCGCGCTGTTTGTTCTGGCCGGTCTCTTTCTCGGGCTCGGTTATCTCGCGCGGACGCCGAACCTCTATCAGGGTCATACTGTGCTGGAAGTTGAGTTTCAGGAACCAACTGTCGTCTCGACGGAGGAATCGGCCTCGCGTTTACGCTCGACGTTTCTGGCCAGCCAGGAAGCGATGCGCACAATCGAGCAAAACCTCACCAACCAAACCCTTCTCGCACGAGTCATACGCTCCGAAGGCTTGGCCGAGAATGGTGGCGGCGCCCTCCTTGGTCAAAATATCGCCAGTAGTGACGCATCCAAGACGACGCCGCGGCCCGACGTATCGCCCGTCAAGAACAAGACGGACAATGCCATTGGGGTAACAACTTTTACGCCGCTCGAAGAAGCATTGAGCCGCGCACTTGCGAACATGGTAAAGCCCCTGATCCGCCGCGGCACGCGTCTGATCGATTTGTACGTGACGAACCGCGATCCAGCTATGGCACAGCGTCTCGCCGAAGCGATCGGCCGCGAGTATATCCGCAATTCGATCGAACGCCGCGCTTCTTTTAGTCAGGATGCATTGCGCTATTTGCTGGAGGAAGAAGAACGACTGAAGATCAACCTCCAAAAGAGTGAGGCGGCCGTTGCTGAATACAAAGCGAAAACACCTGACGCCTTACAACTTGGCGGTGGCACTGCTGCCACCGGTTCGCAGACTGGATCAGGGGCGGGAGCTGGTGGACCTCGCGGTGGATTGGTTGAGGACAAGCTGCAGGAGCTGAACAGCAAATTGACAGCAGCCAAGGCCGACCGGCTTCGTCTTGAAGGCGAGCTCAAGCAAATCGAGCAGTCGGGCGAAAATATCGAGGCTTTGCTCGCGATTCCGAGTATTTCCGCGGCAGAGTTGGTGAACGAAGCGCGGCGGAGCGTTACGCAGGTAGAAGCGGAAATTGCCACTTTGGCTTTACGATATAAGGAAAGGCATCCGAAGATGATGGCGGCGAGAGCCGCGCTGGCAGAGACGAAGGAAAAGCTTCATCGAGCGGTCATGGCGCAGCCTGCGATTCTGCGTAACGCGATTGAGCAGGCCAAGGCGACCGAAGCAAATTTTCAGGAAGCATTGCAAGGCCAGCAGGGCGCGGCCGTCGCGCTAAACCGTGCAGCGATCGGATATCAGGAGCTGGCCCGGCAAGCTGAGACCGATCGCGCTCTCTACGAGAGCGTCCTCCGCCAGATCAAAGAGACGAGTTTAACAAAAGACGCGAAGACGAATGCAGTCAGTGTTATCGAGCATTCGCCTCTTCCGTATACACCTGTTAGTCCCAGTCCCACGAAGGCGATCGCCCTGGGCCTGCTCGGCGGATTGGTGGCTGGCCTCGTCTTTGTGCTTGGCGCGGACACACTCGATCGTTCCATCAAAACTGTCGATCATGCGGAAGCGGCGTTTGGACTGCCTGTCTTTGCGGCGGTTCCGGAAACGGGCGAGGAAGGCAAAGTACCGCGATTGAAGCGACGAAGCGGATCTTTTGGAAGGTCAAATTATCGCGTTGTCGTGGAAACTCCCGAGGGTCCGGCTGCGGAAGCTTTTCGCAATTTGCGCGCGGCGCTTTCCCTGCTGGGTCCGGAAGTCCAACGCAAGGTTTCGCTGTTTACCAGCGCACTGCCTAACGAAGGAAAGAGTTTTACCAGCGCCAATTATTCGCTCGCGCTCGCGCAACAAGGTTACCGCGTTCTTCTTATAGACGGCGACCTGCGCCGGCCAAACATGCATAGAATCTTCCATTTCCCGGAGGCCATGAAAAAAAATAATTCCGACGAGGACAAGGCTGCCGGGGTCATGGATTGTCTGCTCGGAGAGTCGGATCTCAGCTCGGCAGCGCGCCCGATCCCGGCCGGGGAAATTGATATCGTTACCGACAAGGTTGCCACAGCTGTAAACATTCTCACTGCTACAGGAGGGCAGCTTTCCGTCCTAGCAGGGGGACGACGCGCGCCCAATCCGGCCGAGATCCTGGCCGGCCCTTTCTTTGGTCAATTAGTCACTGAGGCCGCGCGACTTTTTGATCGAGTGGTGATCGACAGTGCGCCGATCCTCGCAGTTAGTGATACGCTGCTGATGACGCCGTATGTGCAGACTGTGTGCATTGTTCTTCGAGCTGGGAAAACGCCACGCCAGGCCGTTCGCCGCGCAATTTCCTTATTGGCGAGTTCAGGAATTCGACCGGCCGGTCTGGTACTGAATCGCCTGCATCGCGGCCGCGGTGTTGGCTATTACTATTACTACGCCTCGCATGGTTACGGCGCCGGCGAGGGATCGTATTCTGTCAGCTACGATCGACGGTCTGGATCTGGTCACAAAGATAACGGCGCATCGTAAACGTTCGGCTTTCTCACCCGTTACTAGTCAATTCACTCTCGGCTATCCTCCGAACTCTGGCCTCCGTGCTCCTTTCCCCGTCCTCTTACCTCCGACCTCTGCCAAGCGGCGCCTCCCCAGCAAAGCCCAAGATAAGTGGCCACGTAGAGTTGGATGGAAGCAATCTGAAGGGGAAAATCGATGAGTGCGTGTAGCGCCACTCCCACGAGCGCAACAATGGCGAAAAATTGGAGTAAGCGTCTCCGTGGCCTCCAGTGTTGCGCCCAGGGCTTTTTGTAACTACGAATGGCGATCACCATTCCTCCGAAAAATAGCAAACCCCATAAGCCGCTTCCAACCCAGCCCCACTCCAGCACCGTCTGAAGATAGTCTTCGTGCAAGAATCTCCAGGTGCCGGGAACGTGGTTGATTGACACGCTGTTGTAAGACGGAAATACAACGCGAAAAGTTCCCGGGCCGAACCCGAAAAATCCGACGTCAGGCAGCGCGCTGATCGCAACCCGGGATGCTCGCCAACGGGCATCGTTTGGAATCCGTTCACTCACTGTTTGCCAGCGGTTGAGCGGTTGCTCCAAGTGAGTCGCCTGGCCGAGCGCAACCAATGTCAAAAGAATCGCGATCGCGCCAGCGATGGCGATATTTTTCTCGATACGCGAAAGTTTTCGCAGAAGAGTCGGTCCAAGTTTCACGCAAAGGGCGATAAACAACAAAAGCGCGATCAGTTGGGCCATTCGCGACGTGTTGGCCGCAACTGCGGCAAGAGTCAGAATAAACATGCTCATCCACAATGCGCGCATGCCGGGATGGGATGATGTCGTGAAAGCGCGTACGGCCAGACCTGCGGTTAGCGGCCAGACCAGATTCAAGTATGCCCCGGCATTTCCGTGATAATAATAGGTCGCAAAAAAAGTAGTTGCTCCCCAAGGGGGCGCTTCCTGCCAGAAAATCATTCGTGCGCCAGTCGCCTTTTGCAGCAAACCGAGAAACGCGATCGAGCCGGCGACGAGGCCGATCGTGTACCATAACCGCAGCAACCACCGATTGCTCTGAGAGAGATCGACAACGAACAAAATTGCGCAAAGCAACAGTGCGCCTCGCGTCATCCATGCAGCGCTAGTAGCGTAATCAACCGAACCAGCCAGCTGCGGAGCGAGATTCCACAGCGGCACAAACGCATAAAAATCCGAGTCGTAGATCGACTTCGCGTTGAGGGCCATCCACCCACCGATCCCGACCAGAGCGCATGTTAAGAAAAGCAAAAGGCGCGGAAGCGCTGGCCTCCGCCCGCTAATGAGCAGCTCGATGACCCAAAGGATGAACGCGGCCAACAGCAGCCAGTTAATCATTTGGATGCTCGCCGATGTTGTGCCGCCGTACGCCCATGGAGCGTAAATAAGCGCGGCGAGAAATATCCAGCGAGCCGCGTCCCGAACGATAGGCATTCCGAATTTCGGAGCTCGAGCTTCGCCTTTAGCGGCCTTTTCCAAACAGCATCGTGTGCACAGTTTTCAACACGATCATCGCATCGAGCTTCAATGAGTAATGCCGGATGTAGTAGAGATCATACTGAAGCTTCTCGACCGCGTCTTCATCGCTCTCCCCATAAGGATAATTCACCTGCGCCCAGCCGGTGATCCCCGGTTTCACCAAGTGGCGAAAATGATAAAACGGAATTGTCTGCTCGTAGCGTTCGGCGCACTTGGTCCACTCCGCGCGTGGCCCGATCAAGCTCATGTCACCCTTGAAGACATTCCACAGCTGCGGCAACTCATCGAGCCGTAGTTTCCGCAGCCAACTCCCGATGGCGGTGATCCGCGGGTCGCCTTTACGAGTGTAAATGTCTGCGTCTGTCTTGTTCGAGTCCAGCAGCATCGTTCGGAATTTGAAAACGATGAAAGGCTTCGCGTCCCGGCCGATCCGTTCCTGCCGGAAAAAAACAGGACGTCCCTCTCCGACCCTGATGAGCAGAGCGATCAGCGCAAAAAGCGGAGCGCAAACGATTAAAGCCACAGCTGACACAACGACGTCGAAAAAGCGCTTGAGATAATGATATGGCGAGGTGCGAGCAAGTTGAAAACCGGTCTGGAGCGGCCAAACCGGATCGACAATATTAAGCGGGACATAACGCCAATGGGTTTCGTAAAATGATTCCAAGGTGTAGACACGGGTGTGCTGAAACTGCGCCCGCACCAGGCGCTCTAGTAGTTGGGTGCCAAGCGAGTCCGCTCTCTCGGTCAGGATAATCCCACTGTAATGCTCGCCCAAATCATTCAGTTTGCGGGCAAGGTTCCCTTTCACCACCGGCGAGCCTTCACCGGCGATTGGCTGGCCCACGCGCTCATTACTGAGATCCACAAAATCAAGCTGCTGTCCGTTCGGTGAGTTCTGGTAGGCTTCGTAAAAACGCGTTGCCGCCGTGCCGCTGCCGATCACGAGAAATGACCGATTGGCGCTGCTGGCGACAACGTATTTTCGGATCCAGCGTCGGTAGAACAAAGACACCGGCAGGAAGATCATGAAACTCAAAAGCAGCACACCGCGGCTCGGTTTCATGGTTTGATCGAACGTCGCGGCCGAATAAATCAGCATCGCGCTGACCGCGGCCGCCGCCATAATGGTAAGCACATGCTCGGTCGCATAAATCAGAGTCCGCTTCTCCACGGCGCGATCGTAACCCCCGATGAAGTAAAGCGCCTGCACAATAACGGCGAGTTGAATCAGGTCGATGACGAAGAATTGAAACGGCGTCGCATAGAATGCATCACGCCGAAACCAGCCGACTATTGCGTAGATTGCGATCCAACTCACCACATCCAGAAAAAGATAAAGAACGGCGACTGACCATTCGTGCCTCAGAAAGCGCGACAGGCGTGCAACCAGGTTCCGGCGGAAAGTGCTTTGATTTGACTCCTGCTGGCCTATCGAGTTCGCGCCTTCCAGCCCGGGAAATTTTTGGGCTACAACGTTGGACTGTTCGCTACTCGCCATTGAGGGCCGGAATTATATGCTCAACGGGAAGAACTGGAAAGACCCCATTTTCCCATCGAGACCCGGGCGTCGAAAGAAGGGCGATTTCCGTCTCCCATTCTTTCTCAACTTAGAGCCCATTCCTTCATTCGCGATTCACGAATCACGATTCACACCTCCCGTGTTCCGGCGAGCTGACATCTCTCGCGTCTTGACCGCATTTACGAACTCGTACCACGCGAGCAACCGACAGAGCACCCAAGCGCGGTAACCGTCACGAAAACCTTGTTTCCAGATGTAATGATAAAGAAAACGAAGCGTCGGGCGGCATGGCGCGCGCCTTGCAAGCTTCTTTAGCCATCGCTTGCGCTCGAGCGCCGTTCCAAAGGGCGTCGCTCGTAAAGTGTTCTGGCCTGCCCTTTGATACAGTTGTTCGCGCGCCTCGGCTTCCCACGTGGAATAGCGATTGTGTTTCTCGATGAAGCTGGCGACATCGGGAAACGCATAATGCTCCATCGCAGCGGAAAGATATTCTGCCCGGCCATTGAGCAATACGTGTTCGTGCACCTCATTATCTCCGGATCGAACATCGTCATCGATTTCAATCCGTTCGTATCGACCGAGCCGATGCCGAAATAGACGCAAATTCCAGCTCGGAAAATACCCGCAGTGATTGATCCACCCGCCGAGAAACCAAAATCGGCGGTTCAGATAAAATCCATCCGCGTCGCTGCGACCAATAGCCAAGCTGATTTCGCGCTCCAATTCCGGCGTAATCCGTTCATCCGCGTCGATGATCAGGACCCATTCATGTCGCCAGGGAATATTTTCCAGAGCCCAGTTTTTTTTTCGTGGGAATTTTCCGTTCCACGCGAACTGCACCACTCGCGCTCCGGCCGCGGTGGCGATCTCCTGCGTCCCATCCGTGCTTGCCGAATCAACCACGACGATTTCGTCTGCGAACGCAACACTGGCGAGACATTCGCGCAGGTTTGCAACTTCGTTTTTGACCGGGACGAGTACCGATAACGGCACGCGCGTCTTGTCTCGCTCGTTCATTGAGTGATCTCGCGTTTCTTGCTTTCACGCGCGGGATTCCCAATAACAATCATCCATGGCTTTACATTCTTCATTACGATTGAGCCAGCGCCGACAATCGCCCCTTCACCAATGGTGACTCCTGGCCCGACGAACGCATCCGCACAAACCCACGCCTCCGCGCCAATGGTGATCGGCGGACGCAGCAATGGAAAATCCGATTTCGTGTGATCGTGCGTTCCCGCACAAAGATGTGCGCGATGCGATATGGTAGCGCGCGCCCCGATCGTGATGCGGCCGAGATTATAAATGAATGCGTATTCGCCGATGGCGCTCTCATCTCCCGCCTCCAGGTTCCAGGGAAAATAGATGGTTGCAGAAGGATAAACGTGGACATTCCGGCCGATCTTTGCTCCGAGACAGCGAAGCAGCAATCGCCTCCAGCCGAAACAGGGCCTTGGACTAAATCGGAAAAGCGGTTGCACGAACATCCACAATACCCGGCGGCTCATTTCGCCCGACGAGTACTTCATCGCGCGACGGTTTTGCTTGATGTCCAGCATGTGAAAGACCACTGACTATGGACTACGGGACTGCGGACTCATAGTCCAGTGGTCTCGTCGTTACATCCTCACCGTCTCAGGTGGTGTGCCGCCGCCAAGCACCCACTCGTAAACCGCATGCATTCGCTGACCGATTCGTGCCCATGAAAATTTTGCGGCCACTAGAGTCCGTCCGCGGATACCCATCTCTTTGCGCTCGCCTTCGGTCATCTCGACTAATTGCCTCAGACCCGTAGCAATCTCGTTCGCGGTCGTGCCCATGCGTTGTGCCGCTTCTGCGGCAAAGCCCTCGGGAAGATTGCATTCGGGCGTCATCAGCACCGGTTTTGCATAAGCCCAGGCTTCCAGCACTGTCATTGGCAGCCCTTCGCTAAGCGAAGGCAGCACAAATGCGTCGCACGCGCGATAACACGCATCCTTGTCCATTCCAAATTGCGGTCCGAGAAAAACGAGGGAGGTCCTGTTCGATGTTCGATGTTCCGTTATGTTACACCAAGCAATTCCTAATTGCGTTGCGAGTCGCTGAAGTTTTTCTTCGTGTCCTCCCTGATCCCAGCCCGCGATGGCCAAGAGCCATTCATCCAACTTCTGACTTCTGAGACGTGCCTTCTGAACAGCCACCCAAGCTTTAAGTAGCGTGACCAAATTCTTCTTTGGGTGCAGTCTGCCAAGATACAGCAGCACTTTTTTTCCTCCTGCAAAGGAGGCTAGCCCTGACTCCTGAATCCTGAATCCTGAGCCCTGAATCCTCTCCGGCAGATCAATTCCGTTGGGAATGATGCAAATTGGATTGTGCAAACCGTGCCGGCGCAATGTTCGATGTTCGGCCTCCGAATTGACCTGAAAGCAGGTCGCGCTGCGATGGGCGGCGTCCTCCCATAACGCGCGCACCAAGCGCTTTTTCCACGCCGAATTTCGGAGCGCCCACGGGGCGAGCATGCCATGTGCAGTGTATATGAGGGGCCGTTTTGTGCGTCGATGCCACCGATATCCGGCAAATGAAGGATACGTCCAGAGCCCATGCACATGCGCAATATCAGGACATGCCTCCGCGAGATATCGTGCGTAGCCGGGGGCGTAGCCGAAACTGCGCGCAAATACAGGTGAAAAAACGGTTGGTCTTAAAGGCACCCACTCGATGATGTCCGTCTTGGTGAACTCATCCTCCACGCCGAGGACGACAATCTCTTTTTCACGGCAGGTTGTCTGTGCAAGTCGTTTGCAAATCTCAAATAGACCGCCGGCCTTTCGCGAAACCGAATTCAACAGATACGCAATCTTCATCGCCGAAATCGCGTCGCGCCGAACAGGATTGCGCGGTCGAATGCTCGAAATTTCCTTCGCGGAAGATCAATTGCCATCGTTGCGGCACGCTTCAGTCCTTCACCGAAGCGATTCGGCCGGAGGTTCGTCGCGATCCTGCGGCTCGCATGTCCAAGGCGGTCTCGCTCGTCGTCTGATAACGAAGCCATCTCGAACAATCGCGAGGCCAGCTCATGCTGGTTCATGGGATCAAAAGTAAACCCATTGTCCTGCACCAATTCCGGCACGCATCCGCAGCGATTCGACACGATCAGCGGCAAACCCGATGCGCTCGCTTCGTTCACCACTAATCCCCATGGTTCGGTCGCGCTGGCATGAACAAATGCCCTGGCCAGCGCGTAGTAAACCGGCAGCTCTTCGTATTGCTTGAATCCCGGCAGCAGAACGCGATTGCGTATTCGCAGGTCATCGATCAGGCGACAGAGATCAGCCTTGAGCGGCCCGTCACCCAGCAGGACGAGGTCCCACGGAGCCATCCGACCACTGACTCCTGACTCCTGACTTCTGACTTCTGACCTCTGACCGTATTCCGCATAAGCCCGGAGTAGTGTGACCAAATTCTTTTTCGGGATAAATCGCGCCGACGCGACGAAGTAATTCTTCGGCAACCCATACTTCTTCCTAACTTCCATCTCCGAGCTTCTAACTTTCTTTGCGCTCCGCGCAAAGTAGTCGTTGTCCACCACATCATATCCCGTGAAAATCCGGTCACGCGGCATTCGCAGCTCAACCAGGTAGTCAATGTGACGTTGACCGCCCACAAGCGCCGTTGAATAAAGATCGACGATCCGTTGCTTGACCCATTCACGCCACCGAACCCGCTGGTCATCATGCGCCGTACTCTCCGACATCAAGATTGCCGGCGTGCCGGTTTCGGCGCACCACCGCAGCCCACCAATGGCAGCATTTTCGGACCATCCCGGGATCGCCACTGCATCAGGACTGCAACTTTGCAATGCATCTTCGACACGTTCAGAAACCTGCTTCGCGGACATCGTTCGCGTATCTCCACCGGGAAACAATGTGACTCGCGAATATTCCGCGGCGCCTTCGACCGGCGACCAGGCATACTCCTGTGTTTCGGCAGCGATCTCGATGCCGGTGACATCGCAATGGCGCGCCGCTGCTTCCAGTCGCGCGCAATGATAAGGACCGAGGCGATGAAAAACGACAGCGACTCTCACTTCGAGAGGAGTTCAACGCCCGCTCCTGGCGCAGCCCTTGCGACTGACAATCGCCTCTCCCTTTGAAAAGGAGAGGGTAGGAGGAGGGTTTTGCCTGGCGTGTTGATGTGGCTAACCCCTCACCTTCATCCTCTCCCCTTCGTAAGAGGAGAGGCGGGAAAAAGTTGCGGCGGACTCGCTGAAGAAAGTTTTAGTTGTGGATGGGCCGACGCGAGCGGCGCGGGAAAAACACCGCGATCCTTTGCGAAAAATGCGATTGCACCAATAAAGGCGAGGCCATAAATAAACGCGGGCAGGAAATCTATTGTTTGATGCGTGGCAGCGCGCATGGCTGATGTCGTGATTTGAATATAGAGGATTTGTGCAACGATCCCGTTTGGGCGGTTCGCTGCGTTCCAAAGGGTCTTAAATAAGTATCCCACCGCAGCGAAAAACAGGCAGCCAAGATAACCGAATTCGTTAAACGCATCGCCCATGCCCGTAACAGTTAGCCCTACCGGCAACTGAAATCCGAGCACGTCGTAAACGAAGTCGCTCATGTCGCGTTGTTCTCCCCCGATCATGAGCGAATCCTTGAAATCCCTGCCCAGGAATTGCGCTGGAACGAAACGGAAAACAATCTGGTTCCAATAGCCCGCGCCAAATTCGTAATCTCCTGTCTCTTGCGTCGCCGCTATCAGCGCCGTCGCATTTTTCAATTCACTGATTGCATCAGGCTCAAGAGCACCTCGAAATTGTTCCATGAAGTTGATCTCTCTAAACGCGTCGAAGGGATGTTCATTGGCCAGTTGCCGGTATTCGGAGGTCGACGGGATAAAGAGCATTGCTCCCATGACGGCCGCGATAATTGCCCAGCGCGGCGCAGCTTTTCCCTTGATAAAAAACACTCCGAGTCCCACGGACATAAGAAAAAGCACGGTCGGTTCGCGCCTTCCGTGGAACAGGGCCGCTTGCACGGGGATCACGGCGGCGCCGAATGCGGCAAGCCACGCAATAATCCATCCTCGTTTGAGCGCGCAGTAAAAACAGATTGCGAAGCCGGGATAAACGAGACCACCGAAGAAAAGGTAAACCGTCGAGATCCCGGTCATTCTGCTCGACAATTCTTCCTCCGGCGCCGTTCCGAATTTGTAGGTGAAAAAGAGGCCGATGAGAACGAGGACAATGCCGCCTTGCAGAAAACGCGCCAGATCAATGGGAATATTGAGTTTGGAAAGAAGCGCGGGATGAGGACGGCGTTGATAACCCAGCCAGCAACACGCCAGGCACAGGAAACACATTAGCAGCGTGATCCGGAGATAAATTCCTCCCCATTGATCCCGGTAAAGCGCGTAAGCTTGCGGGAGAATGAATGCTGTAAACGTCGCCGCCATGAAATACGGATATTCGTAAATGAGGCGTGGGCGCACCACCGCTGCCGCCAGCAACACAGCGCACGTCAGTGCGAATGGAATAAAGAAGTTGGGCATGCGTTAGGGAACAAGAGCTAGAAGATAGCAGTTCGAAGACAGGAGCCAATCCTTGATCTCCAACCTTCTATCTTCCATCTTCCATCTCCCATCCTAATCTCGCTGTCTCACCGTCAACGGCTGAAGCTCTTTTTTCAGGTGGTCGGCCAGCCGAATAGCCAGAGCAATGATGGTGAGGGTCGGATTGGCATAGCCTCCCGTGCAGAATACCGAACTTCCAGCAATGAAAAGATTGTTGGTCTCATGGACGCGGCAATTCGCATCCACCACGCCGGCGGCTGGACTGTTGTGCATTCGAGTCGTGCCAAGATGATGGTGCCCCGGCGTATGCACGCGTGGATGCCGGAGCGGCACCAGACGCCCAAGACGAGCGCGCTCAAATGATTTATTCAGCAGCATGCCGGCGCGGTGTGCGCTGTCTCGGCTTTGCTGCCCCCACCTCCAGGTTACCAAAGTTCTCCGACATCCGACGCTATCCAATTCCATCGAGAGAGAGACGCGATTCGAAGGATCAGGCGGTTGCTCAAGATAGAATTCCGGTTCCATGCTCCCGAACGTTTTTTCTGTGTTCGGCAGCATCGACCAAAAGCTCAATGAAGCCCGCTTCGGTGCGCGGAAATGCCGCCAGGCGTATGCCAAAATATCACCACAGTTTATGCAAGCACGAGGCGCTAGCGCGAGCGATCTCCCCAATTGCTTTTGTCGCGCGAGCAAACGCATTTCCCGGAGAGCTTCGATCCCTTTAGAACGGTAGCCCTTCGGTTTCGGGCAAAGCACGCCGGATAAATTCAACAGCCGGTTTTCCCGCAAAACTGCTTCCGGCAAAGTCAACCGCCCCAGTACGCACTGTCCCTGAACCGTCCGCACATCATACAGACCGAGAAGAGGAAAAAGTGCAGGCGACGAGGGAACCCACTCGCAAAAATAGTACAGCGGATGGTCCATCAGAAATCTACCCACCAGATCTCTGGCGTTGCCGATGCCCGCCGAGAATACTGTATTTGAGAGCAGTAGTAAACGGGCGTTCTCAATCCCTCCTGCCGCCAGAACGAAGACGCGCGCCCGAATCTGCGCCTGTTTCCGATTCGAGGTCAGCACGCGCAAATATTCGATCCGATTAGAGCTTGGGCCAGGAACTAACTCGGTGACCGTGGCTCTAAAAAGACAATCGATATTCGGACTCGCGTTAATCAGTTTCCTAGCGGCCATCAGGAGTGGCTCTGCGGATCGAAGCTTATAAATGCGCGTTATCGCTTCGCAAGCTGGAAGTTGGAGACATCGATTGCATTCATCCTCCCACACGGCGGCCTCGTAAGTATTCGAAGAAAGCCCACACAATTCTTCTGCTTGTTTGTAGTAAGGGTCTAAGTAAGCGCGCGAGAAAGGCCAACCGCTGTACGAAACCAAGTCACGAGTTTCAAAATCAATCGCATCCAGCGGCACGAACCTCGCTCCCATCGAGTTGCCCGTTAGCTCCATATTCCACATCGTCATTGTCCCGCCGAATTGGGACCGCCGCGCCCCAACGGGATCGAAATACTCGCCTGTTGTGTCTTCGCCCCGAAGCAGCGACTGCCGTTCGAGGTCAAAATCCATTCCACCGCTCTCTACCAGGAGAATGCGAAGTCCAGCACTGCCAAGTTCCTGGCACAGTGTCAAACCGGCGGGACCGCTGCCGATGATGCAAACGTCAGCCGTTAACCGCGCATTATCCGCAAGTGTACGAGCGTCCTGAAACATTTAAGTAATTTCTCGGACTTCTAATTGCTGACCTCTGACTCCTGAGGTCTTGACATCTGAATTTTCAGACCGGATTCACTTTCTGAAAACAATCAAGGAACATCTCCCGATATTGCGGTGCGAGCACGACCCAACTAAATCGCGTTCGGACCATTTCTCTGCGGCGGATCGCGTCAGCCTCCGAATCTTCTCTGCCCAACTTCTCGCGTATCAGAGCGGCAAGCACCCCCAGCTTTGATAAATCACCGAATGTGCCTTCGCTCCCCAAGACGAACCGCATCACCGGATGATCGTGCGCGATCACCGGCAATCCATGGACCAGCGCTTCGAGAAACACGCGGCCAAATCCTTCCTGTAATGAAGCAAGCGTAAACAGGTCGGCCGCGCGGTAGTAGTCGTGTACTTGATCGTGCGAAACTGATCGCGCGGTAAAATTCTCCTCACCGAGCGTCCGACGTGCGAGTGTGATGATCGCATCGCTGTTTTGATCCATCGCGCCAAGTAACACGAGGTAAGGAGCCGATCTTCCATCTTCTATCTGCGATGTCCCGCCTGCCACGCCGTAGCCTTCACGTAGGCGGACCATCTCATTTACCAGATAGTCCATCCGTTTCTGGTTCGCCGAAATCCAGCCGACACTGAGAATTATGGGACGATCGCCGGGCAGACGCAGCTTCCGTCGCGACTCGCGTCGACTGTTTTGATCTTGATCGGGCGCTCCATCTGGCACGCTTATTCCATAGGGCACCATTCGATGCCGATCCGCCGGTTCTCCTGCGTCGAGTGCTTCCTTAATATAGAATGGCGCGACCTGATGCACGTAATCGGTGCGATCAAACGGCGGATGACACGGACCGCCGTTCGAAAACAAAAGCCGGAAAGGCACGCCGATTTGTTTTCGCCACCGAAAAAGCTGAAATCCTAGGTTTGAGTCGCTGTAAAAAATAATCTCAGGCCGATGCCTACGAATGGCGCGCACCATCGATGGAAAAGTAGAGAGTTGCTCAGCTACGTAGCTGCTCCGGCGAATGCACGCCCCAAGTAATCCCGCCATCCGGTGTGTGCGCGGCACGTTCCAGAGCACGTGCTCATCCGTTTTCTTTTCACCGGCGCCTTTGTAAAACGTGATGTCCAGATCTTCGGTGCCGCGCAATCCATCAAATACTTCCCTAAAAAATATTTCGATCCCGCGGTCGATGATCCCAACCCCGCTGCACGAAAAGAAAATCCTAAGCGGTCGCATGTATCGGTTCCATCCAAAACCATGACATTCGCTCAGGCCGTGACTCGCCGACGGCCCCGCGAAGATACGATTTCGGCAGCCACCGCGTGTAGAAATCTTTGAAAGGAAAGTCTGCGAGCGTCCGCTCTTGCTGCCAGATATGAGTGATCTTGTGAGTTGTCACAAATCGTTCGCGGATCTTTTCGCTGATTCCTTTCTCAACGAACTCGTGCAACTCCACGAGGATGGATGCGCGCCGCAGCGATGGCACAGCACCGGGATCGATCAGCACCGCTTCGTAGCCTTCGGCATCGCAAATAACGAATGTCCGCGATGTATCCACCAGGACGCACTCGAGGTCCTCTGGCTCACACTTGCCGCGAATCTCCAGGCGATCCGTGACGGCGTTTAACCTTGCCGCTTCCGCCAGCGCGGAGCGCTCCTTTGCCTGCATTTCAAACGCAATGACGTGCGCCTGTGGATTTCGAAACGCCATACCAACGGCGTAATAGCCTTCGGCCGCGCCGATATCGACAATGAGCGAAAAATTCAACGCGCACGCCTGTTCGATGTACGGGCTCAACTCACGCTCGTAAATGCCAAGCAACTTTGGGATGTGGATGCGAGCGTTGTGGAGGGGCGAGCTCTGTGTCGTCCCTAATTGTGACCGAGCGCGTCTCTCCAATGTCCATCGCATCCCGGTGAATGGCCCGGACCAAATCCGTCCGTCTGTCCGTGCACGAACGAGATTTTCAAGATAACCGGTGGGCCTGAACCGTGCAGGAATAAGCTTTCGCGCAACGCTCGCAAACGCGCTAAAGATCATTGCAATAATCGCCGAAGGCGAAACAATGTCGCAGCCCAAGCAGCATGCAAAATTGTGTAGCTTGCCGCCGGCACAGCTCGAATCGGTTCCGCTGAACGAGAGGGTTGCGCTCGCGGCGCATAGTCTTTCAGTAATTCCCGAACCGGCGTAATGAAGTGCAATGCAATTGGGTCCCGGGGAATTTCGCTCGCTATCTCTGCTGTGGCGATCTGAGAATGGTCGATCATTTCAGAACCGATATGTCCCGCGATTGCCGCCCATAATCCTTGCTCAAACCAAGAACGATGCTGAAGCATTTGCGGCAGCCCAACTCGCCTGCAAACAGCCTCGATCCATTCGAAATCGATCGCATCGCGTCTAACGCAGAACAGCCCGGAGTTCAGACGCGCTGTGGGGGAAACAGGACCCAAAGGCCAAAAATCTCGCAGTCGAAACCCATGACAAGTCCGGCTGTCGAAAAGAAAGCGGCACCCAACGCTTCTCTTCTTCGAAATTTGGAACAATCCCTGGTGGGCTCGCAGGAAGAAGACATCGCTATCGACAAAAGAGACATTTTCGCCGCAGCAAAGCATGGGCACATCTAAAATCTTGAGCAGATGCGGAAGCTTCGGCCGTGCTTGTCTTAGCGTTGGAAACGCCTCCAATGGTCTAGCCAACTCGCAATCTGCTTGGTGCCGCGAGAGGACCAACGCCTTGGGCAACTCGTCCCGAATCAGTGCTTCGTCCTCATCGGTAAGGGAACCATCATCGTGGATGACCAGCTGCAGTTTCTCCTGGCTCGTGGCCAGGAGACTCTTCAGACAAATAAGCGCCATCGAGACGTCTCGATGGCAAACAAGGTTATGGACCTCCAGCATTTATTCGCCAGAAGCTACGTGCAGCTTTTCTTCGAGCAGTTTGACGGTCTCGTACGGAATCGGTTGCGGTCTGCCCTTTGGAGGAAATTTGGGACGTAACCGGTCTAACACTGGCAGACATAACGCGTGCACCAATCGTTGTACAGCGCGGATGTGGGACGGTTTGAGATGATTTGTCTGACGAACGAGCGGCAGCTCCGTTCCCGGTTTCCAATATTTTAGATCGGGCAGATCGTCCGGAGTGATGAATCTCTTCCATTCACGTTCGGCCCAATGATGCAATTCTGGTCGTGACCAGTTTGCGCGGTTTTCTTCGTCGGTCATCATGATCGCGCGCAACCGGCAACGGCGTTCAAGCTGGACCGGATCGCGATACGGATAATGCCGGATCGGCAAACGCTCGCGCGCAACATAACCGGCATTAAATGGAAACGAAACCGTAACCGGCCACTGCATCGTTTCGCGATAACGGCAAAGCCGGGGTTCGCTGTATTCACTTACCGTGTAATGCCGGCGACGATCTTCAATCGGACGCTGTCGATCTTTTAAAGTTTCCTCGCCAGCATTCCATGCGTCCACTTCCGACTGAAGCAAACGGAAATCGTAATATTGGTGATATGCGGCCGTCTCGTGTTTGCGCATACAATTTTTTACGAATTCCGGAGCGATGTGATGAAACTCATCCGTATCGACCCGCAAAAACCAATCGCCGTTATGCATGTTCTGTCTCGCGACGTGAAACATGTAACTGCGAAGACGTGTCTCCGAAAAATAAACCGGCTCTTTGCGAATCGGCACAATCCGGTTGTCGCGTGAAGCAAGGTCCTGCACGATTTCCCATGTATTATCGAGACTCCCCGTATCGAAAACATAAATGGCATCCGCCCATCGCCGCAGGTGCTCCAGGCATTGGCCGACGATATCGGCTTCGTCACGAACGGGAAGTAAGGCGGCAAATTTCATTCTGTCGTACGGGTGGCAGCTCAAGTTGCCCCATGTGCAGAAGGTCATTTCGCAATGACCTTTCCTCTTCCACGCTATTACACTTTAGGCTGTGGACCCATGCATACCCTCTGCGAACTAACTCTTCCGGAGGAAATGGCAGTCGTTGATACGAAATGGCGAACGTCCCTCCCGGCCCATTGTCGTCGATAGCTCGGAGGTCGAACGCAGCGCACAACAGGCCGAAAATAAGATCATAAGTCAGGTCAGTTTTAAGCCAAAGACCATGCCTTCCCGTTAGCTGATGTTGAACGTACGCTTTGTAAAACGATGCGCTCACGGCAAAGGCGCCTCCCTGCGGAGATGCGACTTTATGCCACCCATTGTTAAATGCATTCAGCAATAATCGACGAATGGTTCGATTGTTGTCGAAGAACGCAGTCTCAAGTCGAGGGAATGGTGTGCGGCGAAACCGAAGCCTTCGGGACCATTTAAAAAAGTGGTCCCGCCAGGTACATTCTGGAGGGAGCCGACCTGTTGGATCAGCCTTGATCCCAGACGCGATAATTCCAAGGTTGGCATTTGCACGAAACCGGTCCGAAAGGCCGCCAGCGAATGAGCGCAACAAGAGGCAGTCCGAATCGATCATAATGATGAACTCCGGAGAGCCGCTGCCAAAAGCTGCCTCGAAACCAAAGAGGTAGTTAGTAGCCAGCCCACCGCGCCAATGATGGCCACGAAACTGCCTCGGACTCGGATAGATCTGAAGCTTCCTATGTCCGAGCAACGTTGCTATAGATTCGTAATCCCTCGCAAGCTTGCAATCGTCTAGAATGATTAATGAAAGAAGGTTGTTCCCTTCAACCTTTGCGAGCGCAGCAGCTATATAGTGAAGCCGCTCCATTTCAAATGGATCCGGCCCAAGTGAAAGCACGACCGAGAATGCACCAGCCATCAAAAAGCGCTGCCTGATTTAATGCGCTCCGCCAACAACATCGCGCGAGCAATTGCTTGATCCATATCGTAATAACGATAATCACCGAGGCGACCACATACTAGGAGGTTGGGCGTGGCGCGGGCACGCTCGCGATAAGCGTCGTAGAGCTTGGAGTTCGCTTCATTAGGGAAAGGGTACTCATAATCACTCGGGTTTTCGGCTGTAACCGTGGTTTCTTTTGTCACAACGCTTCCTCGAATTCGTTCGGCAAATTCGGGCTGCATCATATATTTCCATTCGATGCTACGGATGTGAGTTAGCTCGGGAGCAGGACTGTTTACCTGGACGTAAGGTTGCGCATAATGGACATCCGGGAGGTATTCGTGTGAACGCTTCTGGCCGCGATACTTTAGTTTCCCAAGATCGAAGCCATAATATTCATCTATCGGCCCGGTGAAGATGATTTTCCGTCGTGCAGAAAAATGATCGCGGGCCTTGAGATAGTCGCAATTTAGCACCACCGGGATTCCTATGAGCATGTTGCGCATCAGGGCGGCATAACCGTCGACCGGCAATACCTGATAGCGGTGTCGCTTCAAACGTGGTTCATCATCCAAACGCACATCAAAGCGGCGAGCGAGACGAACAGAAAGAGTGTCCGCTGGGACTCCCCACTGCTTTTCCGTATATCCTTTAACAAACTTTTCGTAGATGGCTCGCGGCATCATTGCGAGGGACGCTTCCTCGAAGTTTCGCGGTGTCCCAGTAAAGGTCGGTTGCCAATCTTGGCCAGCGACGCGCTGGATATAACTCGCTGCAATCGGCCAGTTCTCATATTCCCCATCGACATGTGACTTCAAGACAGCCTCATATTTATAAAACCGACTAAAACGGTTCACGAAGGCCCAGACGTTTTCGTCGTTGCAGCGAAAATAGTGAGGACCATAGGTGTGTATCCGTATTCCACTGGGATGGCAATGATCGTGAGCGTTGCCGCCGATATGTGATCGCCGCTCCAGGATCAGCACAGAATATCCGGCGTCGGATAACAGCCGTGCGATCACGCCACCGGTAAGTCCGGAGCCTATTATCAGATAGTCAGCTTTCACTGCACCTCGAGCTCAATGAACAGCGCAGCGAGAACACCGGCCGACCGCGGATGAAAAGGAGAGAGCGAAGCATCACGCGGCGGCCCTCGTTCTATCGAACAGTTGTGATGCTGATGAGACCGGCTGGCGCGCGAGCTTCATCCACGCGTAATAAACGCGCCATTCAATCGGGGACCGATGGTGCAGACAGATTGGAATTCCACGAAAGGCCGACCACCACCAGACTGGTTCCCGAATCGCCCGGATCGGGCCCTTGCTGCATGCATGTCGGAACTGGCGCCAGATGCGAAACAAAGCCACGGCTATGACATACGGGAACGGGCAGCGCATCAAGACGCTCCAAAGCTCATTGCGTGCATTCAAAGGATGCCTGGATAATCTGCTCAGATTTTGTGGACTCAGGTGATGACGAATACTCAAACGAGGATCGAAACAAACAGTATAACCCGCCGCATAACACTGGAGCGCGTAATCCGGTTCTTCATAACCATGCTCAAAAAAAATCGGATAACCGCCAAGGCGCAGATAGGTTTCACGGCGCATCGCAGCGGCACAATTTGGATAAGCAGAGACGAGATGCGCGGGCGACGATGGTAATTTAGTCGGATCTGCCGATGCTCCGCCATCGCGGACCTCCGGAAATGTGATCACGGCTGCACCTGCATGTTGCCCGAGGACAAGCTGCAATTTCGCGAAGAAATCTCGATCGAGCGGGTAACTATCGTCATCGAGACTGAGAACGACGTCGCCGGAAGCGGTGCGCATCAAGCGGTCACGTGAAAAGACCGAGCCACGGGCAGAATCGTTTTCTAACAATATGCAACTGGGAAAGTCTTGCCGCACCATTTTGCTCGTTCTATCCGTACAGCCGTCGGCGCAGATGAGAATTTCATCGGCTGCCGGCTGAAGTTCGAACAATTTGCCAAGCGTTCGCCGCAATTCTTCGCGCCTGTTGCGCGTGGTGATCATGATCGAAGTTTTCATGTGCCTACCGAATCATTTTCGTCCGCGGCGAATGATTTGAGCGCGGAAACTAAACGCTCACCGTAGCGTGCCCATGTAAAATCCCGCGCCCGTTCGCGCGACGCGCGAGCCATCCGATCGCGCTTTTCTCGGTCTTCGATGATTTCAACAATCGCGTCGGCCAGCGTTTCAGGATCGCGCGCCGGAACAATTCTGCCCTCAATCCCATCACGCACGACCGCCCTTGCTTCTGGCGTCGTCACAACTGGGACTCCGCAGGCGAGCGCTTCGTAGTTGACCTCGGGCCCGGTTTCCGCCAACGACGGCAGTACGAAAAGATCCGCAGCAGCGAACTCGCGCGCCATTTCCGCGCGGGGAACACGGCCAAGAAAAGTCAGGTATCTGCAATACTTCTGATTTGCGACAGACCATTGCACGTCACCCGCAACTCGGAACTCATAGCGCAGGCCACGCGCCACCAGTTTTTCCACTGCTAATGCAAAGTAATGAATACCTTTGCGCAACTCCGCAGTACCGGCAAATAGCACCCGGCCGCGCACCGGTTCATTGCGGACTGAAAATAATTCGGGGTCCACTCCGTAAGGCACAACCGCAGTACGTTCGCGCGGAAACGCAAAATTTTCTAAATCGTCGCGCGTTGCTTCCGATGGGCAGATCGCGAAATCGGTGAGTGTGAGCAGGGCGTTTTCATCGCCACGCTCTCGACGGATGGCCGCGAAGTCAGGTCTATCCGGTTCCCAGTCCGGAAAATTTCTCCGCTCCTCAGCCACGATGCGCTCCGTGCTCAGCGAAATATAAATTTCAGTGACAACGATGAGACCGCGCTGTTTTCCTGCGGCAAACAGCGGACTGCATTCGCCCAGCATGGAGTACATGTGCGTAGCCTCGCCAAACCCGCACCGTGTCATAGCGCGACCCAGCGCGCTCGAAAAGCGCATCGACTCGCGAAAATCTGCGGCGGGGGCGCGCCTGTTCGCTAAGCGACGCAAGGCGTGAACAAGACTCAAACCGGGGAAAGTTGTTGTCTTCGTGCGAATGCTCGGCGGCAGACGACGTCCCGCTAATCGTGGCGCGGGGTTATCTGGGAACGGCAACATTGCCCCGGTGGAAAGCACTTTTCCAAGGTCGAGATCCCCAGTGATGTCGGTGTAGAAACGCTCGAGCATTCCGGCTTTTTCAAGAATCGCTGGGACGGCGTAACCGCGACGCGCCCCAATCTGAGCGACGATAAACTTCATGAACGGCCGATAGAGTCACTAATCGCCAGCCACGCCCGATTTCTCAGTTCCACAAGATCGTGGACCCGCGGTAGCAACGTGTTCAGCAACGCGCGATGAAAATGCCAGCGAGCGGCGAACATCATCACCGCTAACACGATGGCCTGCGACCCGATCGCGGCGAAGACCACACCAAGAATGCCAAACACCGGCGCAAGTAACCAGCCAACCGCAATCATCACCAGCAGGCCGGCCACTCTGGCTTCCAGTCCAATGAAAGCGCGTCCTTGTCCCCGCATCGATTCCTCCAGAATCGTCGCCTGCCCCGCCAATGCAGCGGCGGGAATCAGGAGAATAGCCGGCCAGATCGCGGGCCGGAATGGTGCCCCATATAGTAGTGGTAACATGATCGGAATGATGATGGCGACGGCAAGCCCGGCAAGCAGCCACGTCCAGGCAGTGAATCGAAACATTCGCGCGACGCGATCAAAACCTTCGCGATCTTTGGCCTGAGTGGACATACCAAAGGTCACAGTTCCCGCCGCGCCCGCCAGGCTGTTTACGACCGAACCCGCTGTCATTGCAACGGCATAAAAGCCAAGCTGCGTTGTGCCCAGCAGAAAAAGCAGCAGCGCTTTGTCGGCGGATTGCGCAAGCGCACCGAGCAAGCCGGCCAAACCGTACGGGAGCGCCTCGCGAAAAACGGCATTCAAGGGTTCCGTTGGGCCCGGAAGGGGCGCGCGCTGCACTGCCAAGCTCACGCGAGCGAAAGCGACTGCGGCGTTTGCGATAAGCAAACCTATGACGAACCAGCCGACGTTGCGAACTCCAGTAAACCACAAGACGACGACAAATAGCAGGTAAACAGGATTCACTATCAGACGTGTCCAGTTCATCTGGGCAAACCAACCAGCCCCCTGATCGATCGCGATCATCGCCAGCGAGACTTGATTGAAGATGATAAACGGGACGAAAACGTAGGCGGCGTTCCGGACGACTGTATCATTGCCCGGCAGAAGCCACGGAATTGCCGCAGCGCAAAGCACCGCGGTGACAGTTCCAGTCAGCAGCGTGAGCAACAAGCCGGTCCGGATCACTCGCGCGAGATCATGGGCGCGTCCGGCGCGGCGGGCTAGCGCAACGCTAACACCCATTCCACCCATGGCCGCAAACAATCCGGGCCAAAGAATGGCAGCGGCGAACTGACCGCGTCCCACAGGACCGAGCAGGCGCGCAACCAAAATTCCCTGAACAACCGTGCACGCCTGGATGACAACATTGGTGATCAGTGTGGAAGCGAATTCCCGCGAGCCGATGGGACGTATTTGAGGCACGCTCGCGATGCCGTCTGCCACAGCGTCGCCCTGTGGGACGGCTTCCAGGTTGGCGTCAGGGTGGGAATTCATCGCATGCCATATGATAACTCGGTAGGGCGAGACTCTGTCGAGCCGACGAATAAAACCGATTTCTGAAATCTGATCTCTGCTTTCTGACTACCGCCTTGCTTCTTCGTAGAGCTTTTTGATTTTCGTAGCTCCAGCGTTGTTATACCAGCAATTGAAAAGGAGGATGTCGCCACTTCGAACGCCATTTAGAAGAGCATTGTGATCCTCAGGCCGATCACCATCAGGCGCCATCAGCACGCTAAATGCCTTCGGGTAAACCATCCGTGCGCCGGCTGGCGTTGAGGTCACCTTGTGATGCACGTAGGAATTAAATGGTGCCGCGTAAGCAAAGTAACGCATCGATTCGTTTTCAGGGATTAACAGAACATCGGGATACGCTTCCGCGACGGCCTTGAAAACGTCCGGACTAAGAGGACGACCTGCTGTGGTGGTTGAATCCACATAGAAAAGCGTGCAACCCCACCGCTGTTTTGCGTAAGCAATCTTCTCTTTCAGAATCTGCGCCGCATGTGCGTCGTCAACAGCCCGCTGCACGGGTTTGTTGTCGACCATCATGATCTGTTGAGGACGAATGCAGAGCCCAACTTTTAGTCCTGCGGCGCGGACCTTCGCGAAATATTCATCGACCGCTGGAAGTGTTCCCTCGCCCTTGAATTCCATTTCTGGCGCAAGAACCGGCGTCAGGCGAGGATCACCGTAATAACAGGCTCCCAGAAACTCCTCTCCGTCCGGATCCCAAGTGATCATTCCCTGAGCATCGGCACCTTCTAAGATTTTGATACTCCTATCGGCGAGCCTGAGCAGCGCTTCGCGAAAGACGCCTTTGCCTTGGTCGGTTCTGATGTCGATCTTGCCCGAGTTCAGAATCCAGCGGCGCGGATTGGTTGCTACGTTGATCCCCGAGCTGGCCAGGAAGATCCCGCCAATGGGACGACGATCGGTCCAGTTTATTCGGAACGGATACTTTTCTGCATAACGCTCCAGAACGTCGTGCGATAAATCCGGCACACGCGAACTTGCTGGTCCAAAGCGCAGCGAAATATTGAAAGTTTCGGAGCTGCCGGGCTTGATGCCATAGCAGTTGATGATGAACGGATAGCTGGTTTTGGCCGGCGGATTCGTCGAATACGGCACGCTAAGCGAACACTTGAGATCATTGCTGCAAAAGTTGAGAGCGCCGGTTCCGTAATCCACTCGGACAATCGGCACAACAAACTGCGGATCGGCAACCGAAGGGTACTCGTACAGATGGCGCAGGGTTTCTTTGAATCCGAAGCCAAACATGCCCGCCTCAAGTGTGCCCCCGTCCGGAACACTCGGAAAATTTAGCTCCATCAAGCGAAGCGAAAGCTCATCGAGCTCTTTCGCGCCGTCATTCGAAACCTCAATTCGCATCATGAGTCTGTCGCCCTCTTTGCCGTAGGCGCAGGAAACGCGCCCCCATGCATAGGCCAGCTCGATTGAATTCGTCTGCTTGTTGGCTGTTATAACTGGTGGTGACGTATGCGGCAGAAGCGCGTCAAGCGCCGCGCGAAAAACAGATTTCCACGGCTGCAATTCTCCGCTCTGAGGCGAGCGGAGGAGCGATTGTCCGTTAAAGGAGAGCGAATCGAGGCCGTGGTTCCCAATGGAGAACTCCAAACCTTGCTTCCGCGCTGGAGATTGACGGACTGCTGGCGTAGCGACTTTGTCTTCTTGTGGCCCTGCATTCGCTGGACGCATGCCAACGAAAATGCTCAAAGCAAAAAGCACGCAAAAAAAGTGATGAGTGATGAGCGACAACTGATTAGCCGATACTCTAACTTCTAACTTACTATTCTCCGTCTCAGCGGCGGCATCTTTTCGCCATATTTCCAGATTAGCCAGGGCAAAGTGTGCGCACTCCACAGGCGCGGAATGAATCGGCGCGGCTGCGAAAATAATCGCACCAGCCAGCCGAGATAAAATCGATCCGCCCAATTGGGAATAGCAATCTGATCGCCTGTGATAAACCCGAGCGCGGCGCCGACGCAATGAATCGCTGGCCGATAAGATAAATTTTCTGTGAGAAAATGTCCGAGCTTTTCCTGCGATCCACTCCCGATCGCGATCAGAACATGCGCCGGGTGGCGTTTCTCGACGAGCGCCAGAAAGTGTCGATCTTCGATTTCCAATCCGTAGTGCGGCGCGATCAGGCAATTGCCGACCTTGATGGCAAAAGCTTCCCGGCGCGACCAAGCCAGCAATTTTTGCTGCGCGCGTTCGCTGGGCAGGACCCAGAAGATCTCCGTATTCCGTTCGCCTTTCAACTTTGCGAGCAATTGCTGCAGATATTTAGGACCGGAAATGCGGCGAATCTTCCGACGCCGCAGCAATTGCCATGTGAGAACCATCAAACCGCTGTCAGCAATCGCCAGGTCTGCCGCCAGGATTGCGCGGCGATACGATTCGTCTTCGCGCAGTCGCGCAAAACATGTCCCGGATGGCGCAACCAGAAAACCGCCCTGTGCAAGCATCCACTCAATTGCTTCATCGACCTCTCCATCAAAAAAACTGATGCCGAGAATCTGCTGTAACGGATAAATTTGAGCTGATTCGCGTTCCGCTCCCAGGGTTTCCACAAGTTCCGAAGGTAATCGCGTTTTCATGACGCGGGAATGTGAATATGATCTTCCCCGGTTGACTTCTATTCTCACAGCTTCTGAGCCCGGCGCTTTCGCGCGGCGGTCTAATACTCTGCGGGCGATCCCCGCCCTAGCTGTCGCTGCCTTACTCTGGTTGATGCTTTGCCGGCACTTGAGCGGCGAATGGTCGGTCAACGAGCAATACAACTACGGCTGGTTTGTTCCCTTCTTCGCCGTCTATCTTTTTTGGCTCCGCTGGGAAGACCGGCCCAAGCCGTCTCCACCGTGCAAAGCGCTTTTCGCCTGGATTTTTATCGGCGTTCCCGCGCTTCTTTTGCTTCTGCCAGTCCGCCTTTTTGAAATTGCGAATCCAGAGTGGCGCCCACTCGCTTGGATCAACGCCGCGTTGGTTGTGACGCTGACTCTCTTATATCTATGGTACGTGGGCGGCCGACCGTGGCTCCGCCATTTCGCGTTTCCGGTCGCGTTCATTTTGGTCGCAGTGCCGTGGGTGACGCCGGTCGAAGCTCCAATTATCCAGGGTCTAATGCGCGCGGTTGCCGCTGTCGCCGCGGAAACGATCGCCCTCTTTGGAATTCCTGCGCAACTGGAAGGAAATCTGATCCGAATGACAAGCGGTTTAGTAGGCGTAAATGAAGCCTGTAGCGGCGTGCGTTCGTTGCAGACGTCGCTCATGATCGGCCTGCTCTTCGGCGAACTGAAACGACTGTCGATCCCGCGCCGCGTTGTGCTTGTCACCGGCGCGGTCGCCATTGCGCTTATCGCCAATTTCTTGCGCGCAACTTTGCTCGTCTGGATTGCAGCCACGAAGAGTATTTCCGAGATCAACCGCTGGCACGATCTTGCCAGTTACACGATCGTCGGGCTTGTTTTTGTAGGCACATTGATTCTGGCTTCGCTGCTGGGACGCAAAAGGGGACAAGGGAGAGCGAAGATCGAGGATGGGAACATCCAACATCCAACATCCAACATCCAACATCGAATTTCCTACTCTGCGCTTCCCGCGTCGCTCTTGGTTTTCGCGCTTTGCTGGATCGCCGCGGTTGAGGCCGGCGCCCAGCTTTGGTATCGCGCACACGAGGGAAACCTTGTCTCGACCACTCGCTGGGATGTGCGATGGCCGGAAGCCGCTCCTAACTTTCACAAACTGAAGATCGACGAAGAAGTGCGTCGCGTGCTCCGTTTCGATGAAGGACAAGCAGCTGCTTGGACGTTGCCCGCCGCTACTTCGCCGGCCA
>Ga0193727_1000098_pt1 | contig 26741 bp, 16 predicted proteins | sample H2c2metaG_FD_143051 | JGI IMG/M metagenome (GOLD analysis project Ga0193727, IMG submission 143051) | Soil microbial communities from a riparian zone of the East river system, Colorado, United States - H2c2 | ecosystem: Environmental > Terrestrial > Soil > Riparian zone | place: USA: East River...
CGGCAAGGCATGAAGCCAGGAGGTCGCGCAAGGCGCGCTCGTCAGGTCGGCCGCTACGCGGTCTCGCGGAGCCACTGGCTTGCGCTCGCTGTGAGGTCGGCCACTCGCGCCTCGTGAGGTTGGTCGCTGTGCCCCGCTCTTGAGAGGCGAGAGTGTCGGTATCCGGATAGCCGTAACGAGCGCGCACAACGCGACCTCACTCCTGACGAGGCGGCGCAGCCGCCGGCCTCACGGCTCGTTGACCTTCTTCAGATCGTCCTTGCTCCAGTTGAATTGCAGGCCGATCACGTCCGGCGCCTTGCCGTTCTCGAAACGCACGCGGCAGTCGAAGGTCTGCTGGTACTCGGTCGACAGGCCCTTGTCGAAGACGATGGTCGAGGCGAGCGCGATCACGTCGGCTGATTCGCCCCTGGCATGGGCAGCCATGTCGGCACGATCCAGGCTGAAGGTCTTGCCACCGAGCTTGTCCGCGATCGCCTTGCTGCAGGCATCGGCTGCGCTCTCGCTGCGGCCGCCGCCACAGCCGGCCAGGAGCAGCAGGCATGCTGCAGGCACGAGCAACTTTGCACGCATGGTTTTCCTCTTGGCTGTGCGTCCCTGGCGACTGTCGGCTGACGACCCGAAGCGGCTGCCACGAGTCGTCTTCGGCTTACAAACGATCCGGCGCGCCACACCGTTCCCCTTTTCGGCGTCAGCAGCATAGACTTGCGCAAATGCGGGCGTTTGTACAGCAACGCGCCACGCCTCGCCAGTATTCGATGACCGGCCGGAAGGGATCGCATGAAGGAAAAGAACGAGATCGTCAGCAACTGGTTGCCGCGCTATACCGGCACGCCGCTCGCAGAGTTCGGCGAGCACATCCTGCTCACCAATTTCGGCAACTACGTCGACATGTTCGCGCAATGGCACGACGTGCCGGTACGCGGCGCCGACCGGCCGATGCCGAACGCGACCGCGGACGGCATCAGCCTGATCAACTTCGGCATGGGCAGTCCGAATGCGGCGACCGTGATGGACCTGTTGAGCGCGATCAGCCCGAAGGCCGCTCTGTTTCTCGGCAAGTGTGGTGGCCTGAAGAAGAAGAATGCGATCGGTGACCTGATCCTGCCGATCGCCGCAATCCGTGGCGAGGGCACGTCGAACGACTACCTGCCGCCGCAGGTGCCGGCGCTGCCGGCGTTCCAGCTGCAGCGCGCCGTCTCCACCATGATTCGCGATCTCGGCCACGACTACTGGACCGGCACCGTCTACACGACCAACCGCCGCGTCTGGGAGCACGACGAGAACTTCAAGGACCTGCTGCGGCGCACGCGCGTCATGGCGGTCGACATGGAAACGGCGACGATCTTCGCTGCCGGCTTCGCCAACGGCATTCCGTGCGGTGCCTTGCTGCTGGTCTCGGACCAGCCGATGATCCCGGAAGGGGTCAAGACCGAAGCCAGCGATCGCAGCGTGACCGCGAACTTCGTCGAGAAGCACATCAAGATCGGCATCGAGGCGCTCAAGCTCGTGCGCCGGCACGGGCGCAGCGTCAAGCATCTGCGCTTCGAGGAAGACCTCGACGTCGACGACTAGATCCAAGATCAAAGGACGGCCACGAAGGCACGAAGGACACGAAGAAGAGCGAAAAATTTTGGATTGCAGATCCGGCGCCCGGCTGCTGCGTCGGCCGACTCGATTTCGCAGGCCGTGCGCCCGCGCTCGGTTCTTTAAGGAAATTGTGCTTTGTTCTTCCTCGCACGCACTTCTTCGTGATCTTCGTGCCTTCGTGGCTGTCTTGTCTCGACCTCTAGCGGTAGCCGAGGAAGTCGAGCGCGGCCTGAAGCATCGCCTCGGTACCGACCGGCAGCGCGCCTTCGTCGAGGAAGAACTTCGGCGAATGGTTGCTCGGCGCCGTGGCGGGATCAATACCGGCCGATGTCGATCCGACGAAAAAGTATACGCTCGGCACTTTTGCGCCGAGGCCGTAGAACGGAAAGTCCTCCGAGGCCATCCAGCGCGGCGGATCCTGCACGTGGTCCGTGCCGAGAGCCTTCTCCAGGCTCGCGCGCACGCGCGCGCTCAGCGCCGGATCGTTGTTGTTGACCGGATTGCTCTCGCCGAGCGGGATCTGCGTCTCGACCGTCGCGCCGTTCGCCGCGGCGACGTGTTCGGCGATGTTCTTCAGGCTCGCCAATGCCTGCACGCGCATGCCTTCGTCGAACGCGCGCACGGTGCCCTGCAATTCGCTGCTGTCCGGCACGATGTTGAAACGCTGGCCGCCGTTGAAGATGCCGAACGTGACGACCGCGGGATCCTTGTTGAGGTCGAGTTGGCGGCTGACGATGACCTGCGCATTGGTCACGATCTGCGCCGCGGTGACGATCGGATCGATGCCTTTCCACGGTGTCGCGCCGTGGCTCTGGCGGCCGTGCACGACGATGCGGAACGTGTCGGAGCTCGCCATCGCGCCGCCCGCGCGCACGCCGGCGACGCCGACCGGCAGCCAGCTGACGACATGCATGCCGAACACCGCGTCCGGTTTGAAATCCTTGAACACGCCTTCGCGCACCATCAGCGGCGCGCCGCCTTCCTCGCCGGCCGGCGGTCCTTCTTCGGCCGGCTGGAAGATCAGCATGATTTCGCCCGGCAGCTGCGCGCGCATCTTCGCCAGGATTTCGGCAAGGCCGAGCGTCATCGCGGTATGCGCATCGTGGCCGCAGGCGTGCATCACGCCGACCTTCTTGCCGAGGTACTCGCCGGTCGCCTTCGAGGCGAATGGCAGATCGACCTGCTCGGTCACCGGCAGCGCGTCGATGTCGGCGCGGATCGCCAGCTTCGGTCCCGGTTTGCCGCCCTTGAGCACGCCGACGACGCCGGTGTGCGCGATGCCGCTACGCACCTCGTAACCGAGCTTCTTCAGTTCGTCCGCGATCAGTTTCGCCGTGCGCGTTTCGCGATTGCTCAGTTCCGGATGCTCGTGCAGGTCGCGGCGCCAGGCAGTGATCTGCCTGAGCTCGGGTTCGACCCGCTGTTGCGCGGATTGTGCCGCCGCAATGGCGTTGGTTGTGGCAAAGGCGAGCAGCAGCGACGCTGCGGCGACGGTGTGGCGCATGGTGGCTCCGGAGCGTGGAAACGCCTATTCAAGCGGAAACGCCGCGTCACTTACAAGCTGTATCAGATGCGAGGGCTGCGCCGCGCCGCGTCAGGGTTCGCAAGGAGAGCCTTTTGACGCAGAGTTACGCGGATGAGCGAAGCAGCGGGAATGGCAGATCGAAAAATCCGCGTTGATCCGCGTCAAAAATTCGCACTTTCAGCTTCAGCCGACGAGCGGCAGTTTTCAATAACGCGGCACCGCCGGATCGATCTCGCGCGACCAGGCGTCGATGCCGCCTTCGACATTGTATACTTTTTCAAAACCCTGTTCGCGAAAATGCGCGGCGACGCGTGCGCTGCGGTTGCCGCTGTGGCACAGAAACGCAAACGACGTATCCTTCGGCAGTTGCAGCAGCGTGTCGACGCCGTCGTCGAGGGTGCGAAACGGCTGCGCCAGCGCGGCCCGCACGCGCTCTTCGCCGGGCCGCACGTCGACCAGCATGATCCCGCCGGCATCGAGCAGCGTCTTCAGTTCCTGCACAGACAGCGCTTTCGGCGGCGCCGGCGCATTCGGGTTGTCGATCGAAAGACCGGAGCCCTGCACGGTTTCGACCCAGTCGACGCGGATGCCGCGCGCGCGCTGTGCGGTCGCCAGGTCCATGTAGATCGCAATGCCGTTGGCGTCACTGCGGATCGCGCCGGGCGCTGCCTCGTCGAGGTGGAACTGTGCCTGCCAGCGGCCGTCGATCGCCAGGTGCAGGGCCGCGCCCGGATCTGCGCCGTCGAGCGCATCGCGAATCGCCGCCGCCGCCTTGTCGCTGATCGTGATCTGTGGCGGCGTGCGGTCCGGCTTCGGCGCGCCGAACAGATCGTGCAGTTCGCCGCTACCGTACATCGACTGGATGATGTCGCTACCGCCGACCAGCTCGCCCTTCACGTACAGCTGCGGAATCGTCGGCCAGTTGCCGTAGGCCTTGATGCCTTCGCGGATCTCCGGATCTTCGAGCACGTCGACCGTCGCGTAGCTCGGCACCAGTTCGTTGAGGATGCCCGATGCCGCAGCGGAAAATCCGCAGCGCGGAGCACTCGGCGAGCCTTTCATGAACAGCACGACCGGGTTTTGCTGTAGCAGCGATTCGATTCGCGTGCGGGTTTGGGGTGTCAGACTCATGGCGAAAACCTGTAATGGGCAGCGGCAATTGTACTGCGATTGATGTTGTGGGCCGGCTCCGATGATTCAAGCCGTGACCGGCGGCCGCTTTCGGCGGTAATGCGCCGCCACGAAACCCGATGCATGAGCTCCAGGCAGCCACCCCGCGCTGTAGTATTCGACGTTGATGGCGACGTTGACCGACGAACCCACCGTCACGCTGTTGCAGCGCCTGCGCGCCGGGGACGCCGAGGCACGCGCGTGCCTGCTCGCGCGTTATCTGCCGCGCCTCACGCGCTGGGCGCACGGCCGCCTGCCGGCCGGCGCGCGCGATCTGAGCGATACGCAGGACCTTGTTCAGATCACCCTCATTCGGGTGTTATCCCATCTGGAGGGCTTTGAATACAGCGGCGGCGGCAGCCTGCTCGGCTATTTGCAGCAGGCGCTGCTGAACGTGTTGCGCAACGAGATCCGGCGCTCGCGCCGGCGCGGCGAGCACGATGAGCTACCCGACGAACTGGCCATCGACGACACGCAGTCGCCGCTGGCGCAGGCCGCCGGCCGCGAAAGCCTGGAACGGTACGAACGGGCGCTCATGCACTTGCCCCAACGCCAGCAGGAATTGATCGTCATGCGCGTGGAACTGGGACTGGACAACGCCGAAATGGCAGCCGAACTCGGCAGCAGCGCCGATGCCGTGCGCATGGCGTTGCGCCGCGCGGTCGCCCAACTGGTGCAGGAACTCAAGTGATGGCCGACGCGAAGCTCGAACGCGCCATCGACCAACTGCTCGATGCCGACACCGGGACTGGCGACGCGGCGAGCACGGCGGAGTTGCTGGTCTCGCATCCGCACGAACTCGATGCGCTGCGCGTCATCGCCGACGTCGCCAGCGCCTGGCGGCGCGTGCAGGCAGCGCCTTCCGCTGCGCGCGTGCCGCCGTTGTTCCGCTGGGGCGATATCGAAGCACGCGAGCAGGTTGCCGCCGGCGCCTCGGCGCAGGTTTATCGCGCGTACGAACGCGCGCTCGGCATCGAAGTCGCCTTGAAACTGCATCGCGACGGCCCGCAGGCCCCGACCGCGCAGCGTTTCCTCGCCGAAGCCCGACACCTGGCGCGCGTGCGCCAACGCAATATCGTCGGCATCTACGGTGCTGCGGTGCATGACGGCCGCGCCGGACTGTGGTGCGAATGGATCGAAGGCCGGTCGCTGGCCGACACGCTGCGCGAGCAGGGGGCGTTCGCGCCGCTCGAGGCGGCCTACGTCGGCGTCGAATTATGTACCGCGCTCGAGGCACTGCACGCTGCCGGCATGCTGCACGGCGACCTCAAGCCGGCCAACGTCCTGCGCGAGCGCGGCGGGCGCATCGTGCTGGTCGACCTCGGCGCCGGCGGTGCGCCGCACGCGGTCAATGCGGCCAGCGTCGACTACGGCACGCCCGCCTATCTGCCGGCCGAGGTATTGGGCGGGGCGCAACGAAAGCCCGAGCATGATCTGTACGCGCTGGGGCGCATGCTGCAGACGCTGCTGGCCGGCGCGGCCGACGCCGCGTTGCCGCCAACGGTGCCCGCGGCATTGACGCGCGTACTGGCCCGAGCCACGGCCGCCGACCCCGAGCGGCGCTATCGCACGGCACGCGAGTTACGCGATGCGCTCGGTGCGGTCCTCGCCGGCATAGGGGCGGCCGACGCGCTGCGGCGAAATCCGCGCCGCCGCCGCTGGCTCGCTGCCGCACTGCTTGCCTCTGCGGTCCTGGTCGCGGCAGGGACCGTCGTCACATTGCGTTCGCGACCCGCGCCCTGGCGAACCGAACTGCAGCTGTTGCGGCGCACCGACACAGGCGTTGCGCCGCTCGCCGACGGCGCGGCGCTCGCGCCCGGCGATCGCCTGCTGCTGGACGTTCACAGCAGTCTTCCTGCGCACGTCTATGTGCTCAACGAAGATGGCGCCGGCGCGCTGCACCTGTTGTTTCCGTTGCGTGGCCTGGTGCTGGCCAATCCCCTGCCGGCCGACGATCGCGTGCGTCTTCCGGGTCGCCAGGGCGGCCGCGAGCTGTCATGGGAAATCTCCGGCAACGGCCAGCGCGAGGAGTTCCTTGTCGTACTCGCCACCGCACCGATGGCGCAACTCGACCGGCTGGCCGATGCGGCCGTTCCGGTCGACAGCGTCGAGCGCGGCGTCGGCAGGGTCCGCGCAGAGCTTCCGGCCGGAATCGCGCTGCACGGCACGCACCTGAATGCGCTGCTGCGCGAACTGGCACCTCAGCTCGGCGACGCCGAGCGATTGCGCGTGCAGGCATACCATTTCAACGACACGGCGCCGGCTCCCTGAACCGGTGATCGGTCACGCACGGCGGCGGCATCTTTGCGGCCGCATCACCATTGTCCGCAACCGGACTAGAATCGGGCCCATCGAAAGGGCGTTGTCCGATGAGCCGGGTCCGGTCGAAGTGGTCGGAAGCGATGGCGGTGGTCGTGCTGGCATGTGCCGCCGCAGGTTCGCGCGCGGCAGATGTGCAGCGAACACCCGCCGAACTCCTTGCGCGCGGCGATTGCACCAGTGCGCTGAGCGCTGCGAGTGCAGCCGTCAGCGCATCCGCTCCGACTGCGAACACGCATCCGGCTGCCATGGCCGATGCGCTGGCGGAATTCAGCCGGATCGCCCTGCGTTGCCACGCACCCGACACCGCAGGCCTGGACGCGACGCTGGCACGCGAGCTGGAACTGCGCGAACGACTTGATGGCGCACAAAGCGCGGCCGCCGCGGAAGTCAGGCTGCGCATGGCGCGGCGGGCCTTGCAGAGCAATCGTATCGACGAGGCTCTTGCGCTGACGCAGGCGCTTGCGCAGTCCGCGCAATTTGCCGGCTGGCCGGTCGCGTTGCGCGCCCGCGTGCTCGGCCAGCTGGCGGCGCTCCACAACCAGCGCGCGGATGCCCAGCCCGCGCTCGATCGCGCACTCGAGGCGATCGCGCTGATCCGCACGCAAGCCGATGCCGATCCGGCGATTCTCGTCGACGCGCTGCAAGAGCAGGGTTTCGCCTGGACGCGCATGCGCCAGGGCGCGAAGGCACTCGCGCCACTGAACGAAGCCGTCGCGCTCGCGCGCAAGCAGTTTGGTCCGCAGCGCCGCGAACATGCCGAAGCGCTGCGCTTTCTCGCCTATGCACTGCGCGACACAGGCGATTTCGGCGGCGCGATCGATGCGTTCGAGCAGGCCCTGGCGATCCAGAACGCACAAGCCGAGATCGACGGCCACCAGCTTGCCGTGCTGGAACTCAATCTCGGCCAGACCCTGAAGATCTCCGGCGACGGCGTGCACGCGCTGGCACGCTACGAGGAGGCTCTCGCCGCCGATGCGCGCGCGCCGGATCCGGCCGGCCGCACGCGGCCGGCGATCCTGCACGGGCTGGCCAACCTGTATCGCGACCGCAACGAAACCGTGCGCGCGCTCGCGCTGTACGCGCAGGCCGTGCCGTTGTTCGCCAGCGTGTTCGGCGAACGATCGGTGCAGCTCGCCCAGGTGCTGAACAACTACGGCAATGCGCAGAGCAACGCCGGTGACTTCGAAGCGGCCATCGCCCTGTACGGGCGCGCGTTGGCGATCGCCCACGAGCGCAACAGCGCCGATCCGGCCGACTACGTGGCGCAGACGAACATTGCGATGCTGCGTGTGTGGCAGGCGCGCTACGCGGAAGCCGAGCCGGGTTTCCGCGAGACACTCGCGCGCCTGCGTGGCGTCGCCGCCGGCAGCGAAGGCGATGTGCTGTTTGCCCAGCTCGGGCTCGCCGCCAGTCTGTGGGGACAGGGCCGCGGCGAAGACGCATTCACCGCCGCCGTGCGCGCCGAACAGTTGCGTCAGGCGCGGCTGCGCCTGGCGATCAGCCATCTGGGCGAGGAGCACGCGATCGGCTTGCAGGAGTATCAGCGCCCGTCGCTCGATTTCGTCGTGGCGATGGCCGCGGCCGACGGCAAGGCGGAACATCTGCAGCGCGCGTGGGAATTGAGCATCGCCGCGCGCGACCAGATCACCGCGCAGATCGCCCAGCGGCTCGCCGTCGCGCGCGGCAGCCACGATCCGAAACTGGCGCCGCTGTGGCAGAGCTGGCGCGCAGCCAGCGGCGCATTGTCGCGTGCCGAAATCGAAGGCGACGCGGACCCGTCGCGGCGCGAGCACGCGCAGGACGCGCTGGACCGGGCGGAGCGCGCGCTGGCGCAGGAGGCCAGTCCGCTCATCGCCGCGGCAGTCGAAGGCGGCGCGATCGCGCTCGCCGACGTGCGCCGCGCGTTGCCGGCGGACACCACGCTGGTGCTGTTCGTCCCGGTGCAACCGCGCGCGGCAAGCGATTTCGCCAAACCCGAAGCCGAACAGCGCGAGCCCGACTTGTACGCATTGCTGCTGTCGGCGGCAGATGGCAGCGTTCGCGCTATCCGACTCGGGCCGCTGGGCGACGCGAGCGCGCGCATCGATGCCTGGAACGCCGCGCTCGCGGATCGCAACAGTGCGCTGGCCGTGGTTGCTGCGCGCGGCCGCGCCGTGCGCGAATTGCTCTGGGACCCGTTGCGTCGGGGCCTGACCGGTCAGCGCGTGTTCCTGATTCCGAGCGGCGCACTGTTTCGCGTGCCGTGGGCCGCGTTGCCCGATCAGGGTGGCTTCCTGATCGACGCCGGCTGGACGTTTCATGGACTCAATCACGAGCGCGAGCTGCTCGGCGCGCCGCCGCCGCCGAGCGTGCGTCTGCTCGCCGTTGCCGACCCCGCGCCGTTGCCGACGCTGCGCGCGGCGCGAGCCGACTGTCCCGGAACGGGCGATGCGATGGCCGCGCTGCCGGGCGCGCGCCGGGAAGCCGAGCGTCTCGGCGCGCTCTGGAGCCGGCGCTTCGGCGGCACTGATGCGGCGCTGATGCTCGTCGGCGCTGATGCAACGGAAGCGCGCGTGCGTGCGGAAAGCACTTCGTTCGACATCCTGCATTTCGCCACGCACAGCGTCGGCGGCGGTTGCGCGTCAGGCTCGACGCGCAGCCTCGCCCTGGTGGCCGAGACGCCGGCCAGCGACGGTGCCGCGCCGCCGCTGCCGCCCGCGGCGCTGGCATTGGCGGCGGTCGAGCCTGCGCGCGGCGACAACGACGGCCTGCTCGGCGGCGAGGAAATCGCGACGCTCGACCTTTCGCGCGTGCGCTGGGCCGTATTGGCCGCGTGTGCGACGGCGGCCGGGCCGACCCGGCACTACGAAGGCCTGTTCGGCCTGTCGCGGGCATTCCGGCTGGCCGGCGCGCACACCGTGATCATGAGCCTGTGGCCGGTCGACGATGCCGCCACGGCGCAGTGGACCGAAGCGTTGTACGACGCGCGTGTCACCGACGGTGTCGATACGGCAGCGGCAATGCGCGCCGCGCAACGCAGCGTCCTGGCCGCGCGCCGCGAGCAAGGCGAATCGGTCCACCCGTATTACTGGGCCGCGTTCATTGCGGCGGGCGATTGGCGCTGAAGAGTGGTGAGGAGGGAGGTCGGCCGCGGTGCGGCCTCGTGAGGTCGCTCGCTGGCGCTCGCTCGTGAGGAGAAGCGGAACGGTGGCGCTCTACTGACTCCTAACGAGCGCGCGCAGCGCGCGACCTCACTCCTCACGCTTTTGCCTGGCTACCGTGTTCACTCTGGCGGCAAGCGGTGTTTCCTCCAGGTACACGCCGAGGATCGCCGCCATGCCGCGCATCGCCGCCGCCGTATTGTTGCTTGTCTTTTCGCTCGTCGCGTCGGCCGCGACCTGCACGTGGAACGTTGCCAGCGGCAACTGGAGCGCTGCCGCCAACTGGGGCAATTGCGCGGACGCGCCGGGTCCGTCGACGCGCGCGCCCGGCGCGGCCGACATCGCCGTGCTGGTCAACGGCACCGCCAATCTTGACACCTCGCCGACCGTCGCCGAGTTCGAACTCGGCAGCAACGGCCTGCTGTCGGTCGTCGGCAGCACGAAAAACTTCGACGTCACCTCGGCGCTGCGCCTCGCCGGCGGCAAGGCGACGACAATCCTGGGCACGAACCAGCTGCTGCTGAAACTGCACGCCGGCGGAACCGGCTCGCTGCTGGCGGCGACGACGCTGGAAAACGCTGTGTTCTTCGAGAACTCCGGCGCGCTCACGCTCGGTTCGGCCAGCGGCGTCGCGTTGACGCTGGTCTGCTGCGCCGAAGTGCGCAACATGCCGGGCGGCACGATCACGATCTCCGGCGGCGATTCGCGCCTGTATCTGAAATCCGGTCCCACGCTCCTTAACAACCTCGGCGCGACGCTGACGATCAACGGCAACGCGCTGATCGGCAGGGCGGACGCGACGTCGAACGGTTCGTACCTGACCAATCTCGGCACGATGGTCGTCAACGGTCCCGGCACGTTGAACATGCCGATGGGCATCGGCACGTTCCAGCAGTACGGCGACCTGACCGTCAACAACGCGACGATCTTGTGCAGTCTCGCCGCATCGAATCCGGACAAGTGTTCGTACCAGGACAACAACGGCGGCAGCATTCCGACCGGTTCGATCACGCGCCTGAACAATGCCGCGCTCGACATCGGCGGCAGCGGCGTGAATCACAACCTGTTCGCCGGTTCCACGATCTCGGGCCAGGGCACGATCAACGTGGACTTGACGGTGCTAGGCAAGCTTGCGCCGGGCGCGCTCAGCGGCACGCCATACGGGACACTGAGCATCAGCGGGAAGCTGACGCTCTCGCCGAGCGCCATTGTTGACCTCGACATCGGCGGCAGCGGCGCCGGCAGTCACGACAGCGTTCAGGCCGGCGGCGCGCTGCAGGATGGAGACGTGATCAGGCCGGCCGGCTACGGACGCCTGAATCTGCGCCTGGCCGCGGGCTACAGTCCGGCGCTCGGCGCGAGCGTTCCAGTCATGACCTACCCGAGCGTGTTGGCCGGCTCGGCTTTCAACCGCATCGACGCGAACTATGCTCTCGATTACGCCGCGCGTTACGACGCGACCGCGCTGCAGGTCTTCCCGGCGCCGCGTGTGACGATCGACAGCCCGAGCGTCGTCGAAGGCGCGAGCGGCACAACGCCGATGACGTTTCACGTGCAGCTGTCGCAGCCGTCCGCGCAGACAGTCACGGTCGACATTCGCTACCACGACGCCACGGCCGTCCAGGGTTTGACTCCGTCCGGTGACTACATCTACCCCGGCAATTCGGTGCTGACGTTCACGCCCGGACAGACCTCGCAGACAGCGGTCTTTACCATCAACGGCGACGCCGTAGTCGAGGGTGACGAGTCGTTTTCGGTCGAGCTGCAGCGCATCAACGTCGTCAACGCCGCATTCGGCAACGGCGTGCAGGGCGACCTCTTCGGCATCGGCACGATCCTCACCGACGAGTTGCCGGCGAACACGCGCTACGTCCTGGTCGGCAAGGACAACGGCACCTCGGGCAAGAAGATCCGCCGCTACACGACCGGCGGCACGTTCATCGATACCTGGGACGATCGCATGCCGAGCATGACCGGGGGCGACATCGTCACCGGCATGTGCTTCGCGCCGACCGGCGAAGTCCTGGCGACGCGCTTCGCCTGGTCGGGGCCGATTCTGTACAGCCGTCTCGGGGCGATGATCGACGAGAATTTCGCCGGCACCTCGAACATGTCGACGCACGAGTCGTGCGTGTACGACCGCGCCGGCAACGTCTACATCGGCATCGCCGGCGCCAACGGCGCGGCGGATTCGAACGTGCCGATCCGCAAGTTCGACAAGTATGGCAACCTGCTCGACACATTCGTCGTGCCAACCGGCACGCGCGGCACCGACTGGATCGACCTGGCCGGCGACCAGTGCACGCTGTACTACACGTCCGAGGACACCAGCGTACGCCGCTACAACGTCTGCACGCGCAGCGCCTTGCCGGTGTTTGCGAATGGCCTGACGCCGCCGTACTGCTACGCCGTGCGCCTGCGTCCGAATCGCGAGGTGATGGTGGCGTGCCAGGATGCGGTCCACCGCCTGAGTCCGCAGGGTGTGAACCTGCACACCTATCCGCGCGTCGACATCGGCGAGACCGACGCGAACGGCCTGTTCGCGATGAACCTGGATCCGGACGGCACCTCGTTCTGGACCGCGGGACTCCTCAGCGGCAACGTCTATCACGTCGACATCGAAAGCGGAACGCAGCTCGGCACGTTCAACAGCGGCACCGGCGGCGTCGCCGGCCTCGCGGTCTACGACGAACTGCACGACGACACGATTTTCCTCGACGGCTTCGACGGGCCGCCGCTGCTGTCACCGATCGTGTTCGGCGCGAACCTGACCGCCGACGCCGAAAGCGAAACCGAATTCGAGCCGGACCTCGGTGGAGCCATGCCGCCGTTCGTGCCGAACTGGATGCGTGTCATCGCGCACGAGCGCTTCGAGCGCGAACGTGAGCGTTGAACCGGACGAGCGAGGCGTGAGGTCGGACGCTGCGCGGCCTCGTCAGGTCGCTTGCTGGCGCTCGCTCGTTAAGAAGGCGCACGCCCTTGCGTGCCCTACTTGCTCCTCACGAGCGCGCGGAGCGCGCGACCTCACTCCTCACGCTCCTCACTCCCTGCTGTTCGCTCCGGCGCGCTGAGGTGTTTCTCAAGCAGAAGCCTTCCGGAGGAACCGCCATGTCGCGTCTTGTCGCGTGTCTCGTTTTGCTGCTGTGCGCCGCGCTGTCGCCGGCCGCATTCGCTCTGAGCACATACTGCGTCAACAGCGCCGCCGGCCTCGATTCGGCGCTCGCCCAAACCCAGAACGACGATGTGCGCATCAATCTCGTGCAGGGCAGCTACGACATGCGCGCGACGCGGCTGAGTTCCGATTTGCAGCAAGGCGACGTCGCGCCAGGCTGGGACCTCGAGGCCGGGCTCACGATCGTCGGCGGCTATGCGCCGGGCTGCGCGTCACGCAGTTACGACGCGGCCTCGACCGCGCTGTTCGCCGACACGACGCAAGGCATCTACTTCGGCAGCGGCGGCGACATCACGTTCGCGATCCTCACGTTTCGCGATTTTGGCGCGATGGATATCGCGGCAATCGACGGCGGATCTGCTGACCACGATCTGCGCCTGGATCGCGTACGTTTTCGCAATGGCGGACGGATCTTCGTCTCGGCGACAAATACGTATCTGCAACAAGTCGCCGTGACGAACTCGTTTACCAGCTCGCCCGACAACTTTTGCGCCTTCATCGTCAATCCGTCCGTGGATCTCGTGCAGGTCGAAAACTCGCTGTTCGCGGACAACGCTCTCGACGCGCTCTGTATCGGTTACCCGAACGGCCCGGGCGCGCTTACAGGCCAAGTCGGCATCTACAACACGATCTTCTGGAATAACGGCCGTGACGATATCCAGGTGATCAGTTCCGGAAGCGAGCCACAGAACGTCGTGCTGCGAGACAACATCTATCACACCCTGACGATCACGCCGAGCGTGACACCGGCCCCGGTCGGAACCATCAATCAAGACCCGAAATTCGTCGATGCCGCGGCCGGCAATTTCCGCATCGGCAACAACTCGCCGGCCAGAGATTCCGGCAGCACGACTATCCCGGACGGCGTGTCGTCGAAGGATATTCAAGGCCTGCAGCGCATCGTCGGCAGCGCGCTCGACCGCGGTCCGTACGAAAATCAGAGCGCCGGCACGCAGTTCATCTACAACGTTACGAACACGAACGACACCGGCGCCGGGTCGTTGCGCCAGGCTTTGCTCGATGCCGAATCCAATCCCGGGCTCAACGGTATCGCGTTCAACATTCCCGGTGCCGGCTGTCCGAAGATCATCAACGTACCGGACAAGAACAATCCGCTGCCGCCGATCACGCAATCGCTGGTCATCGACGGGCTGACCCAACCCGGCTCGTCGGGCAACAACTCCGAGACGACGTTCAACGCGACGTTGTGCGTCCTGCTGAAGGCCGGCAGCAACGTGACCAAGGGCCTCGTCGTCGACGACAGCGCGCCGACGTCGGCGGCCGTGACGATCAAGGGCCTGGGCTTCACCGGCTTCACGACGGCGGCCATCGACCTGCGCGGCGGCAGCGGCCATTACATCGGCGGCAACCAGTTTTCCGGATCGATGGGCGCAAACACGCTAAACGCCGGCAGCTACGCGATCCGCGTGACGCGCCTGGATCCGCCTGTCATCGACGACGTGCAGATCGGCGGCGACGATTCGAACCAGCGCAACCTGATCGGCAGCGCGAACGCTTACGGCCTGCTGCTCAACGGCGATCAGGTGCGCGACACCCTGGTCATCAATAACTTCATCGGCGTCGCGGCGAATGGCATCGGCGCGAACGCAAATCTCTACGGCATAGCCAATACCTTCGCTATCGATACGACCATCCGCGACAACTGGATCTCAGGCAATACGGTCGACGGAATTTTCCTGAATGGCAGCGACAGCTATCTGACCGGCAATCATGTCGGGGTTGCGCCGGTCGCCGGTCCCCTCGCGAACGGCGGCTGGGGCGTGCGCGTGACCCACAGCGGCGCCGGCAATTCGAACAACGTGATCGGCAGCGGTGTCGCCTACTTCCTCGGCCTGCCGACGCCGGTCGGGCAGGGCAACACGATTGCCAACAACGCTGCCGGCGGCATTCGCGCCGACGGCGGGCTCGGCCATCGCTTCAGCCGTAATCTCGTTTACGGCAACGGCCGGCCCGAGATCGACATCGCCGCGACCGGTTTCACGTTCAACAACAATGACGGAGATCCCGCTGCGACGGACCTCAGCAATCGCGGTCTGAACTATCCGCTTTGGTCAGGCGTACAGAGCGGCGAGCACACGAAGGGAACACTGCATGCGACGCTGGCATCGACGAACGGCACCTATCGCATCGAGGTGTACTCGTCGCCGGCCTGCTACGGCAGCGGCCTGTCCGCAGGCGAGGCGCGCTTCTATCACGGCGCGACGCTTGCCGTGATCGACAACGCGCTGGCGGGACAGAATGGCAGCGTGCCGTTCGATTACTTGCTCAAGGCGGCGCCAGGCGCCACGCCGCTGGACGATCGCGGCATCGTCATGCTCGCGGTCGATGCCGACGGCAACAGCTCGGAGCTGTCGCTGTGCATCGCCTACAAATACAGCGACGTGATCTTCGCCGACGGCTTTCAGTAGGATCGGCCTTGGCCCACCGCTTTTGTGCTTTTTGGGCGCAAAAGAACAAACGATCCTCGCTACGGCATCGACAGGGCCGCGCGGGCCTGCGCTTCGATTGCGCCGAGCCAGCTTCTGTACATCGCCGCCGACGGATGCAGGCCGTCGCCGACCAGCATGTCGGCGTGATCACCGCCGACGCGTGACGCCACGGTCACGTCCGCGTAGCGAACGTGCAACGCGGCAGCGATTTCCGCGTTGGCGGCGTTGTAGGCATCGAGCTCGCGCGCGATCTGCGCGACATCGCGCCCGCTGCCGCGACCGAAACGCGTGACGCCCCAGTCGGGAATCGAAACGACGACGACGCGTTGGGCTTGTGCGCCGGCCAGAGTGATCGCGCGCTGCAGCAGCGCACGAAACTCGGTGCGATAGTTGGTGAGATCGCGGCCGCGATACTGGTTGTTGACGCCGATCAGCAGCGTGACGAGATCGTATGGCGGATGAAGGGCATGGCCGTCCATCGCCGCGGAAAGTTCGTCGGTGGTCCAGCCGGTACGCGCAATGATTTCGGGCGGCGCGATGGCGCTGCCGGACTTGCGCAACGCCGCAGCGAGCTGATCCGGCCAGCGATCTGCCGGCGCGACGCCTTCGCCGATCGTGTACGAGTCGCCGAGTGCCAGGATGCGCACGTCGCCGGCATGCGCTGATGCGGCGCCAAGGCCAAGAGTCATTGCAAGCACGCATCCGCCAACTGACATTCTCCAGCCCTCAGCCCTCAGATCTCAGATCTCAGGCTTCACTCAAGCCACATGCCGCGCGCGGACCTCTGCCGCGGCGCTGCGTTCGAGCGCGCGCTCGATACGCGTGAAGACTTCGCGTAGCTGGTCGGCCAGCGGCAGCAGCGTGATGCGGAAATGATTGCGTGTCGTGTGATTGAAGCCCGAACCGGGCACGATCAGGACGCCTTCGGTTTCGAGCAGTTCGAGCGCGAATTCGTCGTCATCGAAGGCCGGAACCGCGCTGCGCCTGATCGATGGGAATGCATACAGCGCACCCATCGGCGCGACCAGATCGAGAAAACGGCTCTGTGCGCAGGCTTCGATCACCGCGCGCCGCGCTTCGTGCAGACGGCCGCCGGCCGCGGTCAGCGGCGAGATCGTGTCGGCGCCGCGCAGCGACGGCGCGATCGCCCATTGGCCCGGCACGTTCGCGCACAGACGCAGCGAGGCGAGCAGGTCGAGCCCATGTTCGATCTCGACGAGCGCCGCCGGCGCACCGGTCAGCGACAGCCAGCCGACGCGGTAGCCGCAGGCGCGCTGTACCTTGGAAAGCCCGTCGAAGGTCAGGCACGGCACCTTGCCGGCAAGCCGCGCCAGCGGCGTGAACTGCGCGCCGTCGTAGACGATTTCATCGTAGATCTCGTCACTGAGCAGGGTCAGGCGATGACGCTCGGCGATGCGCACGAGTTTTTCCAGCAGCCTGACCGGATAGACCGCGCCGGTCGGATTGTTCGGATTGATGATCGCCAACGCGCGCGTACGCGGCGTGATCAGCGCCTCGACCTCGTCGGCATCCGGAAAATGCGCGCGTTCGGCCGGACAGGAATAGTAGATCGGCCGGCCGCCGTTCAACGTCGTTGCCGCGCTCCACAATGGATAGTCCGGGCTCGGCAGCAGCACTTCGTCACCCGGATCCAGCAGCGTGCGCAGGGCAAGGTCGATCAGCTCGCTGACGCCGTTGCCGATGAACACGCGATCCGGATGCGCATCGACGACGCCGTGTGCGTGCATCTGTTCGACGATCGCCAGCCGTGCCGACAGGATGCCTTTCTGGTGGCAGTAGGCTTCGCTGCGCGACAGGTTGGCCTGGATTGCCTCGCGCACGTGCTCCGGAACAGCAAAGCCGAACAGGCCGGGATTGCCGATGTTCAACTTGACGATATCGCGTCCGGACGCCTCGATTTCTGCCGCACGCCGGGCCAGGTCGCCACGGATTTCGTAGCGGACGTCGGCGATGCGCGCGCTGGCGCGCACGGCGGGATTCGAGGATTTGCTCGGCATGGGGCAGGCCGGTCGATGATGTTGTAATGCAGCATGCTAGCGGAATACCTAGCGATTACAAGGGCTGAGAGGTGAGGGCTGAGGGCTGAAAAAGGGCGGCAATGTGACGCATTGATGCCTTTCGGCCCTCAGCCCTCAGCCCTTGACCCTCGCTCTCCCGTAAAATGCGCCGATGCAGTTGAGCGAAGAACAGCAACGCCGCCTCGGAGCGATCGGCTGGCGCGCGGCGTCGGTCGAGGTCGCGCAGGCCGACGATGGCCTGCGGCTGGTGCGCGTCATCGCCCAGCATCGCAATGGCTATCGCGTGCACGACGGCGCCGAGGAATTTCCGGCGCAGCCGGCACCGCGCTTCCTGCGTCGCGGTTTCGACGCGGAGCAACGGCCGGCGGTCGGCGATTTCGTGCTGGCCGATCCGGGTTCGCCGCTGCTGATCCGCGACATCGTGCCGCGGCGCAGTGCGCTGACCCGCGCTGCGGCCGGCGAGCGCTATCAGCGCCAGGTGATCGCGACGAACATCGACCACGTGTTCGTACTGATGGGGCTGGACGGTGATTTCAATCCGCGCCGCATCGAACGCTACCTCGCGCTGATCCAGGGCAGCGGCGCGCAAGCGGTGATCATCCTGACCAAACGCGACAAAGTGGACGATGCGACGTTTCTGGAAATGGCCGCCGGCGTACGCCAGTCGCTGCCGACGCAGATCGGCCTGCACGGAATCAACGCCAAGGATCCGGCGAGCGTCGCGCCGCTGCTGGAATTTCTGCAGCACGGCGACACGGCCGTGCTGGTGGGCTCGTCCGGAGCCGGCAAGTCGACGCTGACCAACACGCTGCTCGGGGTCGAGCGCCAGGCCACCAATACGGTGCGCGGCAACGACAGCCGCGGCCGCCACACGACCACGCACCGCGCACTGATCGCGCTGCCGAGCGGCGGCTGCCTGATCGACACGCCCGGCATGCGCGAGCTCAAGCTGACCGGCGAGGAAGACCTCGCTTCGGCCGGGTTTGCCGACATCGAAACACTCGCGATGCAATGCCGCTTCGGCGACTGTTCGCATGGCAACGAGCCCGGATGTGCGGTGCGCGCGGCGCTCGAAAGCGGTGCGCTCGAGCCGGCGCGCTGGGATAGCTTCGTCAAGTTGCGCGGCGAATTGTCGGCAACCAACGAAACGCTCGAAGCGCAGCTGCGGCGCAAGTCGCAGGCACGCGTGGCCAACAAGGCGCTGAACAAGCGGCTGGTCGAAAAGTATCGTTTTCCTTGAGCGGTCTGGGATAATGCCCGGCTATCTCCAGTGATTCTTCCGCATCTACATGAATGATCCCCGTCGCCAGGCCGCTCCGGCAGGATTCGTCCCGTTCACCGGGGACGCTGAACTCGACCGCCGCCTGATCCAGATCGAAGACGCACTCAAGGCGAAACAGTTCGAGCCCGCCGTCGAACTGGCCGAAGCGCTGCTGCGCGACCGGCCCGGACACATCGAAAGCAAACGCCTGCTCGCCGCCGCGCTGCGCGGTTGCGAGCGCGACGAAGAAGCGCTGCAGCTGCTCAGGGAAGTGGCGGCGCAGGAACCGGACAACGCGCTGGTCCAGAACAGCCTCGGCGCGGCGCTGCGCATGAGCGGCGAGCTCGACGAGGCGCGCGACGCGTTCCGCCGCGCCGTTGCGCTGGCACCGGAACTCGCGCCGGCCTGGTACAACCTGGCGATTGTCCTGTTCATGCAGGATTGCCTGGACGACGGACTGGCCGCGATCGACGAGGTCATCAAGCTGGTGCCGCATCACGCGGCGGCGCTGATCGTGCGTTCGGACATGATGCGCGAGCAGGGCCATGCCGAGCTGGTTACCAACGAATACCGCAAGATGCTCGCGCGCAATCCGAAGCTGCCGTGGCCCTGGTTTGGCTTGGCCAACCTGAAGAACCTGAAATTCAGCGCGCAGGACCTGGTCCTGATGCAGCGCGCGCTCGAACACTATCCGTCGAAACAGCGCGAGCGCACCGCACTGCTGTTTGCGATCGCCAAGGCGTTCGACGACCACGGCCGCTACGACGAAGCGTTCGCCGCCCTGGTCGAAGCCAACGCCAGCATGCGAGAGGACATAAAGTGGGATGCGCAGGATTTCAGTGAGCGTGCCAGCGCCGTACTCGCAGCATTCACGCCACCACCGTGCGGCGCATCGTCGCGGCAGGGCAGCGACGTGATCTTCGTGGCGAGCCTGCCGCGCTCCAGCTCGACCCTGACCGAACAGATCCTTGCATCGCATTCGCAAGTGTCCGGCGCCGGCGAGCGCCAGGACATGCAGGAGGTCATCGAGGAGGAGTGCCAGCGGCGTGGTGTGGCGCTGTACGGCTGGGCGCGCGATGCCACGCCCGAGGACTGGGACCGGCTCGGCAAGGAATATCTGCGCCGAGCCGAGCAATGGCGTGGCGACAAGCCGCGTTTCGCCGACAAGGCACTCGGCAACTGGCGTATCGCCGGCGCGGTCCTTGCCATGCTGCCGGAGGCGCGCATCGTCATCTGCCGGCGCGACCCGGTCGAGGTCGGTTTTTCCTGCTTCCGTCAGCTGTTCGGCGAAAACGGCCACGGCTACAGCTACGATCTCACCGACATGGGCACTTACTGGCGCGATTTCGACCGCATGTGCCGGCGCTGGAGCGAGCTGTATCCGGGCCGGATCTACGACATGGTCTACGAAGACCTGCAGGCCGACCAGGAAGGCAAGACGCGTGAACTGCTCGCCTTCTGCGGGCTCGACTTCGAACCGGCCTGCCTGCGTTTTCATGAGACGCAGCGCAACATCAAGACGATCAGTTCGGCCCAAGTACGCGAACCGCTGCGCCGCGACACGGCACAGGCGTCGAAATACGGCGCGCTGCTCGATCCGCTGCGTGCCGCGATAGCCGCAGCGACGCCGGCGGCCGGCAACGGTTAGCACATGACCGCAGCCCGCCGTCTGGATGGGCTCGACCAGCGCATTGTCGCTGCGCTCGGCGACAGCGCCGCCGCGTTGCGCCAGAACAACCCGGCCGAAGCGCTGCGCCTGGCGCGTATCGCCGCTGCCATGGCGCCGGATCACACCGAAGTGCTGCGGCGCCTGGCGCTTGCGCTCAGTGCCTGCGGCCTGACCCAGGAAGCGGCGCCGCTGATCGCGCGTGCCGTCGAACGAGCGCCGCAAGACGCCGTTCTGGCCAACGCGCAAGGGCTGGTTTTCGAGGCCGCGGGCCGGCGTGGCGACGCCATCGTCGCGCTGCGGCGCGCCGTTGCGACGGCGCCGCGGGAAACGGACATCGCCTGCAACCTTGCGCGCATGCTCGTGTCGAACGACGAAGCCGAAGAAGCCGTGGCCGTGCTCGAACGCGCGCTCGCGGCCGCACCCGGGCACCGGCCCGCGCGCCTGGCGCTGGCCGAGCTTTCATTGCGTTACCGCACGCGCATCGCCGGCGCGATTGCGCATTTGCGCGAACTGGTGCGCCACGACCCGGCCGATGCCTGGGCCTGGTCGGCGCTCGCGGAGATCGAGCAGAGCCGCTTCAATGCCGCCGACATCGCGGTGCTCGAGCGGCTGCGCGGTGACGCCGGCGCCGGCTTCGAAGGCCAGGTCCGCGCCGCATTCGCTCTGGCAAGAGCGTACGAGGACAACGCTGACTATGCGCGCGCTTACGCCGCCTTCGTGCAGGCGAATCGCGCGATGCAGCGGCACCGGCAGTGGAATCGGCACGAGTTCTCGCGCGCGATCGACGCGGCGCTGGCGGCGCAAGATCGAGTGTCCGATGACAACGACGCTGCGCGTGGCGCCGGCATCGTGTTCATCGTCGGCTTGCCGCGCACCGGTTCGACCCTGTTTGAACAGATTCTCGCTTCGCATCCGCGCGTATTCGCCGGCGGCGAATGCGTCGAACTGCGCACGCTGATCGCGCGGGAAAGCGAACGGCAGCGGCAGGATTTCGCCGAGTGGGCCGCGCGGGCCGGCGTCGCGGACTGGCAGCGACTCGGCGCGGCTTATCTGGAGCGCATTGGTGCGCAGCGCGGCGATGCGCCGATATTCACTGATAAACTGCCCGGCAACTGGATCTGGCTCGGCGCAGCGCTGCGGATGTTGCCGGCTGCGCGCGTCGTGGCCTGCCGGCGCGACCGACTGGAAACGGCATGGGCATGTTACCGACGCCTGTTCTCCGGCGGCGGCCAGGACTTCGGCTACGACTTCGACGCGATCGCGCAGTTCATGAGCGACTACGAACGCAGCTTGCAGCAGTGGCGCCGACAGTGTCCGCAGCGGATCCGCGTCCAGGACTATGAGGCGCTGCTGGCCGATGGCGAGGGCGAAACGCGAAGCCTGCTTGCCTTCTGCGGCCTCGACTTCGATCCGGCCTGCCTTGCGTTTTTCGACAACCCGCGCAAGGTCGGCACGATCAGCGCCAGCCAGGTGCGCGAACCGCTGCGTCACGACACGGCGCGCGCCGGGCGCTATGGCGCGCTGCTCGATCCGTTGCGTGCAGCGCTGCGGCTGCCGCCGTACGCCGCGCCGGGATGAAGGTCATGCCGCGATTGCGACCATGAGCGCCGAAGCGACCGACCTGGATCGCTTTGCCGAACTCGATCGCCGCCTGGTCGCGGCGGTCAAGGGCATCAAGCTGCTGTCGCTGGTGAGCTGGCCGGCGAGCGTGCAGGCCACGTTCCTTGCTGCGTGGCACAGCGGCCGTCCACAATTGCCCAATGTGGAATATGAGAGAAATGACTATTGCGCAACGCGCGCGGAGCTCGAGGCGGTATTCCTCGCCGCCGCACCGGGCCATGCGGTCGGCGATTACCTGCGCCGCACGGCGCAGTCGTGGCGCATAGCCACCGAACTGCTCGACGCCGTGGGCACGCCGGCGGTCAGCGAGCATTCGATCCGGCTGTTCGGGCGGCCCGGCGATCTGCTGCCGGGCGGCAGCGTCAGCAACCTCGACGCCGCGCAGCATTTCATCGAGCTGGCCAACGAGCTGGCGCGCGAGCTGGTCAGCAACGACGCCGACTTCTGCATTCCGGCCGAGGTGCTGCGCGACGAACTGCAGCGCGAGATCAGCGCGTTCTTCACGGCGCACAAGGTCACGGTCGAGATCGACGCGAACCTGATTGCCAAGGCCGCAGCCGGACCCACGCGCATCCGCCTGCGTTCGTCGACCTGCTTTTCCGAGTACGACAAGCACCAGCTGCTCGAACACGAGGCATTCGTGCATTCGCTCACCGCGCTGAACGGCCGCGAGCAGCCCAACCTCAAATCGCTCGCGCTGAATTCGCCGCGCATCACAGCGACGCAGGAAGGTCTGGCCACGTTCGCCGAACTGATGTCCGGCTCGATCGACATCGGCCGGATGAAGCGCATCAGCCTGCGCATCGTCGCAATCCACATGGCGCTGGCCGGCGCGGATTTCATCGATGTGTTCCGCTTCTTCAATGATTCGGGTCAGACCGACACCGACAGCTTCACCTCGGCCATGCGCGTGTTCCGCGGCGCGCCGCTGACCGGCGGCGCCGCATTCACCAAGGACACGGTCTACCTGCACGGCCTGCTCTCGGTACACACGTTCTTCCGCTGGGCATTGAAGAACCAGAAGCTCAAGCTGTGCCGCAGCCTGTTCGCCGGCAAGATGGCGCTACACGACGTGCTCGCGCTCGAGCCGTATTTCGATTCGGGTTACATCACCGCGCCGATGTATCTGCCACCGTGGGTGCAGCAGGCCAACGGCATGGCCGGCATGCTCGCATTCTCGCTGTTCGCCAACCGCATTCGCCTCGACAAGGTCGTGGCGGAGGATCTGGTGTTGGGCGTCTGACGCCGGCGCTTCACTTTTTGTTCGTCATCCGCGACTGTGAGCGCCTGGAGCGCGCGCGAACCCCGCGACTGGATTTCTTGCTCGTCATTCCAACGAAGGTTGGAATCCAGTTCTTGCTCGTTCTCTGATGAAAAGCAGAGCTTCCACTCGCCCTGCGGGCGAGCGGGTTACTTTCTTTGCGTGTGCAAAGAAAGGTAACCAAAGAAACACACCCCCGGCCGCGCGGTCTCCAGGCATCCTGCCTTCCGACTTCGCGAGGGTGCTCCGGGGTTCGCTGGATGTACGTCCATGTACATTCAGCGAACGGCCGCGCATCGTGCGCGGCCTCCTGCGGACTGATCCTGCGCACCCTCGCCGCGCCACAGGGGGCCCCGTTTGGGCGGCATCCTGCCGCAGAAGCCAAGGCAAGAGCCAAGTCAAAGCCAAAGCTCTCCACTGCACCGCATCAATGTAGTGCAGGGATGCACGGATTCGTGGATCAACGGCGCCGTTCGCGGTGCCGAGCATCGCAGCCCGTGCCGGAAATTGCCCGAAGGGGCGCGGCGATGGATCGCCGCGCTTGCGAAGCAGTACACGGACGTACTGTCTGAGCAACCCGGCGCGGGCGAGAAGCGCAGGGGATTTTGCCGCGCACGAGGCGCGGCAAAACGCCGCGTCCGGTGCCTAGCCTTTTGGTTACTTTTGGGCAATGCCAAAAGTAACCCGCTCGCCCGCAGGGCGAGTGGAAGCTCTGCACTTCGTACAACAGAGAATAGAACAAGCTGAATTCTCGCTTACGCGAATGCCTGCTGCGGCATCGGCCTCGGCAGACCAGCCTGTGTTGGAAAGACGGCAAAAAAACGTGAAAGTGCGTGATGGCTTGCGACTTGTCAGGCGGGCACCTAAGCTGAGGCATGCGCCGCGCCGCGCGCGCCGATTGTCACGTGAGTCGTTATGTCCGAAGACAAAGACCTCAAGCAGGCCGCCCTCGACTACCACCGGCGCCACCCGCCCGGCAAGATCAAGGTCGCGCCGACCAAGGCGTTGGTCACGCAACGCGACCTGTCGCTGGCCTACTCGCCGGGCGTTGCGGCGGCGTGCGAGGCGATCGTCGCCGATCCGCTCGAGGTGTCGACGCTCACGTCGCGCGGCAATCTCGTTGCCGTCATCACCAACGGCACCGCCGTGCTCGGTCTCGGCGCGATCGGACCGCTCGCGGCGAAGCCGGTGATGGAAGGCAAGGGCGTGCTGTTCCAGAAGTTCGCCGGCATCGACGTGTTCGACATTGAAATAGACGAGCGCGATCCGGACAAGCTGGTCGACATCATCGCCGCGCTGGAGCCGACGTTCGGCGGCATCAATCTCGAGGACATCAAGGCGCCGGAGTGCTTCGAAGTCGAGCGCAAGTTGCGCCAGCGGGTGAAGATCCCGGTTTTCCACGACGACCAGCACGGCACCTCGATCATCGTCGGTGCCGCCGTGCTCAATGCGCTGGCCGTCGTCGGCAAGGATATCGCCAAGGTCAAGCTGGTATCGACCGGCGCCGGCGCTGCCGGCATCGCCTGCATGGACATGCTGGTCAGTCTCGGCGTCAAGCGCGAGAACATGTGGGTCTGCGACCGCCATGGCGTGATCTACACGGGCCGCGGCGAGGACATGGATGAAGCCAAGCAGCGCTACGCACGCGATACGACGGCGCGCTCGCTCGGCGAAGTCATCGGCGGCGCGGATATCTTTCTCGGCCTGTCGGCCGGTGGCGTGCTGACCCAGGACATGGTCGAACGCATGGCGCCGAAGCCGATCATCCTGGCGCTCGCCAACCCGACGCCGGAGATCCTGCCGGAACTGGCCAAGCAGGTGCGGCCCGATGCGATCATCGCGACGGGACGTTCGGACTATCCGAACCAGGTCAACAACGCGCTGTGTTTTCCGTACATCTTCCGCGGCGCGCTCGATGTCGGTGCGACGACCATCAACGAGGCGATGAAAGTCGCCTGCGTGCATGCAATCGCGGCGCTGGCACGACGTGAGACATCCGACATTGCCGCGCGTGCCTACGGCGATCAGCAGTTGACGTTCGGTGCTGAATATCTGATTCCGCAGCCGTTCGATCCGCGCCTGCTGGTCTCGCTGGCGCCTGCCGTGGCGCAGGCGGCGGTGGAATCGGGAGTCGCGACGCGACCAATCGCCGACATGCCGGCGTATGTCGAACGCCTGAACGCGTTCGTGTTCCGCACCGGCCTGCTGATGAAGCCGGTCTTCGACCGGGCCAAAGCCGACCCGCGGCGGGTGGTCTACGCCGAAGGCGAGGAAGACACGATCCTGCGCGCGGTGCAGCATCTGGCCGATGAAGGACTCGCGCTGCCGATCCTGATCGGCCGCCCGGCCGTGATCGAGCGGCGCATCGAGCGCCTGAGCCTGCGCATCCGCGCCGGACAGCATTTCGAACTGGTCAACGTCGACGACGATCCGCGCTACAACGAATACTGGAACCTCTATCTGAAGTTGAACGAACGACGCGGCGTCACGCCGGCCCTGGCCAAGGCGCTGGTGCGCTCGCGGCCAAGCCTGATCGCGGCATTGATGGTTCAACGCGGTGAGGCCGATGCGATGATCAGCGGCATCGTCGGTCGCTATCAGCGCCAGCTCAAACATATTCTGGAAGTGCTGCCGCTCGATCCCGGTGTCTGCGCACCGTCGGCGATGACTGCGGTGCAGAATGACCGCGGCACGTTCTTCTTCCTCGACACGCATGTGCAGGATGATCCGAGCGCCGAGCAGATCGCCGAAGCGACCTGCCAGGCCGTGCTGCGCCTGAAACTGTTCGGCATCACGCCGAAAGTCGCTTTGTTGTCGCATTCGAATTTCGGCAGCCACGAGAACCCGGGTGCGTGCAAGATGAGGCGCGTGCTCGAACTGGTACGCGCGCAGCAGCCCAGGCTCGAGATCGACGGCGAGATGCAGGCCGACAGCGCCTTGAACGAGGAAATCCGCGCGCGCATCTTCCCGAACTCGCTGTTGCGTGGGCAGGCCAACGTGTTCGTGTTCCCGAATCTCGACGCGGCGAATATCGCCTACAACATGGTGCGCCAGTTGACCGACGGCGTCGCGATCGGACCGATCTTGATGGGCGTGTCCAAGCCCGCGCACGTGCTGACGCCTGCCTCGACCGTGCGCCGCGTCGTCAATATCAGTGCAATTGCCTGTGTCGAGGCCCAGATTCGCTCCCCGCGCGAATCTGAGAAATCATGATGTCTTCGCGCCCCGCGCGAATCCGGGAAATCATGATGCCTTCGCGCTCCGCGCGACGCGTAAAAGGCCCGGTCCTGCGTGCCTGGAAGCGCGGCTGATCGGCGCGACCGGAGCATGCCGCAGGCCCGGCTTCGCACTGTGGCCGTATCCACGCCCGCGCATGGTGCGCTGCAACTTTCCTGCGCTGGCCGGGCCGCGCCGTCCCGCGATTACGCCTGCTCAGGTAGACTGTTGGGACAACCATGACACGCAATGCGGCACCCGCCGAGGTGCACGCGAAAGGGATCGCCATGAACATGCTCAACGACA
>Ga0193727_1000099_pt1 | contig 26570 bp, 28 predicted proteins | sample H2c2metaG_FD_143051 | JGI IMG/M metagenome (GOLD analysis project Ga0193727, IMG submission 143051) | Soil microbial communities from a riparian zone of the East river system, Colorado, United States - H2c2 | ecosystem: Environmental > Terrestrial > Soil > Riparian zone | place: USA: East River...
AGGATCAAGGTTCCACTTTGTCGTTAGAGTTGACGACGGTGCCGAGTCCGATCAGCGGCGATGGCGATGGCGATGGCGCCAGAAATGGTCGACGCGCCGCTTTGGAAAAAGGAGCCGACCTGCCCAGACATCGGCGTGTCTTGGTCGTGGACGATCACCAGGATACCTGCATCGGCATGAAGAGGATGCTGGAGCGCCGCGGTTACCAAATTACAGTGGCCCATACTGCTCAACAGGCTGTGGAAAAAGTGCGCACCCAGGAGTTCGATCTTCTCATCAGTGACATCGGACTGCCGGACCGCAGCGGCTATGAGTTAATGCGAGAAGTGCAAAGCAGTAAAACCCTTCCCGGAATTGCGCTCAGTGGCTTTGGAACGGAGCATGACGTAAATGAGTCCCTGGCTGCGGGTTTCTCCGAGCACCTCACCAAGCCGATCAATTTTGAGCGACTCGAGAAAGCCATCTGCAATGTGCTTGAGCCGGAGCCGACCTTCCGCTCATAGCGTGCACCACTACTCACAGCACTCCTCTCGGTCCCGTCTTAGTCGCTAGCAAAACGTCGTGCCAAGAAAAAACGCGTCAGCCTATCGACCTCTCGATTGGGACTTTCGGTTTCTCGCAGAGAACGCCGCCGTTCGCTCAAAGCGCTTTAACATGACGGCCGAAGCGAAGAGCGTCCGTTACCCCATCCGCTTGTTGCGCTACTGGTTTGCCTATCATTTGTTATGCATCGAATCAGCCAGACACGCCGCGCCGATCGACCTCGTCGAGATCGGCGTGCAAAAGGCACAATTCCTCCAGTTTGTCCGTTCGGCGCCTGTTCAGCCAAATGTTGGCCGATGGACGGTGCTGGATGCGGTAATTCATCCTGAAAAATTTCGCAAAGTCGGCATTAAGAAGGAGGACGTTGTGGAGGCCAATCTCGAGAGCCACGATTTTGATCTGCCTCGAAATTACGACGCCGCGGTGTTGCTGCACGTGCTGGAGCATTTATTCGAGCCCGATACGGCTTTGCAGAAAATTGTGCGCCGAATATGTCCCGGTGGAGTATTGATCGGTGGCTCGCCAGTCCTTCCTGATTTTCTCGTCGCGCCCCACCAGAAGCTCGAGCGCAAAACGGCACAGCCGATGGGCCACGTGAGTGTATTTTCTCCACAGCGGGTCGTTCGAATGGGTGAAGCAGCCGGCTGTACGACCGAGTTCATCAGCGGTGCCTTCTTCATGCGAAGCAGCGGGAGCCCGCTGGAAAACTCTGAGGCATGGCTTCGATTCAATTTGTGGTGGGGCAGCAGATTTCCTTCCTGGCCGGGGGAGATCTACTGGCTCATGCGCAAACGCTGAAAGAGCAGCACTCCCCTCACGTGTTCGTTTGACTTGGTTCCCAAGGCCAGAGTTTTACCGTCAGGATTTAATTCCTATGTCGCTGAAGAAAGGACTCCAAAAGGCAGGTCGTACGCCCGCCTTCACATTCGACCTTTACGTTCCCCGGATGGCCGGCAGGACCGATCTCCTCTAAACTGTTCTTGGAGATTGTCGGTGGGACGGCCGCGCTCTAGTTGAGGTGGCACTGGAGCACTGGAATCCGAAAGGACAAGCCGCCCAACTATTACATCTTTGTCGAGCGGCGTTTCGCTCCCTGTTATGTAGTGCACTTCCCATACAACGCTCGACCATTTGGCAACGTTGCGAAGGTCCTTCGGCTCAAAAATCATTTACCCCAAAGGCGATGACGTCCAACAAATTCGTGCACCCAATCTCGTAGGAGTTCGGAACGCGATGAACAGATTTGATTTTGTGAGAGAATTCTCGCTAAAACCTCAGCGGGCCAGAACGACGTCTTTTTTTGTCCAGGTGTGGACTTGGCGGCAATGCGGGCAGGTGAATTTCGGCGTCTTGACTTTGGCCGCGGCCCAGAGTTGTTCTTCGATGGTTTGGCCGGTCGGGGTGAGTTTCGCAGTGGAAGGACACCGTACGAGCAGCCGTTTGATGACTGGGCCGTTTCTTAGTTTCCGTGGCGAAGCGGTTGCGAAAAATTTCATTTTAATTCTTTTCTATGCGAGTCGATAAACGATGCGAGATAAACGATGCGAGCCTTGTCGATATCGTAAGGAGACATTTGGAGTTTCACGCGGTCGCCAATCGTAAGCCGAATAAAACGTTTGCGCATTTTTCCCGAAATATGTGCGAGCACGAGGTGTTCGTTCGCCAGCGCGACGCGAAACATTGTGCCTGGAAGAACGGACAGGATTGTCCCTTCCACCTCGATAGCTTTCTCTAAACCCATAATGTTTGATGGCCAGCCGGCCCCAAAACCTTCGGGGCCGGCTGAATAAATCCACTCTTTATCGGCGAGAATCGGCGTACCGTCGGTTGCCGCCAGATGGACGCGGGCGCTCTTCGCGCGGGCGTGCCTCGTTGACCGACAAAGCGCGGCCGCCGATTTCCTTGCCGTTAATTGCCGCCATGGCGGCATTGGCTTCAGTCGTGTCGTTCATCGTGACGAATGCGAAGCCGCGGGACTTACCCGTCATGCGATCCATCATCAGCGCCACTTCGGCGACTTTGCCGTGTTGTTCGAAAAGATCCTGAAGATCGTTTTCGGTAGTCTCAAAGGAGAGATTTCCTACGTATAGTTTCATTGTGATTTGGTTTTGGAAAATAACTGCCAGCTACAGAGCCGTTCCCGAGAATCGGGTTTCAAATCACCACTGAGAAAACTCAACTGACGATCTACCACGCAACGAACAGAACAGAACTAATCCAATAGGCGACCAGTATCGCCTGCTTTAGGCAAAACGCAAACGATGCCTTGGCGGGTGGGAATTCGGCAGCTTCTGCAATTCGGGCCCGGGCCGGCGCCGCAGCGCGATCGGCTTCAAGACATTCGATCAAATGTTCTGTGTTGACTGTGTAACCTGCTCCGGACGGTTTCCAATTGCGCTTCCTTCTCGAACTCCACAAACAAATACTTATCAACCAGAATTCTCGCACTGGTGTTTAGTTGCATTATCTCTCGATAAACTTGCCGGCGCAGCGCCATCGGGGGGCTGCTTGGTTCCCGTATGCTTTTGCGATAGGTCAGCCAACTCGCGAGCCAAATAAAAGGATAAGCAAAAGGCAGAAGGACCAACGAAGTCGTCTTTGGGTAGGTGAAAATAATTCGCTTGATTTTAAAACCAGATAATTTCGCCAGCAGCCGCAGTCTTTGTATTCCGATCAAAAAAATGTGTCCAAGGTAGATCTCACTGGAAAGCGAGGGGTCAGCCATCCAAACGGAGTCTGCTTCATTAGCGGGCATCATTTTAAGGAAATATTCGGTCTCGAACAGGAAGTGACTTAGACGGGACTGGAGATTCGAATAATTAGGCAGGGAGCCGTTCTGCTTGATGACCCGGTTGAATTCTTGAAACGCGCGGTATTGATCGCTGAAATGCTCGATGCCCTCCTGGCAAATCAGAACGTCGGCAAAATTGTCCGCTACCGGAATGCCTTCCATGATGTTGGCCCGCTCGCAGGTCAACCCATTCACCTTGAAGTATTCGGGAAACAAATCGTAAGCGTGCACGACGGCGCCCGCTTCCTTTAAGATTCGCGAAGTGACACCGGCGCCCGCCGGAGCATCGATTACGACTTTGTCTTTGAACTTCAGCTGATTCTGCCGAATGAAGAGCTTAACGTGATACTTGATGCTATTCGTGTTGTCCTCGTACTGCATCTGAGGTCGCTTTGATGCAAGCGGGGCGGTTTGCGAAATGTTCAATTGCCGATTTTCGATTGTCGATCTTTTCCTGCGCAGTGGCGATCCCGCCGCAAATCGAAAATGCGACATCAACTGGTTCCTTCAATCGTTGGCGAAGCGAAATCCTCGGCCCAAGCAAATGCGTGCCTGGAGGGATTCGAACCCCCAACCTTCTGATCCGAAGTCAGATGCTCTATCCGGTTGAGCTACAGACACAAGATCGCTGTTAAAAAAGTTACAATGTTACAATGACGGGAGGCTTCACCTTTTAACGATGTAACTGTTTTAACAATTTAACGTTGCGAAAAAGGGGTGGCCGACGGGACTCGAACCCGCAACAACCAGAACCACAATCTGGGGCTCTACCATTGAGCTACGGCCACCGTTACTGACGCGCAAACCAAGATTCTAAAATTCCAATCTTCTTTTGCAAACAAAGGGCTCGCTTTTTCCAATTCGCTACCGTAATTCTCAACGCCGGTGGAACAAAAATCTACCTTGTGGCTTACCATGACCCCCCGTCGGCATACGAGGCGAACCGGTTCGGTTTTGCTAGCCCTTTTCTCTTTCCTACTAGCTACCGACCTTCTTGTCGGCGAGCAAGACGATCCAAGCGAAATCTTTCTTAAAGCTTACCTTTCGGCCCAGCAGGGCGCAAAACTGGAGCATGAAAACCGCTCTAAGACCGCCCTGGCCAAATACCGGTTTGCCGGAAGCTTGATCGGGGAATTGCGCAAATCGCACGCTGACTGGCAGCCCGCCATCGTGGAATATCGGGGCCGAAAAATCAGCGAGAGCATCCTGCGAATTCAGGAGAGAATGTCGAGGCAAAATGATCTGGCCACAGATGCAAAGCGGTTACCGGAAATCGTTCCCTCACTGCCTGAGACTGACGGGGCCTGGTCTGAACCCGGCCCCGAAGCCGTTGCACCGGCAGGAGCCGAAACGATTGCCCAGAGTTCGAGCGGCGCCGCGATTAAGGAAGCTACCAGGAAATTGCGCGGCAAGGTCGATCAACTGCAAGATGCGCTTGAAAAATCACGCGGCGATCTCGAGACCGCGCGAAAGGAAAAGGAACTCGTAAACGCTCGTCTGAAGGACACAGCTTCCAAACTCGAGCAAGCACAAAACGAAATCGAGAAAACCAGAAAATCTGAGCGCCAGGCTCGCGATCAACTCACCAAGGTTGAGGATTCGTTGAAAGCGCTCCAGGCATCGCGAGACAATGGCGCTAAGGAACAGCAACAATTACGTGTAGAGATCGCCCGTTTGAAGGATGCCGTTGCAGCCGCAGAAGACGCACGTGTGACAGCGGAAAAGCAAAGGGACGAGACGAACACAAAATTTGCCGATGCGAGCAAGCAAATCACTACGCTTTTACAGGAACGCGATGAAGTGCTCGCTCAATTGCAGGGGATGAAGGAAGCGGAACAACGTCTCCAGGGGGTCCTCGCCGAGAACAGCGATTTGAAACAAAAGCTGGCAAATGCTGAGGAGAAAGTGCGTGAATTTGGCAAGGCTGAACCGAAAAACGCGGACGAACTTGCCGGGGTAAAATTGGAGGTTGCGCAACTACAGCAGCAACTGGCCGAAACCCAGAAACAAAATCAATATTTCGCGGCCAGAGTTGCCGAGCTTCACGTTAAGCTGGATGAAACCAGTATCCAACTTCAGAACGCGAAGCTCACGGACGTAAACAGCGAGGACACGGCACAGCTGGCGAAAGAAAACGAACTCCTGCGAAACATCGTTGTGCGCGAACGCCAGGAGGAAGCGCGTCGTTATCAGGCAAAGGAGCGGATGCTGGCGGAGTTGGGTAAACTGAAGATTAAATCGGACGCTTTGAACAAGCAGATCGAACTCCTCGCGCAACCGGTGACAAAATTGAGCAGCGAAGAGCTCTCCCTGTTGCGGCAGCCAGTCGTCTCCATTTCCGACCAGAACCCCGGCATACTGAAGGCGAGCTTTGTTTTCGCCAAAGAATCCCCGCCAAATTTCGACAAGGTGACCGAGCCAGCCGCGAAGGAAAGATCGGTTCGTGACAGCGGTGGGGCGACAGCGGATGGTTCGGGCGACGCCACTGGACCCAGCGACTTCAAACCGGACGTACCAGCTGATCTGCTAAATGTTGCACGGGCGGCGAAAGAGAGTTTCGATCAGGGCAAATATCCGACGGCCGAAAAGCAGTATCAGGAGATCCTGGCCAAGAGCCCGAAAAACCTTTACGCGCTCTCCAACCTCGGCGTGGTTTATCTTCGCACGGGCAAGTTTCGCTCGGCGGAAGCTACGCTGAAAAAGGCTCTGACGATTTCGTCCAATGATGAGTTTCTGCGCACAACGCTTGGAATTGTTTATTATCGGCAATCCAAGTTCGACGACGCCCTCGCCGAGTTGAGTCAGGCAGTCGAGATCAATCCAAAGAGCGCTACCGCTCGTAATTATCTTGGTATTACCGCGAGCCAGAAAGGGCGACCGCAAGAAGCCGAAAAGGAAATACTTCAGGCTATCGCAAACAATCCTGATTACGGAGATGCCCATTTTAATCTGGCGGTAATTCTCGCCACGACGGAACCTGCTTCGAAAGAATTAGCCAAGCGACACTACGAAAGGGCCACTGCACTTGGCACCCAGCCCAATCCGTCCCTCGAAAAATTGTTGCAGTGACCGCCAGACCAGCATCGAATTGTTGCGTTGATTCGGAGCGGACAACGTTCGCTCTCTAATGCGCTTTCTTCGGGTTTCTTTTGTTGGGCTTTTTACAGCGGCTGTTGGCTGTTTTCTTGGCTTCTTTGTCGGCGATTATTTGACCAGGCTCGCGCACGTGCCCGAAATGGAAGGCCAGCGGGGCATGACCATCGTTTTTCTGTGCGCCCCTCTTGGAATTCTGGCGGGTTTAGTAATTGGAATCGTTTCAGGCCTCCTGGTTCGACGGCAAGGACTTGCTGGATTTCTCATTGCACAGGGCTGGTCGCTACTGATTGTCTGCGGCGTCGCCGGCTTGTTAGTCAGCGTTCCGTATTTGCTGTCGGACAAGCCTCCGAGGATCGATGGCAAGCGACTCGAATTGCAGTTCGAGCTTCGTGCGCCGGCGACATTCAACATTCCAGACCAGCCGGATGGTTACGACATTCGAGTCAGTCTTTACACTGACAATCGGCAAAGTCGGTTTGCTTTCATCGATTGGAACTCGATCACAAAAAATGCCGAACATGTGACTATTCCGGGAAATGTGCCGCTGTTGACGCATAGCAAATCCAGATCGCTTCTTGCCTCGATTGGCAATGAGCCGGGCGCATCGCAGTTCATTGAGCTAAAAACTCTGCCGGCTGCTCCTCGCAAGGAAAACGAAACCTGGTCCGACTGGACACTGGCAACGCAGCGCGCAGATCTTACTCCTGTTCCAGAGCCTGAAAGAATCGCCGTTCGCTATCGCGTCCGCCCGGTTGACAATTGACCCTGTAACGGCGGTCTGACCGCCGCATTATTGATTTTTTGCGTCCGACCATGCAATCCTTCCTCAGCGCCAACTGGCGTTACCTGGCGATGTTGACTTTCGTTGTCGATCCAACGATCCTTGCGCGGCTCGTCCCGCCAGGAACGGAGATCGATTTCGAAAACGGCGAGACATTCATCAGCGTCGTCGGTTTTCTTTTTCTCGACACGCGACTCCTCGGCTTGCCCATTCCGCTCCACCGAGATTTCGAAGAAGTGAATCTGCGCTTCTACGTGCGCAAGAAATCGGCTGACACATGGCGGCGCGGCGTCGTTTTCGTGCGTGAGCTCGTTCCCAAGCGCGCTATCGCCACCATCGCGCGGACATTCTATGGCGAACCTTATCTGGCCGTGCCAATGAAGCACGAAATCGAACATCTCGATCTCAGCGTGCGCGTGAAATACTCGTGGCGACGCGGTTCGGAATGGGAATCGATCACGATGAAGGCGAGTGGCGAACCGCAATCAATTCCCGCAGGTTCGCACGCCGAATTCATCACCGAACATTATTGGGGTTACACCCGTTTGCAGGCTGGCTGTAGCGAATACCGGGTCGAACATCCACGCTGGAAAGTTTGGAACGCCGACACGTTCGAATTCAATGCCGATGTCTCCGCACTCTACGGCGAACAATTTGTCGAAACCCTCAGCGCGCCACCGCGGTCCGCCTTTATTGCAGATGGTTCCCCGATTACCGTTGAGCGTCGATCAGTTATTGCTTAGCTATTATCTGCGCCGTTACGGCAATTGAAACGCAGGCGAAAAGGGCGGCCAGACCTGCCACGAAACCAGAGATCAAGCGCCCGAACATTTCCCCAGCAACTGCCTCAGTACAAACGGCAGAATCCCGCCATGCCGGTAATAATCAATTTCGATCGGCGTGTCGATCCGCAGTCTCACCGGCACGGAGCGGTTTTCCCGATCCTTGCCTTTAATTTCGAGCGTTACCGTTTGTCCCGGCTTGATTGCATTCGACAACCCGATGATCGAAAAGATTTCCGAACCGTCCAGTCCAAGCGATTGCGCGCTTGTTCCATCGGGAAATTGTAATGGCAACACACCCATGCCGACCAGGTTTGAGCGATGAATCCGTTCGAAGCTCGCTGCGACGACAACTTTGACGCCGAGCAACCGCGTCCCTTTCGCCGCCCAATCGCGCGACGAACCGGTGCCGTACTCGTGGCCAGCCAGAATGACCAATGGAGTCTTTGTTTCCGCGTATTTCCTCGCTGCATCGAAGATCGACATCTGCTCGCCGATCGGTTGATGAATGGTGACTCCGCCTTCTGTTCCGGGCACCATCAGGTTCTTGATCCGCACGTTCGCGAAGGTACCGCGCGTCATGACCAGATCGTTGCCGCGCCGGGAGCCGTAACTGTTGAAATCTTCCGGTTGGATCTCGCGCGACTTCAAATACTCGCCCGCCGGCGACGTCGCTTTGATCGCGCCGGCCGGCGAAATGTGATCGGTCGTGACCGAATCGCCGAAAATTCCAAGTGCGCGCGCGCCGCGGATCTCCTCGATTTGCCCAGGCTCCATCGAGAAATTCTGGAAAAACGGCGGCTCGTGAATGTAATCGCTCTTCTCATCCCATTGGTAAATGTCGCCCGTGCTCGATGGAATTTCGTTCCACTTGGGATTTTGATCGGCGAAATCGCGATAAAGTTTTCGGAACGTTTCCGGCTTGAGCGCGGATTGCATCGTATGCCGGATTTCAATGAGACTTGGCCAGAGGTCGCGGAGGAAGGTTTCCTTCCCATGCCTATCTTTCCCGAGCGGTTCGCGTGAAAGATCGATATCCACTCGACCAGCCAGCGCGAATGCGACCACTAGTGGGGGTGACATCAGAAAATTCGCTTTGATGTTTTGATGCACGCGGGCTTCGAAGTTGCGGTTCCCCGAAAGCACTGAGGCAGCAACCAGATCAAATTCGTGGATCGCCTTTTCGATTTTGGGATGGAGCGGTCCGGAATTGCCGATACAGGTCGTGCAACCGTAGCCAACGAGATTAAATCCAAGTTCGTCGAGATATTTCTGTAATCCGGTTTTGTCCAGATAATCGGAAACAACGCGCGAACCGGGCGCGAGCGAGGTTTTCACCGCCGGATCAACATGCAGACCGCGCTCGACCGCTTTTTTTGCAAGCAAACCGGCCGCGATCATCACGCTGGGATTGCTCGTATTCGTGCAACTCGTGATCGCTGCGATCAGGACACTGCCATGACCAATCCGACTTTGCCCACGCGTGAATACTTCGCTGGATTCGGCTTCAATTTCTCTTCCGGAATCGGGCGTGGGCCGGTTCGCAATCATCTCGATCTTATTAAGCTCGTCCCCCGGATTGATTCCCTGATCTTCTTTTGTATCGCTCGAAGCCATCCGGCCATTGCGCGGCGCGCTGCCGTTCAATTCCACGGGATGTTTTTCACGAAGATCGACATTCTTTTTGCCGTAGCCGCCCGCCTGGACCGGTTTTTCAAGCAACTCGCGAAATGTCGTTCCAAGGTCCGGCAAACTGATCCGGTCCTGCGGTCTCTTTGGTCCGGCGACGCTGGGTTGCACCTCTGCCAGGTCAAGTTCGATATCGACGCTGTAATCGACTTCGCCTTTCCGCGGTATCCCAAACATTTTCTGCGCGCGAAAATAATTTTCGAACGCACGGCATTGCTCGTCGCTGCGTCCCGTAGCACGCAAATAATCCACCGACTCCTGATCAATCGGAAAATAGCCCATGGTCGCGCCGTACTCGGGCGACATGTTTCCAATCGTCGCGCGGTCGGGAACCGGCAGCGATGCTGCGCCTTCGCCATAAAACTCGACAAATTTGCCCACGACTTTTTGTCGACAAATTTGCCCACGACTTTTTGCGCGCGCAACAAATGCGTGATGTGAAGCACGAGATCGGTCGCCGTTACTCCTTCGCGCAACTGTCCAGTCAGGTGGACGCCCACCACTTCCGGCGTCAAAAAATAAACCGGCTGCCCGAGCATGCCGGCTTCCGCTTCGATTCCGCCGACGCCCCAGCCCACGACGCCGAGACCATTAATCATGGTCGTATGCGAATCAGTGCCGACGAGCGTGTCGGGGAAGTAAATAGTTGATGGTTGATTGTTGATAGTTGATAGAGCGGAGAGAACGCCTTTGGCGAGGTACTCCAAATTTACCTGGTGAACGATGCCGATGCCGGGCGGGATGAGTTGGAAAGTTTTGAAAGCTTGCTGTCCCCATTTCAGAAACTGGTAACGCTCGCGATTGCGTTTGAATTCCATTTCCAAATTCAATCGTAAGGCATTCGCCGAGCCGAAGAAATCGACTTGCACCGAATGATCGACCACCAGATCGACAGGCACGAGCGGCTCGATGATTTTCGGATCTCCACCGAGCCGTTTTACTGCGCTGCGCATCGCGGCAAGATCGACGACGAGCGGCACGCCGGTGAAATCCTGTAAGACGATGCGCGCGACGATGAAAGGAATTTCTTCATTGGCCGGCGATTTCGCGTTCCAGTTCGCCAGTGTCTCGACATCCTTGCGTCGGACTTTTTTCCCGTCACAATTCCGCAATACCGATTCGAGCACGATCCGAATGCTTATCGGGAGCCGCGAAATCTTGCCGATCCCTTTCTCTTCCAGAGCAGGCAGCGAATAGAGAAAACCTTCGCGGCCTTTGCCCGCGTCGAATTCCTTCAGCGCTTTAAATTCGTCATTCATCTTTGTACCACGAAGAACACGAAGGGAAAAAATCCTCGTAATCTTCGTGATCTTCGTGGTGAAACCGACTCATTTCAGCTCTGCCAATTTCGCTTTGATCTTGTCGAAGTTCGGCAACTGTTTCGCGTCGTCGTTGCTCTCGGCATATTGGATCACGCCGTTCTTATCGATGACGAACGCGGAGCGTTTCGGAACCCCGGCCATTCCGAGATTTAGTTGCGGCAGGAATGAGTCGTACATCACGTCATAAGCTTTTGCGACTTTGTGTTCGTAGTCGCTCAGCAGTGGCACGGTGATCTTTTCTTTTTGTGCCCAAGCTTCCTGCGCGAACGGATTGTCGCCGCTGATTCCATAAACGGCGGCATTCATGCCGCTGTAGGCAGATAGACCGCCGCTGACCTCGCACATTTCTGTCGTGCAGGTCCCTGTGAACGCCATTGGAAAGAAAAGCAGCAGCGTGTTTTTCTTCCCAAGGTTATCGGTGAGCTTAATTTGCTTTGGCCCGTCGGCGGTCTTCGTCGATAAGGCGAAATCTGGAGCTTTGGTTCCAACGGCAAGTGACATAATCAATCCTCCGCGAGTTAAACTTGGGGGACTTTCAGTATAAGATCGACATTTAGCCGGTCAAAAAGTTTACGGAAGATTTTAGCCACAGATTAACACGGGTTCACGCATATCATTCTGAGGAAGACAGAGAAGCTGTTTTAAATCGAACATCGGTGTTTCATCTGTGTTCATCCGTGGCTTACGATTTACTCAAATGGAACTTTTTTGGTGGTTCTTTACAGTTGTCCTCTTCGCCGTTGGTCTCATCGGCACAGTATTGCCGGTTTTTCCCGGGACGATCGTCATTTTGGCCAGCGCGATCATTCACCGCCTCATGCTTGGCCCGGAGAAAAGTATCGGTTGGTGGACCATCGTTGTTCTGGTGCTCCTGACCCTTGCAGCGTATGCGCTCGATTTTCTGAGCGGTTACTTCGGCGCGAAATATTTCGGAGCGACACGATGGGGAATGTTCGGCGCCATTCTTGGCGCGCTCATTGGTATCTTTTTCGGAATCATCGGACTGTTTGTCGGACCGGTAATTGGCGCGATCCTGGGAGAATTCATTGCCGGCAAAAGAATGATCGACGCCGGCCGCGCAGGCTGGGGGAGTTTGTTGGGAAGCCTCGGCGCAATGATCGGCAAACTCGTCATCGCCCTAGCTATGATCACGATTTTCTTCCTAACCGTGCCGCCGCCATTTTGAATCAGGAAACGAATAACGAAACCAGAAACCCAGGAAAACTCGAAGGAGATGTTTGTTCCTGCTTTCCTGCGTTCCTGATTGTGGTAAGTTAGGCGCCGATGGCAGATGATCGCCGGTGAGCGGCAACGCTTGCTGGAGGAAAGTCCGAACACCATACGGCGACATGCCGCGTAAAGAACGCGGGCGCCGCGATTGCAAAATCGCGGCGACGGAAAGTGTCACAGAAAAGACACCGCCGGTTCTTTGGCAACAAAGGTACAGGCAAGGGTGAAAAGGCGAGGTAAGAGCTCACCGCTCGCGGAGTAATTCGCGAGGCAGGAAAAACCCCATGTGGTGCAAGACAAAACAGAGGAAGGGCAGCCGGTCCGCTATTCCTCGGGTATCGTCGCATCACGGCGAATGAAAATTCGCCGGGCTCTCGGAGAAATCTGGGTGAGATAAATGATCATCCGCGTGAGCAATCACGCCGACAGAATTCGGCTTATCGCCATCGAAATATGAAGGGCGCTTTCGGAAACGAAGGCGCCCTTCGCTTTTCTATCAGGCTACTGACGGACGGAGGCTAGATTTCTTGCGTAACAGCGGCAGCACTTTTTCCACGAGCGCGTCGGCTGTGATGCCGTGTTTATTGCGCAGGATTGGAACGGCGCCATGCTCGATGAATTGATCGGGCCAACCGATTCGCACGACCGGCGTATTGATCATTTGCGAATGCAGATGTTCCATCACCGCGCAGCCAAACCCGTTATGCAAAACATGATCTTCAATCGTGCAGACGACTTCGACACTGCGAGCGAAAAATTCGAGCGTCCCGGTGTCCATCGGCTTGATCCAGCGCGGATTGATCAGCGCAACGGAAATTCCTTTCTCTTCAAGTTTGCGCGCGGCTTCTTCGGCAACCTCAAACATGTTGCCCAGTCCAAAGATCGCCACATCGCGGCCGTGTTGCACGACTTCCGCCTTGCCAATCTCAAGAAGTTTCGGTTCCGGTTTGAGTTGCGCGCCTGTTCCTGAACCTCGCGGGTAGCGGACGGCGATTGGACCGGAGTTGTAGTGCGCCATTGTCCAGAGCATGTCGACGAATTCGTCTTCGTCCTTCGGCTGCATGTGCACCCAATTCGGGACGTGGCGCAGATAACCGATGTCGAACAATCCATGATGTGTCGGGCCATCGTCGCCGCTTAATCCAGCGCGGTCCATGCAGAGCCTGACGTTTAGTTTCTGGATCGCCATGTCGTGAATCGCCATGTCGTAGGCGCGCTGAAAAAACGTGGAATAGATCGTGAGAAAAGGCGTCAGGCCTTGCGTCGCCAACCCACAGGCGAAAAGCGCGGCGTGCTCTTCCGCAATGCCGACGTCGAAGTAGCGAGTGGGATACGCCTTGGCGAAATGCGAAAGGCCCGTCCCGCTCGGCATCGCCGCCGTGATGGTGACGACCTTCTGATTGGTCTCCGCAAATTTCGCCAGCGTCTTGCCAATGATTTCCGAATACGTGGGCGTCGGTGTCGGAGCAGTCTCGCCGCTCTCGATCTTGTATTTGCCGAGGCCGTGAAATTTATCGGGCTGTTTAATGGCCGGTTCGTACCCTTTGCCCTTCTTGGTGAGAATGTGCAGCAGCACTGGCTCTTCCTGCGTCTTCAAAAACTCGAAGGTCCGCGTCAGCAGCGGAATATCGTGGCCGTCGATGGGGCCGTAATAGCGCAGACCTAGTTCTTCAAAAATCACGCTCGGCACGAGCAAACCCTTGACGCTTTCTTCCACCTTATGCGCGAGCTGCACGCCGGTTTTTCCAAGAATCGCCTGGACGAAATCGCGTGCCTTATCGTGCAGATGCGCGTAGGTCGGATTCGTCACGATGCTGTTTAGGTAATTAGCGATCGCACCCACGTTTTTTGCGATCGACCATTCGTTGTCGTTGAGCACGACGATGAAACGCTTGGTATGCGTTTTGACATTGTTGAGCGCTTCGTAACTGATTCCACAGGTGAACGCAGCATCGCCCGCAATTACGACAATGTTTTCATCGCCGCCGCGCAGATCTCGTCCTACAGCCATGCCGAGCCCAGCGGAAAGCGCCGTGCCAGCATGACCGGCACCGTAGCAATCGTGTTCGCTTTCCGTGCGCAAAAGAAACCCGTTGAGTCCGCCGAATTGGCGCATCGTGGAAAAGCGATCGAGCCGCCCGGTAAACAGCTTGTGGACATAGCCCTGATGACTGACGTCCATGACAAAGCGGTCTCGCGGCGTGTCGAACACACGATGCAGCGCAATGGTCAATTCGACCACGCCGAGATTCGGTCCCAGATGTCCCCCGGTTTGAGAAAGAACTTTGATCAGCTCATCGCGCACTTCCTGTGCGAGCTGGGGCAAGTCTTGTTCGCTCAGCGCCTTGATATCCGCGGGCGAACGGATCCCATCGAGCAATCGCGCGGTCTTGGCTGTCACGTCAGAAGTTGGGGAGGATTCAGAAGAGTTTGATTTCTTCATTGGTGTTTTGGGGTTCATCGACCACGCTGCGCGGCGCTGCCGGCTCGGGCGTTGGCTCGAAATCTTTAACTGTCGTCTTGCCGGCGCTGTTGCGGGCAATGATCTCGATCTTTTGCTCCGCGTTGGCAAGCCGTTCCTGGCAAATTTTCACCAGATTCATTCCTTCTTCGTAGCGCACGATTAGATCTTCCAAGGGTAGCTTGCCCGATTCCATCTGCTCGACAATCGCTTCGAGACGCTCCATCGCTCCTTCAAAGTTGGGCTCTGTCTCGCGCTGCTTCGGTTTGCTGCTCACGGGCAAACAAGGAATTAAGCACAGCGTCGCCGAAGGGAAAGCGGGACTTGTCGATCTTCGCCGTGGGGTGCGAATGCGGCTTGCGTGCTCCCGCCGATATCACTTAACTGCTGCGCATGGCGTATACGCTCGATTTGATTTTGAAACAGGACGCGCGGCATCGAATCGTTATCGGGCTGGCGGCTGCGTCCGCCGTTTTCTTTTCTTTGCGTGGCCATGTGCGTGCTTCAATCGACATGATTGTCGCCTGGGACACGTTTGCCTTTTTTGTGCTTGTCCTGGCCTGGGTAGTGATTTTGAAGACGCCGCAAACCAGGCTGCGCGGGCACGCCAAGGCACAGGATGTTAGCCAGCTGTTGATTTCTGTTTGCGTGGTTGTCGGAGCGTCGGTGGCCTTGTTTGCGGTTGGCTTTCTCCTGGGCCCCCACAAGACCGGCCCGCAACCCCATCTGACCGTGCATTTGATGCTGACTCTCGGCACCGTGATTTTTTCCTGGATGCTCGTGCACACAGTGTTTGGTTTGCGTTACGCTCATGTGTTTTATGGCGACAGCGATGATCCCGTCGAAGCTCGACATGCCGGTGGTCTCACTTTTCCCGACAAGCGGTTGCCCAATTACTTTGATTTTGCCTACTACGCGTTTGTTATCGGCATGACCTGTCAGGTCTCAGACGTCCAAATTACTTCGCGGAAGATGCGACGACTAACGCTGCTGCACAGCGTGCTTTCCTTTGGATTTAATACCGTGATCCTCGCGCTCACCGTCTCCAGCCTTCTCTAAGGCGTCACGTGACGACGCTTTCTTTGCAGCAAAGCGGGTCTTCATACTCTCCCTAGTCTGTCTTCAGATAATCTCTCCTATCAGAGGCATCTGAAGGCGATGCGAAAAGAATCGAGAAAAAGAGGACAAGAGTCGCTCGGTTCATCACATCCGACGAGAACGTTCTCAAAGAGACTGCCGTTTTTCGTTCCGTGCCGAGAAGCTGCTTTTCGGCAAAGTTAAGGTAGGGCGATTGACCTCTATCGCCCGGCGTCGGTGGAACCTAGAGTCGTTTTCCCTTCTCTGAATCTTCAATCAACTTCTCCAGCCGCTTAAGTCGCGTCCCTTCTTTCTTTGCACTAACGATCCACCAGCCGATTGCTTTTCGATAAGACGGTGGTTGCGTCTGGAAAAAATCCCAGGCCGCTTTGTTCTTCTCTAATCTGCTGTTGTAGGGCTCCTCCAACTCCGAGCGTCGATCGCCATCGAAATTGCGAAGGTGGTTTGAGAAAAATCACGCGACGGGGCAGGAACTTTGGGTTGAGTTTTACAAGAAGAGTTCTGGCAAGCCGAGCATCACTTGGCCGGGATCGGTGGATGAGGCGCTTTGTTTTGGCTGGATCGATGGGATCCGGAAAAGCGTAGACGAAATCAGCTACAAGATTCGGTTTACGCCGCGGCGACGGCGCAGCATTTGGAGCGCGATCAAGAACTGACGAATAAAAAACGAATGCGGCCGGCAGGACAGAAAGCGTTCGCGGCGCGGACCGAGAACAAGTCGGGCATTTATTCGTACGAACAACGAAAGAATGTGGCCTTTATCCGCATTTAACGAAGTCGTTCGCGGCGTCGATCAACTTTTTTGAAGACTGATTAAATCTATTCTCTCGACAGTAGGCTGGTGACAGCATCTTTGATCTCGGCATAGAGGGAAATATTCGAAGGCGCTGCGCCCCGCCACACGCCAATCTTCTGCACCGATCGAAAGGAATATTCCCCACGTGACACACTTTTATCCTTGGTATGATTCCACCTAAGCCCCGCCGCCGCTTCAGTTCTGGATAGAACAAAAGATGCGGCGCAAGTGGCCCAAGCTCCATGCCCAGAAAAATTGGTCGGCTGATGGCGAAACATGACTCCGGGCCATTTCTCGAGGAGCAGAAGATCGTTTCCGATCAAGTCTCTGTCCCTGTGAGTCACGAAGTCGAAAAGCGATACTGCATTCTCCTCGTAGCAATTGGAGCATTCGGACTGCGTATATGCGTTCTGAAGATCGCCTCGGTTTACATTGATGGAATTTTGCGCCGAAATTTGTCGAAAACCGTCAATGCTGGTCGTGTGCCACAAATAGCCGCGAAGAAACTGTATAAGTTTTTCCGCTTCTTGTTCTGAGAGAATCACGGCCTACCGATAATGCCTACAAATTCTACCCAATCTGCTTCTGATACGCCGCTGCGTCTTTCAATTGTTTGAGATCGTCGGCGTTGTCGATCTTGAGAACGAAAATCCAGCCCTGGCCGTACGGTTCGCGGTTGATCAAGCCCGGGTCGGCTTCCAGCGCTTTGTTTACTTCAACGACAGTTCCTTTCACCGGCGAATAAATGTCACTCGCGGCCTTGACCGATTCGACGACCGCGATTGCCTCCTTCGCGTTCGCTTGCCGATCCACTTTCGGCAGTTCCACGTAAACTACATCGGTCAGCTCAGATTGCGCGTGATCGGTGATTCCAACACGAACGCTATCGCCTTCGTGTTTAATCCATTCGTGGCTCTCAGTGTAAAGCAAATCGTCTGGAATATTCATGATTTTTTGTAGAACGGTTTCTTTTCGATGGTGGCGGGAAATTTCCTTTCTCGAATTTCGATGTCGATCTGCCCGCCGATCTTCGCGTGCGAAGCCGAGACATACGCCATCCCGACCCCCCAGTTCAAGCTCGGAGAAATTGTGCCGCTGGTTACTTCGCCAATGCGCTCGCCGTTATCGAAAACCGAATAATGCGGACGCGGCGGCGCGCGGCGGCGGCCCTCTTTCTTTCATCCGAAACGAAACGAGCTTTTCTTGCGGGCCGCTTTCTTTCGTATTCAACAAAGCGTCGCGGCCAATGAACTTTGACTTTGTTAGATCGACAAAAAAAACGAGACCGGCTTCGATTGGATTCCGCTGCGGCGACAAATCGGAACCGTTGAGAGGATAACACATTTCGAGTCGCAACGTGTCGCGCGCACCAAGACCGCACGGCTTGATCCCGAGCGGTTTGCCTTTTTCAAGCGCAGCATTCCAAAACTTGACGGCATCGTTCGCACGAAAGAAAACTTCAACGCCGTCCTCTCCGGTGTAACCGGTTCGCGCGACCGAAACGTTTGTTCCGTCGAACGGAAGTTCGACAATCTGATTTCGCGGCGGAAGACCGACATTATCGCCGAAGAGCGCATGAAATAATTCCGCGACGCGTGGCCCTTGAATTGCGAGTCCGCCAAAATTTGCGCTGCGATTAGTGATTCGGACTTCACATGAGGTCGCCGCGGCGACCGCCTCCATAGGCGGAAGATGTTTTTCCAGCCAGGCGACATCTTCGTCCGTGCGGGCTGCGTTCACGACGAGCAGAAATTTCTGTTCTTCGATACGATAAACGATCAGATCATCGATGATGCCGCCGCGCTCGTTCAGCAGAAAGGTGTATTGCCCGGTGTCGACATCGAGCTTGTCGATATTGTTTGTGAGCATGGTGTTGAGCCAGTCGCGCGCGCCACTTCCTTCGACGATCAATTGGCCCATGTGCGAAATGTCGAAAATGCCGACATTGTTTCGCACGGCCTGATGCTCCTCGACGATGCTGGTGTATTGCACTGGCATGAGCCATCCGGCGAACGGCACAATTTTCGCGCCGAGCCGCACGTGTTCGTCGTAAAGTGGCGTTCTTTTCGGCGCGATCTCACTCACGCGGGCAAGCTAGACTTCGCGATCAGAGTGTCAAAGTGGATCGGCCGCTCCGCGGGCGATGTTAAAGAAATGCGGCTTCGCCGCCTAAATTAGCATCGAGCATGGGACTGCTCGATCCACCTTGAAGCGCTGCCGTGTTCCTTTACCGTGCGCAACATGGCCTGGCTGGATCAACTCGAACGCCGTTTTGGCTTTCTCGGTATTCCCGGACTGACGCGCATCATTGTCGGCTTGACGGCGCTTGTTTGGGGGCTGATCTGGCTTAATCCTGATTTCCGTTTTGCGCTCGATCTCGATCCCGCCCGTATCCTCCACGGCGAAGTCTGGCGGCTGATAACTTACATTTTTCTCCCGCAGACCCTCAGTCTTTGGGTCATCCTTGCCCTCTGGTTTCTTTGGTTTATTGGCGAAGGCCTCGAGCGCGCCTGGGGCGCGTTCCGGCTCACCCTTTACTTTCTTGTCGGCATGATCGGCACGACGGCCGCGGCATTTTTCTTCGGTGCCAGATTTTCGAACGGCATGCTGATTGTGTCATTGTTTTTCGCCTTCGCCCGGTTTTATCCCGAAGAAGTCATCTACATCCTTTTCATCCTGCCGATGAAGATCAAGTGGCTGGCGTGGATCATGGGCGCGTTTTTGCTTTTTGGGTTCGTCGTCAACGGGCCCTCGTATCGGATGGCGCTTGTGGCCGCGTTTGCCAATTATCTGATCTTCTTCGGTCCGGAAATTATTCACGAAGCCCGGCATCGCACCGAAGTCTCGGCCCGACGCAAACGTTTTGAATCGCACTCTCGGAGCGAAGCCGAGCCGCTGCACAAATGTGCAGTCTGCGGCGCTACGGAGCTGACCGATCCGAATCTGGACTTCCGCGTCGCGCGCGACGGCGAGGAATATTGCATGGCGCACTTGCCGAAAGCGGAAACGCCGGCGCACTGAGGTAGGGCGGTTCACCCGAACCGCCCGGCTACCGTGCTTGACCGAAAATTTTCACGGCGGAAACTAGCGCGATGACCGATAAGAACACGGCGCTCGTTCCTGAAGAAGGCTGGCATTGTCTGCATTTGTTTTACCGGATCGAGTACGGACAATGGCAGTTGCTCAGTCGCGAAGAGCAAAATGCCGCGAAGACGAACCTCTCCTCGCTCATGCAGGATGTGCGGGCGATGGAATCGACTCAGCTGTTGACCTTCAGCATCGTGACGCCGAAAGCGGACCTCGGCTTCATGCTGATCACGCCCGATTTGCACAGCGCGAACAGGATCGAGAAGCAGCTTTCCCTCTCATTAGGCGCCGACGTGCTTACGCCGGTTTACAGTTATCTTTCGCTCACTGAAGAAAGTGAATACATCACGACAGAAGAGGATTACGCGGAGACGCTGACAAGAGAACAAAACATCAGGCCGGACTCGGAGAAATTCGCGGAAGCGATGCATTCGTTTCGCGACCGAATGAAACATTATAGGCAGGAGCGGGTTTACCCGACGTTGCCCGATTGGCCGGTGGTCTGCTTCTATAATATGAGCAAACGCCGTGGGGAGCAGCGAAATTGGTATGCGCTCCCGTATGAGGAGCGCCGCAAATTGATGAAGGGACACGCGACGGTGGGCCGTGAGTTCGCTGGCAAAGTGAAACAGCTAATCACCGGTTCCACCGGCCTGGACGACGCGGAGTGGGGTGTGACTCTGTTCGCGCGCGACACATTTCAGATCAAGGCGATCGTTTACAAAATGCGTTTCGATCCGGTGAGCGCCGAGTATGCGGACTTCGGCGAATTTTACATCGGCATTCAGTTGCCGCTCCACGAATTGTTCCGCCGATTGCAACTTTAGTTTTTACTCGTGCTCGTGCTCCTGATCGTACTCGTAATCGTTCAAATTACGCACGATTACGATTACGAGCAGGAATTAAAAACGGATGGGTGACAGAGCGGTCTATTGTGCACGCCTGGAAAGCGTGTGTGCCGAAAGGCACCGGGGGTTCGAATCCCCCCCCATCCGCCATGCTAATTGTTGGCAGCGTCTGGATCGACTCGGCAATCCATGCCGAAAAGTAAGAAAATTATCCGCAAATCGCTAACTCTGATACCGACTTGCCGAGCTTGGAGAGGTTTTATTTTGCGCTTTCCCCGAATGGAGCGATCTGTTTGCGCTTCCCGCAGGCGGACTCCTAATCAGACACGATGATCGATCGACCTCCCGAGCTTCAGGATTTACGGATTCCATACATTCCGGTGCGGCTGATCGCCAGCATCGCCGCAGTCCTTCTGCTGATCGTTCTCGCGTGGACATCTTGCTACACCGTACAGGCGGAGTCGGAAGGGGTCGTCCTTCGTTTCGGGAAATTTTTGAAGACGGTCGAGCCCGGCTTGCACTTCAAACTTCCATTCGGCATCGATCATGTAACCGTTCTGCCGACGAGACGGCAACTGAAACTCGAGTTCGGCTTCGTCACGCCGGGATATACGAATCCCTATCAGCCAGGGGAAGATGCGCGAGAAGAAAGATCGATGGTGACGGGCGACCTAAACGCCGCGCTCGTCGAATGGGTAGTGCAATATCGCATCGAGGACCCGAAGCAATATCTCTTCGACGTTCGTAATCCTGATCGGACCTTGCGCGATTTATCGGAGGCGGCCATGCGCGAAGTGATCGGTGACCGCACCGTGGATGAAGTCATCACAATTGGCCGGCAAGACATTGAGATCTCGGCCCTGGCGCGGATGCAGGAATTGGCCAAGCGCTACATGCTCGGCATCCGCATCGATCAAGTGCAACTGAAGAACGTCAACCCACCGGCTGAGGTGCAGGCGTCCTTTAACGAAGTGAACAGAGCGCAACAGGACCGCGAAAATGCGATCAATATCGCTAACGGCGATTACAATGAAGCAGTACCGCGAGCACGGGGGCAGGCCGATCAGATGATTCGCGCGGCCGAAGGCTATCGCTTCAAGCGTGTGAACGAAGCGCAGGGCGACGTCGCTTCGTTTAACGCCATACTGACGGAATATGTTAAGGCACCGGAAATCACGCGCACCCGACTTTATCTCGAAACGATGGGTGACGTGCTCCCGGCGACCGGGGAGAAGATCATTATCGACGATTCGATGAGAAACTTGCTCCCGATCCTCCCGCTCAACTCGAAACCTCTGGAGAAAAGATGAACAAGTGGGGGTGCCTTTGGTTCTTGTTGATCGCGCTGACGGGCGCGGTTTTGTGGACGTTGCTCGGATGCTTCTACGCCGTTTACCAAACCGAACAGGTGATCATTACGCAATTCGGCAAACCAGTTGGGGAACCAATCGGGGAACCGGGACTGCATTTCAAGGTTCCCATCATTCAAGACGTCCACCGAATCGATAAGCGTTTTCTCGAATGGGACGGTTCGCCCGTCGCTATCCCGACGCGGGATAAGACCTACATTCATGTCGACACTTTTGCCCGCTGGCGCATCTCTGACCCCAAGACTTTTTTTGTGCGGCTGCGCGATGAACGAAGCGCCCAATCGCGTTTGGAAGACATTCTTGGAAGCGAGACCCGCAACGCCGTGGCCAAACATGATTTGATCGAGATCGTGCGCACGGACAAGGAGCGCAAACCCCTCCGCGACGAAAACCTGAAAAATGTGCCAACCGGTTTGGGAACAATTGGCGTGCTCCCACCGATTCAGTACGGACGAGTGAAAATCGAAGAGGAAATCAAAACGAAGGGCGCGAAGAAGCTGGCGGAGTTCGGCATCGATCTGCTCGATGTCCGGCTCAAACGCGTGAATTACAATCCTGATGTTCTCGATCGAATCTACCAGCGAATGATCAGCGAGCGCCGCCAAATTGCGCAGCGGTTTCGCTCAGAAGGTGAGGGCGAAGCGGCGCGCATCGCTGGCCAAAAGGAGCGTGATCTAAATGAGATTCAGTCAACCGCCTATCGGCAGGTGCAACAAATCCGCGGTGAAGCCGTCCGCGGTGAAGCCGACGCGAAGGCGACCGAGATTTACGCGCAAGCGTACACCCAGAACCCGAATGCGGCCGACTTCTACAATTTCCTCAAGAGCATGGAGACCTATCGCAAGGTGCTGACGAAGGATGCCACGCTGGTCCTATCCACCGACAGCGATCTTTTCAACTTGCTGAAACGCGCGAGCGCAAAACCTTCAAATACGCCACCTGCCCGCTGATTGCATGCCCCGTTTTTGCCGTTAGGAGGGCGGCCTTATCAAACCCGGGGTTCGAATCGCCGCCGATCCGTCATGCGGACGAAGTTTTCTTCAATCCTTGCGCTCGAGCACAGAGAGATCCTGCCGTAGCTTGACCATGCTGCAGTCGGGCAGGACACCGCGGAAGTTCACTCCGGGATAAATCAAGCAATCACGTCCCAGGACTGAGCCCGGGTTAATAACCGCGTTGCAACCAATCTCCGTTCGGTCGCCGACGATCGCGCCGAATTTTGTGAGACCGGTTGCGATGCTGCCATCGGGGGTGACGACTGCGATTTCGCCGTGATCGAGTTTTACGTTCGAGAGAATCACGCCTGCGCCAAGATGAGCGTGGTGACCGAGGATCGAATCGCCAACGTAATTAAAATGGGGCGCCTGTACTTCGTCGAAAAGAATGCAATTCTTGAACTCGCACGAGTTTCCCATCACCACGCCATTCCCGACGATCACGTTCTCGCGCACGTAACAGCCGCTCCGAATCTGGCAATTTTCGCCGATCCATGCCGGGCCTTTCAGCACCGCGCCTTGCTCCACGACGGTACCTCTGCCAATAAAAACGTGATTGCTGATGAATGGTTTGCCCATCAGTTCGCCTAAAACCGCGGGCTTCAAACGAAATTGCAAATAACTTGCGATCTGTTTGAGCGCGTCCCAGACGTAGTTCTGGTTCTCGAACAGCTTCGGATGGGCCGTGTGTTCGAGACTAAGAAAGTCGGCAGGCGCAAACATTTGTTGCGAACTAACCGCCGGCGCGTCGCGTAATTTTCTGTCCATCCTTTGTATCGCGTACTTCCCACCCGCGAGTGCTTAGTTCGTTGCGCAATTCATCACTTTTCTGGAAGTCTTTTGCAAGCCTCGCTTGCAGGCGTGCCTGGGCGAGCTTCGCAATCTCGGCCGGGAGCTCGGCAGGCTCCTCGTCGATAACAAGCACGCTGTTGACGCGCCCCCACCAATCTAGCCATGTATCCGCCGTCGCGGCGTCCATTTCATTTTGATCCATCGCGCGATTCGTTTCCCGAATCGATTCAAACAAGAAGCCAAGCGCCGCGGAAATGTTGAGATCGTCGTCGAGCGCTTCTTCAAATTGCTCCCCGGGTGCCGTTGTGTTTTTTCCTTTGTCGATCTTCTTGGCAGTCGTTTCGCGAAGTCGCCCCAGCCATTCATCGATGCGGGCGAGTGCCTGCCGCGATTCCTCCATTCCTTCCCAAGTGAAATTGAGCGGAGCGCGATAATGCACGCGCATCAGGGCGTAGCGAATTTCGCGGCCGGTGTATCCCTTTTCCAAAAGGTTCGGGAGCGTGTAGAAGTTTCCAAGCGATTTCGACATCTTTTGACCATCCACCAGCAAATGCGCGCAATGCAGCCAGTAACGCACGAATTTTTTGCCGGTCACGCCTTCGCTCTGCGCGATCTCCGCTTCGTGATGCGGAAAAATGTTATCGACGCCGCCGCAATGGATGTCGATCTGATCGCCGAGTAACGCCGTCGACATCGCGCTGCATTCGATATGCCAGCCCGGCCGGCCGCGGCCCCACGGACTTTCCCACGCCACATCGCCGTCTTCTTCGTCCCAGGCTTTCCAAAGCGCGAAATCGCCGATGTGTTCTTTGTCATATTCGTCGTGCTTCACCCGCCCGGTTGATTGCAACTGTGTAAGATCGAAGTGGGCGAGCTTTCCGTAGTCTGGGAATTTGTTGATTCGAAAGTAAACTGACTTGTCGTCCGCTTGATAAGCCAAATCGCGCGAGATGAGCGTGCCTATCATCTCGATCATCCGGTCGATATGACGCTGATCGGTCGCGGCCGGAAATTCATCCGCGCGCTTGATCCTCAGCGTTTCGATATCCTTGAAGAACGCCTGCTTGAATGGCGCGGTAAATTCCGAGAGCGGAATGTTCGCTTCGCGGGCGCCACGGATCGTTTTGTCGTCCACGTCGGTGATGTTCATCACGCGATGCACTTTGTAACCGCGCAGTTCAAGATGTCGCTGAAGCAAATCTTCGAAGATATAGGCGCGAAAGTTTCCAATGTGCGCCCGGCTATAAACGGTTGGCCCGCATGTGTAGATGCCAATCTTGCGTTCGGCGGGATCGCGCGATTCGAATTCTTCGATCTCGCGCGAGTAGGTGTTAAAAAAGCGCATTTGTCATGTCGAGCGAAGTCGAGACATCTCTCATTCTATGCTGAGTAACAGTAAGAGATTCCTCGACTCCGCTACGCTCCGCTCGGAATGACAATTGGATCACTCCGTTTCCACCGTTGCCACCGCCATTGCCGCGATGCCTTCACTGCGTCCGATCGCGCCAAGGCCTTCGTTTGTTGTCGCCTTGATGCCAATGCGCGATTCGCTCACGCCGATCGCTTGCGCGATTACCTTTCGCATCGCCGGAATGTGTGGCGCAATTTTGGGTGCCTCGGCAAGAATTGTCGCGTCAACATTGATTGGGCGTGCCTTGTTCTTCGCGAGCAGCGCGGTCACCTGACGCAAGATGTCAATGCTGCTCATGCCGCGAATTGATTGGTCCGTATTGGGAAAATGTTGGCCGATATCACCCGCGGCAACCGCACCGAGCAGCGCATCCGCAATTGCGTGCGATAAAACATCCGCGTCCGAGTGTCCTTCCAGCCCGCGTGAGTGCGTAATCTCCACGCCGCCAAGGATCAGTGTTCGTCCTTTGGCAAAACGATGCACGTCGTAGCCGATTCCACATCGAATCATTTGCATCAGAGTTTTAAATCGATCAGGCCGTTGGACGCGACAATGCTGTATTTATCCTTCATGTCTTCGCGCGGCCGAAGATCGACAGTTCCACCAGCGTTTTCAACCAAGAGCCACCCAGCTGCGATGTCCCACAAACTAATTCCCCGCTCAATATAGGCGTCGAAACGTCCACAGGCGACGTAAGCCATGTCGAGTGCGGCGCTACCGAGCACGCGGCATTTGCGCACGCGATGAATCAGGTGCCGGAGCAGCGGAAGGTTCGCGTCGATTGTCTCTCCGGTCTTGGCAAGCCCGACCGAAATCACGGCTTCAGCCAGGTCCGCGCGGTCGCTCACATGAAAATGATGGCCGTTCAACTTTGGAGTCTCGCCTTTTTGTCACTGGATTGATCGCCCACGATTCCTTCTTCGCCATAAAGCGCGTGGCCGGGGAATTCTTCGAGAAGCAATTTCGTAATTAACTCCTGCGTGTGAACATCAATTTCCAGTTTAATGTCGTGCGCATGAGCGGAATTGACGCGCAGTGGCTGCTGAAAATTTTGACGAAGCAGGTCGCCGGCGGCACGTGCAGCTTTCTGGGCCGCATCGAGATAATGCTTCATGATAAGACTACCTCGCACAATGGGCGCGGAGTGCGCAACGGAAAATGAGATGGCATGCAGGATCGACATCGCAATTTGCTAATCACAGAAAAAAACCGGGAGGAAAATAAATTCTCCTCCCGGGTTGAAGTTAGGGGTTGTAGCCCCGAAAGCTTTCGGGGCCGTTAACGAGCGTTGGGCCTTAGTGCCTCTTTTTCTTCGCTGTTTTTTTCTTTGCTGCTTTCTTTCTTTTCTTTGCCATCGACTCTATTCCCCCCTTTCAATCCGCAAAGTGCGGAGATCTGTGAAGAGTTGGGAATGACTTCACTTACACGAGTTCAGTAATCATCACATTTTTTTTGTCAAACGTTTTTCTCGCGAATTT
>Ga0193727_1000100_pt1 | contig 26567 bp, 26 predicted proteins | sample H2c2metaG_FD_143051 | JGI IMG/M metagenome (GOLD analysis project Ga0193727, IMG submission 143051) | Soil microbial communities from a riparian zone of the East river system, Colorado, United States - H2c2 | ecosystem: Environmental > Terrestrial > Soil > Riparian zone | place: USA: East River...
CGCTTACCTGATGTTGGGGCAGGCGCTCGAACTCGACGGCCACGTCGCCGAGGCGATCGCGCAGTACCAGAAAGCAGTCTCCCTGAGCGACGATCCGTTCGGCAAGGCGTTGCTGGGTCGCGCCTACGGCGTCGCCGGGCGAGCCGACGAGGCGCGTAGCATTCTCGAGTCGCTGCGCCAGGAGCGCAAGCAGCGTTTCGTCGAGGCCTACGGTCTTGCGCTCGTCACGTTGGGCCTGGGTGATCGCAACGGTGCGCTCGACTTGCTGGAGCAAGGCTACCGGGAGCGCGACGGATTCAGTCTTGCAGTAGTGCGTGTGGATCCGATGCTTGCAGCGCTGCATGGCGACCCGCGCTTCGAGGCGCTGGCCGAGAAGATCATGCCGGCCCGGTATTTCTCGCCCGACAAGGCCGGCAACCCGTGATCGATACGACGGGAAATGCCGCGCTTTCGAATCCGCCCCGGGGACAACGCCGCATGACAGGCGGCGGCACGGCAGCGCGCCGCACAACCGAAGGACTGCGGCGTTCGATGCGTGGGAACACACCGCCAGACTGTGGCATCCTCCCGGCATTGTGTGGCAAGCAGCGTGTTGGCCGTCGCAGGGGTGCGAATGTCGTTGTTCGATGAACTCAAGCGCCGCAAGGTCTTCCGGGTCGGCGTTGCCTACCTGGTGGTCGGCTGGCTGCTGATCCAGGTCGCCTCGACGGTCGCGCCGCAGCTCAACCTGCCGGAGTGGGCGCCGCGGCTGATCACGTTCGTCATCATGCTCGGTTTCCCGATCGCGCTGGTACTGGCCTGGGTCTTTGACGTAACGCCGGATGGCATCAAGGTCGACGGCGCGGGGGGCGGCAACAAGCGCGTCATCCTGGTGGCCGTCGTGCTCGCGGCGCTGGCGGTCGGCTGGTACTGGAAGACGCGTCCGCTTCCGGTCGCCGGCGAAACGGGTGCCGATTCTCATTCGATCGCCGTGCTGCCGTTCGTCAACATGTCCGAGGACAAGAGCAACGAATATTTTTCCGACGGCATCAGCGAGGAAATCCTCAACGTGCTCGCGCGCATGTCCGGCCTGCACGTCGCGGCACGCACCTCGTCGTTTTCGTTCCGCAAGCAGGAACAGGAAATCCCGACGATCGCGCGCGAATTGAAAGTGCGCATGGTGCTCGAAGGCAGCGTGCGCAAGCAGGGCGATCGCGTGCGCGTGACCGCGCAGCTGATCGATGCGAGCAACGGCTATCACGTCTGGTCGCAGACCTACGATCGCGACCTCAAGGACATCTTCGCGATCCAGGACGAAATCGCCGGCGCGATCGCGCAGGAATTGAAGATCAAGCTCGATGCGGGTCCGGCCGGCACCGCCGCAGTTGCCGAGACAACCGATCTGGTCGCCTACCAGCTTTATCTCAAGGCGATGGGCTTGTGGACTGCACGCGGCGAGCAGAACCTGCTCCAGGCCGAAGCGCTGTTTCGTGCCGCGCTCGCGCGCGACCCGAACTATGCGAAGGGCTGGGCCGGACTCGCGCTCACGTACGCGATCCTGCCGGAATGGAGCAGCAGGCCGGTGGCCGAGGCCCGGCCGGCCGGCCGCGATGCGGCCGAACACGCGCTCGCGCTCGACCGCGATCTGCCGGAACCGTACACCGCACTGGGTTATCTCGCCGCCCAGGAATTTCGTTTTGCGACCGCGCGCGCGATGTTCCAGCGTTCGATTGCACTGGCGCCGTCCTACATGACGGCCCACCAGTGGTCCGGCGAGACGCTGGCTTGGGAGGGCGACTTCGATGGGGGCCTGGTCATGATCCGCAAGGCTGCGGCCCTCGATCCAAAATCATCGATCGTCAACTCGGTTCTCGCCGCAGATCTGCTCAGCGCCGGCCGTGAAGATGAAGCACTGTCGGTCTGCGACTCGATCATGGCCGTCGAAGCGGAATGGTGTCCGTTGCTGCAATACGACGTGGCGATGTCGCACAAGGACTATGCGCGCGTCCGCGCCGTGATGGAGAAGGCGGTGGCCGATCGCGGTCCGCAAGCGCAGGCGTTTTTTCACGCCATGATGGATGCGCTGGACGGCAAGGGCGATGTCGACGCAACCGCGCGGCAGCTCCTCGAATTGCCTGAGGGCCAGGGCAATCCAACCAGTCTGTCGCCGCTAAACGGCTACGATGCCCTGTTTTGGTTCATGGCGATTGGCCGCAATGACCTTGCTGTCGAGCGTTTTTCGCGCTTGGCGCACGAGCTGCCGTACAACGCGCGTCAGTTCGCTTTCGATCCGCATTTTGCCGTGCTGCACTGCGAGCCGAAATTCCTCGACATCCTGCGCGAACTCAAGGTCGAAGAGCCGAACCTCTCCGCAGCGTGCAAGCAGGCGAATTGATATGGTGGTAGCCGCGACGATCTATTCGGTGTGCTCATGACGGATTTGCTCGAACACCTGAAGCAGCGCAAGGTCGTGCAATGGTCGCTGGCCTATGTGGCGTTCGCCTTCGCTTTGCTGCAGGGACTCGACATCGTCGCCCAACAGTTCGGCTGGCCCGACGGCGTGCGCCGCGGCACCACGATTGCGCTCGCAGTCGGCTTCTTCGTCACACTGGTGCTGGCCTGGTACCACGGCGAGCGCGGCGCACAGCGCGTGAACGGCACCGAACTGCTGATCCTGTCACTGTTGCTGGCGATCGGTGGCGGCGTGCTATGGCGCGTTGCGCCAGCTTCGCGCGAGGCGGCGCCAGCGACTGGTACGAATGCAAGTCCAGTAAAGACAGATGCTGCGATCTCGTCGCTTTCAATTGACGAGAAATCGATCGCCGTGCTACCGCTGGCCAACACCAGCGGCGATCCGGACAACGAATATTTTTCCGATGGCCTGTCGGAGGAACTGATCTCGGTGCTCGGCAAGATTCCGGACCTGAAGACGATCGGGCGCAGTTCGTCGTTCCACTTCAAGAACAGCAAGGAAGACAGCCGTACGATCGGCGCACAGCTCGGCGTGGTGAACCTGCTCGAAGGCAGCGTGCGCAAGCAGGGCGACAGCGTGCGCATCGTCGTCGATCTGATCCGCGCCGCCAATGGCCAGCAGCTGTGGTCGGAAACCTACGAGCGCGACCTGAAGGACATCTTCGCGATCCAGTCGGAGATCGCCGCCGCGGTCGTCGAGCAGCTCAAGCTCAAGTTGCTCGGCGCGCCGCAGCGCTTCCTGGCGGCACCCGCGACTGTAAACCTTGCGGCCTACAACGCGTTGCTGCAGGGCCAGTATTTCACGCGCCGATTCAACGAGGCCGACCAGCAGAAGGCGCTGGCGTACCTGGAGGAAGCCGTGCGCATCGATCCGGATTACGCCCTGGCGCACGCCTACCTGTCGAGGGTCTGGAGGTCGCTCGGCGCGGCGTTCCTGGTTACGCCGGTGGAAATCGACTCTGCCTACGTGCATGCTCGAGAGTCGGCGGAGACGGCGCTGCGGCTGGCGCCGGATCTCGCCGAGGCGCACCTCGCGCTGGGCTGGGTGCGCGTGACACCGGACATCGACCTGCCCGGTGCGGAAGTCGAATTTCGTCGCGCGGCCGCCCTGGCTCCGCATGATGCGCGCACGCTGCAGGCGCTCGGCTATCTGCTCGGTGCCCTCGGCGATATCGACGAAGCAGACAAGATGGATCAACAGGCGATCGACATCGATCCGTTTCTGGTCGGCGCGTATCTTGATCGCGCGCGCAACCAGATGGCGCGCGTACGTCTCGATGCAGCGGAGGCGACGCTGCGCAAGATCCTTGAATTGCAGTCAGATACTTCGCACGTCTACACGTATCTCGCCATCGTCGATCTGCAGCGCGGCGATGCAGCCGCAGCGTTGCGCAATGCAGCGCTCGAACCGGCAGGGTTCTGGCACGACTATGGCGTGACGCTGGCTCAGCAGGCACAGGGCGACCCTGCGGCCGCCGAAGCGGCACTGGGGACGTTCATCGCGAAATACGCTCATGGCGGTCCGTACCAGGTTGCCATCGTGTACGCTTTCCGCAAGGAGCCTGACCGGATGTTCGAATGGCTCGACAAGGCTTACGCCGAGCGCGACTCGGGCCTCACGCAGCTCATGGTCACGCCGTTTCTGCTCGACTACCGTGGCGATCCGCGTTTCGCCGCGTTCATGCGCAAGCTGAAGATCGACCCGGCTGTTCTCGCCCGCTACCCATGAACGATGGGCGGCGCCCGGTGAAAGGCTGGTTCGAGGAGATGCGCCGCCGGCGCATGTTCCGTGCGATGGCGGCGTATTTCGTCGGCGCCTGGGTGCTGCTGCAGATCGCGAATGTGACGTTTCCGCCGCTGGGCTTGCCCGACTGGATGCAGCGCGTGTTGATCATCGCGCTGGCCGTTGGCGTGATTCCCGCGTTCGCGCTGGCCTGGATTTTCGACGTGACCGTGCGCGGCATCGTGCGCACCGAGGATGCGCGGAACGCGACGGAAGCGACCGCGAACGCAGCCTCAGCTGAAAGCGCCGGCGAAATAGCGCCGAGGGCGGTGGGCGCACCGGCGACGGTCAGCGCTGCCGAGGCGCCGCCGCCTGGTGTCGCCGCCGTTGCACCGGTCGCAACAGCCGTCGCGCCGCCCTCCGGCGGCGCCGAAGCCTCGGTCGCGATCCTGCCGTTCGCCGATCTGAGTGCAGACAAGGACCAGGACTGGTTCTGCGATGGACTGGCCGAGGAGATCATCGACGCACTGTGCTGCGTGCGCGACCTGCGCGTGGCGTCGCGTACGGCGTCGTTCCGCTTCCGCGACGGCAGCGTCGATCCGCGCGAGATCGGCGCGCAGCTGCGCGTCGGCGCGATCCTCGAAGGCAGCGTGCGCAAGTCGGGCGATCAGTTGCGTATCAGCGCGCAGCTGATCGATGCTGCCAGCGGCTTTCATCTGTGGTCGGAGACCTTCGATCGCCGCCTCGAAGACGTGTTCGCAATCCAGACCGAGATCGCGCGCCGCGTCTCGGCGGCTCTGCGCGTCTCGCTGACCGGCGACGAAGTCGCCGCACGCATCGAGCGCTATGCCACGCACAACATGCGCGCGCACGAGTTCTACCTGCGTGGCCGCCAGCTCGTGCGCCGGATCGGCGTGCTGGAATGGCGTCAGTCGCCGGCGATGTTCCGCCGTGCGATCGAACTCGATCCGCAATACGCAGCGGCCTATGCAGGCCTGGCCGATGTCCTCGCGCAGCTGTTGCTGTGGCGGTTCGTCAAGCCGGAAGACGTGCTGCCCGAAGCGACGCGCGCGGCGCATCGTGCACTCGACCTGGCACCGGATCTGGCCGAAGCGCATGTCGCGCTCGGTCACGTGCGCTCACTGACCGGCGACAATGAAGGCGCGACACGCTCGTTCGAGCGCGCGCTCGAACTCAATCCGGAATTGTTCGAGGCGCACTACTATTTCGCGCGGCATTGCATGGCGCATGGGGACTTCGCCCGCGCGGCCGAACTGTTCAGTTCCGCGTTCGCAGTCCGACCCGACGACTTCACGGTCCCGGCGCTGGCGATTCCGGTACTCGATCGCATCGGCCGGCATGGCGAGGCCGAAGCGATGGCGCGCGATACACTCGACGGGCTCAAGCACCAGGTTGAGCTCAACCCCGACGATCCGCGGGCGATGACGTTTCTCGCCGGCCTCTATGCACGACTCGGGCGACGTCAGGACGGCATTCCATATGTCGAGGCCGCGCTGCGTGCGCGTCCGGACGATTTCGCGACGTTGTACAACGCAGCGTGCTACTACAGCCTGGCAGGCAAGGCTGGTCGCGCCATCGAACTGCTCGAACGCGCCTGTGAATTCGGCGGCGGCAGCCGCGACTGGTTCGAGCACGACAGTGACCTGGATTCGCTGCGCGAGCTGCCGCGCTTCAAGGCGATGCTCGCGCGGCTGGACCATGAGTCGGCCAAGCCGAACACGCTGACTCCGCGGCAGTCGCACGAGCAGGGTGTGTCCGGGCACACCGACGCTCCGGCCAAGGACGAAGCGGCCGACGAAAGCGGTTGAACGGCTGTTCCGCCGTGGTGGCGCCCGGTAAGCACACGATTGTGCGTCGCCACGGTACACTCGTCGCAACAGGGGATCGGCGTGACCGGACTGCTCGAACGCCTCAGGCAACGCAAGGTGGTGCAGTGGGCGGTTGCCTACGCGGCAGCCGCGTTCGCGTTGTTGCAGGGGCTCGACATCGTTGCGCAGCGCTTCGGCTGGCCCGAATCGGTCGAACGCGTGGCGATCGTTGCCTTGGCGATCGGATTCTTCGTCACCCTGGTTCTGGCCTGGTATCACGGCGAGCGCGGCGCGCAGCGCGTGGCGGGTATCGAACTGATGATCCTCGCGCTGCTGCTGGCAATCGGTGGTGGATTGCTCTGGCGCGTGGCGCAGAACCCGCCCGCGGTAGCATCCACGCCGCCGAGCACCGCCGTGAATCCGGCCGGCGCAAGCCGTACGTCGGGCGCTGCAGTGGCCGTGAGCGACAAGTCGATCGCCGTGCTGCCGTTCGAAAGCCTTTCCGACGAAAAGTCGAACGCGTACTTCGCCGTAGGCATCCAGGACGAAATCCTGACGCGGCTGGCCAAGATCGGCGCGCTGAAGGTCATTTCGCGCACGTCGACGTCGCACTATGCAAGCACACCGGACAACCTGCCTGAAATCGCGCGCCAGCTCGGCGTGGCCAACATTCTCGAAGGCAGTGTGCAGAAAGCCGGCGAAGCGGTGCACATCAACGTGCAGCTGATCCGCGCCGCGAGTGACGAACACTTGTGGGCCGAGAGCTATAACCGCAAGCTCGACGACGTGTTCGGCGTCGAAGGCGAGGTGGCACAAACGATCGCCGACAAGCTGCGTGCCCGGCTCAGCGGCGCCGAGACGGCAGAAATAACGGCCAAGCCGACCAGCAATGCGGCTGCCTATGACGCCTACCTGCGCGGGCTGGACTTCGAGAAGCGCACGTTCGGAACCGAGCAACTGAAGGCCGCTTCGAAATCTTTCGCGCAGGCGACGCAGCTCGACCCGGAGTTTGCAATGGCCTGGGCGCATGGTTCGGATATCGACGGCCTGATCTACTTTCAGGCCATCGACCACAGCGACGAGCGGCTGCAGGCAGCCCGTCGCGGCGCCGAAATGGCGATGCGGCTGGCGCCGGAATCCGCCGAAGCGTGGCGGGCCAAGGGCAGTTTCCTCTATCACACGAAGGATTTCGACGGCGCAGACGCAGCGTTCGCCGAGGCGGCGAAGCGCATGCCGAACAGCCCGGACATTCTTGCCGCGCAGGGCTATCTCGAGCGCCGTCGCGGCCATTACGATCGCGCCATCGAATTGATGGAACGCTCGCTCGACAGGGACCCGCAGAACACGACGAACCTGACCGGGCTCGGCGAAACACTCGACGCCACCGGCCGGCACACTGCGGCCCGTGTCTGGTTCGACCGCGCGCTGACATTCCGCCCAGGCGATCCGGCCGTGATCATCAGCAAGGCCGGGACCTGGATGACAGAAGGCAATCTCGATGCGGCCGGACGATTGCTCGAGCCACTGCCATTGCAGCTCGACGATGCCACGCTGCTGGGCGCACAAATGAACTACCTGTTGTATCGCCGGCACTTCGATGCGGTGATCAACGGCCTCACCACGGCAATGGCCGCCAAGGACTTCGTGCTCGACGGCTGGACTGCTGCCTATTACCCGGCGCTGGGCTGGGCGCAACGCCGTGCCGGAGACGAGAAGGCCGCGCAGAAGACTTTTGCCGAAGGCAAGCGCAGGCTCGAGGCATTGCGCGCATCGTGGAACGACAACGGCTATCTCGCATCGAATCTGGCCCTGATCAACGCCGGCCTGGGTAATGCCGACGCTGCCGAACGCGAGGCGCAGCAAAGCGTCCAACTTGGCGGTGACGATCAATACACACTTTCCGGCCTGCGACAGACTCGCGCCAATGCTCTGGCGCTGGCCGGGCGCAAGCAACAAGCGCTGGCAGCGCTGGAGGCAGAGGTCAAGTCGGCGATACCGATCACCGTCGGCGATCTGCTCTGGTCGCCCAACTGGGACAACCTGCGCGACGAGCCGCGCTTCCGGCAACTGCTCGCGGACGGTGAGGCGGCGCGGAACTCGCCGGCCAAGCCCTAGTGGCGCGCAGGGTCAACCACCTCGTCTCATGCGGCTGCAAGCGGCCCTCGCCGTTGATCCAGGTCAAGCCGGCACGGAGTTTTTCGACCAAAGTCGAAGCGGCGGAGTGATACTCTGACATCAGCCTGTCGGTATCGCCGCGGAGGTATCGCAATGCGTTACGAAGACGAATATCGCCGTTCGATCGAGCAGCCCGACGAATTCTGGGCCGAGCAGGCGCGCGCAATCCACTGGCACAAGCCGCCGCAGACGATCCTCGAGTATACGAATCCACCTTTTCGCAAGTGGTTCGTCGGTGGCGAAACGAACCTGTGCTACAACGCGATCGACCGGCACTTGGAAGCGCGTGGTGATCAGCTGGCGCTGGTGGCAATCTCGACCGAAACCAATGTCACGCGCCGCCTGACCTATCGTGAAATGTACCGCGAGGTCAACACGTTCGCGGCCGTACTTGCCTCGCTTGGCGTGAAGAAGGGCGAGCGCGTCGTCATCTATATGCCGAACATGGCCGAGGCGGTGTTCGCTGTGCTCGCCTGCGCGCGCCTCGGCGCGGTGCATTCCGTCGTGTTCGGCGGCTTCGCCTCGCACAATCTCGCATTGCGCATCGACGATGCAAAACCGGTGCTGCTGATCTGCGCCGATGCCGGCATGCGCGCCGGCAAGGTGATCGCCTACAAGCCGCTCGTCGACGATGCGTTGCGCGCGGCGAAGTCGCCGCCGCCGCACGTGCTGATCGTCTCGCGCGGTCTGGACAAGGCCCTGCAACGTGTCGCCGGGCGCGACGTCGACTACGACGAACTGCGCGGCGCGTACGAAAACGCCGAAGTCCCGGTCGAATGGCTAGAGTCGAACGAGCCGAGCTATCTGCTTTACACCTCAGGCACGACCGGCAAGCCCAAGGGCGTGCAGCGTGATGTCGGCGGGCATGCCGTGGCGCTGGCCCTGTCGATGCGCACGGTCTTCGATGTCGGCCCGGGGCAGGTGATGTTCTCGACCTCGGATGTCGGCTGGGCGGTCGGCCACAGCTACAACATCTACGGTCCCCTTATCGTCGGCGCGACGTCGCTGCTGTATGAAGGCCTGCCGATCAATCCGGATCCGGGCATCTGGTGGAAGCTTTGCGCCGAATACGGCGTGCGCACGATGTTCTCGTCGCCGACGGCGATCCGCGTGCTGAAGAAACAGGATCCGGCCTGGCTGAAGAAGCACGACCTGTCGCAGTTCCTCTGGCTGTTCCTGGCCGGCGAGCCGCTCGACGAGCCGACCGCGCGCTGGATCACCGAGGGACTGGGCAAGCCGGTCATCGACAACTACTGGCAGACCGAGACCGGCTGGCCGGTGTTGTGCCTGCAACCCGGCCTCGACATGAAGCCGATCCGCTTCGGCTCGCCCGGCTTCGCCAACTTCGGCTACAAGCTGCGTGTCATCAACGAGGTGACCGGCAAGGACGCCGAAGCGGGCGACAAGGGCGTGCTGGTCATCGAGCCACCGCTGCCGCCGGGCTGCATGACCACGATCTGGCACGACGACGCACGTTTTGTAAAAAGCTACTTTTCCCATTTCAAGGAACTGCTGTACAGCTCGCTCGACTGGGCGATCCGCGACGCCGACGGCTACACATTCATCCTTGGTCGGCACGCGCGAAATCGAGGAGTCGGTTGCCACGCACGCAAGCTGCGCTGAGGTAGCGGTCGTTGGCGTGCAAGACGAGCTCAAGGGCCAGGTGCCGATCGTGTTCGCCACGCTCAAGGTTTCCGGTAGAGATGCCGCGGCGAAGCAGGAGGCAGCGAACGGCATGCAGCAATGCGTCGTCGAGACTCTCGGGAGATTCGCCAAGCCGGCGCGCGTCTACATCGTCAATGCGTTGCCGAAAACGCGCTCGGGGAAACTGCTGCGGCGTTCGCTGCAGGCACTGGCCGAGGATCGCGATCCGGGCGACCTGTCGACGCTCGACGACCCGACCGCGCTCGAGGAAATCCGCAGCGCGCTCAAGCGCGGCCCTGATCAGGGCCGTTGAAAAAAAATCGAGTCCGATCGTTCAAGCCAAGAGCGGCCCCTCACTTCAACCCTCTCCCCATTGATGGAGCCGATGGGGAGAGGGAGCGAAAGCGGCGTTGTTTCAAGCCCTCCCTTCAAGGGTGAAGCGGAGCGCTTGCGAGCCATTGGCTCGCGCGCCGCTGAACGCGCGAAGCAGGATGCGCAGCGCCGGGTTGCTTGGCGAGGCCGGGATGACCGAGCCTAGCAACGTTGGGTGGGGATGGTGTTGATCTGCGATCTTCTCCCCCGCATGGCCTGCGTATATCCGGGCTACAAATCGTGCGCCAGGCGAAATAAGCTAAAATACGGCGTTTGGAACAGGAACTGCCATGAGCCAAATCCAATCGCCGGGCGCGCGCTTCCGCGCCGCGCTCGCCGCCGAGACGCCGCTGCAGGTCGTCGGCGCGATCACGGCTTACGCTGCGCTGATGGCCAAACGCACCGGCTTCCGCGCGCTGTACCTGTCCGGCGGCGGCGTTGCCGCCAATTCGCTCGGCATGCCGGATCTGGGCATCAGCACGATGGAAGACGTGCTGACCGACATCCGCCGTATTACCGATGCGTGCGACCTGCCGTTGCTGGTCGACGTCGACACCGGCTGGGGCGGCGCCTTCAATATCGCGCGCACGGTGCGCTCGCTGATCAAGGCGGGCGCCGGCGGGCTGCACATCGAGGACCAGGTCGCAGCCAAGCGCTGCGGTCACCGTCCGGGCAAGGCGATCGTGCCGAAAGAGGAAATGGTCGACCGGATCAAGGCGGCCGTCGACGCGCGCAGCGATGCGGGCTTCGTCATCATGGCGCGCACCGACGCGATCGCGATCGAGGGGTTGCAGCCGGCGATCGAGCGCGCGGTTGCCTGCGTCGAAGCCGGCGCCGACATGGTCTTTCCTGAGGCGATCTACACGCTCGAACAGTACCGCGAATTCAAGCAGGCGGTGAAGGTGCCGATCCTGGCCAACATCACCGAGTTCGGCCAGACGCCGCTGTTCACGAGCGACGAACTGAAATCGGCCGGCGTCGACATCGTGCTGTACTGCTGCGGAGCGTATCGCGCGATGAACAAGGCCGCATTGAACTTCTACGAAACCGTGCGCCGCGACGGCACGCAGAAAGCCGCCGTGCCGACCATGCAGACTCGTGCCGAGTTGTACGACTTCCTCGGTTATCTCGCCTACGAGCAGAAGTTGGACGCGTTGTTTGCCGGCGGGCGCGACGAATGAATGGTTGCGCGCCATCCGTCGCGAGCGCCGGGCCATGAATGAAGACCGCTTGCCGCCGGCGATGCGCGACAGGTTGTCGCGGCCGTTTGGCCAACGCAACTGGGACGGCGTGGCAGCCGTCATCGCCGCCCTGGTCGGACTGCTCGCGCTGTCGGTGTCCGGATATACCGCCTACATCCAGCGTCAGCAGGTGCGGGCCCAGGTGTGGCCGTATCTCGAGCCTGGCGTGTCGGGGTCGAAACGCGAATTGGTCATCGTCAACAAGGGTGTCGGTCCGGCGCTGGTGCGTTCGGTCCAGGTTTATGTGGACGGCAAGCCGCAACGCAACTGGGACGCCGTCTATACGGCGCTGGGCTTGAAATTCGAACATCGGCCGCCGTATTCAACACTCAACAGCATCGTGCTTTCCGCCGGCGAGCGGCTCGATCAGGTGTTGTTCCGGACCGCCGAGGATTTCAACGCATATGCGAGCCAGGTCAATCGGGTCGAACAACGTATTTGCTACTGCTCGACGTTGAACGAATGCTGGCTGTACGACGGTCGCGAAAAAGATCCGGCGCGCCTGCGCCGCGAATTGAACGAATGCCCGGCCCGCAGCGCGGACGATTTCATCGACAACGAAAGTGCCGAGGCCGCTGTCCCGGCGAAGGAAGAAGACAAATGAGCGAACCCGCGCAGATTCTGCCGAAAGCCAAGAAATCGGTCGCGTTGTCGGGCGTCGCCGCAGGCAATACCGCACTGTGCACGGTCGGCCGTACCGGCAACGACCTGCATTACCGCGGCTATGACATCCTCGATGTTGCGACGACGTGCGAGTTTGAGGAGATCGCCTACCTGCTCGTGCATGGCAAATTGCCGAATCGTACGGAGTTGACCGCTTACAAGACCAAGCTGAAGGCACTGCGCGGTCTGCCGGCCGTGGTCAAGGCCGTGCTCGAACAGCTTCCCGCGTCGACGCATCCGATGGACGTGATGCGCACCGGCGTCTCGGCGCTCGGTTGCGTGTTGCCGGAGAAGGAAGACCACAATCATCCGGGCGCGCGCGATATCGCCGACCGCCTGATGGCATCGCTCGGCTCGGTCCTGATGTACTGGTACCACTTTGCGGTCAACGGTAAACGTATCGACGTCGAGACCGACGACGATTCGATCGGCGGCCACATCCTGCACCTGCTGCACGGCGAAAAACCGTCCGCGTTGTGGGTGCGCGCGATGCACACCTCGCTGATCCTGTACGCCGAGCACGAGTTCAACGCCTCGACGTTTGCCGCGCGCGTGATCGCCGGCACCGGCAGCGACATGTATTCCTGCGTCGCCGGCGCGATCGGCGCGCTGCGCGGGCCGAAGCATGGTGGTGCCAACGAAGCTGCGTTCGACATCCAGGGTCGCTACGACACGCCGGACGCCGCCGAAGCCGACATCCGCGCGCGCGTCGAACGCAAGGAAGTCATCATCGGCTTCGGCCATCCGGTCTACACGGTCAGCGATCCGCGCAACAAGGTCATCAAGGAAGTCGCGCGCGAGCTGTCGGCAGCGCAGCAGAACATGAAGATGTTCGATATCGCCGCGCGCCTCGAAGCGACCATGTGGGACATCAAGAAGATGTTTCCGAACCTCGACTGGTTCAGCGCGGTCAGCTATTACATGATGGGCGTGCCGACGGCCATGTTCACGCCATTGTTCGTCATCTCGCGCACCTCGGGCTGGTGCGCACACGTGATCGAGCAGCGCATCGACGGCAAGATCATCCGGCCGAGCGCGAACTACATCGGTCCGGAAGACCTGCAGTTCGTGCCGATCGAGAAGAGATCGTAAGCGAGAGTCACGGTTATGCTGGCCGTCAGGAAGCTGAATGTAGGCTGGAATGCAATATCGGGCGCATGCGAACACCGCAGGCGCGCCGCTGCATGGACCTCGACGCGCCTGGGACAGAGCATGGGTTGTGCATGGACATGGCGATTCGCCGCACTTGCGTTCTGCGTGACGCTGTCGACCGCGCACGCCGAAGTGCCGGAAGCGCTCGACCGGCTCAATTTGTCGCTCGGCGGGTTCTACCCGATCGTCGATGCAAAGGTGTCGGCCAACGGCGGCCAGCTTTCGGGTAGCGACGTCGACTTCGAGCGTGACCTGGGTCTCGACAAGCATCGCACGCTGGCGAACTTGCGCCTCGAGTTTCTGGTGTTCGACAGCCAGGGCTTCAGCGTCAACGGCTATCAATATTCGAAGACCGCGCGCGCAACGCTGGCGCGCGACATCACGTTCGGCGGCAACGACTACGACATCAACGCGTTCGTCGAAGCCGGCTTGCGCCTTTACACGTACAACGCGGCGTGGCACTGGTGGTTCGCGCCGGACACGCAGGATGTGTTCGGCGTCGGCCTCGGCGCAACCTACTACGACCTGAAGGGGACGATCGATGGCGGCCTTTCGGTCAACGGCAACTCGGCCTCGGCGCACGCGGAAGCCGAGGGTAGCGCGATCGCGCCGCTGCTGACGCTGGGCTGGCGCCACGCGTTCAACGAGGATTTTCGCGCATACGTCGACTTTGCCGGCGTGCGCAAGCCGTCCGGCAGCCTGACCGGTCACCTGCTGAATGCGACGCTCGGCGTGGAATATTATCCGCTGCACAACCTCGGCCTGGCTCTCGAGTACAGCAGCAACGATCTCGACCTGAAGGCGAACAAGGACAACTGGCAGGGCCGCGCGAGCATTCATTTCCACGGGCCCGCGGCATTCGTGCGCATGCGCCTGTGACGCGCGGCCGGAAGATGGCGTTTCTGGAACGCCGTGTTGTGAACAAATATACATCGGCAATCGTCCTGGCATTCGGTGTGACGGCCGTCGCGTCGGCAGCCGACCGCGCGCTGTTCAACCGCGTCCAGCCCGGCGCCTGGGCAAATCTGCAGCACGAGGCGACGCAATCGTACGACCAAAAGGATTTCGCGCGCGCATTCGCATTGAACCGGCGTCTGGCATGCGCCGGTGACAAGACCAGCCAGGCGATCCTCGGACGCATGTACATACTCGGCGAGGGAACGGCGCGCGACGAGATGTCCGGCTACGCCTGGATCCGTTTTGCGGCGGACTTCGGCTTTCGCGACTTCACCTCGCTCGCACGTAAGCTGGAAGCCGCACTGAGTTCCGCGCAACGCACGCAGGGCAACGCGCGTGCCGACGGGTTGCGTGCGAGCTACGGACCGGCGGTGACGAACACGAGTTGCTTCGGCGAAGCGCGCCATGGCGTCTACATCATCGATTCCATCGTCTGTACACCGGATAGCGCCGGCGTCAGTCAGGTCCTGCTGCGCCGCTGCGTCGACTGACCTGCACGGGTCAGTTGGAAACCGTTGCCCCGTTCGCTCCCGGATCACGTCCGGGGCAGGTTCTGAGGCATGGATGGTGAACGGCTCGGCGCGTCGCCGTATCAGGCCGCCTGCGGTCGCCCGATGCGCACGTAGGCCATGACAAACAGCGCGGCAAACACCAGGTCGACGACGCCGAATGCCAGATCCTGTACGTGGAGGAGGCCCTGCAGGTACAGCACGACGGCCGCGCTGCCATACGCGACTTTCTCGAGGATCGACGGAATCATCATCGGCCGGAAGCGAAGCGGATCGTTGGCGATGATGAAAAACGCCACCTGCCAAGCAAGGGCAATGCCGACAAAGCCGTAGTAGAAGGCCGGATGCGTGATCGGTGGCGGATCCTGCTGGCCGATCATGTCGAAGATGAAATACAGCGGCGCCAGCAACAGGACACCCCAGACGCCGGCGATGCGGAACACGATCTTCGCGAATTTCATGAAAGGACTCCTCCGCGCAAAGCGCCTCAGTGAAGGCGTGCGAACAGCAGCACGACGTAGACGCAGAACAAAGCCGCCGTGGCTACGGCGAGAAACTTGTGGTACCACTCGCGGCGCGTCGCCAGCGCGATGGCGCTGAGTGTGATGAAGCCCAGATGAAATGACAGGTTGAGCCTGTCGGGCAGGTGTCCGCTGAACACGACATCCTTGGCCAGGCTGACGAGCAGGACCAGGATGGTCAATCCAAAAAACGCACGCGTGTGATTCCAGTAGTGTTCGCGCAAGTCGACGCTTTCGCCGAAGAAATCGGGAAAGACGACGGCGGCGAGCAGGTATTGCACGACAGTTTGCGCGAGCACGACGCTGAATCCGGCGAAGGTCCAGTCGTCGATTTCGCGCAGTCCGAACATCGCCCACCAGCTCTGCACGTTCATCAGCAGCAACGATGCCGACCACAGCAGTGTCGGCCAGTACATGCGCACGCTTGCGCGCGACAGCATGATGCCGCGATAGCCCATGAGGATCTGCGTGATCGCCAGGCCGACGATGATCGACAACAGCACCGAAAGATAGCTGAACTGTTCCACGGCGCCGGCTCCCGCTAGTGCGCCACGTCGACGGCGCGTAGCCAATCCAGCAACAATTTCGCTTCCGCTGCGTCGTTGCCGATGCGCCGGTCGGAAACGCCCCCATCGCTGCCGAGCTCGACATCGCCATAACGCCGCGTCGCCGCATCGAACACGTAGGCATGACAGCTGCTGCCGCCTGCGTCGCGCACGCCGGTATCGGTCGATGTGATCGTGCCGGCGGCCGCTTTTTCGATCAGCGCGGCATGCTCGGTCAGTACCGCCGCATCGATCTGCTGCGTCGCCGTGCCGCCTTCATACTTCGCGGCAAGATCCGCCGCCTCGTACGAGTTTCGGCCGCCTTCCTTCGACGCTAACGGCAGCGCCTTGCCGCGTCGCGAATAGGTCCAGACCTGGCCGTCGCGGGCGATGACCTTGCCGGCGTAGGTCAATCCCCAGGCCGAATTCGCGCGATAGCAATCGAACAGCGGATCGATCGAAGCGGCGGCTGTCGGCGCCGCATCGACGGCAGTCGACTCTTCCGCCGCGGCCGCGCTGGCCAGCGCAATCGCGGTCGACAACAGCGGCAGCACCCAGCGGCGCGGTGCGACATGCAGGTGATTCATTGCCGCGCGTCCAGGTCAGCCGGGTTTTTTTCGATCAAATCCCAGCGGTTGCCGTAGCGGTCCTCGAACACGGCCACGGTACCATAGGCCTCGTAGCGCGGTGTTTCGACGAAGTGCACGCCGCGCGCAACGAAGTCGCGATGATCGCGCGCGAAGTCGTCGGTGTGCAGGAACAGGAACACGCGACCGCCGGCCTGGTTGCCGATCCGCGACTGCTGCTCGGGATTGGCTGCCTTCGCCAGCAGCAGCGAAGTGCCTGTGCCGCCCGGCGGCTTGACCAGCACCCAGCGCTTGCCGGGCTCGCGCGGTGCATCCTCGACCAGGTCGAAACCGAGCGTTCCGGTGAAGTAGGCGATGGCCTCATCGTAGTCGGGCACGACGATCGCGATATGGGCCAGGGTCTGGACCATGCTCAATGCCTCGTTGTCGGGTTCATGGAGGCGATGTCCTCGAAGCGGGCATTCTGGATCGCATAGGATTTCCAGTCGCGATAGTCGAAGTGCCACCATTCGGACTGGTAAACGCTGAAACCCTCGGCCTCCATGTGCCGGCGCAGCAGTTCGCGCAGACGGCGCGGTTCGTCCGGACCACCGGCGTAGGTCGGGTAGGCGCGTTCGGACATCTCGTCGTAAAGGCTCGGCATCTCTACCGCCTTGCTGTCGGACAATGTATACAAAGTCAGATCGACCGCGCAGCCGCGATTGTGGCGCGAACCGGCAGCCGGGTCGGCGACGAATTCGTGCTTGTCCGCCGGCGTCGCGTCCCAGAATATTTTCGTCACGTACCACGGACGATAGGCGTCGTGCACCAGCAATCCGTAGCCTTGCTTCGCGAGCGAACGTTGCACGCGAACCAGTGCCTGCGCGGCTGGGCGCTGCATGAATGCACGCGCCTGGCTGTACAACGGCGTGCCGAGGAAGTTGCGTGTCGTGGCATAGCGGATGTCGAGCTTGATCGTCGGATCGAGCGAGGTCAACTCGACGAGGTCGGATTTGCTGAACTCGCCGGCTTCCGCGGGCGGCGTTGCCGCCAGCGCAATCGGCAACAGTTCGGCGACGGGACGCACCGGCTGGATATGGAAGAAGGCCGGCGCGTCGGCGGCGACGCGTTGTGGCACTGCTGCCGCGAGCGCCAGCAGCAGCGCGGCGAAGAACCATGACGATAGCGCGCGCGCTAGGGTCATCGGCGATCGCCCTTGTTGCGCGGCGGCGCAGCCGGGTCGCCCGGCGGAAGTACTTCGCTGAAGTGCGGTGTGTTCTTCCATTTGGGGACCGGCGGCGAATGGCCTGGGCGAGGTGCGTAGACCGATTGTTCGATGATCTGCATCTTGTGGATGTAGCGCGGACAGTTGGGGAATATCGCTTCGGGCCGGACGCGCACGATCAGCTGCGCACCGTCGAATTCGCCGATCAAAGGATCATCGGCGCTGATCGTGGCGCTGCCATTGACGCGCAGGCGCTTGGGACTTTCGAAATCGATGAACAACAGGCCGACCTGCGGGTTGACCAGAATGTTGCCGAGGCTTTTGAACATGCCGTTGCCGTCGTAGCTCGGAAACACCAGTGTCGTGGGATCGATGACGCGCACGAAGCCGGGAACGCCGCCCTTGTACGAACAATCCGGGCGGCCGGCGGCGTCGGCGGTGGCCAGGAAAAAAAGTGGCCGGCGATCGATGAACGCGCGGTCGTCATCGATGAACGTGTCGTGCACGATGTGCTCGACCATGCGATCGGCGAGCCGTCGCGCCTGGAAGTGATCCTGCAGCTGCCGTGATCCATCGTGGTACATCGGTATGACGTGCACGCGACCTCCGCGACGGCCAGGGTTGAACGGCAGTGTAATCGGCGTGTGCCCCCATGCCAATGACGGGCACGAGCGCGGCGTGCTGCCTATAATCGTGCCGGCAGGCAAGCGGAACGGTCATGACAAAGTGCGAAGACAACGCGGCGCGATCCGCGCCGGACCTGGCACCCGATCGGGCGCGCAAGAGTCCGGTCGCGAGCGGCATTGCGTTCCTGGCGATGGTCCTGCTCGGCGGTTGCGCAACGCTGCCGCACGCGCCGGTCGACGAGCGCGTCGCCCGGACCGAATTGCTCGCGCTGCTGCAGACGCTGAATGCCGAATTGCTCGGTCACGACAGCGCGACGCTGACGCTGGAGCGCTGGTGTGCCGATCACCATTTGGCCGATCCGGCGAAAATCCTCGCGCGGCGCGTGCATGGCGCGGCCATTCCGATCCCGGAGGAAGTTCGCGCCGCATTGGCGGTCGGCGCCGACGAGCCGATCGGCTATCGGCACGTGCAACTGGTTTGCGGCGAGCATGTCCTGTCCGAGGCAGACAACTGGTACGTGCCGGGCCGCCTCACCGCCGGCATGAATCGGCAGCTGGATACGAGCGACGAACCGTTCGGCAAGGTGGTCAGGCCGCTCGGCTTTCAGCGCCGGACCTTGTCGGCCCGATTGTTGTGGTCGCCGCTGCCGGCCGGCTGGGAGATGGCGTCGGATTCGACGCCGGCGCCGGCGCTGCGCATCCCGCATCAGGTGCTGCGCCACGAGGCGATCCTGTACAGCGCTGCGCAACAGCCGTTCAGTGTTGTTGTGGAAACGTATACAAATCAGGTGTTGGCCTTCAGGCCCGAGTACCGGCGCGTAAGCGATCCGTGAGCGTCGCGCGCCAACGCGGCGCCATCGTTCAGGCCCGCGGCGGGTCGCGCAGTTGTTCGAGAATCAGCAGTGCTCTGGCCAGTATGGCGCGCTGATCGCGATCGAGCTGCGTCAGTGTTTCGGCCAGCACCGCGACGCGTCGCTCGCGGCCCTGATGCATCAGTCGGACCCCCGCCGGCGTTGCCGAGATGCTGAACCTGCGCCGGTCGTCCGCATCCTGCTCGCGCCTGATCAGGCGTGCTTGCTCGAGCGCGTCGATCATGCGCGTCATGGTCGGCGGCCGCACCTGCTCGAGCGCGGCGAGCTGCGACAGTGTCTTCGGGCCGCCGAACACGAGTACCGAAAGCGCGGAAGCCTGACCGGCAGGCAGGCCCATCGCCGCATCCTCGCGCCGCACGCGCCGCAGCAGCCGGATCGATAGCGCATGCAGGCGCAGCGCAAGCCCGGCAATGGCACTCTGGTCTTGACGTCGATTCGACATGTCGTTAGCCTATGCTAAATATTAGCTCAAGCTAATTGTATCGGTTTTGTCCGGCCCACGAAAGGAGGTTGCCATGAACGAGATTCAAGGCGTTGCGCAGATCGCGCTGAGCGTGCGCGATATCGCCGCTGCGACGAGTTTCTATCGCGATTCACTCGGCCTCTGGCATTTGTTCGACGCGCCGGGCCTGAGCTTCTTCGATGTCGGCGGGGTGCGTCTCATGCTCAGCGCGCAGGGCGGCGAGCACGGCGGAAGGGGCACACTGATCTATTTCAAGGTGGATGATGTCGCCACCGCGCATGTGGCGATGGTGGCGCGCAAGGTGCCGTTCGAGCAGGTACCGCACGTGGTGGGGCGTACGCCCAGCAGTGAAGTGTGGCTTGCGTTTTGCACTGATCCGGACGGCAACCTGCTCGGTCTGATGAGCGAACGTTCGCTGACCTGAGCGCGCGAATCGACGACCCATGCATTTTGCGCGGACGGACGTGCAGGATGCCCGATATTCATGAAACTCCCAGCGGTTAACGCCTTGATCGCACGCCGGTTTTTCGTTGGCCCGATCCTTGTTATGCACTAGGTGGCTCTATGCCAACGACAACCAAAAGGAGATGTTCATGCGTACACTCAACAAGCTGGGTACCGCGCTCGCGCTCGCGGTCGGTTTTGCCGTCGCTGCTCCGGCAGTGGTTCATGCCGAAACCGAAACGACCGTGACGACGACCACGACCAAACATCACTACATGTACTACCCGGAGCATGAGATTTATTTCGCGCCGGATAGCAAGACCTACTACTGGCGCAACGGCGAAAAATGGGAATCGGGCGTGACGCTGCCCGAAGCCAACCGGGCCTACGTCACTTCCGGTGGCGTGCAGATCGACCTGGATGTCGATCGTCCGTACGAGAAGCATGAATGGGTACTCAAGCACTACAAGGATCGTCACGACGACTAAGCTTGAGCCGTCAGCTTGAGGCGCAGGCACAGGATCTGTCCTGCCCGGTATCGGCGCCTTCGTGGCGCCGATACCGCATTGACGTTGTCGATACGAGAAAGGAAGGAACGGCGACGCCTCATTTATGCCGGTGGCAGTCCTCCTCGTCGGTCTTGTTCCATTTCTTGTCCGGACCCTGCATCTCGCCCATATGGGTCAGCCCGTCCGGGCCTTTCTTGGCAAACGTGTCGCGAACTCCGGCGGGATCGCCCATGCCATTGTTGGTACCCTCGAACGTCATTGTGTCGCCGTTCCAGCCACTGCCGCTCTGCGTGCAGTAACCGCCGAACATGTCAACGCAGCCTTCCACGAACTGCTTCTTGGCAGAATCGTAGCCCATGTAAACGCCGATGTGATACGGCATCGGGTTCGCCGCGGTCTTGTTCTCGTCGTACCTGATATGCAGCCATCGGCCGCCAACTGCCTTGTCGGCATGCACCGTCGCCGTCGTCGCATGTTCTGGGCTCATCGGATTCGCGAACGCCTTGCCGGTGCAATGCCAGGTGCCTGCGAAGAAGTCGAGTTGAGACAGTTCAGCCGGCGCTGCCGGGGCCGGCGGCGCTGCATCCTTCGCGAAAGCCGGCGACGACAGTGCCACGGCTGCGATCATCCCCGCTAATACGTGCTTGAGCATTGGAAATCCTCCAGGTAAACGTTAGGAATGAGAAAGAATGAGACTCGTTGCTTGGCGGTTGACGCGCTGCGGCGTGATACCCCTGCAATGCCGGCGCGGCGCGGTTCGCAGTCGATTTGACGGAACCGGCGCGCCAACCTTACGCCTGCCCTGTGGTACACGCCAGCGTCACTCATGTTGCAGGGCGCAAAACGCGGCCACCCGAGGCGCCGCGATCCGGTCAGAGCGACATTGCGAGCCTTGTGCCTTGCGCAATCGCGCGTTTGGCGTCGAGCTCGGCCGCGACATCGGCGCCGCCGATCAGGTGCACGTCGACACGGGCGGACTTCAGGCCGTCGTAGAGTTCTCGTTGCGGCTCCTGGCCGGCACAAATGACGACATTGTCCACATTGATAACCTGTGAGGTACCGTCGATCGTGATGTGCAGGCCGTCGTCGTCGATGCGCTCGTAGTTCACGCCGCCGAGCATCTTTACGTTCTTCATCTTCAGCGCCGCGCGGTGCACCCAGCCGGTGGTCTTGTTGAGGCGCTTGCCCGGAGTGCCAGGCGTGCGCTGCAGCAGCCATACTTCGCGTTCGGAAGGCTCCGCTACCGCCTTCGCGAGCCCGCCCCGGTTCGCATAGTTCTGGTCGACACCCCATTCGTGCGACCAGCGCGCGACATCGGTGGTCGGCGAAGGCGCGCTTTGCGTCAGGAACTCGGCGACATCGAAGCCGATGCCGCCGGCGCCGACGATCGCGACGCGCGGGCCGACCGGCTCGCCGTGCAGCACGACGTCGAGGTAGCTCAGCGTCTTCGCATGATCGGCGCCGGGAATCTTCAGTGCCCGTGGCGTGACGCCGGTGGCGAGCACGACCGAATCAAAATCGCGCAGCGATGCCGTCGTCGCGCGCAGGTTCAGGCGCAGCGTGACCCCGGTGTCCTCGATGCGGTGGCGGAAATAGCGCAGCGACTCGTGGAATTCTTCCTTGCCGGGAATGCGCTTGGCCATGTTGAACTGGCCGCCGATCTCGCCGGCAGCATCGAACAGCGTAACCGCATGGCCGCGTTCGGCCAGCGTTGTCGCGCAGGCCAGGCCGGCCGGGCCGGCACCGACCACGGCAATGTTCCTGCGCGCGGTCGACTTCGTCACGCTCCATTCGGTTTCGTGGCAGGCGCGCGGATTGAGCAGGCACGAGGCGTGTTTGTTCTCGAACACGTGATCGAGGCAGGCCTGGTTGCAGGCGATACAGGTGTTGATGCGCTCGCTGCGTCCGGCCTGCGCCTTGCGCACCCAGTCGGCGTCGGCGAGCAGCGGCCGCGCCATCGAGACCATGTCGGCATCGCCGTCGGCGATGATTTTCTCGGCCACGTCGGGCATGTTGATGCGATTGGTCGTGATCAGCGGCAGGCGCACCTCGCCTTTCAGCTTGCGCGTGACCCAAGCAAACGCGCCGCGCGGCACGCTGGTCACGATGGTCGGAATGCGCGCCTCGTGCCAGCCGATGCCGGTGTTGATGATCGTCGCACCGGCCGTCTCGATCGCTTTCGCCAGCTGCACGATCTCGGCCCAGCTCTGCGCGTTGTCGACCAGGTCGAGCATCGACAGGCGATAGATGATGATGAAATTCGAACCGACCGCGGCGCGCGTGCGCCGCACGATCTCGATCGGAAAGCGCTGGCGCTTGACGACACTGCCGCCCCAGGCATCGGCACGCCGATTGGTGCGCTCGGCGAGGAACTGGTTGATCAAATAGCCTTCGCTGCCCATGATCTCGATGCCGTCGTAGCCGGCATCCTGGGCCAGCTTCGCGCAGCCGACGAAATCACGGATCGTGCGCTCGACGCCGCCACTGGACAGCGCGCGCGGTGTGAACGGCGTGATCGGCGACTTGATCTTCGATGGCGCGACCGACAGCGGCTGGTAGCCGTAGCGGCCCGCGTGCAGGATCTGCAGGCAGATCAAGCCGCCATCGGCATGCACGGCACGCGTGACCTTGCGATGGCGTGCGACATGCCACGGCATCGACAGGCGTCCGCCGAACGGTTTGAGCCAGCCGGCGATGTTCGGCGACAAGCCGCCGGTCACCATCAGCCCGACGCCGCCGCGCGCGCGCTCGGCGAAATATGCCGCGAGCTTGTCGTAATCGCGCGCGTGGTCTTCGAGGCCCGTGTGCATCGAGCCCATGAGCACCCGGTTCGGCAACGTGACGAAGCCAAGGTCGAGCGGCGCGAGCAGGTGCGGGTAATGCCGATGCGCAGCAGAGGTGTCGGTCATGGACTCGAACGGGCGTTTAAATGGTGCCTGAACGATGCCGCTTGTCGGGTGGCGTTACAAGCCCCACGCCCTCGATTTCCAACCAGGCAATGCTAGGCTCGTGGGCATTGCCGGCGATCGGCTCCTTCCTGATGTCCCCGCCTATGCGTCTGCTTCCGATTCCGGCCTTGTCCGACAACTACATCTGGCTGCTCACGGATCGATCCGGCAAGGCGCTGATCGTCGATCCCGGCGAAGCAGCACCGGTACTGGCAGCTCTGCAGCGAGAGTGGCTCGAGCCTGCGGGAATCCTGCTGACGCATCATCATCCGGACCACATCGGCGGTGTGCCGGGAATTCTCGCGCATCATCCCGGTCTGCCGGTCGCGGCGCCGCATGACGAGCGCATCACGACCGCCACTCAGCGGTTGCGAGCTGGAGAGCGGATCGATTTCGATGCGCCGCAGGCCCACTTCGAGGTCCTGGAGATTCCGGGTCACACGCGCAGCCACATCGCCTTCTTCGGCGCCGGCGTCGTGTTCGCCGGCGATACGCTGTTCAGCGTCGGCTGTGGCCGCATGTTCGAGGGCACGCCGGCGCAGATGCTCGCGTCGCTCGATCGCCTGGCCGCATTGCCCGATGAAACACTGCTTTGCTGCGGCCACGAATACACGCTCGCCAACTGCGCGTTCGCCATCACCGTCGACCCGGACAACGCGGCCTTGCGCAAGCGCCATGACGAGGTGCGCGCAGCGCGCGCGCGCGGCGAACCGACGTTGCCGGTCGCGCTCGTGCTGGAACGATCGACGAATCCATTCCTGCGCGTCGATTCGCCGGCATTGTGTTCGAGCGGCAGCGACGCGCTGGGAGTCGCAGCGGCGCAGGACCGGGTCGCCCGTTTTGCCTGGCTGCGCAGCGCGAAGGATGGATTCCGTGGAACCTAGAAGAAATCTGCACGCACCCCGGCGCGCCGGTTCCGCAGGCACATGAGTGCCGCGCCGGCAGCATTCACCTTCGGCATGGAGGAGGAGTTTTTCCTGATCGACCTGCGCACGCGCAACGCGGTGCCGCGGGTTTCAAAGGGATTCGTGGCCGCCTGCCGCAGTCGTCTGGGCGATGCGGTGACGTTCGAGCTGCAACAAACCCAGGTCGAAGTGGTCTCGCCGGTATTTACCGATCCGGCCGAGGCGCTGCGGGAAATGGCGCGCGTGCGCAGCTGTGTTGCAGAAGTCGCAAACGGAATGGGCCTGGGCATCATCGCCGCAGGGTCCCACCCGCTGGCGCGATGGCATCGGCACCGGCATACGGAAAAACCGCGCTACGACCGACTGATCGATACATTCCAGATGATCGGCCGGCGCGATGTCCTGTGCGGTCTGCATATTCACGTAGCGGTGCCCGACGGCGACCGTGTGAAGGTAATGAACCGGCTGATGCCGTGGCTGCCGCTGTTCCTCGCCCTGTCCACATCTTCGCCGTTCTGGAGCCTGCGGCGCACCGGCCTGCTCAGCTATCGTCAGGCGGTCTACGACGAATGGCCGCGCACGGGAATCCCGGACTTCTTCGACGACCAAGCCGATTACGACGCGTTCATCGCCCGTCTCGTCCGCGCCGGTGCCATCAAGGACGGCAGCGAGCTGTGGTGGGCAATCCGCCCGTCGCCGCGCTTTCCGACGCTCGAATTGCGCATCGCCGACAGTTGCACGCGTCTGCAAGATGCCGTTGCGCTGGCCACCCTGTTCCGTTGTCTGGTCAGTGCCTATGTCCGGCAACCGCATCGGGACGAGCAACGCAGCAATGCCACGCGCAGGCTGATCGACGAGAACCGTTGGCGTGCGCAGCGTTACGGCCTCGCAACCGAATTCATCATCGAAGGAGACGATCGGACCCAGAACGTCACCCGGCGCCTTGATGCTGCCCTGGATCTTGTGGCTGCCGATGCGCGCACGCTCGACCCGGACGGCATGCTGGAAACGCTGCGCAGCCTGCTGGCGCGCGGCACCAGCGCGCACGAGCAATTGGCGCGCTACGAGCGCAGCCGCGAAGCCGGTGCAAATCACATCGAGGCCTTGCGCTGCGTCGTCGACTGGCTTGCCGAGACGACCGCGCCCGGCCAGCAGACCGTCAGCTGAACGCCGGACGTTCAGAACATGCTCGCGGTTTTTTCTTCGCCGTATACTCTTACGAAGAATGATTACTGATGGTGCGAGCAAACTTCTGATCGGCCTGTCGCCGCGCCTGCTGCACGACGTGCCGCAGGAACTCGGCTTTCGCGGCAAGACCCTGCAATACCTCGAGCAGTCGATGGCGCATTGGGTCATGTCGCTTGGCGCACTGGTCGTCATGATCCCGACGGTCGAGCGGGAGTCGCTGATCCGCCGCGCGCACATCGACATCCGCGACTACGTCGCCGCGCTCGATGGCCTGATCCTGCAGGGCGGAGCCGATATCGATCCGCGCAGCTATGGCGAGACCGCGTCGAACACGGTCGGTCCGATCGACGCGACGCGCGACCGGTTCGAACTCGACCTGCTGCGCGCCTTCGTCGCCGCCGGCAAGCCGGTGTTCGGCGTATGCCGCGGCATGCAGCTGATCAACGTGGCATGCGGAGGAAGCCTGCACCAGGACTTGTGTGCCGACGGCGCGACGAGCAACTGGCACGCGCACACAGACGCGTATGATCAACATGTGCATCCGCTCGCGATCGCACCGGGTTCCTGGTTATCGCGGTGCTACGGCGGAGCCACGGTCGGCATGGTCAATTCGATCCATCATCAAGGTGTCGAACGTCTCGGCGCCGATTTGACGGTCGAGGCAAGCGCCGACGATGGCGTGGTTGAGGCGATTCGCGGCAGCGGTGATGGATTCCTGCTCGGCGTGCAATGGCATCCGGAATTCCATGACGGCAGCGATCCACGGCTGTTGCCGGCGGATCCGCTGATGCAGGCATTTCTCGACGCGGCCGCCGCGTGCCGGGTGGCCGAACGCGGCGTTAGGCTGGGCTGAGCGCAGAGAAGCCCAGCAGGCGCGCGGCTTGCTGTTTGCCCGCGTGCAATCTGCGTTTTCCGGCGACGTCGGTAATTCACGGTGTTCATTCGGTCCGGGTCGGGGCGAATGACACTGCAGACTGGAGTCCAGGTATGGCAAAGACGCTTTCACGGAGCGAAGCATGATGCGCATCGACATGTCCGC
>Ga0193727_1000101_pt1 | contig 26533 bp, 25 predicted proteins | sample H2c2metaG_FD_143051 | JGI IMG/M metagenome (GOLD analysis project Ga0193727, IMG submission 143051) | Soil microbial communities from a riparian zone of the East river system, Colorado, United States - H2c2 | ecosystem: Environmental > Terrestrial > Soil > Riparian zone | place: USA: East River...
CAGTTATTTATGGATGCGCCCTAAGTATGCAGCCTCCAGCATTTCGTCGGATTGAGTGCATTCGAGGTTGTAAGATTCTAGGCCTTTCGCGCTTGCTGCAATAGGCTCTTGAAGAAGAGCGACCTTGCTCAGGCCGGCTTCGGCGGCAGCACGCAGGCGTTGCAGGAACGCCACGATGCGGGCCTGATATTCCGGATCGTCCGCGGCTGCTGCCATCAGCACGCCGACGCGACGCACCCGCTCAGCAGATGGCATCAGTTTGGTGGACCCGGTGATGGCGCTTGGGCACCGATGATGTCGCCTTGCGTGCGGTCGAGATGACGGTTGCGATCGTGCCACCACCATCAAGCGTGATTGAGTCGCAGTGGATGACACGGTGACTTAACAAACGAATTGCAATCCTCGCGCACATGATCTTTGTACGCGGGCCGCATCGGCATCCGGACGAAGAAGAGTGAGAGCGTGCACTCGAACGGAGGACAAGATGCACCGTCTGGGCTCATCCGGATAAAGAACGCTGAAGAAGGGAACCAATGGCGGTCATAAAAATGCCAACGCGAGAGCAGCTCGACGCTGCAGATCAAAGCTACTGCACGAAAGGAGGCAGGATAGGTGTCTGGTGGGCCAAACTTCATGAGGACTTGGCGCAGCTCTACTTTTTCCTTCTGAGCCCAAAAGACCAACAGGCAAAAACAGCCTGGTACTCGCATCGAAGCGATGCGGCGCAACGACAGCTCCTGAGGGCGGCCTTACTGAGCGAGCCGCCTAGATCCTTCAAAGAGAACCCTTGTGCGGAAGCTGATTTTGACTGGATGTTGAAGGCAATCGAGGAACTAGCGGTCATTCGCAACACCGCCACGCACGCCGTCGTTTCAATAATCTGGGGCACGGATGGGCCTTCTTTTGAGCTTGATCCGTTTTCTGACAATCCGAAATTGGAGAAGTTTCGTGGCATCAATCTGCTGCCGACACTGACCAATTGCGAAAGCCGGCTTGAGACCCTAGTTGGGTTCAATCGATTGATGGCAAGCTGCATCACCGGTTCGCACACCGCGTTCGACTGGCCCGATCGTCCACGGTGATCGTCGCTCGAACCGGTACGAAGCTGCAGCGAGTAGTGCCCTCGGCAGTCGCGCTGGATCGGATGGTAGGAGCATCTGCCGCCTAACTGTAAATTTCGCCATTTGTGGCGATACATGTTATGACGCTCGCAATTCGGGGAAACCAAGGCTAATGGTAAGGGAAATACAGACCTGCGGCTACGAAGTCCTGAGTGTCCGCGAATTTGTTGGACGTCTGTTGTCGGCGTCGATTTACCCGTTAACGTTATGTCAACATTGTCGACGCCGAACACGGAAGGCGACCCTTGCGTATGCCGCTTAACTGAAATAGTGGCGGCAAATCTATTGCCCTCCTGGGACGTAGGCCCCGCTGGAGGAACCTATATTGTCACCCCGCTCACGTCGCCATCCATGAGCGAGATAATGCCGTCTCCTACCAAACAGAATACTGCGCGTTTTGAGGCATCAACCGTCCCCTTCAGGTGCTATCTTTTGACAGCGCAATTCGGCAGTTGTTGACCGTCATGTCCATTTGGCAACGCCAAGGAGAACAGCCAGCACCGTGGCAAAAACGGTCGTCACGCAAATCATGTTTAGAAGATTTGAGGTGACGACTGGAAAGAACCCCGATCGCTCCGCCGCTTTCAATGGCTTAGCATTCCTGCGCGGCTTGCTTTGTTGTCGCATCGCCGGCTTTCTCTGCGCCATCGTTATTCCTGTGAGCGGTCTCAGGCACTGGGAGTGGCCGAGTCCACGTCTCGGCAAGGTGGCAGATACGACCGACGAAACGCTTAACAGCGTTGGTTAGTAACCTCTATACAATCTGCATGATTGATGAGTTTTCACTGCACTTTTCAGGCGTGTTCCAGACCCAATATGGGATATGGTCAGCGGCCTGGACGCGCTCGCCGCAATGTCGCCACTGCTTTGGTGGGCACGTCGCGTTCGGCGGCTTTGGCTTGCCTCATTGGCATCACCCTTGCTGCTCCGGAGGCAAAGCTCGGACCTTTGGTTCAGCTTGTGTCAAAGCAAAACAGGAGGAGGAACAAAGTGAAGCGCCGGCGTCGTTTTGGGACCGAAGTCGAAGCAGCATCAATAGCAGCGACGCAAATCAAGACCCTCATTGATAATCTAAGCCGCTGCCAACAGTCGCTTAAGTGTGACATCGAGACTGAAGAGGAGCGCACGAAGTGTTCGGACGATAGCGACCCGGCTTATTCGGTTCTTGCCCGAAGCCTAATCCCACGACGCGATAATGTGGCTGCAACCATTGCCATTTTGCAAGAGCGGCTTTCAAAGACAGAGTTGCTGATCTCTACAGGCATTGGCTCGGTGCCGGTGCAACTACTGCCTGTATGAATCTACAGCGTGCAGATGTTCTGAAAGGTCAGGCTACTGCGTTCAACTGGCTGGCAGCTTCTGAGCTTGCGCAGAGGAGACGCCTGCGGATGGCTTCCTCAACAAGTGCGAGAGCTTGCTTGGCTTCACGCGCTCCCAGCTCCGCAGCTTGCGCAGGGAACTCCACCGCCGTCAGTTTGTCTTCAGCAGCTACGATACGCGATTGGGCGTCCTTTAAAGCTCTGGCCGCCTCTTGCAGCTTGCAATCGGCCTCATTGATAATTTCAAGTCGAGCGCGTTCGGCACCCTTTAGTCTTTTCAACGGCGCTCTTGCACAACGACTGGGCGCGGGCTTCGGTCTCTCGGGCGTGATTTTCTATGCTGCTGAAGATTTCGGAGAGCTGTCGCGCCGCAGTCTGGTGCCGACGGCCGAACAAAGCTCAGAACATTTTCGCTCTGAACCGACTGTCGCTCTGAGACTGTGCTGTGTCATGTAGTTCAACGCCTTTGAGGATGACTACGGGCACAGCATGAACAGTTATGGTAAATGGACCGTTAAGCAAAGCAGATAAGCCCGGGAGATGCTCCATGCGCCTGCCCAGCCTCTAGGTTTAGCAATCGTTCTCGCATCGTGTTCGCTGGAGCAGACCGGATACACTGAACAAGAACTCCCAGACGGCCTTATCTTACCTTGCCACGAGACGATGAGCCTAGGCTTGGTTGGCCGCGACGGCGTCCTCGTTCCATTCGAGGCCAACGCCTGGCACATCAGGAATGTGAAGCAGCCCGTCACGAATTTCATAGGGCTTTTGTAAAACAGGATCGGCCCAGTCCTGCCATTCCAGCCAATGCGCGGTTTCCGTGACGCGCATCACGTGAGCGGCCACCTCCGGGTAAAGATGTGTGGACATCGGTATGCCCGCTGCTCCCGCTATGGCCGATGCCCTTAGCCAACCGGTCACACCGCCAATGCGCATGAAATCCGGCATGACAAGGTCGCACGCCTTTCTCTGCAGCGCGGTGTGTAGATCGCGGGGGCCATAGAAATTCTCTCCAATCTGGATCGGGGTCTTTAGCTCGGCGGTCAACTGCGCGTAACCGTCGAGATTGTCATAAACGATCGGCTCCTCGATCCATGCGAGGCCCTCGTCATCAATCATGTGACACCTCTGCAGAGCCTCTCCAAGATGTAAGCCTTGGTTGAAATCGGCCATTAGCTCCATGTCATCGCCGACGGCAGCCCTGATAGCATGAATAGCGGCCAGATCGTCGCTCGCGCGATCTCGGCCAAGCCGCAGCTTCAGCGCAGTGAAGCCTCCTTCATCGCGTAATGCGATCGCGTCCGCTGCCACTACCTCTGGCGCCTGAAGCCACAACCCGTTGCTGTTGTACGCCTTCACCGACCCCACTGAACCACCCAGCAAAACGCAAAGCGGCACACCGTTCACCTTTGCCAGGGCGTCCCAGGCCGCCATATCCAGTCCGGACACCGCGATCATGGAAAGCCCCTGATAGCCTACAAAATGCAACGACTTGCGTGTGAGATCGTAAAGTTCGATCGGTGCGACACGTCGGCCCTTGAGCATGACGCCAAAATCCTGCAGGGCTGGAATCAGATATCGCATCGTCTTGATGGTGTAGGGCTCAAGATAACTCCGCCCGACGACGCCTTCTTCGGTGCTGAGGTCGATCAAGATCAGCGGCCAGTCGGTGATGGTGGCGATCCGTGCGACAACCGGACGCCTCAGCTTGAGTACGACTGCTCTCGCACTGACGGATTTGAATGTGAGCGGAGTAAGCTGCATTGCAAATATCTCCCGATTTTGGGGGGACGGATTGAACGGCTCGCTGCTGCTGGCCGGCGTTGGCGGCATGAGAGGGCCCGCGAAGTCATCCTTTCAAGTCATATTCCCCTTTGAGCCGCGCAGCGATCTGCTCGACCATTTCGCGACGATCGGCGTCGTCTACTGATCCTTCCTGCATGACCGCCACCTTCCAACTGTCGCCGTCGGGCTGAACAGAAATCACCATGTCGGTCGGCCATTCGCAGATGTCCTCCATTTCCAATAGAGGCTTCGAGTTCGGCGGCTGTCATACTCGGCTTTTCCATTGTGCATATCTCGCCGCGTAAAGCGCGGGAATCTGCCAGACGGTCCAGCGACTGGCCAGTTCCCCACCAGCTACGCAGCATATCGCACGCGCTCGTGTCTCCGCCAAAGTTCGGCGCAGTTCGCTACATGCCATCAATCTTTCCCACCGCTACTTGTTGGTATTTTTGATGGTATGAGATGAATCAACACCCAGCTAAAGCACTGAATTAGCTTTTAAGAAACTCGTCTATATGGTTGCTGCCGGGCCCACCAAGGAAATAAGGGGCTTATTCGATCCCTTTTCTGGATCAGCGCACCAGAAATGACCGGCTTCCTTTACGGCCGCCATGCCTTAGCAACTGCCAGACTAATGCTGAGCTGCGGACCGGACCAGACTCTCAGCCCTTCAATCGTCGCTTCGGCGGGTTCATCGCACGAAACGGCTGGACTGGGTGCATCCCCGACTCGCCGACCGGTCGATCGGCCATCGTTGAAGTCCTCGAAGTGTCCGCGCTGTGCCGTCAGAAGCAGGAAATCATGTCTGGCAATCGAACAGGGCTCCGCTCCCCGCCGCATGTTCACTTTCCGATGCTGTCTTCAAAGGCTGCCCGCTGACGCACTGTCAAGTGCAGTCCATGCTTGGTTCGACGATCCAGCACGTCAGCGGCGTGGGTCGCCCATTCGGTCTCGCGCAAGTAGCGCGCTTCCCGCTCGTACAAATCGCCACCGAAGTGGTATCCGAGATCTGCGCAGCTGCGCGTCGGCCCCAGCAACTCCCGGCCGCGTGTCCCATAGAGGCGTGCATAGTGACGGATTAGAGAGGCTGGCAGGCCCGAATATTCGCGCTGCAGATCGGCCACGAAATCCTCGAAATCGCCGGGAATGTCGCCGCCGGGAAGGCGCGCGGCTGCAGTCCATGCTGGTGATAGCCGTGGAAACCAGGGCATCAGACGCTGCAGCGCATGTTCTGCGAGTTTGCGATAGGTCGTGATCTTGCCACCGAAAATCGACAACACCGGAGGAGTTTCGGGGGTGCCGTCGATTTCAAGCACGTAGTCCCGGGTCACCGCAGACGGATTCTCCGCACTGTCGTCATAAAGCGGTCGTACGCCCGAGAAGGAATGAACAATGTCGCGATCCTCGGGTGGGTTGCGTAGGTAGCGGCGCAGCGCGCGCAGCAGATAGTGAGTCTCGGCGCCGTCGATCGCGACATCTTCCGCGCGTCCCTCGTAGGGAATATCGGTGGTGCCGATCAGCGCGAGATCGCCTTGGTACGGATTTACGAAGATGACGCGCCGGTCGTCATTCTGGAACAGGTAGGCGTGGGAGCCGACCCAGAATTTCGGCACCACGATGTGACTGCCTTTGACGAGCCGAACACTGTGGGAAGAGTTCAAGCCGGTGACGCCTTGTATGACGTCCTCGACCCATGGTCCGGCCGCGTTGACCAGGGCGCGGGCACGAGCCACGTGCACGAGACCATCCTCGCCTTGCATCTCGAGATGCCATGTCTCCCCTACCCGTTGGGCCCGGGTCGCTCCCGTACGCGGCAGAACGAGCGCGCCGTGACGCGCCGCATCGATCAGATTCAGCACCACGAGACGCGCATCGTCGACCCAGCAGTCGGAATATTCGAACGCGCGACAAAACTCCGGCCGCAGCGGTGCGCCTTCGGGCGCACGTGACAGGTCGAGGCTGCGGCTCGGCGGCAGTCGCTTTCTGCCACCCAGATGGTCGTAGAGAAACAGTCCAGCCCGCACGAGCCAGGCCGGCCGCTGGTCGGGCGAGTGCGGCAGGACGAACCGGAGCGGCCAAATGATGTGCGGTGCCGACGCGAGCAGGACCTCCCGCTCGATCAATGCCTCGCGCACCAGGCGGAATTCATAATATTCGAGATACCGCAGCCCGCCATGCACGAGCTTTCCCGAGCGGGACGAGGTTCCTTCGGCGATATCCCGCTTTTCGCAGAGCAGCACCTTGAGACCGCGGCCGGCGGCATCCCGCGCGATGCCGGCGCCATTAATGCCACCACCGATGACGGCAATGTCGACCAGCCCGTGATCCCTGGCCGCGGCCGCGGCTGCAACGTTCATCTCGCCCTGCTTTGCCTCTTCTCTGTCATGCGCGCCGCCGCGGACGTCCGGGCGTCTACCGCCACTGCTAGCTGCCACTCATCTCGCGTCATGGCTTCTTCCAGCTCTTGCTCAGCACGGATTGAGCGGCGGCTCACCGGCAAGAAACCGGCGAACCTCTTCAGCCGCCTGATCGGCGGCGATGGTGACGGTGCGCACCGAAGCGCCGGCGATGTGGGGCGTCAGCGTGACATTCGGCAGCCGCAGCAGCGGCCAATCCGGCGGTACGGGCTCGACGGCAAAGGTATCGAGCATCGCGCCACCAAGTTGACCAGATGCCAGCGCTTCGTAGAGCGCGTCATAGTCGACCATCGGGCCACGGGCGGTATTGATAAAGATCGCGCCTTTCCTGGTTCGCGCGAGCGCCTCACGCCCGATGAAGCCGGTCGTCTCGGGCGTCACCCTGGCGTGCAGCGTGATGACGTCGGCGCGGTCCAGCAGTGCATCCAGCGCGACATGCTCGATCCCGTCACTGCGATCCTGCGCCGAAATCTGCACATAGGGGTCTGCGACCAGCAGCCTGCACCCGAAGGCCTTCAGCAGCTTCACTACCCGGCTGCCGATCGCGCCATAGCCGATGACGCCGACCGTCATCTCACCGAGCTCACGGCCGGTGCGATCGGCACGGTAGAGATCGCCACGCCACTCACCGACACGCATCGCCTCGTGGCCGGCGCGGATGAGGCGCGTCTCGGCGAGAATGGCCCCGATCGTGAACTCGGCGACAGCGCTCGCATTCCGGCCCGGCGTGTTGACGACCAGCACGCTATGATCGCGTGCCGCCTGCATGTCGATGTTCACAGGCCCCCCCCGGGAAACCGCGATGAACTTCAGGTTCGGCAGCCGTTCGAGCATCGCCCGCGAAACCGGCGCGAGATGGGTGACGAGCATGGCGGCATCACCGATGAATGCCGCGACCTCGTCGGGATCACCCATGAATTCCTTCAGCCGTTCGAGCGGATAATCGGCGTAGCCGTGTTCCATCGGCTGATCGGGCCAAGGCTGTTCGAGGGACCGGATTTTCACCCCGTTGCCGCAGGCCGCGGCGATCCGGTCGGCAAACATCGACGGCAGCATGAAGCGGTCACCGATGATCGCGATGGTGTCAGACATCTGCGCCTCCCACGCGCAAGGCGGCGAGCCGCTTCCAGGTCGGGCGCGAGGCAAGCCTTGCCTCCAGATAAGCCGGAAACATCTGTTCGTAGCGCGCCGCGAGGCCGGCGTCGGGAGCTTGCGGCTGGCCGAGATGCGGCGTCACCCAATCATCGGCACAGGAAGTCATGTCGGGGTAGCATCCGGTCGCGACTGCGGCGATCATCGCGGCACCGGCGGCGCCAGCCTCCTCCCGGCTGCAGACACGAACATTCGAACCTAGAGCAGCGCCGAGGATGGCACGAAGCGCGTGACTGCGCGCTGCGCCGCCCGTGATGCGCACATCCCGCGGCAAGGCGCCCATGGCGGCGTAGCAGTCGCGTGCCGCGAATGCGAGACCCTCCATGACGGCGCGCATTAGATCCCAGTAGCCGTGGCGCGAACGTAGCCCGATGAATTGCGCGCAGGCATCGTGCGCCACGAACGGACCGCGTTCGCCCGCGTCAGAGATGAAGGGATGAAACACCACCTCGCCTGGACTTGCCTGCATCACCTGCGCATCGAGCCGACGGATCAGGTCGGCGCGGGATCGCGAGATACCCTCGCCAGCGAGCACACCGAGCGCCAGATCGAGCAGCCAATCGATGTTGAGGGTGGCCGCCATGTTGGACTGCATCTGGGCGTAGTGGCCGGGTACCGGAAACGGCATGGTGTAGCCGGTCGCCTCGCCATTTAGCGTCACGGCGTCGGCAGTGGATGCGAGCCGCATGTGCATGCCGGTCGAGCCGATGATAGTGCAGCCGACCTCCGGCGCGTGATCGTAAAGGCCCGCTCCCAGCGCGTTACAGATCACGTCGACGTAGCCAAGCGATACCGGCACGCCCGCCGGCAAGCCTGTCTCCGCCGCCGCCGCCGCACCGAGCGGATGCGTCACGGAAGCTCCGTCGACGACGTCAGGCACCAGGCGCGCTAGATCGGCTATACCGATCAGGCGCGCCGTCTCCGGATCGTAGCAACGGGTGCGGAAGTTTCCGTACGAAAACGCCACCTCGGATGGATCGGTCGCGCGCATCCTCGTCAGGCGGAAGTAAAGCCAGTCCTTGCAGTGAAACGCCGTAGCGGCACGGGATACGGATTCCGGCGCGTTCGCTTGCAGCCACGCGAGCTGCGGCCCCTGCTGACAGGCATTGAGGCCGGAGCCGGTGCGCCGATAGAGCGCCGCGTTCTGCGGGCTGGCACGGATCTCCTCCACCAGGCGTGCCGCGCGTGAATCCAGCCACAGCAGCGCCGGAGCAACAGGCCGCCCCTCTTCGTCGATCAGCCATGTGCCGTCGCCCTGCCCCGTGACGGCAATGGCCGCAACACGCGCCGGAAGATCGGGCACGCTCAACGAAAGACCGCGCAGCGCCGCCGTCGTGTCGTCCCAGGTGCGTGACATGTCCTGCTCGACATGATCTCCCTTCGACGTGCGATAGACGTTGGGCAGGGAGAAACTACCGAGCTGGCCGCCCTCGCGCGTGAATGCCACCGTCTTGATCAGCGAGGTACCGGCGTCGATTCCGACAATGACGTCGCGGACTTGCGGAGCGGGCATCGTCAGGCAGCCTCCGCGTGGCGGAAGCCAGCTCCGTCCGGGCCAAAGACATGTAGATGACGTGGCTCCAGCGCAAAGGAAACGATATCTCCGGGCCTCGCCGTGATCCGACTTGATGCTACGGCGATCAACAGGTTTCCGCCACAGTCGCCAGCGACGTGCGACTGGTCGCCGAGCCATTGATTGGAGACGACGCGCACAGGGATATCTCCGGTCCCGATTCCGATTTTCTGCGGCCGGATGCCGATCCGCACCCGCAAGCCATCTTCGAGGCCCTTCTGCGCCGCGGGGCTGAAGGTCCCGCCGGGAATATCGAACGTCACACCAGGCGTGACGGCGAAGCGGAAGCCGCCGTCGGAGCGCCCGACCGTGGCATCAAGCACATTCATCGGCGGCTCGCCGATGAAGCTTGCCACAAACAGGTTCGCAGGGCTGTCCTTCAGTTCTTTTTCGCTGCCGAATTGCTGCAGCACCCCGTCTTCCATCACGGCGATACGGTCGGCCAGTGCACTTGCCTCGGTCTGATCATGGGTGACGAAGATCGCCGTCATATCACGCTCCGCCAGCAAGCTCTTGATCCGTCCGCGTAGAACCGCCCGGAGCTGCGGCTCGAGTTGCCCCATCGGCTCGTCGAGCAGATAGAGATCCGCGTCGCGGACCAGGGCACGCGCGAGCGACGCGCGCTGCTGTTGTCCTCCGGAGATCGAACGTGGGAAGCTCTCCAGGATGTCCTCGATCTCCACGAGTTTCGCGATTGCCTCGACCCGGCGCGTGACGTCGGCACGGGGCATCTGGCGGGATTTCAGCGCAAAGGCGATGTTTTCGCGCACCGTGAGCGGCGGGTAGAGCGAATAGCCTTCGAATGCCATCGCCACCTTTCGCTGCGCCGGAGGCAGATGATCGATGCGTCGTCCGTTGAGCGTGATCTGTCCGGCGGTGACGTCCTCGAATCCGGCAATCATGCGCAGCGTCGAGGTTTTGCCGCACCCCGACGATCCCAACAGCGCGACGATCTCGCCCTTCCTGATGTCCATGTTGAGCGCGCGCACCGCATGAACGGCTGGCTTGCCGCGGCTGCGGTAAACCTTGTCAATACCCCGAAGCTCAAGCGTGCCCATCATCCTACTCCCGTCAGGCGGCCTGCCGCCGATGCGACAGGCAGACACGCTGCCCGCTCGTCCGGTCGAACAGCAGCGCATCCTCCGGCGCGAACCGAATGAAAACATCCTCCGCCGTGGCCCCGTCCACTGCGCGTGGCGGCAGCGCGGCAAGCCACTCGGTGTCATCAGTCAATTTCAGCAGCAACACCGCCTTCTCATGCATGGGCGTGACCGCAAGGATTCGCGCGCGGATCGAATCGTCGCCGGCCGAGCGGGAAATCGCGAGATGTTCGGGCCGAATTCCGAGCCAGCATGGGCGATCCGGCGGCGGCCCGTCGGAAGCACCGAGCCGGATCCTTGCGCCCGAAATTATCGCGAACAACGCGCCATGCTCCTCGAACGGCTGGATCTCGGCGAGATTGATGGTCGGATCGCCGAACAATCGCGCGACCGCAACCGAGGCAGGTGCCGTGTAGATCGCTTCCGGCGTCGCGACCTGTTCAAACCGGCCGTTGACGAGCACCGCGATACGGTCGGCGATGGCCATCGCTTCGCGGTAATCCTGGGTTACGTACAAAGCGGCGGCCGCGCCGCGGCGGAGCAGGCTCGGCAATTCGAGGCGCATCTCGTAGCGGAGCTTGGCGTCAACGTTACGCAGCGGATCGTCCAACAGCAGCACATCGGGGTCACCGATCAGCGCGCGGGCGAGCGCCGTGCGCTGCTTCTGGCCGTTCGACAGTTCACGCGGGACATGATCGAGCACATGCTCGATCTTCAGGAGCCGGCTGATCGCCTGAACCTTCGATGAACCGGCGCTGCCGTCTCCAGCCTTCGTCCGCAGGCCGCTCGCGATGTTCGCGCGCGCGGTCATGTGCGGGAACAGCGCGAAATTCTGGAACGCCATGCCGATACCGCGCCGCTCCGGCGCCGCGCCGACGATCGAGCGCTCGCCGATGAGGATATCGCCCTCGTCCGGCTCGAACATGCCCGCGATCATACGCAGCAGGACGGTCTTGCCGCTGCCGGACGGCCCGAACACCGCGACGATTTCTCCGGGCTCGACCGCCAGCGAGAGGCCGTTGGCCGATCGAACCGCGCCGAATGTCTTGCCGACCGATTTGATCTCGAGCCGTGCCATCAGGTTAACCTTTCACCGCGCCGAGCGACAGGCCCTCGACCAGGTAACGCTGTGCGTAGAGCGCGAGCAGTAGGGTCGGCGTCACGGACAGGACGATCGCTGCGGCGATCTGGCCATATTGAATGCCGGAGGCCGTAACGAATGCGAGCGCGCCCACTGTCACCGGCTGCTTGTCGGCCGAGGCGAGAATCAACGCAAACACGAAGTTGTTCCAGCAGAAGATGAAGGAGAGAAGTCCGGCGGCAGCGATGCCCGGTCCGGCGAGTGGCACTGCGATGCGCGTGAACGTCTCTCCCCACGAATGCCCCGCCAGGCGGTAAGCGTGCTCTATGTCCGGACTGATGTCCTCGAAATATCCCCGTACGATCCACAGGATCAGCGGCAGTGCGATCAACTGGTAAACCCAAACGATGCCGGCATAGGTGTCATTCAGACCGATTTGCTGATAATAGAGCGACAGCGGCAACAGCACGAGCAGCGGCGGCGCGAAACGAAATGACAGGAGCGTGAACGCGATGGTCTCGCCAAGCCGAAACTTGTAGCGCGCGAAGGCATATGCCGCCGGCACGCCCAGGATCAGCGCCAGCACCACCGCAGCGCTCGACAGGACGAAGCTGTTCCACAGATTATGCATAAAGGGGATCTCAAGATTGCCTGCGGCAGTCTGCAACTGGCCCGAGATCAGCGCACGGTAATTCGCCAAAGTCGGCTCGAACAGGAGGCGCGGCGGTATGCGCAGGATCTGCTCGTTACTCTGGAACGACATCAGCAGAATCCAGACGATCGGGAACATGAAGAACAGAAGGATCAGCGTGAGCGCCGCGCCCCGGAATATCCGACCCGTGAGGCTGACATGTTCCATCGTTCAACTCCTCAAGGGGGTCACTGGTGACGGTGCGCGCGCTCGCGCAGTCTCAGCCAGTTCTTGATGAAGATATTCGACAGGATATTGGTAATGACCCAGAGGATCATCAACAGCGCCGCCGACTTGCCGACATTGGTGTATTGAAAGAACTCCAGATAGGCCTGGACCTGGAACACCATCAGACGATCGCCCGGCCCGCCTTGCGTCATTGCGTAGATGATATCGAACTGCTGAATCGAATCGAGCAGGCGAAACAGCGAGGCCGTAATGATGTAGGGCGCCAGCATCGGAAGCGTGATGCGAAAGAAGACGAAAGTAGCCGGAACGCCGTCGAGCGCGGCGGCTTCAAAGGGCTGACGGGGCAGCGACCGCAGACCCGCGAGCAGCAGGATCATGATGAATGGCGTATAGACCCAGATGTCGACCAGCACGACGGTGAACAGCGCCGTCGCCGGATCGGAGGCCCATTTGAAATCCTGGATCCCGAGCAGGCTCACGAGATAGGAGAGGATGCCGAAACTCGGATTGGTCATGAGTTTCCACATCAAGGCCGCGATGGCCGGCGCGGTCATCAGCGGAAGCAGGAGCGCGATCGAGACGGCATTATGGAAACGGGTCGGGCGGCGCAACAACAGCGCGATTGCAAGACCGAGCAGCAACTCGAGCACGACGGTCAACGCGGTGTAGGTCAGGGAAACGCGGAGCGTGTTCCAGAACGCCGGATCCGACGCGAAATCGAGGTAATTCTGGACTCCGATGAAACCGCGTAAATACGGCAGGTTCAGTCGATACCGCTGCAGCGAATAGACCGCCGCCGTGAAGAACGGTACCAGAATCGCCACGCATACGAGCAACGCCGGCAGGCTCAGCAGATACGGCAGCAAACGGCCACGCAGCCTTGCCATGCGGATCGGGCGGGCGGGCATCCGAAGAAGTTGGGTCATGCTCATTGTGGCGCGAGGAAAGAGGCGTTGCTGCGGCGAGGCTGGCTCGGAGCGATTTCGGTCCGTGCCAGCCGCCCTGCTTATGGTGCGGACAAACCCGCACCAGTTTCAAGCCCTAAGCATCAGCCAAGTCCCGCCTGCTTCAGCTGGCGATTGATGCTGTCCGCGAGCTTGTCGAGACCTTCGTCGACGCTGACTTCCTTCGCGACCATTTTCTGAAGGGATGCCGCCCACTCGGTCGTCAGGTCGAAGAACAGCGGCTGCGCCGTGAAGTAGATCTTGGCACCGGGAGCCGACACGTCGTGTTGCTCGAGATAACCGGGATACGACTTCGCAATCCGGTCGCGGAATTCGCTGTCCTTCCAGACCGACGCGCGCACCGGGTTGACGAAATCCATTTTGCGCGCACCGAACAGGTCATGTTCGACCGACGTTGCCCACTGCATGAACATCCAGGCGGCGTCCTTCTGCTTCGAGAAGCTGGACATGGCGAGCGACCAGATCCAGACGTTGGGCGTCGGCGCCGTTGCGGCCGGGTTGGCGGCGAACGGCGCGTAGCCCAGGTTGCCTCTTTCCTTGTTGTCGCCGCCATTCATGAAGTAACCGAGAATATCGGCGTCGAAGATCATGCCGGAGGCGCCGGCGCCAAGGTCGGTGCCGACCTGGTACCAAGTATAGGTCGACCAGTTCTTCGGGCCTGAACCCTGGATCATTTTCACCCATTTCTCGTGGAAGTCCTTCGAAGCCTTGGTGTTCATCGCGGCCTTCAATTTGCCGCCTTCCATCACGAAATCCCTCTGGCCGAAGTTGGAATAGGCCGACAGGAAGCCTGGATGGATCGACGCCCATGAGCGCGAGCCGCGGACGCCCACCCCATAGGGGCCTCCGGCATCCTTGGTGATCTTGGCCGCAACCTCCAGCATCTCATCGAGGTTCTTTGGAGGCTTGACGCCGACCTTGTCGAAGATCTTTCGATTGTAGGCGATGTTGTTCAGCTCGTAGCCCCATGGGATGCACCACTGCTTGGCTTTGCCCGAGCCGAGCTCGGACCCGGCGACGCCATCCCACGCGGTCGACGCACGCAGACCGGGGAGCACATCCTCCCAGTTGAAGGCAGGATTCGTCTTCGACGCGTCCTTGATGTAGGTGTTGAGGTCCTCGATCCAGCCCGCCGGGCCGTAGGTCCAGGTCATGTACGCACCGGTCATGAAGGCATCGTACTGGTCCGACTTCGAGGACAGCGCCGCCGTCACTTTGTCGAAATAGACGTCTTCCGGAAAGATGTCATAGGTGACGTTCATCCCGGTGAGCGACTTGAACGCCTCGAGGTCGCCGATCATCGCGTCGACATAGGGGTGCTTGTTCAGCAGCAGCTTGACCGTCTTGCCGGCCTGGCCTTTCCAGTTGAAATCCGCCGCCATCGCTTGCGATACCGAGGACGCAAAAGCAGCGTTGGCGGCGATGCCGGCGACACCGAGTTTTGCGGCACCGTCGAGCAAGTCACGTCGACTGATGCGTTTGGCAGCGTAGGAGCCAAACAGATTCTTCTCTCGATCGAACATATAAACCTCCCTTTTGCGTTTTCACTTTCCCTTGCGGCTTTTGCTTCTTTCCTTGCCGGATGTCGTCTCCGGCTTATCGGTCACAAGCCCCTGAGCGGTCGCTTCGTCTGTGATCAATCCATGAAGTACGCGGCTGCGCAGGACGGCGCGCAAGGCGGTGACCTTGGCTTTTCCGCCGGCTATCGCAACGATGCGGTGCTTCTTCAGGTCGGCCGCGCTCATCGAGGTCGCGCGGGCCGACAAATCGGTGTCCAGCATTCGACCATCGGCGCTGAAGAAGTGCCCGAGCAGATCGGCACAGGCGCCGACACGCTTCAGCTCAACCACCTCATCCGGCCTGATCATCCCGCTCGACACCAGAAAGCCCTCGCCGCTGACCTGACCGATGCCAACGATCAAGAGCGACGCCTTGCGTGCCAGAGCGGCAACGTCAGCGATGCCGTATTGCTGCATCAGGACCGCTTTGTCGGCGACTGAATTGGCGAAGACGGGGACCGGCAGCAGATAGGCCTCCGCGCCGGTGCGCTCAGCGAGCCGGTGGATGACGTCAAAAGGATTTGCTGCGAATTTCCGCGTCAATCCGCCGAGCAGGGACACGAACTGCACGCCGCGCGCCAGCGTCTGCGGCATCTGCTCGACGACGGCTGCGAGCGTACGACCATGACCGACCCCGATCACCTCGTCTTCGCCGCGCTCGAGGATCTGTCGCAGGAAGCCGGCCCCCTCGAGCGACAGGGCCTTCAACGGCAGATCCCCCTCGCCGAGATCCGGTGCGACCCGGCAAAACGAAAGGCCAAACCGTTCGGCAAGCGCATTTTCCAACGCGACACATTCGGCCACCGGACCTTCGACGAAGACGCGGACCATGCCTTCGCGGCTCGCACGCGCGATCAGGCGATGGGCTTTCGTGCTTGGAATGTTGAGGCGGCTCGCAACCTCCGACTGCGTGAGACCGGCCGCGAAATGCAGCCACGCCGCCCGCGTCGCGAGCGACGCGTCGCCATCCAACAAGTGCAGCTTCTCAGAACGCACCGTCACAATCGCAAATTCCAACTTGCAAATTTATTCACATACTGCAAAAAATTGCAGAGGCGCGACGAGCCGTCAAGTCTATTCTTCATGTTGCGATGCAACCGGCGGAAACAGACTTGGAACGAACGGCGCGTGCGCAGCCTGCGTAATGCCGACCCGGCAGAAATGTTGAGTGCTATTTGTTGCGCTCTATCGTTAGGAGCTGACCATGAACGACACCGAACTTCAGTTGCGCGAAGCCATCATTGCGAAATGCCGCTGGATGAACGCCTCCGGACTTAACCAGGGCACGTCCGGGAACATCGCGGCCCGTCACGGCAACACTATGCTGATCTCGCCGTCCGCGACGCCCTACGATTCCCTGACTCCCGACATGATCGCCGCGATGCCGATCGAAGGGGAATACGGATCGTGGAAGGGCCCGCTCAAGCCCTCCACCGAATGGCGCTTTCACCTCGATATCATGAAGGCACGGCCCGATGTCGGCGGCATCGTCCATACGCATGCGACCTACTCCACCGTGCTGGCGATCGCGCGCAAGGAAATTCCGGCGTGTCACTACATGATGGCGGCGTTCGGCGGCATGAACGTACGCGTTGCAGGTTATGCCAGGTTCGGCACCCAGGAGCTGTCGGACTACGCGCTCAAGGCACTGGAGAGCCGCACCGCCTGCCTGCTGGCCAATCACGGAATGATCGCGACCGGCGCGTCGCTGGACAAGGCGATGTGGCTGGCGGTTGAGCTCGAGACCATCGCACGGCAGTATTATCTGAGCCTGGCGATTGGCGGGCCGGTATTGCTGAGCGAGGCCGACATCAGCGAAACCGCGGCGGCGTTCGGCAGCTACGGCGTACAGGATCCGCCGGCCAAGGCGGCCGCAACAACGTGATGACGATGGCGAAAACGACGTGACCGGCTTGGACGATCCGCAGATGCAGGACCTGATCGCGCTCGCGGCAAGCCTGGGACGGGATCGGCTCGTGGTCCAGGGTCCCGGCGGCAACATCTCGCTCAAGCAAGACGGTGTGATGTGGGTGAAGGCGAGCGGCACGTGGATGATGGAGGCCGAGTCCCGGCCAATCCTGATACCGGTCGATTTCACCGCGGTGCTGGACGGTCTTGCGGCCGGCGATCCCGCTTGCGAAACGTGCAGCTCTTTCGTTCGCCATGACCTGACGCGCTCGGCGTTGCGGCCTTCGATCGAAACCACGCTCCATGCCGTGACGCCGCAGAAGGTGGTGGTGCATGTGCATTGTGTCGAGACGATTTCGATTGCATGCCTTGCGGACGCGGCCGATCGCCTCGCCGCATCTTTGCAGGGATTGAATTGGGCGTTCGTGCCGTATGTCCGCCCGGGCGCGTCGCTCGGGCGAGCGATGGTCGAGCATATGCGCAACGGGACGAATATTTTGGTGCTCGGGAAACATGGCCTCGTGGTGGCGGGTGACACCGTCGACGAGGCGGCGCAGTTGCGCGCCGAGGTTTCGCGGCGGCTCGCCCGCGTGGCCCGCGCCGCGCCGCGTGCCGATCGGGAGATGCTGCGCAGGGCTCAGGGCGGCGGCTACTCCCCGGCGGAAGACGACGCATTGCACGCGATAGCAACCGACCCGGTCAGCCTCGCCGCGGCCCGGTGCGGATCGCTCTATCCGGACCATGTCGTTTTTCTTGGACCCGGCATTGTCGAAACCGACACAACGGAGACCGCGACCGACGCCGCGCGGCGTGCGGGGCGTCCTGACGCGCCCATAGTCATCGTCCCCGGGGCCGGTGTCCTGTTGCACGGCGCAGCTACGCCGAGCGCGCTTGCGCTCGCACGCTGCCTCGCCGACGTGACCTGCCGCCTCGCGGGCAACGATCCGGTTGATCCCTTGAGCGCGACGGACGAAGCCCAACTGCTCGATTGGGACGCGGAGAAATACCGCCAGTCGCTTGACCAGAGGGTGCCATGAGCGATCTGAGCGATCTGGTACTTGGTATCGATGTCGGCACCTCGGGCGTGCGGGTCGCGGCGATTGACCAGGCCGGGCACGTCGCGGCCTTCGCAACATCGACCATGCCGGGGCCGCTACGTGACGGCCCGCGGATCACGCAGGATCCTGCGCTGTGGGCCCGCGCACTTGACTATGCGATGGCACGCCTTGCCTCGACTGTGGACCTCGCGCGGATCGGCGCGCTCGCGGTGAATGGCACGTCGGGCACGCTTGTGCCGGTCGACGAGCTCGGACGCCCCGTCGCTGCGGGAAGTCTCTACAACGATTCCGCCGATGCTGCGGCTGTCACCGCGGTCGGCCGGGTGGCGCCGGCACGCGCCGCAGTTCACGGCACGACCTCGCCGCTGGCGCGAGCCACGCGCCTGCAGCGGACGGCCGGCGTTGCACGGATCATTCACCAGGCCGACTGGATCGCGGGACAGTTTTCCGGGCGGTTCGATATCAGCGACGAAAGCAACGCGCTCAAGACCGGATACGATCCCGTCGCCCGAACGTGGCCGGACTGGATCGAAGCCGCGGGCGTCGAGCGCAACAAATTGCCCGCGGTCGTTCCGGCCGGCACCGCCATCGGAGAAGTTACCGCCGAGGCCTCGCGCCGGTTTGGCGTGCCAACCCGCGCGGTCGTGGTTACCGGCGCGACGGACGGTTGCGCAGCCTTTCTCGCGACGGGCGCCAACAAACCCGGCGAAGCTGTTACCTCGCTCGGGTCGACGCTGGTCCTTAAACTCGTGAGCGAGCAACCGTTGTTTGCTCCCGAATACGGCCTTTACAGTCATCGGATCGGAGACATGTGGCTGGCTGGCGGCGCCTCGAACACGGGAGGCACTGTGTTGGCGCAGTTCTTCACACCGGAAGCCATCCGCAACATCAGTCGCCGGATTGATCCTGGCGTGACGACTGGGCTCGACTATTACCCTCTTCCTGCACGGGGCGAACGCTTCCCCATCAATGATCCGACGTTGCCGCCGCGGATGACGCCGCGGCCGGCGGACGATGCGGTGTTTCTGCAGGCATTGCTGGAAGGCATCGCAAGGGTTGAAGCGCTGGGCTACCGGCGCCTGGCTGAACTCGGCGGTCCACCGCTGACCAGCGTTGCGACCGTCGGCGGCGGGGCCGCGAATGAGTGCTGGAGCCGCACCCGCGCAGCGGCACTCGGTGTGTCGCTCAAAATGCCGGAGCCGCATTGTTGACCAGGATGTCGAGCCGGCCGAAAGTCTCGACCGTGGCGCTCACCAAGCGCGCGGGCGCTTCTGGATCCGTTGCAACGGCGTCAATGAAGGCAAAGCAATCCGGCGACCGGGCGACCAATTCGTTGACCTCGGCGGTCTGTTGACGCGCGGTCAGCATGCATTTGGCACCGGCCTCGCCAAACAGGCGCGCGATCGCCAGGCCGATGCCGCGGTTTCCACCGGTAATCAGCGCGGCCTTTCCATCCAACCGGAATTGATCCATGGATTTTGCCTTCTCCAGCTTGCCGTTCAATCGGCGGCACTGCCGCGGCAGGCGGCATGATAGTCATCGAGGCTTCGCATCACGCGCCACATCAAAACCTCTTCCGGGTTGAGCGGCGCGGAGCCGAACTGTTCGCCTGCGGGAAGATGTTGACGGAGGAGGGGGACTGGAACGCGTATGCCACGGAGCGCATCCATGAGGCGTTTGACCGGGCCCCTGCTTCCGGGACGACCCAATAGTACCGGATCCGGTCGGAGAATGAATAATGCCTGAGTAGCCGGCGCTCAGATTCATCCCCCTCGTAATGTCCCTTCCAGTAATTCGACTAGGCGGACATTAGCCCTTCCATCGTCGTGTAGAGCGGGCGCCGACCATATTCGGGCAACAGATCGGAAGCGATCAGATCCAGCGTATAAAGCGCCTCTCGGAGCGCGAAAGTGAGCTCGGGACCCACTTTGAGAATGCCGCAGCCGTCGTCGACCAGTTCGCGCAGGGGGCGGCGGCCCTGATAGTCGGTTGAATGTGCCTCAAAAATAAACTGCGGTTCATCATCGAGCAGGCCGACGAGATCCTTTGCCTTTTCGTGGTCATACTGAATGACGTTGTGATTGCCGAACTCCACTCCCCGGCTGCACGACAAGAGCGATCACGCGGGAGAAGGCCTGTTCCAGGCCTGCCTTCTTGAAGAAATCCCGATGAACATTGATCGTCTGTCGTGCAGCCGCCCGGGAGGTGGGCTCGAGAGCAGTCAAAATGTGATCCGCGCCACCAGGGGGCGGGACCTCGTACCGATAATATAGAACGGCATCTTATTGCCGGCCGCTTTCGCGACTTCCTCAGCAACAGTTGCGAGTCTCAGGGCACGTTCAGCCGTTGTTTGATCGTCGAGCGCAGCAGGTTCGCCTTTGCAACCCATGGAGGCGTCGAGATGGATCTTGCGAAAGCCGGCCTTGATAAAGGCGGCTACCATCTCTTCTGCCTCCACCATCGCCTCCTGGGCTGGACGATTGCGCCAGGGATTGGGCCCCAGATGGTCGCCGCCGAGAATGATGCGGTCAGCAGGGAACCCCTCCTCGTCGGCAATCTTCTCGACCAGCGCGGCGAAGTCGGCGGGTTGCATTCCGGTGTAGCCACCCAGATGGTTGACCTGGTTGCAGGTTGCCTCGAGCAAAACCCTCGAGCCATTCTCGCACCCATGCCTGAGCGCAGCGCGCAGCACGAGCGGATGGGCAGAGCACACTGAGGTGATCCCCTCCGGTTGGCCGCTACGGCGCGACGCCACAAATAGTCAAGCGCTGCCGTCACAAGGGATTCCTCGCAGTTCGCGCCATGAAGTTGTCGAGCTCTGCGCGTGTTGCCGCTCCTTCCATCGGCCCTCGAACGGTGACGTTGCGCGCGCCTGCCGCATTGGCGTAGTTCAGCGCTTGTTCGGGCCGCAGGCCGAGCCGGCGACAACCAACATAGGCGCCGCCAAAGGCGGCTCGATCCTGCCGGTGCGCGCTCTTCGCGCCTACAGCCTCGACCTTCAGGATCCCGCGGCAATAGCGTCCCTGGTGCCAAGGGTGGGTGAAGAATGTGGCATCGACATCCTGATTAACAACGCCGGGATTGGCGTTGTCGCGCCGGCGGAGAAGCAATCCGTCGAGGAATGGGACCGGGCACAGGCAATCAACCTGCGAGCGCCTTGGCTGATGGCCGTCGCAGCACTGCCTTATCTGAAAGCATCGGGCCGAGGGCGGGTAATCAACATCGCTTCGCAAGCAGGTGTTGTCGCCATTGCCGAACATGCCGCATACGGGGCGAGCAAAGCTGGACTCATCAGTCTCACAAAGGTGCTTGCGATCGAATGGGCGCAGTACGGCGTAACGGTCAATGCTATCTCGCCTACAATCGTGGAAACTCCGATGGCGATGGTTGGCTGGTCAGGTGAGAAGGGTGAAAAGGCTCGCAAGGAAATCCCTGTCGGTCGCTTTGCGCAACCTTCCGAAATCGCTGCTGCCGCAATTGACCTGGCATCGAAAGAGGCTGCCATCATCACAGGCGAGAACCTGATTATGGACGGCGGGTATACCATACGCTGAGATCCCTGCGCCATCGTTCATCCTGCCAGTCTGTGAACGCAGGGATAGAGGTGAGAATTGGCGGACTCACGCGCCGCAAGCAGACGGGGGAGAGCCATGAGCGAAACATTGTCGGATTTGGCTTTGGGAGCGTTACGAGAACTATCCGGTGTTTTCGCGCGAATGCCCAATGATTGCGCCGACGAACTGATCGACGCGATCATTACTGCAAGGAAGATTGTGCTCTTCGGCTGTGGACGGGAGGGATTGCAGATGCGAGGCCTCGCGATGCGACTGTTTCATCTTGGCCGTGACGCTACGGTCTGGGGCGACATGTCTATGCCGGCGGTGGGGCGCAACGATTTACTTATCGTGTCGGCGGGGCTGGGAGACCTGGCGACGGCGCGCGTCCTGGTCTGCAGGGCCCGCAAAGCCGGAGCGCGCACAGCTCTAATCACAGCTCAGCCAGAGGCTCCGTTGGCCGCGCAAGTCGACGTGGTGACCATCATTCCGGCTCAGACTATGGCGGATGATCGTGTTACCAATTCGTCGATATTGCCAATGGGTTCACTCTTTGAAACCGCGCAGATGGTCTTCTTCGAAATGGTGGTCCTCAAACTTCGGCCTTTACTCCACGAGAGTGCTGAGACGATGCGCGCGCGTCACACCAATTTGGAATGATGCCGCAAGCTGAGCGTCGCGAAGACGCCGAGAGCTGTGCACGCCTCACCAAAATGCAACAACCACCAGCACTCGAAGCTGATGGGTTTCGCAAGTTCAACCGATCGTACGAACTGAATGCGGGCAAACACCGTCTCATCTTTCAAGCACGGTTTTTGTCCATACGTTTCGATAGGCGTGCAGGCCTTCTATCGCGCAAGGCGACGCCGCGATGAGCTGCGGCGGTTGAAAATTCCGCGGCGGCCATTTCGCCAAGAGCGCGGCACCCCGCGCGGTCCCGGCGGCGTCGGAGCCCGCGAAAACCTGCTGCGATGGGCGGAACGCAGCGAGCAGGGCAGCATAGGCAGGGTTGGCAGCGAGGCTGCCTTCGACGACAAGATCGCCGGCGGTGACGCCTAGACGCGTCAGCATCAGGTCGCTCATAAGCGCAACATAAAGCGTCGCAAGCGCCGACCGGTCGGCAGATGCGGTTTCCCCGCAAATTTCACCCTGGCACGAGGCGAACGGGCCGCCTCCGCCCTGCCCGGCAAAGCATGGCAGCGCCATAGCGCCAGATGCGATCACACGCACCAGCGAAGATGGGTCCGGGTTGCCTGGCGTCCCGGCGATTGCGGCATATTCGCGTCCGCCCATGAAGCGCGCGGTAGCGACCGGACGGCCTTCAACATCGACATTGGCCAGCGTGTCGTCAGCCGGATCAAGCCCCTTCACGCTCAAGCCCGGCGCCAGCAGGATCACCCAGGTGCCGGTCGAAATAATCGTGAACGGCGCCTGCCGCGAGCCGAGATGCGGGAGCAGCGAGGCGTTGGAGTCATGGACGCCGCAAAACACGCCGACGTCGCGTCCTAGCCCGGCCGCGGTGGCGATGTCGGGCTTAATCGGTGCGAGGCGTTGGTAGGCCGGCTGCAGCGGCGGCATCAATCGGCGCAGATCGAGCGCGGAGACCACGCTGGAAAACTGTCCCTGCAGCGGCGCCCACAGATCGGAATGAGCGCCCAGCGAGGTGACTTCAGCCGCCGCTACGCCTGAAAGTCTCCATGCCCAATATTGCGGATAGGTGAGAAGATATTTTGCCCGCGCGAACATTTCGGCAAAACGCCGCTGCTGCCACGCCAATTGCCGGGCGAGGTTCAGGCCCACGGGCAAGGCGGGCGAGAAGCTTTGCGAAAACGGCGGGCGCAGCGGCGCATAAAACGGCTCGATCTCCTCGACGCCGGCGAACTCGTAGTCCATTACCGGCAGCACCAGGCCGGAATCGTCTATCAGCGCGGCTGCGCAGCCGTGCGTCGTCGGGACAATGGCCGCAATCCCGTTGACCTTATTGGCTTCCGCAAGGGCGCCCAGCAGAAACTCCCAGATCTTCTCGACATCCGCATGGGGATAAGGCGGGCCGGGCACCGTGCGATTGGGCATGGTGCGCTCCCACACGAGCGCACCATCGCAAGCGAAGGTCGCGACCTTCACATTGGTCTTGCCGATATCGAGAACCGCGGTAACACCGTTCATCCTGGGTTCCCTCTCGGACGGCACGCATCGTCCGATCCGACGTCTATGGCAGATGAAACATCTCAGTGAGCGGGATCGCGACCGGCGAGCCGTCGGGATGGGTGCGCATGATGTCCCTCATGTGATCTCACCAGCGGCGCATCACCGGATTGTCGGGCAGTGCTTCCATCCGGTGTTCCTCGCCGCGCTCCAGATAGCCGAACAGGATCGAGGTTTCCTGATCGAGATGAATCGAATAATTGGCGACGCCGGCCTCGGTGAGCAGGCATACGAGCTCCGGCCAGATCACCTCATGGCGCCGGCGATATTCCGCAGCGCATCCCGGATCAAGGAAGATCTTGAAGGCATAGCGCTCGGTCATGGTCGATCCGTAAGCCGAGATCTGGAAATTCAAGTAGTGCCGATTGCAGGCGCAATCCTCGGCCGCAGCGCCGGCCTCTCCGCCACGAGAGGCCGGCACGAACCGCGATCAGAAATCGAAATCCTTGATGTTGTCCTTGGTGAAGATGAACGGCGAACCCAACAGAATTTCGCTGCCGTTGACGACGTTGAGCTTGCCGAGCTTGCCGGCCTCGACCGAGGTCGCGCCGGGTTTCAGCTTGCCGTCGACCACGGCGCGGATCACATAGGTCGCGGCATAGCCAAGATCGACCGGGTTCCACAGCACGACGGACTTGACGCAACCGGCATTGACATAGGGCTTCATCGCATTCGGCGTGGCGAGACCGACGACGGCGAGCTTGCCGCACTGACCAGCCTTGGTGACGGCTTCGGCCGAGGCGGGCGTGGCGACCGACGTCATGCCGAACAGGCCGGAAAGCTTGTCGCCGTATTTGTTGATCAGCGTGGTGGCCTGATTGAACGACAGCACGTTGTCCTCCTGCGCCTCCACCGTTTCCAGCCATTTCAGTTTGGGATGGCATTTGGCCGCGTAGGCCGACATTTCGGCGATCCAGCGTGCCTGATTGGGCGTGGTGAACGTGCTGGTGACGATGGCAAACCCCTTGTCCTCGCCGGCTTCCTTGGCCATCGCGTCGACCATCGCTTTGGCGATGCCGTTGAACTGGGCCTGATTGATGAACCACTGGCGCGCATCGGGCTGCGAGTTGGCGTCGTAGCCGACCACGTCAATCCCCTTCGACAAGGCCTTCTTCAGAACCGGTGCGATTGCCACCGGATCATTGGCGGCGAACAGGATGCCGTCGACGCCGCGGGTGATGTAGTTGTCGATGAACTTGATCTGCTCGTCGATCTTGGCCTCGGTGGGTCCGTCGGTGGTCACCTTGACGTTGCCGATCTCCTTGGCGGCGTCCTGCATGCCCTTGGAGGTTGCGTTGAAGTAGCCGATGCCGATCAGCTTCGGCACATCAACAAGCGTGATCGGCTTGCCGGCCTTGTCGGGCGCGCCGGTGGTCTGGCCGCCGTCATAAGGTTTGGCCGCCGCGGCGGCTGCCGGGCCGGCGTCGCATGCAAGCGGGCTGGTCGGAAGATCGTCGCCGCCATCCCACTTGTCGGCGGCCACGGCAGAGCCGCCCGCCATCGCCACGCCCAGGATCACGAGCGCGGCCGTCTTCATCATCCGATGTTTCATGAGCTGCTTCATTATGGTTTCCTCCCTAAAACCCCGCTTTTTGCGGCTTATCACCCCATCAGCCCGCGACCTCGCGGCGTCCGTGGAGAGAACTTGCGATCAGCGTGGACGCGATCAGGACCGCGCCGATGACGATGATGGTGGCGTCGCCTTTGACCCCCGTCAGCGCCAGCCCGTTCTTCAACAGCTGGATCATGACCAGGCCGACAACGGTTCCCCAGATCGTCCCAACCCCGCCGAAAATGCTGGTGCCGCCGAGAACCACGGCGGCGATGACGTCGAGTTCGTAGCCGCTTCCCATGTCCGAACGGGTCGTGGTCACCCGGGAAACCAGCACCCAGGCCGACAGCCCCGCGGCCAATCCGGACAACGTGTAGACCACGAGCTTGGCCCGATCGACCGGCAGGCCGGAAAACCGGGCGGCAGTCTCGTTGTTGCCGATGGCGTAGAGCGTGCGGCCGAAGGTGGTGCGATCCAACGCTATGCCGGTCACGATGATCCCCACCAGCAGGATCCAGAGTTGCACCGGCACTCCGAGCCATTCCCCTTGCCCGGTGAAGAAGAACCATTCGGGATAGTTGCGCACCGACCGTGCCTGACTGATGCCTTCGGCGAGTCCCCGATAGAGCGCCAATGTGGCGATGGTCATGATCAGCGGCGGCACCCGAACGCGGGTGATCAGCAACCCGTTGACAAAGCCGGCGGCGCCTCCGACCCCGATCGCGAAGGCGATCGCCAGCGGCAACGGGAAGCCAAGGTTTTTCCAGGAATAGCCGAGCATGATTGCGCACAGCCCGACGATCGATCCCACCGACAGGTCGATACCGCCGGTGATGATGATGAAAGTCATCGGCAAAGCGAGCAGACCGACCTCGGTCATCAGGCGGCCCTGGTTCAGCAGATTGTCGATGGTCAGGAAGCGCTCGTTGAATAGGCCGAGGATAGCCAGCGCGACGACCAGAATCGCCGCCAGCAGCGTCTCGTGGCGGATCAGCCAACGCGGCACGCCGGATCGGACCTCGGGTGCGAGCACCGCCATGCGCATTATCCTCCCACCTGACGGCGCCGGCGCCGCAGGATGTCGGCGACCACCGTGACCAGGATCAATGCACCCTGCACAGCGTGAATCCAGTACGGCGAGACGTTGATGAAGACCAGCGCACTGGCAATTTCGGCGATCAAGACCGCCGCCAGCGTCGATCCAACCACGGTTCCGACACCGCCGAGGATGCTGACGCCGCCGACCACCGCGGCGGTGATCACCGTCAGCTCCAAGTTGGGCGGTACCGTCGACTGGATCACCG
>Ga0193727_1000102_pt1 | contig 26522 bp, 20 predicted proteins | sample H2c2metaG_FD_143051 | JGI IMG/M metagenome (GOLD analysis project Ga0193727, IMG submission 143051) | Soil microbial communities from a riparian zone of the East river system, Colorado, United States - H2c2 | ecosystem: Environmental > Terrestrial > Soil > Riparian zone | place: USA: East River...
CTTTACCGGCGGGATGGTCCGCTGGAACAAATCATCGCAGAGCTGCTCCAACTTCGAGCGCGTCAGTTTTTTCTGAATGTGCTTCGGTCCGCTCGCGTCCGCTGTGATGAACGGCAGGTTGATTTCGTATTCCTGCGTGGATGAAAGCGCGATTTTTGCTTTCTCGGCTTCTTCTTTGATGCGTTGGATCGCATCCGGCTGCTTCGTCAAATCGATGCCGGTGTCTTTCTTAAATTCATTGACGATCCAATCCATGATTCGCGCATCCCAGTCATCGCCACCGAGGTGCGTGTCGCCGTTAGTCGCTTTGACTTCGAAGACGCCATCGCCGATTTCGAGAACGGAAATATCGAACGTGCCGCCGCCCAAATCGTAAACCGCAATCTTCTCATCTTTCTTCTTGTCGAGCCCGTAGGCGAGCGACGCGGCCGTCGGCTCGTTGATGATCCGCAATACTTCCAAACCGGCGATTTTGCCTGCGTCTTTTGTCGCGTTTCGCTGCGAGTCGTTGAAATACGCCGGAACGGTGATGACCGCCTGCGTGATTTTTTCGCCGAGCTTCGCTTCCGCGTCGGCTTTCATCTTCGACAAAATCATCGCGGAGATTTCCGGCGGCGAAAAAGTTTTGCGCTGGCCGTTCACTTCCACTTGCACGTGCGCGTCGCCGTTCGCCGCTTTGACGATTTTATATGGGACGCGATGCTCTTCCTCGTGGACCTCGTCGTACTTGCGGCCCATGAAACGCTTGATCGAGAAAACGGTGTTCGCTGGATTGGTCACTGCCTGACGTTTCGCAGCCTGGCCGACTAATCGCTCACCGCTTTTCGTAAATGCAACCACGGAAGGCGTCGTGCGGGCGCCTTCAGAATTTTCTAGAACTACAGGATCGCCACCCTCCATCACCGCCATGCAGGAATTGGTGGTTCCCAAATCGATACCTAAAACTTTAGCCATAAAATGAAATCCTTTCTGGGTCGAAACCGCCGACGGACGGATTCGCCGTCGCGAAAGTCCGACAAGGAAGGTCTTAAGCAAGCGCCGAGCCAACCTAGCAATAGTCGGCATAAGTCTTTATCTACGAGGATCTAATACCAAAGTAATGTTAAGCGTTCATTGGTCGGCATGCGACAAATCGGCTCGATTTCAGACCCTCACGCGGGATTTGTGCGCCAATGCGACGCTCCCCGTGTGAAGAATGCTCTTCAACGCGGGTCAAACGAAGGTCGCCGTTAACAACTGACACGGCGCGCGTACTTCAACGCTTTCGGGATTCGCTCGTGCTGATTGCCGAAGAAATCGCCGCAAGTGTGAGCGCGCGAACACGTGCTGCTACTTGATGAAAACGAAGAGTTGGAAAGAATGGAATCCGCCTGCGACTACACATTTCGCGAAACGCGGGCGATGGATAAAAAGGTTTCCGCGAATAAACCAGAGCGCGATGTCGTCAAAGCTGCCACCCAAAGCGACTTACACGACCCGGAAACAATGCCATCCGAGATTGCCTTCATTCAGAGCCCGACAAGTTCTTGCAATCTCGAGAGCTTGCCTATCTCCTCAGCGCTTCCTAGTCATGATGTCATGAGTCGCTCCTGGTCGTTGGTCAGGCCTTTGCTAGCGGGATTAGTCCTGACCGCGCTGCAACTGATGATGGCAGTGGGTCTGCTGGCGCCGGAAGGTCCTGGTTCCTATCGTTATTCAACGCTTATCCAGCACGATAGCTATTGGTTTAAGAACATCGTCGATCGCGGCTACCAGACGATTGTTCCGCCCATAAATCAAAAGATGGAAGTGTCCAATGTTGCATTTTTCCCCGCCTATCCTGCAATTGCCGCCTTGCTTCGCCGCGGACTCAACATCGACACCGGCAACGCGTTGCTGATTACCGCCCAACTCGCTGCATGGGGTTTCTGGAGTTATTTCTTTCTCCTTTGCAGGCGTTGGCGCATTTCGCCTGTGCTCCAGGTTTGCGGCGCGTTGTTGATTGTGGCGCATCCGGCCGCCTTTTTTCTGATTGCCGGCTACTCAGAGTCGCTTTTTCTGATGGCGTTGCTCGGCTTCATCTATTGGAGCGGCGCTGAGGGTCGCGCCGCGAAAATTTGTGCTGCGTTGCATGGTATCGTGATGTCCGCCACGCGGATTGTCGGAGTTGTGTGTGCGGCTTTTCCGGTTGTGCACGCGGTCTGCACCAAAGGATGGAAGGGGTTGCGTGAGCCGCGGGCGTGGTTTCGCCAATACGGGCCGGCCATCGGTTTGATGATTGCGGCAACTCTGGGAGCGCTCGGATTCTTTCTGTATTGCCAATTGCGCTGGGGTCGCTGGGACATTTATATGCTTACGCAGGCGGCCGGCTGGGGAATTGTTCCCGATTATTTCGCGGTGTTTAAACCATCCAGCTATCGATGGCTCATTCCGGCACTGAATAATCCGACGGAGGTAAGCCAAATGTCGATGACTTTGGGTGCACTGCTCTTTGTCGGTATCGCGCTTTGCGAATTGCTTCCCCCTATTCGACGGCGGACCGGATTACCCATGCGCGTCGGCATCTATTTCTGCGCCGCAGCGACCTATTACGTCTCAGTCAGCGGGGTGGCCTGCGTGGCTATGGAAAGCATGCTCCGCTACGAATTTTGCGTGCATGCGTTGATCGTGCTGGCGCTTTTGAATTATCTGCGCCAATTTCACACGCCGCCGATGTTCGTGCGAGTGCTCGGCATCGCTGCAGTCGCGTTAGTCAGCGCCGCGGGGTTAAGCGTACAAGGCTGGTACGTCTGGAATTTCACCCGGGGCAATTGGATTGCGTAGAAGAAGATGAAAACAAAAGTCGCCATTATCGGTGCCGGACCAGCGGGTTTGACGGCGGGTTACCTCTTGTCCAAGGAAGAAGCCGACGTGATCGTCCTTGAAGCCGATCCGGTTTATGTCGGCGGGATTTCGCGCACGACTACCTACAAAGGTTTTCACTTCGACATTGGCGGACACCGTTTCTTTTCCAAATCGAAAGCCGTCGAAGACCTGTGGACCGAGATTTTGCCGGAGGACATGCTCGTCCGACCGCGTTCCTCGCGTATTTTTTACGGCGGCAAATTTTTCTCTTATCCGCTGAAACCGTTCGAAGCGTTGCTCAAGCTTGGCATCTTCAAATCGATTCTCTGCATCCTTTCCTGGCTAAAGGCGCGGCTATTTCCAGTCCGGCACCCGAGCAATTTCGAAGAGTGGGTAACCAATCAGTTCGGCAAGCGGCTCTTCAATACATTCTTCAAAAGCTATACCGAAAAAGTTTGGGGAATGAGCTGCAAAGAGATTTCTGCTGACTGGGCGGCGCAACGCATTAAGGGGCTTTCGCTCGGCAGCGCGATCAAGAACGCGCTCTTTCCGCAACGCTACAATGGGGATCGAACGAAAGTAATAAAGACGCTCATCAATTCATTCCGCTATCCGCGCAAAGGTCCAGGCATGATGTGGGAGGCGTGTGCGGAAAAGATGAAGGCAATGGGAGGGAAACTCGAGATGGGTTGTAAAGTGACTCGTTGTTCCTACGACGAAGCGTCCGGCAGTTGGACGGTCGAATATAAAGATCGACAAGATGATCTGCAGACAATCGAAGCCGAACACGTCATCTCATCCGCACCGATGCGGGAACTGGTGTGTGGATTGTTCCCGACCGTGAGCGAACGAACGAAACGCGCGGCTCAAAGTCTCAGGTATCGCGACTTTCTCACGGTCATGCTGATCTTGAAAGACCGACAGATGTTTGATGACAATTGGATCTATATTCACGATCCAACCGTCAAAGTTGGGCGCGTCCAAAACTTCCGTTCCTGGTCGCCGGAGATGGTGCCTGATCCCGACAAAGTCTGCTACGGTCTGGAATATTTCTGTTTCGAGCACGATGGGCTCTGGGATTCGAGCAATAGCGACTTGATTGAGCTCGCCAGGCGCGAGCTGATCAAGATTGGTTTGGCCAAAGAAGGCGACCTGATTGACGGCTGCGTTGTTCGTCAGAAGAAAGCGTATCCAGTCTACGACGACGATTATGCGCGGCACGTGGCCATCATCCGTCAGGAATTGGACGATCGTTATCCAAACTTGCATCTCGTCGGACGCAACGGCATGCATAAATACAACAATCAGGATCACGCCATGATGACCGCAATGTTGTGTGTCGAAAATATTCTGGCCGACACGAAGCTTTACGATCTCTGGCAGGTTAACGGAGACGCCGAATATCATGAGGCGGGTCCCGCGGCGGCTGAGGAAACTATTGGCACTGGACTCCGACTTGTCCCAACACGCGTTGTCGCGACTCCCGAACTCGCCCCGGAAGGCTAAGGCGCGCGATAAACGGAGATTGCAATTTCTGGGGAGCACAGGCTGCTAGCCTGTAGGTCTCGACAGCCTGTCGAGACCGGGCAATTCTGCGGACGCATGCATGGATGTTGTCGGCAGGGCTGCCGGTAACTGCAGGCTAGCAGCCTGCGCTCCCCAGAGTCCCCCGTTCTGAAGCGAGGGATTCATGAATTCTGAGCGAAAGTGGGAAGTCTTCTAATATTTTTCTGAATCGAACTCCTCGACCGGCGGACAGGAGCAAAACAGATTTCTGTCCCCATACACATTGTCGATCCGCGCTGCCGCCGGCCAGAATTTGTGTTCGCGCGTCCATGACGCTGGGAATGCCGCTTGTTCACGCGAATAGGGCCGGTCCCACTTTTCGGAAGCGATTTGCCACGCGGTGTGCGGCGCGTTTTTCAAGAGGTTGTTTTCCCGATCGATCTTTCCACGCGCGATCGCTTCGATCTCTGTGTGGATCGAAATCATCGCATTGCAAAAACGGTCGAGCTCGTGTTTTGGCTCACTCTCCGTTGGTTCGACCATCATGGTGCCGGCAACCGGCCAGGAAATCGTCGGCGCATGAAACCCGTAATCGATCAAACGCTTTGCAACATCCTCGACCTCAATTCCCGCGCTCTTCCACTGCCGAAGATCGAGAATGCATTCGTGTGCCACGAGGCCGCGCTTGCCTTTGAAAAGCACCGGGAAATAGCGATCGAGCCGCTTCGCAATGTAATTTGCGTTTAGAATCGCGACTTCGCTCGCCCGTTTCAATCCGTCCGCGCCCATCATCCGGATGTACATCCACGTGATGGTAAGGATACTCGCGCTGCCGAACGGCGCGGCGGCGACGTTGCCGACCTTTCCGCCGCCGTGACGATAGTTTGGTCCATTTCCAGCTGGCGGCCGCTTGCCGTGTTCACCTTCGCCAAAAATGATTTCGCCCGTTTCAGGATCGAGAATGAATTCTCTCGGCAAAAACGTCGCAAGATGTTTGGCAACACCGATTGGTCCCACGCCGGGCCCACCGCCGCCGTGCGGAATACAAAAGGTTTTGTGTAAATTCAGATGGCAAACGTCCGCGCCATAATCACCAGGGCGGCAGAGACCGACCTGCGCATTCATGTTCGCGCCATCCATGTAAACCTGACCGCCGTGCGCGTGCACGATGTCGCAAATTTCGCGAATCGTGGATTCGAAAACGCCATGCGTTGAGGGATAGGTGACCATCAGCGCGGCGAGATCGCGTGCATGCTCGTCTGCTTTGGCGCGTAGATCGGCAAGATCGATATCTCCATCTTTCAAACAGGCGACGGGCACAACTTTGAAACCGGCCATGATCGCACTCGCCGGGTTTGTTCCGTGAGCGGATGTTGGAATCAAACAAACATTGCGATGCGCTTCGCTCCGGGACGCGTGATACTCGCGGATCGCGAGCAGCCCCGCATATTCTCCCTGCGATCCGGCATTGGGCTGCAATGAAATCGCGTCGAACCCGGTGATTTCAGCAAGCCATTCTTCGAGCTGCCGGCAAATCTGGATGTATCCGGCGGTCTGCTCGCCAGGCGCGAACGGATGCAGCTTGGAAATTTCCGGCCATGAAATCGGAAACATTTCCGCGGTAGCATTCAATTTCATCGTGCACGAACCGAGCGGAATCATCGAAGTGGTCAGCGAAAGATCGCGCGATTCGAGCTTTTTCAGGTAACGCAGCATTTCCGTCTCAGTATCGTGTGTGTTGAAGATGGGATGGGTGAGAAAAGCCGAATTGCGGAATGCGGATTGCGGAATGCGGATTGGCGGCTCTCCGGGATTGTCATCGGCAACGTCGCGGACGTGCGTACCGCGGAAGATCGACATCAGCAGTTCGATGTCGCGTGGCGTTGTCGTTTCGTCGAACGAAATGCAGACTGCGCGCGAGCCGAGCGCGCGTAAATTGCAGCCGGCTTTTTCGGCATGTTCCAAAATGACTGCGCTGGATTCAACTTCGACGCGAATCGTGTCGAAGAAATTTTCGTGTGCGATCTTCAGATCAAGTGCGCGCAGACCATCAGCCAATTGGCTGGTTAGGCGATGCACGCGTTCAGCGATTGCACTCAGACCGTGCGGGCCGTGATAAACCGCGTACATCGAGGCGATAACAGCGAGAAGTACCTGTGCTGTACAAATATTGCTCGTGGCTTTATCACGACGGATGTGTTGCTCGCGCGTTTGCAGCGCGAGCCGGAAGGCAGGCCGTCCGTCGGCATCGTGTGAAACGCCCACAAGGCGGCCAGGCATATGGCGTTTGTATTGATCACGCGTGGCGAAGTACGCCGCGTGCGGTCCCCCAAACCCGAGCGGAACGCCGAAGCGCTGCGTATTGCCGACCGCAACATCGGCGCCAAATTCTCCAGGCGGTTTCAATAATGTCAGCGCAAGAATATCGGCCGCGACGACAACGAGAGCGCGGGCATTGTGCGCTTCCTCAATAAAGTCGGTGTAATCGTAAATCGCGCCATCGGTCGCGGGATACTGGACGAGCGCGCCAAAAACAGTGTCGTCGAATTTGAAACGCAAGTGATTGTCGATCTTGATCTCGATACCGAACGGCTTCGCACGTGTTTGGATGACAGCAATGGTCTGCGGATGACAATTGTCGGCGACAAAAAAAGTCTTTCGATCCGGAGCGACCGCGTGACAGAGCGACATCGCTTCGGCGGCGGCTGTGGCTTCGTCGAGCAATGACGCGTTGGCGATGTCGAACGCGGTTAAGTCCGCAATCATTGTTTGGAAATTGAGCAGTGCTTCCAGCCGGCCTTGCGCGATTTCGGCTTGGTAAGGCGTGTAAGCAGTGTACCAGCCAGGGTTTTCGAGAATGTTTCGCTGGATAACTGGCGGCGTGATGGAGTCGTGGTAACCGGCGCCGATGAATGAGCGCGCGACCTTGTTTTTCTTCGAAATCGCCCGCAGTTCGGCCAGCGCTTCAATCTCCGATTTTGCTCCCGGCAGGTTCAGGTGCCGATCCATGCGGATATTTTTCGGGACAGCAGCATCGATCAGGCCGTCGAGATTCTCGAAACCGACTTTGGCCAACATCGCATCGATCTCTTCTTGATTCGGACCGATGTGGCGGCGCACGAATGAATCGAATTCAGTCGTTCGTTCGCGCAATTTCATTTGAAGAGACTACGGAAGGCGAATCGCGCTTCAAGTCCGGTAGCGACGCTCTGTGAGCGCCGGGAGAATAAATGCGACGGTCACAGACCAACACTACAGAGAACTATTTGGAGTCGTAGGTTTTGACGCCGTGACTTTTTAACAGCGCGCGAAGCTCGGCAAGATGTTGATGGTTTCGAGTCTCCACCGTGCAGAGAACGTTGACGGCTGAAACATCCGGGCTGGCAAAGGCACGGTCGTGCAATATCTGCTTGATGCTTGCGCCTGTCGAAGCAATTTGCGCTGCCAAATCGGCCAGGCCGCCCGGGCGGTCGCTAATGACAGCAGTAAAGCGACCAAGCCGGCCATCCGCAACCAAGCCTCGTTCAATTACGCGACTGAGAACGTTGGGGTCTATGTTGCCGCCGCAAAGTAAAAGGACCACTCGCTTTCCGGCGAGGTCTTTGAGTTTTCCCGACATGCACGCGGCCAGCGGTGTGGCTGCGGCTCCTTCGACTACACTTTTCTCCAATTCGACCAGACGCAGGATGGCCAAGGCGATCTGTTCCTCGGTTACAGTGACAGCAAGATCGACAAGTGGCTTTGCGATTTGAAATGCATTCGAACCGACTTGTGGAATGGAGAGTCCATCCGCCAGCGTTGGATGCATCGCGATCGCTGTTGGTTTTCCCGCTTCAAGCGCGGCTGAGAAGCTCGCTACCTTCTCTGCCTCAACCGCGATAACTTTTGCGCTCGGCCGCAGCGTTTTGACGGCCAAAGAAACGCCCGCGATTAAACCAGCGCCGCCGACGGGAATAACCACTGCCTCAAGATCAGGAGTCTGCTCGACAATTTCGAGGCCCATGGTGCCCTGCCCGGCGATGATCGAGGGATCATCGTAACCGTCGATGTAGGCGAGGCTTTTCTCCTTCGCGATCTTGTCTGCGTGCGCCTTGGCTTCGCCGAAATCTCTCCCATGTAAGACGACCGTCGCACCGAGTTTCTGGCAATTACTTACTTTCACCAGCGGCGCAAACTTCGGCATCACGACTGTCGCGGGAATACCAAGCAACTTGCCCTGATATGCGAGCGCCTGAGCGTGATTACCAGCGGAGGCGGCGATGACGCCGCGCTTTTGCTGATCAGCGGACAGTTGCGCGAGCGCATTACGCGCGCCGCGCTCCTTAAAACTTCCGGTGCGCTGCAAGTTGTCGAACTTGCAGAAAATTTCCATGCCCGTGATTTCGCTGAGTGCGATCGAGGGCTGACAAGGCGAATAATAAACCTCATCGGCAATGCGCTCACGCGCCGCTTCGATGTCGTGAAAAGTGACCACAAACTCAGCTCTCGATTGCTGCCTGGGCTGCTGCCAGTCGCGCAATCGGAATCCGGAACGGGCTACAGCTTACATAGTCCAAGCCGAGCCGGTCACAGAATTTGACACTCGTCGGCTCGCCGCCGTGTTCGCCACAAATCCCAAGCTTTATGTTGGGCCGGGTTTTGCGTCCCAAATCGCGGGTGATCTCCATCAAACGTCCGACGCCTTTCTGATCGATCGATGCGAACGGATTGGTATCGACGATGTCGAGTTCGGCGTAAGCCGGGAGGAAACTGCCGGAGTCATCCCGGCTCATTCCGAGAGTCGTCTGGGTAAGGTCGTTTGTGCCGAAACTGAAGAACTCCGCATCGCGAGCGATCTGGTCGGCCACGAGCGCCGCGCGCGGGATTTCGATCATTGTCCCCACGAGATAGCTGAATTTGGTTTGCCTTTCCTTCGCCACTTCGGCGGCGACGCGACGGACGATATCGATCTGAAGTTTTAACTCGCGCGGAAATCCTACCAACGGAATCATAATTTCGGGACGAACCTTAATTCTGTTGGCTTGCACCTCCGCGGCGGCTTCAAAAATTGCGCGCGCCTGCATTTCGGAAATTTCGGGATAAACGATGCCGAGGCGACAACCGCGATGGCCAAGCATGGGATTAAATTCATGCAGTTCATGCACGCGCCGGGCGATTTGTTCAACGGCCACGCCGAGCTTATTCGCCAGTTCGTTTTGTTGCGCGTGATCGGCCGGAAGAAATTCGTGCAACGGCGGATCGAGAAACCGGATCGTGGCGGGCAAACCTTTTAAGGCCGTAAAGATGCCGATAAAATCGTCGCGCTGATAGGGGAGCAATTTGGCCAGCGCGCGCGCCCGCTCGTCCTTCGTGCCGGCAAGAATCATCTCCCGCATGGCGTCGATACGATTGCCTTCGAAAAACATGTGCTCCGTGCGGCAGAGCCCAATTCCTTCGGCACCAAAGGCGACTGCGTTTACGACTTGCTCGGGGGTATCGGCATTTGTGCGGACGCCAAGCGTGCGGAATTCGTCCGTCCACTTCATCAATTTCGCGTATTCCTGATAAGTGACGCTTTTCTTCGGATCGAGCGATCGATCAACGAGCACCTGGACAATCTCCGATGGCGCAGTGGCGACTTCGCCGGCAAAAACCTCGCCCGCGGTTCCGTCGATTGAAATGTAATCGCCCTGTTTCAACGTCGTCCCGTTGGCGCTAAGCGTTCGCTTTTGGTAATCGATTCGAACATTGGTCGCGCCACACACGCATACCTTCCCCATTTGCCGCGCCACCAGCGCTGCGTGCGACGAAACTCCGCCGCGCGCCGTGAGAATGCCCTCCGCCGCAATCATGCCGCGCAAATCTTCCGGGGAAGTTTCGATCCGCGCGAGCACGACCTTGTCGCCTCTTTCCGCCCGCCGCACCGCTTCCTCCGCGCTGAAAACAACGTGACCGCAAGCGGCGCCTGGGCCGGCGGCCAAGCCGCTTCCAATTTTTTTCGCGTCGCTGGCCGATTGCCGGTCGAAAATCGGCGCCAAAAGATGCGCGAGCGAATCGGCCGGGATCCGTCGCACCGCCTCTTTCTTAGGAATCAATTTTTCACCGACCATATCGACGGCGATCCGGACCGCAGCATGGCCTGTGCGTTTGCCATTTCGCGTCTGCAAGATGAAGAGACGATTTTCTTCCACCGTGAACTCGAGGTCCTGCATGTCCTTGAAGTGATGTTCAAGGATGGAGCGGACTTTCATTAGCTCCTTGTGGGCTGCCGGCATTTCCTTCGCCAAGTCGGCAATCGGATGGGGCGTGCGCACGCCTGCGACGACATCTTCCCCTTGAGCATTGATCAAATACTCTCCATAGAAGACTTTTTCGCCGCTGGCAGGATCGCGTGTAAACGCAACGCCGGTCGCGCTTGTTTTTCCCATGTTGCCAAACACCATCGTCTGCACGTTGACCGCCGTTCCCCAGTCGTGCGGAATCCCATATTTCCGGCGATAAACGATTGCGCGATCGTTCATCCACGAGCCGAAAACCGCGCCGATTGCGCCCCAAAGTTGTTCGGTTGGATCTTGTGGAAATGATTTTCCGGTCCGCTCTTTGATCAACGCCTTGAAGCGCTTCACCAGCTCCTTCAAGTCGGCGACTGTCAATCTGACATCCGGGAAGTCATGCTTGCCGTAACGCTGATCTTTTAGCTTTTCGATTGCGCTCTCGAAAGGCTCGTCATCTTCTCCCGGGCGCTTCTGCACGCCCATGACCACGTCGCCGTACATCTGCAAAAAGCGCCGGTAAGAATCCCAGGCGAATCGCGCGTTGTTTGTCTTCTTCGCAACAATCTCCACCACCTTGTCATTCATTCCCAAGTTCAGGATTGTATCCATCATTCCCGGCATGGAATCGCGCGCGCCCGACCGCACGGAAACGAGTAAAGGCCGCTCATGGTCGCCAAGTTTTTTCCCGACCGATTTTTCAACCCGCGCAAGCGCATCTGTGACCTGAACTTTTAGTTGGGGCGGATAAGCGCGGGTGTGATCGTAAAAATAACTGCAAACTTCGGTCGTGATCGTGAACCCCGGCGGCACAGGCAAACCAATGCGGGTCATCTCGTGGAGATTTGCGCCTTTGCCTCCCAGGAGCGGCTTCATGCTGCCTGATCCGTCGGCGTGACCGTCGCCAAAATAATAAACATAACGCGGCGTCTTCGTTCTCTTTCCGACGGCTGTCGCACGCACTTTCGATGTCGATCGTGTTCTTCCGCGCCGAAATCTTTTTCGAATGCTCGATTTTCGTTTCGTGGTCATGATTGAGAAGCCGAAAAGATGTCGGTCGACGAACGCGCCAAAGTAGTTTCGGCCCTCACAGTGGTCAACGCGACAACGAACAAAAGAAAGCAAAGCGGCTCGCCAAGATCGCCCGGACTAGATTGCCCGTCGATTTATAGCGGCGTGCTTCCGTTGTTGGTTAGAACTTCAGAAATTGCCGCCGTAAAGTCATCCACGCCCGTACTCGGAACGATGATGCTATTGCGGCGACCATGAGCTTCCTCGGTGATGCGCAAGAATTTCCCGCGATCGTTTTCGCGGAGCTCCACATAGAAATGTTTGCGCTCAATCTGCAGTTCTTTCGCCTCGATGATGTTATCCATTTCCTTTGAGGCCGCCGACTCTACAGCAGTCGGTTTGGTGAATGGAAGAAAAATCCACAACTTTTTGAGCACTTTTCTTGGCTGGGCGGCCTTGCCCTTTCGGGATCGAAGGCGTGCGTTTGCCTCTCGCTTCTCGCGGGTTGCGACGCTGGCTGCTCAATCTACAATCTCGTGCGCGTGTTCGAACGAACGCGCCCGAGCATGCCGCCACCAACCGATCCAAGGTCCTACGAATCGCCCGAGGGTCAGCGTCCAGCGGTTACCCAACCAATTGAGTTAGAGCGCCGGGCTCATGATCCGTATGCGGCTTTCCGTTTTGGCGAATTCAAGCTGTTCACGGCCGGTAATTTACTCTCAATCACCGGTCGTCTCATGCTCGCCGTGGCGGTGGAATGGGAGCTCTATGCGCGCACCCATTCGGCGACTGCTCTTGGCCTGGTTGGATTGGTTATCGCGTTGCCGGTGGTTGCACTGTCGTTGCCCGCCGGTCATCTGGCGGATCGATTCAGTCGAAAACACATTATCCTTGTCTCGCAGATTTTTAGCGCGCTCACATCACTCGCGCTCGCTCTAGTCTCCTGGAAACACCTTTCCATTCCTCCGATTCCCGTATTGCGCGAAGGCAATCGCGCATTGGCTGCGATCGCCACGATTTTCGAGCGGCATCATCCGACCTTTCATTTCGATGACGCTTCTATCCCGCTGATTTATCTGCTTCTTTTTATCGGAGGAATAGCACGCACATTTAGCTGGGCGGCGCGCAGCTCATTTTTCCCGACATTGGTCTCACGCGATGCGTTCGCGAACGCGGTCACCTGGAACAACAGCATTTTTCAAATCGGGTCGGTTGTGGGCCCGGGCGTCAGCGGATTGCTGATTGCGCACGCCGGCTTCCCTTTCGTCTATATGCTGGATGCACTTTGTGCATTTTGCTTTTTCCTTCTTGTTCTGCCGATTCACCGGAGCACTCAATCGCGAAATCAGATTGAGAAAGGCACATGGAGAAGTCTGGTTGCCGGCATGCGATTCGTGTTCAGCAAAAAGGTGATCCTGGCAACAATCACTCTGGATCTGTTCGCGGTGTTGCTGGGGGGCGCCACGGCGTTGTTGCCGATTTTCGCCGATCAAATTCTGCACTGCGGACCTATCGGACTTGGCTGGATGCGTGCCGCGCCGGCGGTGGGCGCTTTCGTGATGGCGCTGCTAGTGGCGCACCTGCCGCCGATGAAACGGGCTGGCAAAACTTTACTCTGGTGCGTAACTGGTTTTGGTGTTGCGACGATTCTTTTCGGCTTGTCGAAAACCTTCTGGCTGTCGCTTGGCCTGCTGTTTTTTATTGGAGCGTTCGATAGCGTAAGCGTGATCATCCGAGGTTCGATTGTGCAACTGGTCACACCGGATGAAATGCGCGGCCGTGTTTCGGCAGTGAACAATATTTTTATCGGCACATCGAACGAATTCGGCGCGCTGGAATCGGGGTTGACTGCCGCATTATTTGGCCCGGTGATTTCGGTGGTCGCGGGCGGCATCGGAACAATTCTGGTTGTGCTTGGTGTCGCCTTGCGCTGGCCACAAACGCGCAAGATCGGCGCGCTCGACCAGACCCTGCACTGAAAGTCGTTTCCGAAACTGGAGGCCGTCTGTCCTGCACGCTCATTCCGTGGGCGGCGTTTCACAGAATGGAGCCGGCGGGCGCCGTGCGACATAGACGGACAGGCCGGAGGCCGAGTGAGCGGGACCGAGCGAGTCAAACGCCTCGCAAAAATGTGGCCTAAAACGCCCCGTGGATAGAAATCATTCCGTAAGGCGCCCCGCCATCCTGGTGGTAGCGAACGTGCGCACGATAAAAGTCGAATTCCCTGTACGGCTGGTATCCGACCTCGCCGGTCAACGTGACAACAGGGGAAATTTTCCAATCAATTCCCGCGCCGGTTCGCACTTCGGTATAGGTGATTACGGCGTGATTGAGTCGCGCGGTTCCCGTGTTGTCGCCGAAGTCGTCGTCAACGCGATAGTTAGTCTGCTTCAAATTCGCCCCTGCATATAGCGTCAGACCACTGTTCATCTCGAACTCCAGACGCGGGGTTGGCAGAACAGCATTGAGGACCCACTGGGGTGCCATTTTCCAGCGAACGCCGATGGCGGGAAGGACAGGATACTTACGCTCAATATCGACACTCACGCCGAGAATCAGCTGTAAATTCGGGCTGAAGATGTAACTGCCGCCGGCAACAAACGGAACGTTAAAATCGTCCGACAAACCATCAAACCCCGTGTTATAGACACCGGGCTGAGCTTCGACTCGGATCAGGATGGAATCCGAAAGCTGTGTGTCCAATCCGATAACCAGGTTGACCGCTTGCAACGCATCTGGCAGCGGGGCGCCATCTGGAATACCAAATGAAAAGCGTTCCCATTCAGCGCCAAGCCGCAACACACCGAATTTGATCCGCGGAGTGAACACAAGATGAAGGATCGAGTCGTGCTCATCAAAATCGCGCACGCTTTTTCGAGAGTTGCGTTCAACATCGCCGCTGCCGACGTACGTTTCCTCCGCTACATACTCGCCCGAAAGGAACCAGTCGCGAAGGCCTTCGGAGTTGCCTTCCTGGGCGAGAATCGACGCCGCAAACAAAATCGAAGACGCGGCACAAAGAGACGGAAGGAAGAATCGGTGCGCCAAATTTTTCACTCGTTTAATGGCTTCCACTTGTATCACGGCGAAACAGTGTAACGGCTTTGGAGATCTGTTTCGTCATGACTGATTCGGACCCGAGCCGTTCCACGCCGTGCAACGACGCCAGGGACGGCGCGGAGATCATGTCTCCGCGCCAAACGAGCGTGGAAGGTTTTCCATCTACTGTAACAGGCCACATCTGGTATAAGGTGAGCGCGACATAATAGCCGCCGCTCGCGTAGTAGAGCACGTCAGCGGCTTGATAAGTCCCGCCTCCGCCTGCGCGGTTGTAATCCGCTCCCAGCGTCACCACGCCCTGGTCTTCCACATCGAGTAACTCCCAGTAAAGCGCCGGCGTGAGCGATCCCGCGCCGCGACCAATGCCCGTAGCTCCAAGTAATCCGGAAAACTGGCGCTGGATTTTTCCCTGTTCCCGTAGCAATCCGTTTAATTCATCGCTGGCCCGGATGGCTTTGCCGGAATGATCATAGGGCGGCTGCCCTGACGTTCCGCCGGATACGAAACTTTTCGCGCGCGAGACCAACACGTCTGTCCAGAACGCAACGACCGGTGCTGGCATGGCGCCCCCTCCACCCGCGCCTCCAGCGGAAAACTTCTTTGCCTCATCCTGACTGATTTGAAGATCAGAACTAAGCTTTTGGGTGGTCGCTACGAGCGCGCGCACTGGACCGTTATTCGGAGCATTTTTCAATTTTTCAAAATTCGCGGCTGTCGGGCTGGACGGTAGATCGGAGTGCAGAAAAACTTTTAGTTCAGGATGTCTTGTTGGATTCCATTGGCGCAACGCTGCGATTAGCTGCGCCGGCGCACCCGGCGCCACATAACAACTTTGGACCGCGAGAAAACGGGAGTTACTCATCGGCGGTCCATGGGCTGTCTTGACGTCGCTTTTGGCGAGTTGCGCGAGGTCCACCTTGTCGAAGATGGAAAAGGAGGCCAGCTCAGAAACGGCGTCGGCGCGTGCGATCGTCGAGCTTCCGAACAGAAGGAAAAGCAGCATCAATGTGCTCGTAAGGAAACGTCGAGATGGATCCATGGTTTCACATTTCATGAGCGAAGGTATCTGAAGACGTGTGACGGATGGTTGCAAATTTTGGGGATCATCGCAATAAGGATTCGAGATGAACGAACCGGTAATCGTGCTCGACCGCTTGAGCAAGAGTTTTGGCGACGTCCATGCCGTGCAAGATCTTTCGCTTACAATCGTGCCGGGAACCATCTTTGGTTTTCTCGGTCCTAATGGCGCTGGCAAAACAACCACCATGCGGATTTTGTGTGGCCTGGCTCATCCGACCGGTGGCAATGCAACGATTGCAGGCGCGGATGTTTGGAAAGATCGAGATCGTGTCCGGACTAAGTTCGGCTACGTTCCGCAACGCTTCAGCCTTTATCGTGATCTCACCGTGCTGGAGAACTTCCGTTTTTTCGGAGGCGCCTATGGCGTTCCGGGGGCGCAACTGGAGCGACGGATCGAGCGCCTGCTTCGGCTGAGCGACCTGGAAAAAAAAGTTAATACTCCTGCGGGAAGTCTGTCCGGGGGCATGCGTCAATTACTGGCGATCGGTTGTGCGCTCGTGCACGATCCGCCGCTCCTTTTTTTTGATGAACCGACGGCAGGCCTTGATCCTGTTCATCGGCAACAAATCTGGAATCTCCTCTACGATCTGAGTAACCAGGGAAAAACGATCTTCGTTACCACGCATTACATGGACGAGGCGGAGCGCTGCACGGAGGTGGGCTTCATCGAAAGTGGCCGGCTACTCGCAAAAGCTTCGCCGCGGGCTTTGAAATCGAGCTTCCGGGTTCGATTACTTGAGATCGACGTAGAACCACTGATGCCGGCGCTGGTGCGTTTGCGAGATCTGCCCGAGCTGCTGGGCGTTTCTTTGCGTAGCGGCAGCCTGCGCATTTACGCCGAAGAACCGGAGAAATTGCTGGCGAAGTGGCATGAGAACTGGCCTTTTCCCGATATTCGCTTGTTAGGCGAACGGTGGATGGAACCAGACATGGAGGACGTTTTCACCGCATACTCTCAGGGCTACGACGGCGTTCTAAAAAAATCGGAATTATGAAATGGCCATCACTGGGGGCGATTACGAGCGTCGCTTACAAAGAATTCCTGCACATTTACCGCGACCGGCGCGTCTTGCTTTTACTGATCATTCTCCCGCCGTTCTTTACACTGATTTTCGGGCACGCGTTCGAGAATACTCAGCTCACCGACGTTCCGGCCTTGCTAATCGATCGTGATCAGACGCCGCGCACCGCTCGTTTCATCGAGATCATTTCCAAGGACAAAACGTTTCACTGGAGAATGCCAGCACCGGATTTTCACGGTGAGTCGGACCTGATCGGAAATGGAGTGAAGGCAAGTCTGGTTATCCCGACTGGTTGGACCGATAGCCTGAACAAGGGCGATCCGAAGCCGCTACCTCTCTACCTCGATGACAGCGACACTAACACCGCCAGCGCAGTCGAAGGCGCTGTGCAACAGAATCTGGGAACCTTCCAAGCCAAAGAGCGCGACCTGATCGTGGAGTCGCTGCCGGAAGATGTGATCGAGTTAGGCAAGAAATTGCCCGTCGATATCCGCAAACAATTCGTTTCGCTCATGACGGCGTGGAGTACGGAGCCGAAAAAGCTGTACAATCCGAAGTCGCGCTTCATCGATTACGTCGTGCCAGGGGTGATCGGGTTGATCTTGCAATTGCTCACCGTCACCCTTATGGCGTGCACGATCGCTCGTGAACGCGAATCGGGCACGCTCTATCAATTACTCGTGACCTCGCTGCGGCGACGTGAAATCGTCATCGGCAAAATCCTGCCATATCTGGTGGTCTCCATTTGTTTGGTGGTTGTAATCATGGTGCTGAGCAGGTGGCATTTTGGGGTGGCATTTTATCAGCTTCACGCGCTTGCCCTGATCTGCCTGCTATTCCTCCTCTGTTCACTTGGGTTGGGTTTGCTGATCTCGGCGTTTTCACGTACTCAAACACAGGCGATCCAATTTTCCGTTTTCTTTCTACTGCCGGTCTTTGTTCTCTCGGGAGCGTTTGCCCCGCTTGAGCAACTGCCCAAAGCAATCCGCTACATTTCCGAACTCTTTCCGCTCACGCATTTTTGCCGTGCTTTTCGGCTCGTGAACATGTATCACGCCACCGTCTCATTTTACATCGTCGATCTGATCGTGCTCTTAGCGGGAGTGCTGATAACGTTTATCGGAGCGGCCTTTCTCCTGAAGCGAATTGAGCAATAGAATCGGCAATCACGCCTCGCGATCAAACGGCCGTTCCCCCTCGCGAACGCGATCTTATTGTTTGAGTAATCGCGTTGTGAAAACGATCAGAGCCTCTTTGTCCCTTTTGAGCGCGACGATTGTTACGGCGGTGTGTATCGGGGCGGCAAGCGCGGCCGCAGAGGAGCCTTCGAACACAACACCACAAGGTGTGTTCGATGGGATGCGCCAGAGTTTCCAGGCGCAAAAGGCAAAGGGAGTGCATGCCCGCTACCAGTGGGAGCTCAGCGGCCCAAACGGCGGCCTATGGTGGATCGACGTGGACGATGGAAAGTACAAGATGGGGAAAGGAGAGATCTCCAATCCCAGCGTCACTTTCGTAGCCAAGGATAAGGACTGGGTTGCCATTTCAAACGGGAAACTCGGCGGCACCTGGGCGTATATGACCGGCCGACTAAAAATACGTGGCGATCAGGGGCTCGCGAGAAAGCTTGGCGAAATTTTCCCTTAGAATTTCGCCTCCATGGCGATTCTGACGTAGGGAGCCGGATCGATTCGCTTCTTTTGACCGGCCCGGAAAAAATCGAACTCGCGTGCGATCGTGACGCCGGCGCCCGCAATGATCCTGAACGGTTTGAAACCGGAATAAGTCACCTGCGCACCAGCGCGGTTCTCGCTGTATTGAACGACCGCGTTGTGTAATTGCAATTTGCGCTCGGTCGTCAAGACATCGTCGGTGCGAAAGCTCGTGTAGTTTAGCTCGCCTGTGATCCGCACATCCCAATCGTCATTGGGCTGGTAGACTAACGCGGGCCTCGGGAAAATGCCTAGAAGCCGGAACTTATCGTTGATCAGCCAGATGATACCGCCACCCGGTGCGACAGGCGGGTGTTGGTAAAGAGCGCCTCCCAACCCGATAACGCCAAAGATTTTGTCTTTTTTTAGGGGCATGGTCACAAAAATTCTCCACGGGAAGTCGAAAGCATCACCCCTGACATTGTCTTGAAAGTAAAAGCCTGGATCGATCTCGATACCAACGCCGGCATGGTCTTTGATCATGTATTCAAGAGCCACGTGAGCCATGGCCGCTTGAAGATGATCGGGCAGCCCGTTGTCCGTTCCGCCGAAATCATAGCGTGCGTACTCGACGCCAGCGCGAAGGTACCATCTGCCGGTGATTAAAAAACGACGGTCGTAACTAAAATCATTAAAGAGCGAATCGACATGCCCCAATTTAGATTCCTTAAAGTCGCTCCGGAATGTGTAGGTTGTCTCGGAAGAGAAAAGGTCGTGCGAGTTTTCCTCCTCCGGTTTGGGGACAGGCTGCGCCTCAAACGTCGCTGTACCGGCAATGACGGACGTGGCGGCGCCAAGGAGGCTAATAAACAATACTCGAATGTTTTTCATAGTGTGGTTAGGGCGAGCGAATATCGACATATCGAATGAGCACGGCGCGAGATCGATGTATCGGACTGGAAATATTTTAGCAAGGAGTAATTCGAGAAACCGCGAGACGTTCGGCTGCGTGTGCACAATCGTTTGCTGACCGTTTTCGGTCCGCCACGTTTGCCTGTGGTGCCTTTTGAATCGTGCGACCACATCGATAAGATCATTTCGATTCGTTTTGCGACCCACATTGTCGATCCCTGCGTCGACGCGCCCAATCGATGAAACTGCATAGTCAGCCGGAATCTCTTCGACCTTCCTGATGAATAGTAGGTGCCCTTCATTATTTGCGCATTATTGGAAAAGACGATGAAAGCTCCGAGCAAAATCCAAATAGCAGTATGGTTGCTTGGCCTTGCTGGAGCTGCGCTTTTCACCTTCCTGCTTATTCACCAAGGTGCCGCGCAGGTTGGCAAGGCATTTGCCGCCGCCGGCTGGGCTATTGTCGCAGTAGTGGCTTACCATTTCGCGGTGCCGCTGTTTCTCGACGCGCTTGCGTGGTGGGTTCTGTTTCCGAAATCCGATCGTCTGCCGCTGCGAAAGCTGTTTTGGATGCGTTGGATCGGTGAGTCGGTCAGCACCCTCGTGCCCTCCGCTGCTGTGGGTGGAGACATTGTCCGGGCGCGTTTGGCGGCGATAAACGGGGCGCCGGTGCCAGTGGCGGCTGGAAGCGTTCTGGTGGATCTAACGCTGGGAGTTTTTACACAAGCCGTTTTTACCGTGCTGGGTCTGGTACTGCTTGTGGATGTGACCGGACAGAGAGATCTTGTCCGCCCAACCTTGGTCGGAACGCTCATCGGTGTTGCTTGTGTTGCGAGCTTCTACTTCGTGCAACGCCGAGGCATGTTCCGGTTTCTCGCTCTCTTCGTCACGCGCGTGGCGAATTCGCCGGAGTGGCAATCGCTAGTGCAGAGCGGCGAGACGCTCGATCGGACTATTCGCACGCTTTACGCGCGGCGGCGTGCGGTCATGATGTGTTGTCTGTGGACAATTATTTCGCTGGTCGCTGGCTCCGGCGAAATTTGGATCGCGCTTTACGCGCTTAATCTTCACGCGACGTTCGTTAATGCACTCGTCTTGCAAAGCACGGTATTGACGATTCGGGCGGCGGCTTTTGCGGTTCCTGGAGGTTTGGGCGTCCAAGAAGGCGGTTATCTTTTCGTAGGCAACCTTCTTGGCATCCCAGGGGATGCGGCCCTCGCCTTGTCGCTGATCGCAAGAGTACGCGAACTTGCCCTTGGCATTCCGGGGCTCATTTCCTGGCAACTGATTGAAGCGCGTCTGCTCTGGCGTGTTCGCTTGGCAGCAATGGTTCGATAGAGTCCCAGATTAGCGAGTGGTCTCAAAGCAATTCATCATCTCTCTAGAGTGATTGTTTCACCGATGTTCATCACCCGCAGTTCGGCTTTTAGATTGCGCTGCTTCAGTTCGTGATTAAACGCTTCCGGTGTGCCAGTCAGCACTGGAAATGTTCCGTAGTGCATCGGAATTATTATACGCGGATCGACCAGCTTCACCGCTTCAGCCGCGCGCGCCGGACCCATCGTAAAATGGTCGCCAATGCAAACGAGCATGATGTCGATCTTGTTAAATCGCGACACCAGCGCCATGTCCGAAAACAAATCTGTATCGCCCGTGTGATAAATTGTCGGTCCGTTGCGAGTGGCAATGACAAGTCCGCTCGGAGTTCCGCCGTAAACAGGCGGCGAACTTTCGTCCGTCTGAACTCCCGCCCCGTGCCACGCCGGAACAAATGTGACGGCCACCTCGCCATTCAGCAGGTTGAGCGTGCCGCCAAAATGGCCGGTCGTGTCGTTATCGGCGAGTTCGCTGGGGTAACCCAGACCCGCAACCATCGCCGCGGATAAATCGAATGTGGCAACAAGCTTCGCCCGCGTCTTCTTTCCAATTTCCACCGCATTGCCGACGTGATCCGAGTGCCCGTGAGAGACCAAGATAAGATCGACATCTTTCAGCGAGGAAAGTTCGTCCCTGCCTTTATCGTAGACCGGATTCGTCAGCCAGGGATCGATCAGAAGAACTTTTCCAGCCGGGCTCACGATCTTAAAAGCCGATTGGCCATACCAGGTGAGTTGCGTTTTCATGCTAGTGACGAAACCCGAAAACCTTTGTTCGAGCAAGGCCGGTTTGAAGCCATTCGACATTCGGCATTCGCTATTTTAATTGGGGCCTGTGAATCACGACCAGGCCCATCGACATCTTGCCTCGACCGATCCTCGATTAGCGGCCCTGATTGCGCGATCGCTCCGTTACAATATCAAGCCAGCGCTGTCCATCCGTCCATTTGACGCGCTTGCCGAATCGATTGCTTATCAGCAACTCAGCGGCAAAGCCGCCGCGACCATCTTCGGTCGCGTTCGCGCGCTCTATCCCAAAAGGAAATGGCTCGATCCGGATCAAATTCTCGCGACGCCGGACGAAACTTTCCGGGCAGCTGGCCTTTCGCGCGCCAAAACCGCCGCTTTGAAGGATCTCGCAGCGAAAACAATCGATGCCACGGTGCCGTCGGGGCGCGCACTCATCCGAATGAGCGATGACGAGATCATTGCGCGTCTCACCACTGTGCGCGGCATTGGCCGCTGGACAGTCGAGATGCTTCTCCTGTTCGATCTCGGCCGGCTGGATGTATGGCCGGTGGACGATTACGGAGTTCGCAAAGGTTTCGCCAAGACTTTTGGCAAACGAAAACTGCCCACGCCGAAACAGCTCATGAAGTTCGGTGAGAAATGGCGGCCATACCGCTCGGTCGCGGCATGGTATTTCTGGCGGGCGCTGGATGCGCCGAAAAAGTTACAAAGTTAAAATGTAACCCTTGTAACCATTTAACTTGCGCGCAGCGCAGCGCCTGACTAAAACCCTCGGATTATGGCAATGATCCACGTTAACCGGGGCGCAACAAGTCTGGGCGCATTTCCTGAAGAAGAAGTTCGTGAGGGGCTACGCACCGGCCGCTTCGCTTCCAGCGATCTCGGCTGGCGCGAAGGAATGCCGAGTTGGAAGCCGCTCTCGGAGTTTTCAGAGTTTGCAGCCGCAGCGCCTGCTGGACCGCCTCCCCAAATAGGTGCAACATCGACAGGCGAAACTGCCACGGCGCGCAGCGGATTGCCTTGGGAGCACCGGCAAGAGCGTGGATTTGCCAACGCATTTATCGAGACGCTCGCCATAGTCTTGACCAAACCCGATCAGGCCTTCAGAACGATGAAGACCGAGGGTGGCCTGGCTGAACCTCTCATCTACGCTTTGATCGGCGGATGCGTTGGCGGGATCGTGTCGCTTCTTCTGTCGCTCGGTCTTCAGTCGATGGGTCTTTTCGCCGGCCAGCGAGATACTTTCGCCGCTCTGGCCGGGGTCGGCGTTGGCTCGATCGCGCTTATCATCTTAGTGCCGGTATTCATCGTGATCGGGTTGTTTATTGGAGCGGCGATTGTTCATCTTTGTTTGATGATCGTGGGTGGCGCAAACAAATCGTTCGAGACTACATTCCGCGTCCTGGCATTTTCCCACGGCTCGACAGGTCCGCTGCAAATCATTCCGGTCTGTGGTGGACTAATCGCCGGTGTTTGGGCGCTGATCGTAAATTGCATCGGCCTCGCTCGAGCGCATGAGACCAGCACCGGACGCGCCACTCTTGCCGTGTTGTTGCCCGTCATTGTTTGTTGCGGTGGAGGATTGTTGCTTCTATTTCTATTCATGTTCGGCGCGTTGGGCGCGTGGAGCGGGTCGCACCACTAGTTAGCAGCGAATGCAGCTTTGCCTTCGTCAGCTTGATCCGGGAGAAAGCGATCATGAGCTGATCTGGCTCAGTGTTTCGGTGACATCGCTCGGCCTCGCAGCGACCTGGTTTGCGTTCGGCTTGCCGTGGCCGCACTGCTTCTTTCACGACCTTACCGGCCGACCCTGTATGACATGTGGTATGACGCGGTCAGCGATTCAATTTTTTCACGGACATTTCCTCGGGGCTATCCAATGGAATCCACTCGTTTTTGCGGCTCTGTGCGGGTTGTCCATCTTTAATGCATACGCGTTTATCGTTTTGGTTACCCGGGCGCCGCGCTTGCGGATTGCCCTTTTCAGTCGATGCGAGAAAATTTCCATACGGGTATCTCTAGTCGCGTTGCTCGCGGTAAATTGGATTTACCTGCTTTTGCACTGGCGCAATTTTTAGCCGGGCCGATTGTGGGCCGACGGCTGCTGAGCTTGCGCCCGGCACCATAAGGCCACATACGCCGGCGCGGACAACGCCCGCGGCTACAGCTATGCTTCCCAGCATCGACGCAGCCGCGAAATCTGTGTCCATCTGTGTACATCTGTGGCTAATTTCATAGCTACATGAGAATCCTGGTCACAGGCGGCGCGGGTTTTATTGGGTCGCATCTTGTCGAGAAGCTCCTCGTAACCGGGCATGAAGTCGCCATCCTCGACGACTTCAACGATTTTTATGATCCGCAAATAAAGCACAATAACATTGCCGGTTTCGCCAAAGACGTGACCATGTACCACGTCGATCTTCGCGACGGTGCGTCGGTGCGAAATTTGTTTCATTGCGAGAAATTTGAGACGGTTGCGCATCTGGCCGCGCGCGCTGGGGTGCGTCCATCAATTCAGCACCCGCAACTTTATTACGATACAAATGTCAGCGGGACCTTACATCTTCTCGATGCAGCGAGCGTAACCGGCGTAGAGCGATTCGTTTTCGCGTCCAGCTCATCCGTTTACGGCGTTTCGAAAACAGTTCCATTTTCTGAAGATCAACATCTCGCTCAGACGCTGAGTCCCTATGCCGCGACAAAAATAGCTGCTGAATTTCTATGCTCGACTTACTCGCATCTTTATCAAATGCGTGTCGTCGCGTTGCGATATTTTACCGTCTACGGTTCGCGTCAGCGGCCAGATCTGGCGATTCATCAATTCACGCGGCGCATTTACGCTGGGCAACCGATCGAGCAATTCGGTGACGGCACAACGCGCCGCGATTACACTTACATCGATGATGTGATTCAAGGGACGATGGCCGCGCTCAAATATGACGGCCCCCTCTTCGACATCTTTAATCTCGGCGAGAGCGACACAATTCAGCTCAAGGATTTGATCGCAGCCATCGAGAATGCGCTTGGGAAAAAGGCGAAGGTCAATCGAATGCCTGAGGAGCCGGGCGACATGCCGCTGACTTGTGCCGATGTTTCGAAAGCGAGAAAATTACTTGGATACAATCCAACTACTCGATTCAGCGACGGACTGCCGCGTTTCATGGAATGGTTTCTTCAATCGGCTCGCGGGAAATGAAGATGAAAAATCTGCCATTCGATCAACGCGCCTGTTTTATTGCGGGCCAGGCGAAATCCGGCACCACGCTTTTAGTGGCGTTGCTCGATAATCATCCCGAGCTGCTCGTGTTGCCGGAGGAAACCGCGTATTTTCCGACTGTCCTCACAAAGTATGCGCTGCGCGGCCGGCGCGCCCAGTTTGATTACATCACCAAGGAGTCGCTCTCGAACGTGCTATTTGGGGGGCCCTGCAAATGGGGCAAGCGCGACTACTCGTATTTTCCGACCTCGCGCTTTCTCCAGACTTTCGAGCAGATGGCGTTTGAGCCCGTCAACCTTAAGAGAGATTTGCTCGTAATCATGCTGGAAGCGTATGCCGCAACACTAGGCCGATCACTCGATTCAATCACACGTTGGATCGAAAAGACGCCGGCCAACCGCAAGTACCTGCCTGCCATCCATTCGCGGTTTCCGGATGCCAAGATTCTTGTAACGATGCGTGATCCGCGCGCCATTTTTGCCGCGCAGATCGCTTTGGAAAAAACGCGGCAACTAGGAACGTTCTCGACCTACTATTGCATCAGTCACTGGCGTGAGGTGGCGAAAGTAGTGCTTCGCGCAAGGGAGGACGAGGACATGACATTGTTCCTTGTGCCGTACGAGAAGCTTGTTCTTGAGCCGGGCGAATGGATGAAGAGAGTCTGCGCGTTTCTTGAGATAGAATACGATCCGGCCATTGTATTGACGCCGACAAAAGCCGGGAAATTCTGGGAAGGAAATTCCGCCGCCGAAACCGCGTTTTCCCGGATCAGCACCGAACCGTTGACGCGTTGGCAAAGTGATCTTTCAGAGGAAGAAATCGGTTGGGTGGAGTGGCATTGCCGCGATCTCATGCCGGAATTTGGCTACGAGCCCAGGCTGGGTGAACGCTCGTTGCGACACTTCATGAAACCAACTCGATACGAGGGCCCCAAGCAATATCTCAAATCGCGATTCTATTCGTTGCGCGACGACTGGGTCCGCCGATCGGCGGAATGATCTGGCTACGGCTGGGTCTGTATGGGCACTTGCAATCGCGCACGCGGCGAGCCATACTCCCCGCGAGATGTCGGGAATCTTCTTTGATCTTCCGAGCCCCCGTCTTCTACGACGATTCAGATTTTTTGAGACCAGGATGCGAACTTTTGCATCTTCACTGCTTCGTTGGTTCAGGGCGCCGGCTTGCGATTCGAAACAAGTCCATTTCCGGCCTAACGAGGTGGAGTTTCCGGCGGCGTCGCAGAGTGCTTGCAAACTGTTTGAATGGACCCTGGGTGGTTCGCGCGCCGCGGACTGTGCATCGATCGATGCGCTCCGCCCATTTAACAATTGGGTCAAACTTAAGGATCAACATGAACTCTTATTCATCTGGGAGACGCTCACGCCGTTCGCGCGGCGGGGCCCGCCGCAGGGAGAACCACGAACGCTTTCGGGGTCAGCACGAAAAAGCGAAACCTCAGAAAAAGACATTCTGGCAGCGGGTGGCCGCATTTTTCGGAGACGGCACAGGCACAAAGAAAACCGCAACGGCCACGCGCAACGGTGCGCAGCCTTCACGGTCGCCACGAAAACCTGAAACTGTCGAAGTCACTTCGCCGCGTCTTTACGTCGGCAACTTGTCCTTCGACGCCACTGAGAGCGATCTCTTCGAGTTGTTCAACGGCGTCGGGCACGTGCAAAATGCGGAGGTAGTGAGCTATCGGCACAACCAGCGTTCGAAGGGTTTTGCGTTTGTTCAAATGCAAACCATCGAGGAAGCGAAACGGGCCGTTGAGGAATTGCACGACAAAGAATTCCTCGGCCGCAGACTGGTCGTGAGCGGCGCAAAATCGAGCGAGCATCAAATGCGAAGCTAACCGCGCT
>Ga0193727_1000103_pt1 | contig 26250 bp, 20 predicted proteins | sample H2c2metaG_FD_143051 | JGI IMG/M metagenome (GOLD analysis project Ga0193727, IMG submission 143051) | Soil microbial communities from a riparian zone of the East river system, Colorado, United States - H2c2 | ecosystem: Environmental > Terrestrial > Soil > Riparian zone | place: USA: East River...
AAACTAAAGCAAACTAAAGCAAACTAAAGCAAACTAAAGCAAACTAAAGCAAACTAAAGCAAACTAAAGCAAACTAAAGCAAACTAAAGCAAACTAAAGCAAACTAAAGCAAACTAAAGCAAACAAACAAAAAGTAATTTATTAAACAAATAAAGATAAATTTAAATATAAAAGATAAGTTTAAATATAATTAGAATTTATAATTTTAAATATAAATAAACAAACCCTCCTTTTTACATATGCCCTTTTTCATTTGCCTTTTTACTCTGACATATAAATGGATATGAAGGGCAAGGTCCAAACAGCTTTATCTTTGTTATCTAAAAATAGTAACTGCATTAAATTTAGTAAATTGAGAATCTTTAAAACCACTTTTAACCCAAAACATTCAGTATACTGAGTTTAAATTGGTGTTGTACTGATATTTTTAGCTAAATCTGTACTTTATATTTATAATTATTTGTAAGAGGGAATTCAATATCTTGTTAATTTACAGTTGTATTCCAAGTGTTTTTATACTTATTAGCTATATATATTTTTAAATTTATATTTATATTTTGACTTTAGTTAGTATTCTAGATTCAAAGCATAATCCAGTGCAAGTGGTAATCATACCTTGGTAATATTCCATTCCATTACATTTTAGTTTCAAATTGAGCTAAAAGAAACATAAAGTTTATATTAAAATCTTTGATCTCCTTTGATATCTGCTTAAATTAGAATATTAATGAAAGTTTCAATTACTAGCTTCGCTCGCTGCTTAAAATAGAAGATTAATGAAATGAATACAGTTTTAGTAAAAGTTACAGTAAAAGTAAAAATCAAAGTAAAAGCTAAAGTAAAAGCTAAAGAAAAAGCTAAAGAGCTAAAACAAATTAAGTAGATCAGGCTGCCATTAAGTTGAAGTTAGGGTATTATTTTAACTATCGCTCAATAAAATAAAAGATAAAGAATAAAATAACTCTCACTTGCCTCGGGTTACTTCGACTTCGACTTCGACTTCGACTATCCTTTATGAACGTAGTCGTACTCGTAGTCGTACTCGCACTCGTACTCGTGATTATGATTATAAAAAAAGCTAAAGCACAAAAGCAAAAGAAAATGCTAAAGCACACAATTAAAAATAAGAACACAAAGGCAACAGTGCTAAAGCAAAGAATAAAAGTAAAGGTAAAAACTAATGCAACAGTGCTAAAGCAGAAAAATAGATAAAAAACAAAATATTAAATATAACAAGCACAAACAAAACAAATAAAATAAATAAGATAATTTTAAGGGGAAATCTGATAATGGTTAATCGGTTATATTTGCAATATAATTATGATAGTTCGATTCTATCTTTCTCCAAACAAAACACAAAGCAAGGGGACTTAATTAATTAAAATTATGAATTCTGCTTTATAAAATAACGTTTTAGTTTTTACAACTAGGAACTAAATTTTACAACTAGGAACTAAATATTCGAGCCAACAATTGCTGTTCAATTTTTAAACCTAATCTTTACTCTGCCTCTAAGGCCGTGGTAAGAACTAATGAAAAAAGTCAAAATAACAACAGGCTTGCAAAGTTAAATTTTAGCGGGTTACCTTTGTTAGTTAGCGGTGGAAGCGGTGGAAGCGGTGGATGTGAATTTATAAACTCTACGTTATAGTTTATACAACTACTTCTTAATTTTTGTTTGTTTTGCTTTAGCATTTTTGTTTTTGTTTTTGGGGTATATACCTTTATTTTTGTATAAGTTCCTTTCTTGTTACACTAGTACTTTCATGTTACACTAGTATTCTGTAAAATATCTCTGCGGAATATTTGTTTGGTTTGTATACACTTATTCATACAAAGTTATCTATTTCTATTTAGTTTAAGTTTATATAATGCTGGCTACTTAAACTTTAATGTTTATATACGCGGGTTTATATACGCGGGTGTTTTGATTGTATAACGTTATTAATATAATATAAATATAATAAGTTATTAATTCCCTTTATTGAATCTACTCCATATAGCCCTAAGATAGGGGCAAAGGCTAAATATTATTGATTTAATAGTAGTGGATAGTCATATTTTCTTAAGCGACTCAATTATTCATATTCAATTTTAATTAATTTATGTTTAAGTTGTTTGAGGTTGAGGAAGGGAGTATTTTTAGGTGAGAGCGGATGTATTTCAATCAGGAAAATATCTAGGACGAGGTTTCCTTGTTTTTGAATAACTTTCTTATAATTTTATATAATATTGGATCCAGCGTGAACTAAACTCTTTTATATACATAGTTAAAGTGCTATAGCAAATTTTAGCATAAGATCATCTTAGAAATGGGATAGTACAACGATAATCCTTAGATATTCGTATATAACTAAATTAGTTAGATAGTTAGATTTTTCTGTGTGAATCCACTAGCAATCCTTCAACAGACAATAATTTTACCGGGTTTAAACTGAATTTCAGAACACATCCATGGATGATTATTGGGCTTACAAGGGAACTATTTTACAATAGTAAACACAGCACATAGAGAGACAACACACATCCTTACTTCCTTACATAAAAACAAATGCTAAAGCAAAACAAAAAAACAAATGCTAAAGCACAAAAACAAAACAAAACAAAAAGTATGAAGATACTAATAAATATACTCTTAATACTAGCTAAATAAAGGTGGTACTTTGATTAAAATTAAAATCTATTGGAAGATTAATATTAATGGATTCGGATTCGATAAGAAGTTATTCGGGAACAGTGTTCTATTATTTCTGTTCTTATATTCAGTCAATTGGATCACGAATAGTGACTTATTATTTGTATTATTGTCTGCTTTTTGTAGTAGATATATTTTACAATTTTCTATTTTTTAAAAACTATTTCTACTTACTGTGAGTTAATTTTGCATAAAGTTAAATCGTTTTGCTTAAAAAACTCTTTATTATATGTAACTATTGGATGCTGCTGCTGCATTCGTTTTTGTTATTGTATTTCTTAGTGTAACAACTTATTATTATTATTATTGTTTAGGGGAGGAGGATAAGGTGGAATGTCTATTTTAATTTTGACTATTCAGACTAATGTCCCTATTATTGAGGCTTCGATTCCTTGTTGTGGTATAACACTCCCTTCAATCGTACTCCTTAATTAAAGATAAAGTTCCAGATAAAGTTCCAGATAAAGTTCCAGTTAAAGTTCCAGTTAAAGTTCATCGTCAACTTTAAGTTTAAACATATGACAACATATGCAATTACAATTACAATTAATTAAATAAACTTGATTCCTATCTGTACAGATTTTTGTTCCCTGTTACTTTCTTTATAGATCTTGGATGCCATTTCCACTGTCCACTTTTTGGATTGATTAGTGGCTCTGAGGGGTTAATCCCGATGTTATCTGTGCTTATGAAGCTGAAGCTCGTGAATTATTTTTCAACATGAATTTACATTTGCTTAATGTATGTTTCTTAACTGTTTATTACCACGATAAAATTAATAATATTTATAAGAATATATTTATTATGGAATAATTAAGTTTATTTAAGGCATAGAAATTAAGGCCCTGCGCTGTGGGGAACTTATATAAAGCTATTCTATATACAACCATAAAAGATCTATTTTATCTATAATTTTGCTTTAGATTCGTTAAAAATAACTTTATGATAATCTAAATTGTGTTGTTCACATAAAGTTTTATCTACTATAGGTAAATAAGTAATAATAAAATTATTTTCATGTATTTCTTTATAAGTATTTACTTTCTTAGTTGCTAATAGGTAATCTAAATCTTCTCTGTCGACAATTTTAGTTTTAGGTTAAAAAAACAAACAAAAAACAAAAAAAAAACAAACAAAAATTATAGCAAAGCAAATCTACCTGTTAAACTATTTAATAAACCTTTAACCACTGTTATTTTTTATACCTTGCATTTTTATCCTTTTGTTCGGATAGTGAATGGACAGATTCATCAAATACATTATATTCTTTTGTAAATTTATATCCTTTAATCACTTTAATTTTATAACCTTTACTAGCAGCGTATTGTAATTCCAAAGATGTAATTGTTCCATCAAACTTACACTTAGGAACCGTTAGGAACCGTTAGGAACCGTTAGGAACCGTTATGAACCGTTAGGAATAGTTAGGAATAGTTAGGAATCCTTAGGGATCATTAGGAATAGTTAGGAATCCTTAGGGATCATTAGGAACAGTTAGGAATCCTTATAAAAGATTAAACCTTCTTTAGTTTTTAGGTAATAAACATATAGGTAGATTATTAATTATAACTTTTTCATATAAACTCCATATATTTAATTAAGATCTAAACCCTTTTCAGAATAACTTTCTATCAAATTTGCTTGATTTGACGGCATACTTTATAATATAACGGAAGAATACAATGAGTTAACATCTAAATAAGTTATTTTTGTTTTTTATTTGCTTTAGCATTTGTTTTTACTAAATGGAGCATATACTTCACTTATACCCCCAATACAACAGTCAAACAAATAATTATAAAAATGTAACATGATTTGAGATACCATTTTTAAGATAATATTACGCATATTAGCATTATTTAGCCCCTCTTACAGTATCAGATTTTTATTATATGTTAGATTAGTTCAATTAAGGTACTTAAGTATTAAGTCAATTCTTTATAAGGGATGAAAATATTTAGAAGTTTAAGCGTTGTAGAGTTTATAATTTTTATAATTTGTATAATTTGGATAATGTGTATAATTTGGATTATTTGTATAATTTAAATTACCTTAGCGTATTATTTAGCTATAGAGTTTTATATCGAACTTATATTGTTGTTTTTATAAAAACCTTTTTGCATTAATGTATTTTTTTCTCTAAGATTTTTGTATTATTTTCTTACTATTTGGTTAGATTATTATTTTCCTTTTGTTTATTTACCTTGTAAATTTGCTTTTTAAGTATATGGTTAGATTATTATTTCCCATATATTTACGTACCTTGTAAAAATTATATTTGTTATATTTTTAAGTGTGCAATGTTACCACTTAGTTTGGTTATTTTTAAACTACTTATAATTATTCTAGTATTTAAAAGATTTCTAAGTCGTTGCCATATAACCTTTATCTTATTTTTAAGAAGCATTTATTCCAATCAAAAAACCATACCAACTTTCCTTATAATATTCATCTTTTTAAGGATTATTATTACAGTAAAGTCGTTAGTGAGGAGGTTTATGGGAAGAATATAAAAATTATAGGACTAACGAATATAAAAATTATAGGACTAACTTCGGAGTTTGGTGATAAAAGGGCTTATACAAGTTAGTTACTACGAATTTTGATGCCTTGGATTTTTATTTGTATTAGTGAGAGGCTTTTGCGATACTTGAACGATGTGATTCTAAAGAGAGAAGAAGAGTTTTCTGGATTGTGATTCTAAAGAGAGAAGAAGAGTTTTCTTGAATTAAAAATATTTATTATTTATCTTAAGCATGCAATCGAAATAATCAGGACTTGTCTTTTTCTCAAGAATGTTACTGTTATTGACTCAAATATTCATATTTTGAAGGAATTAGAGAGGTTGAAGAAAGAATAAATAGAAAGAAGTTAATTAAATTTTATTCCGCCAGAAGGGCTGAAGCACAAGCTCTAAAACAAAAAAGAACAAACAATCAAACAAATGCTAAAGCAAAACAAAAACAAAAATTCTAAAAGAATAGAGGGTAATTAGATAAGACAATTTTTTTTTTTCAACTAATAGCTCCTACTCTTACTTAATAGCTGGGAGCCTAAGGGTTTAAAAACCTATACAAAAATAACAACAAACCCCACATTTATTACAGGAAACAACAATGAAAATTGAATAAAATAAAAACAAAAATAACAATGAATATTTCTTTAATATTATTTTTAATAGGAATCTTAGGTTTTATATTAAACAGAAAAAATATCATTTTAATGCTAATAGCGATAGAAATTATGTTATTAGCTGTAACACTATTAGTTTTAATTATGTCTTATGCTTTTGATGATAGTATTGGACAAACTTTTAGTGTTTATATTATTTCGATTGCTGGTGCTGAATCTGTTATAGGTTTAAGCATATTAGTTGCTTATTATAGATTATTAACTCCTATATTCTCAAACTGTCTATTTAATAACTATACTTTGCATATTGTCGCACACTACTAGCTTGGAGTGTGAAAGCTACAAATCCAATGCACTTATATTTATATTTATTTCTTTTTATAAACAAACTAGAAACTATTCTACGGACCTTTATCGAGCGGACCTACACTCCAGGGACAAAAGCCTTTAAATATCTAGTGTTCATTTATTTATCACTTTTAGCTGACATGTTTAGCTGGCGTTTCTGCAACCTTTACTATATCTAATTAAAAAGTAAATTAAATGCTGCAACCTTTACTTTATCTAATTAAAAAGTAAATTAAATAACTAAAACAGGATGACATCTTATACCTTCCTTTTCTATAGAATTACATAGAAAAGATTTAATTATATTAAACAGTATACAATCGTTTGTTTTTTAGGTTTGTAATATAATAAATAAGAAATCGAAATAGAAATGGGCAAGTATTTTATCTGTTAATTAATAGATGATTTAACTCTTGTTATTATTTCTCCTTTATACAAGTATCTTATATTAATTATAATTATAATAACAAAAGTCAACTATTGTTCTTAGGTTAACGATCCTATAGGATAGTAATAACGAAATGAACTTTGTTCTTATAACGACTACGTCTACGACTACGATCCTAAATGATACTCTACTCTACACGTACTCGTAGTAACTCGCACCTTCGCAGCGCAAGCGATTCGCAAGCGATTCGCAAGCGATTCGCAAGCGATTCGCAAGCGAGGGCATAAGAGCAATTGTACATTAGAAGGGTTAAGCAAAATTTATTCGTATACGTGCCTCAATAAACAAGGGTATAAGTTAAACACTCTCTTTTAACTACCTTAATACTATTCCTGCGGTAAAACCTTTGTGTAGAGCCCAAAAGTATACTTAAACCTAAGCTAAGTTATAAATAATATCTGGTTTCCCATCAGGAGATAATAATTATTATATATCTAAAAATAAATCTAAACCTAAAACAAACCTTAGGTTACGCTATTCAATAAAAATTTCAACTAACTCAACACTCTAGAAATATACAATTCAGGAATATATCCCTACTTACCCTACTTACCCTACTTACCCTACTTACCCTACTTACCCTACTTACCATACTTAGCCTACTTAGCCTACTTACCATACTTACCATACTTAGCCTACTTAGCCTACTTATTTAGTGTGCGGTAGATATGAAGCTAGATCCAAAGATATTCAGGCTGGTAATCTTGGGTAATCTTGTTGTAAGCAAACTTTAAGATCTTACTGAAAAAATTATACCTTTCTAGATAAATATCCATTTTTAGTTGTAAATCAAAAGATTTTTCTTATTTTAATAAGCTAGCAAACTAATTCAAAATAAGGCTCACTTGTCTGCATAAGAGTTAGTTTAAATTAAGAATATAAAGGAATGAACTCTGGAATAGAAGAATAAATTTCTTTTTGTTTTTCTCTGTCATATTTTTTTATAAACATGCAATTAGGATGGAAAAATACAAATTAGGCAACCCATGACTAGATTAGAGAGTACAAACGAGGTGGTTATTATCTTTTTATCAACCATAAATGTCAAATTACTTTGGTTAGAAATTACTTTGGTTAGTTATAGTTTATTTTGTTTATTACAATTTTTTGTAGTTTGTTAATTACAAAAGGATGTAGCTAAATATGAAAACGTTAAGTATGTGAAATTATTGTAACAAAAATAAATCCTATAGTTTAACATATAATTCCTTTTTTACAAAATCCTATTGTAGGATCCAAGCATCTTAATTATATAATTTTTTTTATGCAGCTATTTTGATTAAAAATAAAGAACATTTAAATCCAGATTGAAAAGGGTTAGAACAACTTTTAGTTAAAAAATGCTAAAGCAAACAAACAAAAACAAAAGAATATATAAATAAATACAGTGATGAGACAGGCAAGGAGTAAATTTGATCGAAAAAGGAGAAGTGAACCTTCTTCTAGTTTTATATTAATTTCCCTGTCTTTTTTTACTCCATCCCAACCCCCCCCCCCCCCCCCCCCCACCTTTTCTCTTTATATTAATTATTTTTTATTCCAAATCAAAAAAAAAGAAAAAGATACAAAAAGGGCAGCCTCCGTAGGAGTACGGAAAGATTTAATATAAATATAAGGCAAAACCTTCAAATTGCGGGGAGTTCTTAAAGACAAATCTACCAAATTAATACAGTAATGTTATTAATGGAACAGGTAATGACTCGTTGTAAGGTAAAAACGATTTGTATGAAGAAATTAAATAGAAGATCCGCAGCCAAGCACCTCATTTTAAGGTGTGCAGTTCATCGACTAAATGGAGGTTGGTAAAATTTAATTAACTTTGACTTTTTCAATTTATCATATCAGCCTCTTGCTTTGCCTATTGTTTTTACTTTTTTATACCTCTTCGCATATTGCCAAAGGCAGAGAAAGAGGCAGAGGAAGAGGAAGAGGAAGAGGCTAAAGTCAAAAGAGCAAAGCTGTTGCTACTTATCACACCACCCCAATGTCTTTCGGAGGGATAGCAACAAAAATGGATAATTAATTTAAGTTTTTTTAAATTTGCTTAAGATATAGTCAGGCATAGCCGATAGGTTTTGGGTATACCTAGCCTTCCTAAGGATAAATATTAAACTATCTATGGAAAAGGGGAAACGCGAAGAGGGACAATCTCTATACAAAAACAAAATTAATGTATTTATCAATAATATTCTTACCCTTATTGGGATCCATAGTCAGTGGTTTATTAGGTAGAAAAGTAGGTGTAACCGGTTCTCAAATAATTACTTGTACTAGTTTAATTGTATCATCTTTATTAATTACTGTTGCATTTTATGAAGTAGGAATTTGTGCTTCTCCTGTTGCAATAGATATTATTAGCTGGTTAGATATAGAAATATTGAGTATAAGTTGGTCTTTCTATTTTGATCAATTAACAGTCTCTTTATGTTTAGCTGTTTTATATTGTTCAACTTTAATTCATATTTATAGTGTTGACTATTTATCTACAGATCCTCACAATCAACGATTTTTTTCTTACTTATCTGCTTTTACGGCTGGTATGTTAATTTTAATCTGCGGAGGTAATTTGTTTGTAATGTTTGTAGGTTTAATTTCCCCGGCCTAAGTGTATTGTGAATTACATAAAGTACACCACTGTATGCTGGAATCTCTTAAAACTTTAAGTACTATTATTAGTTAATGATTTTAAATTTTAAAGTGAAAATCTTAAAGATATTACAAACTTTGCTTTTGCTTTTTTTTTTGTTTTTACTATCCTTAGGATCGTTATCAGAATTCTTACGACCTCTGGGGTTGTAACGATCCTAAAAGATAGTAACTACCAGAGGCACCCAGAGGCACAGGCAAAAGTAATAATTATTATTTTTAGTCTCAAACATTCGCTTTTGGATATTTCAACCTACTTTCCCTTTTTCCCTATAGCCCTCTCGCAACTGTTGCTTTTTTTATAATCATAACGATCCTATAGGATAGTAATCATAATAATCATGATAACGATCCTAAGGATAGTAATATTAATAATTCTTAGACCTCTTGGGTTGTTGGTAAAAGACCTACTACAAGAGGCACAGGCAAAAGTCAGAATTCTTATTTTTATTCTTATTTTAACATTTGATTTGCTTTTTCAATTCGTTGAATTTGTATTTGAATACCAATAAGAACAAGAACAAGAACAAATGCAAAAGTAACTCTAATATTTATGACTCTTCTTCAAATAAGAATTATGAGTTTTCTTAAAATAAGTATTATTACCTTTTTTTTGTTTTTGTGCTTTAGCTTTTTGTTTTTTTTTACTAAGAATTATGACTGTGGTCTAAGAACAAAAGCAAAAGCAAATGCAAAAGGGGCAAAAGTTAATTTTCGTTTTTATTCTTTCTTATTTTACATCTAGGGTTGGCTAAAACTACCAGAGGCAAAGGCTACAAATCATAACAAATGCACAAGTCAAAATCAGAAAACAGGGCACAAGGGCAAAGAGGAGGCTACAGATAATAATAAAAACTCTAGCATTTCAAAGAAAAGGTAAGAGTGGACAATCAGCAGGAAACAAAAATTGAGTGATAAAAATGACTACTCAAAAGTAAGATCTTCAGAGACTAAACGTGGTGCAGTCTAACTTAAAAACAAAACTTAGACTTGAAGAAATAGTCCAGCCTTAACTGAAAAGTTACGGGTTATACTGATAAATTAATGAATATTTTAATCAATTTAAAAATACAAATAGCCTAAAAAAAGCCAACTTTTGTCTGTTGCTTTTGTGTTCTTATTTGTATATGAATAAAAACCCTCGTTAGCGCTGCGCAACTTTTGTTCTTATAATTATAATAAGAACAAAAAGCAAAAGCTAAAGCAAAAATGCTAAAGCACACCCTTTACTCCACTGCTCGCAGCTTCGCACCTTTAGTTCTGATTTTTAGTTCAATACTAATACAAAGCCTTGGCGTTGGCCAATGGGAGGCCAGAGTCAGCCAAAGGCCATAGTTGCTAAAGCAGCACAAGTAAAAATAAGAGCTAAAGCACAACAGGGCAACAAATGAGAATACAAACATTAGCATATTGGACTATGTACGACGAGTAATGTATACATTTAAAGCGACTCATTTAAATACAGATAGTTTTAATTTAAACGATATAATTTTACTACAAGTTTATTTAAAGGATAAATTTTACCTTATAATTCGTCTAATTAAAAAACACAAAGTCCAGAACAAGGGGAGATCGTTATACCAGTATACAAATACAATCATTAGCTTCTATTGTAGTACCTTCTGTTGTACTCCTCTAAGGCAGATAAAGTTAAAGGATTATTTTAATTTAAGATATCATTAATAAAACTACTGTGGGAAGCAATAGGTGTAGTATCATATTTATTAATTAATTTTTATTTTACTAGAATACAATCAAATAAAGCAGCTATGTTAGCTTTTACTATGAATAGAGGAGGTGCTTTTTGAAGTTGGATTTCAAATTTGTGCCCAAAACTATCAAACTCCGGAAACACCCTAAAGCTTTTGATACCAAGCTTAATCCGAAAGTATTTGAGTGGCCAGAATAATTACCTGGGTATGGTAATAAGTCAAAAGATGAGTGAAAACAAAATGGGTAATCGCGGATCTAAGTCAGGAATAATGCCTGTAAAAGAGCAACGAGTAGACGGTAGTTGTTTCATTAAAAATAATTAATGCTATTAAGGTGTACTCTAATGGGTTTCGAGAGATATTATCCAGTCAAAATCCTTTCTAAACAATTAAAATTTAAAAGAAACTTTTCTACTTTAGTTCCTAATTCTAAGCTTAATTCTTGATTCGTAACAGGATTTGTAGATGGTGACTTTTGCCTTAAGCTCCCTCTGGTCTAAGGCCCTTCGGGCATAGGCAAAAGCAAGGGAGGATCTTTTGGTATTACAATTTAGATCGACAATAGAATTAAAAATAGATTAGTTTGAGCTGTAAAACCGAGCTTTCAAATATCTCTAAATTCTAAAGATATAAACTTACTGTTACAATTGAAAGAATTTTTTTGGATGTGGAGTAATCGTAAACAAAAAACTAAAAATGAAGCTAGTTTTAGAGTAAATTCCCTTCAAGATTTAACAAATTGTATAATTCCACTTTTTTCAAACTATCCATTACTATCTCCTCTTGTTCTGATTTTTAATACAATAAGAATACTCGCTTGCTTATTTACCCTGATGCCCGTTGTAAATACAACAGAAAGGGTCCTTGCTTTATCCTATGCCGAATGGCCATAGACCAGAGGGAGCATATGATAAATGTGCTGATTTTATATTATTTACTAGAATTGTTAAACTTATAAATAATAAAAGGCACTAGACTGAAGAAGGATTACTGCAAATAATTCATCTTAGAGCTTCAATAAATTTAGGTTTATCTAATCTTCAGAAATCTAAATTTCCTAATTATAAGTCTGTTGCTCTCGCTTTTGTTTACACAAGCACTGTAATTAATACTACTAAAATTCCAGATCCGAATTGAATTGCAGGCTTTGTAACTGCTGAAGGTTGTTTCTTTTTGAGTCTTTTTAAATCGAATAGAACAAAAATTGGTTATGCTATTCAATTAATGTTTAAACTAACACAAAATAAGAGATACAAAGAATTATTAGTTATTAGAGTTAGTCTCTAAATTTATGAATTATGGAGCTGTTTATTCTCAAGGTGAAAATGCTTTTGATTTCACTGTTTCTAATTTTGCATACAACCAAAATATAATTTATTCCAATGTTTAAAACCTATCCAATTCAAGGAATAAAACAGTTGGAATATCAAGATTTCTGTAAAGTTGTTTTTATGGTTACAATAGTAACTACTGCTTTAATAGATAAAGGTAAACATCTAACCGATGAAGGATTAGCTGAAATTCTATTAATCAAAGATAGAATGAACACAAAAAGAAAATAATTTAACTCCTTCTTTATAAGTAGCTTCCTTCTAGTAGAAGCAGTTGTTCGTATAACTACTAGCAATAGCCCCAAAATGGAAAAGTCCAAATATTTAATTGCATGATAAATTTGATCGCCTTGGATATGTTAATGAGTATAGGTTTTTTTGCTGTATTTTCTATCTTTGGTTCTTTAAATTACTCTGAAGTCTTTTCTTTAGTACCTTATTTGAATGAAGTAGCTATTACTATTATAGCACTATTATTATTAGGAGGTGCTTTAGCTAAAAGTGCTAATATACCTTTACACTCTTGGTTGCCCGGGTCTATGGAGGCTACGCTCACACACCGGAATTTCTTTTTATTACTTCAATTTATTTTACCAAGTTTGTTATCTTTATTTTACCCTGATTTATTATTTTACTCTGATTTATCTATTTTTTATTGTTTTAGTATTCCTATGCTTCCTGACGCTAGATTAAGAGACAGTAAAGGTAGATTTAGATCTCCTAAACAAACAGAGCTAAAACCTATAATTCCACTTTCTAATGAAGTAATGGATCCTTTAATTGGTAATTTATTAGGTGATGGGTCTTTACAGATTGCTAAGAAAGGAGTAGATAGATTACCTAAACCAAATTCAAATGCTAATTTTGTTATGACTTTAAAAAACAAGGAGTATGTTTATCATTTATGACAAAACATTTATTTTACTATTTGTACTAAAACAGTACCCTCTCCTTGACCTAATCCTAAAACTGGATTACCAACAACTCAATATCATTTTAAATCTAGAGCATTACCTTCATTAACTTTACTGCACTCTCAATGATATAAATGATCTGAATACAAAAAAGGATTCATTAAAATAGTTCCACTTAATATAGAGGAATTATTAACTCCTATTGGTTTAGCTCTATGAATAATGGATGATGGTTTTAAGTATGGTAAGGGTATAGGTTTATGTACAGAATCCTTTACCTTAGCTGAAGTAGAACTTTTAAAAAAGGTATTGGAATTTAAATTTGGTTTAACAGTTACAATCCAAATTCGTAATACTTCCGGTGGAACGTTAGGTTATAGAATTTATATTAGTAGTAAATCGCGTGATAAGTTATTATCATTAGTAAAAGCCTATTTTATTACTTCGATGAAATACAAATTAGGTTTATAAATATTATTTAAATAAGTAGAACTAACTAGAACTAACTATAACTAAGTAGAACTGAAACTAAGTAGAAATAAGTAGAAATAAGTAGAAATAAGTAGAAATAAGTAGAAATAAGTAGAAATAAGTAGAAATAAGTAAAAATAAATAGAATAAGTAAGGGTCTCCTTAAACTTAACTATATGCTGGAAAATCCTAAAGCTTTAAGTGCAAATAACTTAAAAAATATGAACTAACTTAAATAATTATTAATATAATATAATATAATATAATTATTACTCCCTTTTGGTTGTAGGAGGGACCGGCTCTATTTCTTATTAAAGAGGTAGCAATGCAGCATTAGCAAACTCAACTAAAAAGCAAGTCAAAACCATATAGAGTTGTATGTTAAATTTATAGTTATTTGTAAAAATCTTATAGATAATACAATGGATAATCAGCAGGAAACCAAATAGTATAAAGAATGCTAAAGTAGTATCCTCAGAGACTACCCGTGAAGCTTTATAGTAGTATAACAGTAGTTTAATTATTATATAATTATTGTACAACTAAGTAAATATGAAGAAGATATAGTCCGATCAGTAGATAAATTTACTGTTAACAAAATTGCCTACACCTGTAAGTGCCTTATTACATGCTGCTACACTAGTTACTGCTGGTATATATTTATTAATCAGAATCTCTCCTATTTTAGAATTTAGTGGAAGTGTTTTATTAATAATTACTTTAATTGGATCAAGTACTGCCTTTTTTGCTGCTACTTGCGGATTATTACAAAATGATTTAAAAAGAATTATTGCTTTTAGTACAATCTCTCAATTAGGATATATTCTATTTTTATTATTATTACTTTTCTTATTTATAATATACTTTACCTAGAGGATAAGGATATACATACATCTATATTTGCTAAAATTATATAAAACTCCATTATTACCTGAATTTTGAAGATAAAATTAATTGAACATAAACATGCTTTTTTGGCTGGTTTCCGTATTTATAACACTGCTAATGCTGGTTATAAGAATCAGAGTGAAATTTTTAAAATTAATTTAAATTTAGCTCAATCTTATTTAGATGAAAATCGACCCAAGATAAAATTTTATCTTATAATAAATATTTAGATAAATATAGTGATTTTTCCTTTAATCATAGAAAATTTATTAAAAAAAAATATTTAAAAACAAAAAAATGGGTAATTAGCTATGGATTAATAATATAAATAATAAATCTTATGTTGGTAAATCTGTTGATCTATTTAATAGATTAGATAAAATTTATCTTTCTAATTATTATATTTTTAAAAATAAAGAAAATGGCTATTTGTTAGTTATACAACAGTTGTACAACACAGCTATTTATATATACGGTATAGACAAATTTGATTTTTATATTCTTGTTATATTTTAGAGGTTATTGAAAAAATTGAAAACCAGAATTAGATTTACTTTATTATAAGGAATTATTATCTATTAGAGAAAACTATGGGCATAGTATTATTAATCCATCATACAATATTAAAACTATTTTTAATCCTTTTACAGGTATAAATCTTTATAGATTAGGTCCAAATAGTAATTGATTCTATAAGATCTAAGATAAGTCAAACCCTTAAAGGCAGAATACTGTATGAAACGGAAAAAAAATTAAGGTATTAGGCGGCCATATTAAAAGTTTATTGTTAGGATTGGGATACTAATACTTTCTTTAAGGTATTTTAAGGGATACGTATAAGGTTTAATGAAGCGTATTGTTAATATAAATAATTATATTAGACAAAATTGGATAAAAATAAACCATTTTTTTATAATATAAATGGGATTAATTATAAATTATAGTTAAAATCTAAACAATAAATAATAATAATAATAATATTAAAGAATTTTCATCATATGTTCTATTAAAAATTCACTATATGCTGGAAACACCTAAAGACTTGTATACTTTAGTTATAATTAGAAACAATAGTAACAATTTAAAGTATAATAGCAATGGACAATCAGCAGGAAACCAAATTTTTAGATAAATTAGATTTTGATATAAATAAAGTAGGATCCTCAGAGACTACGTGTGAAACTCTTATATTTTTATTCTGTTTTCCATCCCTTTGGCCTTAAGTCCTGTAAACGGACAAAGGCTCCAACGAACAACTAATTAGAATAATAAAGTCTAAATTATGCGGGAAAAGGTGCAGGATACGGAAAATTTATAGATAAGGTATAGTCCAAAAATTTACGAAAGTAATTATATTTTTTGATATGATGATGGCTATCGGGCTTAGTCAGTACAATGTAGCTTTGATGCATACTGTAAATCACGCTTTCTTCGTATGACAACATAGGCATTTTCATTTTAAATACGGTCCTGATTTAAAGAATATATTTAATGAACATATGGCGACGAGTATATGATCAATATTTAAATTATATTTAAGATGAGAAAGATTAACGAAAGTAAATTCTTATCAAAACTGCAATAACGTGATTGAAATTTTTTATTCTAAAAAAGCCTTATGCGCTAGCGATGAAATATTTATTCAGGAGAAGATAAATAAAGGACCAAGGATTATAATTTTTTTTATAATACTTCATCATATAATGAATAAATGCAGAATAGAGAGAATCTTACCCTCAGACAATATTATATATTGTAAAATTATGAAAATGTTGAAGGTTGGTAAGCAGAATCTGTTAAATAAATATTTAAGAATTTTTGATTTTTTGAATTTGTTAATAGAACAATTTATTTTTTTTTTTTTAGGTTATAAATTTTGTATAAATACTAATATTAATATAAATTTTTCAGAATTATTATTAATGAATGATAATAATGAAATAATAAAAAATTTTAAAAGAGAATGTAAAGATTTATTTAAATTAAATAAATCTCAAAATAAAATAATATTTGAGTTATCTATATTAATTAATAAATATATTAGTTTAAAAAATAAATCTTATAGATTTAAAAATTTGATGAAAAATTATATACATAATAGAAGTTGAATTTGAGCTATTAAAAAACATAAAAAAGTAGGAAAAAATAAAATATATAATTTATATTTTAAAAATAATAATTTTAATTTATTTAAAAACGATAATAATTTGAATAATTTAGCTAATATACATACTTCTAATAAAGATACTTTAAATGATATATTAAATTTAGCTAATTTGGATTTAAAATTTATGAATGTTGAAAAAGAATATAAAAATATTATTATCAAATTAAATTCTTTATCTTCAGGTGGTATATATTTATTTTGATTATTAGATGATTCTTCTAAATGTTATATAGGTTCAGCTATAAATCTAAAAAAAAGGTTTATGGTTCATTATAATAATAGTTTAAAAAATAATAATCATCCTAAATTTTATAATTGTGTTAAAAAATATGGATGGTCTAAATTTGGGGTTTTAATTCTAGAATTAGAAAAAAATAAATCTATATTAATAGAAAAAGAAAATATTTGGTTAAAAAAAATATATCATGATCAGCCTAAAGCCGAGAATATTTTAAATATATTGAAATTGGGAAATAATTGATTAAATAATAAACATAATGAAAAAACAACACAAAAATAGATAAGTGCAAAAATGAAAGGAAGGAAATTATCAGAAATACACAAAATAAATATAAGCAAAAGTTTATTAAATAAAAATTTATCAGAAGAAACTAAATTAAAAATATCTTTATCTTTAAAAAATCATCCATCTTTAAAAAATTATGAGAAAAAATATAAACCTATAATAATGACTGATATTAATGATAATATTATAAAAACATTTAAAGGTGTTATGATAACTATGAAAGAATTCAAAATATCACAAAATAAATTAAAAGATATAATTGAAAATAAAAAAATTATATCAACAAAAAGATTATTTTAAATACAAATAATATTTATTTACCATTTTTATGGATAGTTTTATAATTTATTAAAATTATACAGATTCTGTGCAGGATAATCTACCAAGCTAAAGCCTTGGGTAATGCCAAGGATAGGTTATATTTAACCAATTCGTGAGAATGCTGAATTAGATATTGTTTTTATAAAGTATTGTATATATATATATTATATAACTTCAATTAATGATTAAAAAAAAAACAACAAAAGATTGTAATAATATACTTGAATCTAATCTATCTATAGAGGTTATATTATATAGATTAAAAAAAATAATTAATAAATATAATAAAAAACGTAATTTTAATAATAAATTTTTAAGATTTATCATAAATTACATACATAAAATTTGTTGGTTATGAGCTAAAAAAAAACATAAAAAAGTAGGAAAAATAAAATATATGATTTATGTTTTAAAAAAGGTCTAGCTTCGCAAGGAATAAATAAATTTTCTACTTTAAATTTGAATGATTTAAATTGTCATTGTCATTTTTAATTTCCTTTAGCCAAACCTAATTTAAATTTGATTAATGTTGATAAAAATTCTGAATTAATTCATAAGTCTTTAATTAATTTAGGTTCAGGTATTTATTTATTTTGGTTTTTAGTTGACCCCTCTAAATGTTATATAGGTTCTGCTATTAATTTAAAAAGAAGATTTAATACTCATTATAAATCTTACAAAAAGAATAAGCATCCTAAATTTTATAGTTGTGTCAATAAATATTCCTGGTCTAATTTTGGATTTCAAATTATTGAAATTATAGATAATAATGAAGTTCTTCTAAATAGAGAACAATTTTTGTTAGATGTTTTATTTCATTGTCCTTTTTATAGTAAAAATACTTAATTTATCCCAATTTTCTACCAGTTGAAAAGGTAATAAACATACTTTATAGTCTAAAATTTTAATAAGTTTAGCAAAAAAAGGGTCAAATTTTAACTGAGTAACATAGGAAAAATATTAGTTTAAAAATATTAGTTTAGGTAAATTAGGTGAAAAGCATCATTACTACGGTAAACAAAAAAACAAACAAAAAACAAAAAACAGAACTTTATAAACAATAAAAAAATTGTCTGAAGGTGCTAAGTTACAGTGGAAAAGATAAAATCTAAGGGAACCGTTTATAATAGAGCCCCCCCTCCCCAATGAGTGATATAACTAAATTAAAAAATCTAAATCAATCGTACTATTAGATAAAAAAGTCATTTAAGTCCATAATTTTAAAAGTACTACCTTAGCTCCGAAAGAATTAAAAATAGGCCATAAAAATTTAAACTCTATGTTAGATAAAAACATATTATTAGAAAATAAGTATTATTTAAAATCATTAAAAAAAAACAACAAAAAAAATTATATATATTATTAGCTTTGCTAGCTTGTTTCACTTGAATTTAAAGAAGCTATTCCTTGTATATAATACAAGTAGCGAAGCAAGCAATTGTTTATAAAGATTGAGCCGTATGCGGTGAAAGTCGCACGTACGGTTCTTATGAGGGGAAAAATTGTAAAATTAGACCTATTCAAACAAAGCATTATTATTTTTAGGAGCTGGTATTAATGTGCTTGCTATAAATCCTGCTATATTTTGGGAACTCCTGTATAAAACTATAACTAAAGTATTAAAAACAGGACAATCAAAAGGAAATTTAAGATATAAACTCTTAGAGATCCTTAGAGGCCACACGCAGGAAGTTATAATTATAAATTTGTTTTTCTTAGATTTTAAAAATAGTTCTTCATTTGATCTAAACTCATCTGTATTATTAATTAATAACTTTAATTTTTCATTCGTTACCTGCCAAAGAAAAAGCACAGGGACAGTGGCGACTATGGCTCCAGAAGAATTAAATATTCCTTAAAAAACAAAAAACAAAAAGCTAAAGCACAAACAAAAAATGCTAAAGCAAAACAAGCACTAGGAACGGTAGTGAAGAAAAGTTTTAGAACTATAAATCAAAAATTTAGTTCATATTTAGCAGGTTTATTTGAGGGTGATGGGTGTATTTGAAGACCTTTGAAGACCTATAAATGAAAGGGATAAAATGAATAAAATTATATATCCTATGATAACTTTAACATTTAATTCTAAAGATTTTTCTTTAATTTCTATAATACAAGAGAAATTAGATATAGGTCATATTTATAAAGTTAAAGGTAAAAATGCATATACTTATCGAATATCAAATTTAGTTGATTTATTAAAATTTATTAATATTATAAACGGTTATATAAGAACTCCCAAAATTTATAAATTAAATAAGTTAATAGATTATCTTAATAATAAAGGATATGATATTATTAAATACCCTTTAGATTTAACTCCTTTAAATTCAAATGCTTGACTATCTGGATTCATGGATGCTGAGGGACTTTTTCTGTCTGAGTTTCTACTGATAAGAAAAAAAACAAATGCTAAAGCAAAATGCTAAAGCAAAACAAAAAACATATTAAAAAGAATAGCTTGTTCTTTAGAAATATCCCAAAGCCAAAAATTAATTGATTTAGATGGTAATAATAATTTTAATGTATTACCATGGTTAGTATTTATTTACTATGTCAAGTTAAAGAAACTAAATCTAAGTCTAAAAATCCTCAACACTGAATTAGAACTACTAGTTTAGCTGGTAATATAGCTTTAAAAATTTATTTACTAAAATACCCTTTATTTACTAGTAAGTTTTTAGATTCTAAAGATTGAAGGGAAGTTTTAAATTATTTTGAGAACAAAGAACATAAAAATAAATATAACGAAGTTATTCAAATTAAATCATCTATGAATGATAGAAGAACGGTTTTCATTGAAATCATATAAAAATTTTTATAATTTACATAACTAAGATATGGTCCCAACAATATAGTAATATATTGAGTATCTACCTTAAATTAATAAATATAAGAAATTGTTTACTTATTTTATAATAATTGTATTATATTATATTATATAGTTAATGCTATTTTTCTTTAATAAATTTAAGAGATTTAATTCATCGCTCATTTGCCTTAAAATTTTTACCTTAGGTTATTTTTTAGGGCCGAGCACTCATTTGGCTTAGCCTTTAGCGAGGACATCTGCTATAGCGAGCACCTTAATGGCCTAGCCCTAGAAGGCGAAGGGACCCTTGCTGATGACGCAGTGGACATCTGGGCAAGAGGGCAAGAGGGCAAGAGGGAACCCAAAAATGAATTAAAAGATTTAAATCATGCCTAACAAAGGAGTAGTTCAAGAAATAGGCAGTAATCCATTCATTTGCAGATCAACAAGATATAATGTTGTAATATTACCAAACTCTGGGCAATTCCTAAAACTTAAGTTACAGCGAGTAAAAGGGTAACTTTTGAAAGTACGAGAGAGTAATTATCTATCTATGGAAATACCGATGTAACGAGACTTAAGATGTTCGAAAGATAAATGGATCTTCGCGGAACTAAGTTCCTTAATCAAAAATTTATATGCAATTTATATAAGAACATATAAAGATTAGGATTAAAAATAGCCAGTGCTTCGCCTAATTTTATTAAGGATAAAAGCGCATCGACTAAAAGGTAATAGTGTCTACACGGGATTAACTATCTCGAATTAAATTAAGTAACTTGCTTATAAGTGTAGAATTAAGATATAGTCAGACCCCGTACGAAAGTATGAAAAACCTATAAAATTAGTCTATTATATATAATAATATTGTAAAAAAAACAACAAAAAAAACAACAAAAAACAAACAAATGCTAAAGCAAACACACAAAAATAGGTTTCAATGCGGTGATATAATATAAAGCTGTGAGGATAAAAGTTAAACTTTGCTAAAGTATTTAATAATTTAAATTATAATCATAAAAATTTTAATAATAATAAGTTATCTAGTAATATTCATATTCAAAAAAGAGCCTATTCATGCCAAATTTACACACAAGTAATTAAAAATTCAATACTTCCTTTAAAACATAATCTCTGGTATATATCAGGTTTTACAGATCTCTTGCTTTTGCGTTATTATTTGTAGCCTATGCCCTTTTGCCCGTAACAACAGCAGCGCAAGCGAGGGTAATGGATGTTGGTCAAAAATTTATATTTAATAAATTAATAAGAATAAAAACAAAAGCAAAAGGCGGAGGGTTGTTTTAAAGTATCAGTATCAAAAAGAATAAATACTATTAGATATGAGGTACAAGCAAGGTTTATTTTAGAACTTCATTTGAAAGATATTGATTTATTGTTAAAAATACTATCTTTGTTTTGCTTTAGCATTTGTTTTTGGAGTAGGTACAATTAGTAAAAACCTTACAAAAAAATAGTTGTCGTTATAGTGTTGTTAGTTTAAGAGATATTAATAAATTTATTATTCCTCATTTTAAAAATTATCCTTTACAAAGTGTTAAATCAATAGATTTTTGATTTGTGGTCAAAAATTATAAGTTTATTAAATGATAAAAAAAACATTTAACACCAAATGGAATAATCCAAATTGTGTCTCTTAAGTCTAATTTGAATCAGGGATTGTCTACAAAATTAAAATTAGAAATTTCTAAATTAAAAATTTTAGATAGAAAAGAATATAAACCTGAGAATAATAAATTAAATCCTTATTGGATTAGTGGATTATAGTCTGAGATGGTTCTTTTTATAACTATAAATAACAAAAATAATCATGTTAGTGCTTGGTTATACATAGGTTTAAGTGCTAGAGAAAAACAATTATTAGATAAAATCCAAAACTTTTTTAGTGGAAAGGGGAGGTATTTATTTTTCAAAATATAATAGTGTAGTTGAATGAAAAGTATTTAATATACATGACCTTGTTTCTATTTCATCTCATTTTTAATCTTACCCTTTAATAGGATTAAATTTAAAAATAAAAAAATTTGAAATTTTAAAAGAAATACTTCCTTTAATAGAAAATAAGTTTTATTTAACTCAAGAGGGTTTAACTCAAATTAAATCTTTAAATAATAAATTGAAAGCATTTAATTAAATATTTCAGACCCCCTTTCTACTACTCCGTAGTTTTGATAATAGGTAGTATCCTAAAAAGATATGAGCTTTTTAATTTATACCATGCAAATTTAATTTTACAATCGCAAGATGTCAGAAAAATGGGAGGTTTAATCAAATTTTTACCTTTTACTTACTCAGTAATGTTAACTGGTTCTTTAAGTTTATTAGCTACTCCTTTTTTAACAGGATTTTATAGTAAAGATTTAATTTTAGAATTAGCTTATGGTCAATATAGTTTTAGTGGAATGTATGCTTATATATTAGGTTCTATTACGGCAGGTATAACTGCTTTTTATAGTTTTAGATTAATAAGTTTAGTTTTTTTAACTACACCTCAAGGAAATAAAGAATCTTATTTAAATTCTCATGAGTCTAAAATAGCTGTTATTATTCCATTATTAATTTTAGCTATTTTTAGTATATTCTTTGGATTCATTTTTTCTGATTTATTTGTGGGATTGGGGACTGACTTTTGGGCTAATTCTGTATTTACACATCCTAATAATATTTCATTAGTGGAAGCGGAATTCTCTTTAAATCCTATAATTAAATTATTACCTGCAATTTTAAGTTTATCTGGTGCAGCCTTAGCTATCTATTTGTACCACGTACAACCTATTTTGTTAATTAATTTGAAGTTTAATTGGAATTGGAATTTAAATGGGAATGGGATTGATAATTATAATTATGTAGATAAGAGGGTTAATTCTATAAATATAAATTATATAGGCATAGGAAAAAGTCTATATACTTTCTTAAATGGAAAATATTTTTTTGATACTATTTATAACCAATATTTTATTACTAATGGATTTAAATTAGGATATACTATCTCTAAAGAAATTGATAGAGGTGCAATAGAATTCTTAGGACCTTATGGTTTATCTAACTATTTTAATAATACTGGTAAAAATTTAGCTAAATTAGATACTGGTATAATTACTACTTATTCTTTATATATTACTTTAGGTTTATTAGCTTTATTATTTTTAGTGTTTGCTCCTTTATTTTTTAATAATTTTGGTTACTTAGATTTAAATTACAATACCAGCGCTCCAGGGGATTATTTAGATGAAATTAGATTATTTATAATTTATTTTGCTTCAGCTTTGTGTGTTCTTAGTCAAGCTAATAAAAAAGAATAATTTTAATAATAGTAACAAGTAAGAATAATAAATTTACTTTATGAATTAAAAAATGCTAAAGCAAAACAACAAACAAAAACAACAAAAGTAAATCCCATTTAAAGTTGCCTAAGCTAGAAGCTGTAAAGACCCCCCTTAAGTATCCCACTGCTAATAGAATTTGGTGTCCCCAGCTAATAGAATTTTAATTAAAGGGAGAGCTCCCGAACACACTCCGAACACACTTCTTATTTTAGTTCATTTCGTTTTTATTAGTATAAGAAAAAGAACAATGCTAAAGCAGAAAAAGTAAAAATAAATGCAAAAGTAATTCTAAGAATTTATGAGTTTTCTTCCAATAAGCACAGAATTCTGACTTTTTTTATTCAAAGAAGCCTAGAACAAAAGCAACCTTTGTTATGAGAATTATATGAGGAGAATAACTAGATGAAAAAGTAAAAATAAGAACAAAAGTAATAAGTGTTTTGATTTAATCAGTATTTACAAATATGGACCGTAAAAATACGGAGGTTAAGACGATTCAATTTATATCCTGATTGCTTGAAACGAATCAAAGGATTGATAGGGTTCGAGCGTATAGACTAAAGACATAGTAACCTTTACTCTTATTCGTTCTGTAATTCATCCTTACAATTACAGCTACAGCTACCTCTACATTGGACAATCTTACTCTTTCAAATAATTAGTAAGTTACTGTGGCACAAAGGCTCATAAGTATATATAAGTATATATAGAAGAAACTATACTTTCAGAATATGTTTATTATAGAGTATCCCTACTAGTGAGTAACTAGATTTTGTGGCTTATTTAAGCGATGCTGATTTAGGTGAAGTGAAGAGTAGGTTGAACATAAAGCGACTTGGATAGAAAAAATAACAGGAATTTACTCCAAGTTTAAAGAAGTATTGGAAAGATAGTAAGAATGCGAGAAGGAATTTACAGCACATACTTTAACACTAATTTCACCTACAACTCATTCGATTAAATCCTTACCTGATTATTTGACATACTTCCTAAAGAAACAGAAAGGGAAGACAGAATGCTAAAGCACAGATGCTAAAGCACAGAACCATAACCATAACCAAATGCTAAAGCACAGATGCTAAAGCACAGAACCATAACCATAACCATAATCAAATGCTAAAGCACAGAACGTATAAGTCTAAGTATTATGAGGTTATATTACCAAGCGGAAAGATAGAATTATCGAAAATTGATAAAACCCTCTTTTATAGAGTGTTAAAATAAATAAAATATTTACATTATTTCTTTACTTTAATTCGCATCTCTCTCCAGCTGATTTGTGATTGAGAATGTTATATGATTTCGATTAAATCCAAGACCCTTTAAATTTAGTAAAGAAATGAAATGTTTTGTAACACTAGTAAAAAAGATCACTTAGGAAAATTGGAATATCCACTTTAGGGATACATTGTTATTAAATCAGGGAGTAGATATTTAGCTTCATTCGGATGTTTATAGGGAAAAGGATTTTATAAGTTGAGATGATAGAATGGAGTAGATCTTTAGCTTCTATAGAAAGTTTATAGGTATATGGTAAAGGATTTGAGTTGAGAGGACCGAATTAAGTAAAGTGAGTTAGAGGATCTGGAAGGATTTTTGAAAAAGGACAGTGTTAAATTTTTGGAGTTCGATCTAAGTGAGGCTCTTATTGGTATTATTTTTATTTTTACTTTAATACAACCATACTTGGTTGGAGATTGGCTTATTATACAAGTGATTAACAAGGGTAGACAAGGAATAGGGGAAGTAAAGTGTGTAAAATCCTTATGGGATACGAGTATTGAATTTTGTATAGTGGACGTCAATTACAATTTTAGTCAAAGTGGTAGGAAGGCTAAAACTTATAAACTCATAGTTTTATTTTCGTTAGATATTTTGAGATGTTGTGACCCTAAGATCAGAGAAACGAAAACGATTTGTATAAATCCCGTTTAGAAGAATAGATAGAGATTTTACAATCGAAATTTAGAAATACTGTTTTAGTAGTATTGTTAGATTTTGGACAAGCTTAAGAATGTGAGAATACAACATTCGAACAATACAGTACTTTTTATTAGAAATTAAAAGGATGTACATATTAAATCAGAAAAAGTATAAACTAAAAACATCGGAAGCTACTAATAGGAAAGAATATAGGGGAGTGGGAAACAAGTGTTTAAATAGAAAACTGTGAAAGGATACAATTATTAATTTAAATTCAGACGCTCTTTAAAGGGGGCTAGTGGAAAAGAACTGATTTTAAGAATCAGAGAACTGAAAAAAAACAAAACAAAAAGCTAAAGCACAAAAACAAAAAGCTAAAGCACAAATGCTAAAGCAAAATGCTAAAGCAAAACAAATGCTAAAGTAGTAGGTCAGAGACCAACAACTAAAGCAAAACAAAAAAGGATTCGGATTCTAATTAGGAACTCCTAAACAATGGGACGCATAACGTTAACCCCTAAGCTAAGTTAACAACAGTCTAGCGAAGAAATCAGACGCATTATGTGGAT
>Ga0193727_1000104_pt1 | contig 26246 bp, 25 predicted proteins | sample H2c2metaG_FD_143051 | JGI IMG/M metagenome (GOLD analysis project Ga0193727, IMG submission 143051) | Soil microbial communities from a riparian zone of the East river system, Colorado, United States - H2c2 | ecosystem: Environmental > Terrestrial > Soil > Riparian zone | place: USA: East River...
ATCTGGTTCCTGGCATGCCTGGGTGCAATCCTCGCTGGAAGCCTGGGGTCCACGCTGTCTGCGGCCACGCCCTCGCTTTCCGTCTCACCGGCATCCGTGCGCGCCGGTGGCACCGTTCGGCTCAGTGGCTCCGCCGACGGCTGCACCGCCGGGAGCAATGCCTTTCTGCTCTCACGAGCGTTCGTGCGCAGGCACGAGTTCGCCGGCGTTGCCGCCGTTCTCGCCAGGGTGCACCCGGGCGGCGGCTTCAAGGTCTGGACGACGATCCCGCGCTCGCGCAGGCCCGGGCGCTACGTCATCACGGGCCGGTGCGGCGGTGGCAACCTCGGGTTCGCCGTCTCGCTGCGAGTGAGGAGCCCGGCCTGATGGAGACCGCGATCCTGACGCTGCTCGAGCAGAACGAGTCACTCGGTTACGAGCAGATCGCCCTGTATCTCGACGAGCCGCCCGAGCAGGTCCGTAGCGCTCTGACGGCACTGCGGCGGCGGCGTTTCGTCGACGTTCTCGGCGTCAGCGAGGTCGTCGGTCACACGACGGCGGCTGTCGCTTACTGGCGGCTGACCGAGCTCGGCCAAGCAGAGCTCGCTCGTTTGCGTTCGCGTTAACCAAACGGGCCCAGGTTGAACCGCACCGGCCGGTAGGCGAGAGTCCCAGCCGATGTTCATGCAGCTCCTGGCCAACGGCCTCGTCACGGGATCGGTGATCGCGCTCGCCGCGGCGGGCGTCTCGATCGTCTACGGGATCCTCCGGCTCGTCAACTTCGCCTACGGCGACTACATGACGTTCGGCGCCTTCACGGCCGTCTACTTCAACGTGACGCTCGAGCTTCCGATCGTCACCGCGACGGTGCTCGCGATGCTGGCCACTGCGCTCCTTTCGGTCGCGTTCGAGCTCGTGCTCTGGAGACCGCTGCGCGCGCGCAACGCAGGCTTCATGAGCCTCTTCCTCGTCTCCGTCGGGCTCGCGCTCGTGCTCAGGCACGTGATCTACCTCGTAGCGGGCCCGCAGTCCCGGACCTACACCGTCGACCCGTACAAGGTCTACGTCATCGGAAGCGCAAGACTCTCCGGAGCGCAGGGGATCGCGATCGTGGTCGCGGCGGTGGGCATCGTGCTCGTCGGGATCCTGATCGCGCGCACAGGCGTTGGACGGATGATGCGCGCCCTCGCCGACGACCTTCCGCTCGCAGCGGTCGCGGGTGTGCGCACGAGTCGTGTGATCCTCGCCGCCTGGGTCGTCTCGGGCCTGCTTGCAGGTCTTGCCGGCGTCCTCGCTGGGCTCGTGCAGACCTCCTTCGACCCACAGCTCGGCTTCACGCTGCTGCTACCGATCTTCGCCGCGGTCATTCTCGGCGGCATCGGCAACGTGTACGGCGCATTGCTCGGAGGTCTCACGCTGGGCCTCGTGATGGAGCTGTCGACGTGGCCCGAGCTTCACGGCGGCGTCAACCCGACCTACAAGCCGGTCGTGGCGTTCGGCACTCTCATTCTCGTCCTCCTGCTGCGTCCGCAGGGCCTCTTCGGAAGAGCACGGGTCGTTTGAGCACGATCGCCAGCTTCGGGTTCTGGTCCTTCGTCGGCATCGTGGCGGGGATCTACACGCTCTTCGCGCTCGGCGTGCAGGTGCAGTTCGGCTACGCAGGGCTCCTCAACTTCGGCCAGGTCGCGTTCATGGGCATCGGCGCTTACACGATGGCCATCCTCGTGGTGAAGGAGGACATGAACATGTGGCTCGCCGCGGGCTGCGGGATCGTGCTCGCGATTCTCGCCGGATTGCTGCTCGGGCTCCCGACACTGCGCCTGCGGGCGGACTACTTCGCAATCACGACGATCGCTTTCAGCGAGATCCTTCGCTACGTCGCGACGAACGAGGACCGCCTCACCGGCGGCTCACAGGGAACGATCAACCTGGCCGGGATCGGCCAGGCCTCTCAGTACGACGGCGCGTGGCAGAGCTTCCTCGGCAAGGTGGAACGCAATCTCCACGTCAGCAGCGACGCGGCGATGCTGATCCTTGTCTGGACAGTTGCCCTGCTCGCAGTCGCCGCCGTGACCCTGCTGATGCGGACTCCCTGGGGACGGGTGCTGAAGTCGATCCGCGAGGACGAGGATGCGGCGACGTCGCTCGGCAAGAACGTGTTCCTCTACAAGCTCCAGGCGCTCGCGCTCGGAGCTGCCCTCGGCGCGCTGGCCGGGGTCTTCTATGCGTGGCAGTTCAGCTTCTTCAGCCCGGACGACTTCGCGCCCCTGATCACCTTCTTCGCCTGGATGATCGTCATCCTGGGCGGGCTCGGCCGTGCGTGGACCGTGCCGGTCGGGGCGATCGTGTTCGGCGTCATCTTCGCCGGCACGCGCTTCTTTGACTTTCCTCCCTTCTCACTGCTCGACTCGACGGAACGCGCCTACGTGCGCTTGATCGTGATCGGGCTCGTGATCATCGGGCTGATGCTCTTCCGACCGCAGGGGATCTTCGGCAGCCGGAAGGAGATGGTCCTGGAATGAGCACCGCGATTCTCGAGGTGCAAGACGTCGTGCGCCGTTTCGGCGGCCTCCGCGCTGTCGACGAGGCGTCGTTTCACGTGGACGAGGGATCGATCACCGCATTGATCGGGCCCAACGGCGCCGGCAAGTCGACCTTGTTCAACGTCATCTCCGGCTTCCTCTCCGCCGAGCGGGGAACGGTGCAGTTCGAAGGCCGCCGCATCGATCGCGCGCCGGCGCACCGCATCGCGCAGCGGGGCCTGGTGCGAACCTTCCAGATACCACGTGCGCTCACCCGCATGTCGGTCCTCGACAACGTCCTCCTCGCGGCAACCCGTCATCCGGGCGAGCGGCTGAACGGGCTGGTGTTACACCCCGGGCGCGTGCGCTCGCGCGAGCGAAGGGCACGCGAGCGTGCGGCCGAGCTGCTCGCGCTCTTCAGGCTCGACACCCACGCCGGTGAATACGCAGGCGTTCTCTCCGGCGGCCAGCGCAAGCTCCTCGACTTCGCCCGCGTGCTCATGGCGGAGCCACGGCTGGTTCTGCTCGACGAGCCGATGGCCGGCGTCAACCCGGCACTTGGGCGCCAGCTCGTCGAGCACGTGCTGCGACTGCGCACCGAGACGGGAATGACGTTCCTCTTCGTCGAGCACGATCTCGACATCGTCATGGAGGCGAGCGACCGCGTGATCGTCATGAACGAAGGCCGTGTCATCGCCAGCGGCACTCCTGCGGAAGTGCGGGGCGACCAGCGCGTCGTCGACGCGTATCTCGGAACGGCACGAGCGACGTGAGCAAGCCGCTCCTCGAGGTTGCCAGCGTGGAGGCCGGCTACGGCGAAGCGCTCGTGCTGCGCGGCGTGTCGCTCACGGCGTTCGAAGCCGAGCTCGTGGCGATCATCGGCCCGAACGGCGCCGGCAAGTCGACGCTCCTGAAGGTGATCTACGGCCTCCTTCGACCGACTTCCGGCCAGGTCCGCTACCGAACGGACGACGTCACGGGAGTGCGTCCGGAGCGGTTGACGCGCCTCGGGCTCAACTACGTGCCGCAGCTCGGGAATGTCTTTCCGAGCCTGTCCATCGCCGAAAACCTGCTCGTGGGCAGCGTCTCGCTCCCACGCGGCGAACGGCGGCCGGCCGTGGACGACATGTACGCACAGTTTCCACTGCTCGCAGAGCGGCGTCGCCAGCGGGCGGGGACGCTCTCGGGCGGCCAGCGCAAGCTGCTCGCGATCGCGCGCGCGCTCGTAACGCGCCCACGCGCGCTTCTCCTCGACGAACCTTCCGCGGGGCTGTCACCGCAGGCCGTGGAGCTCGTGTTCGACCAGCTCGCCGAGGTGAAGCGGCGCGGGATCGCAATCGTGATGGTCGAGCAAAATGCCCGGCGCGCACTTTCGCTGGCCGATCGTGGCTACGTGCTCGACATGGGCCGCAACGCCTACGAGGGAACCGGCCGATCCCTCCTGAACGACCCGAAGGTGACGGATCTCTATCTCGGCTCGACGATTGCGTCGAGCTCGACCTCGACCAGCGCACCCTCGGGGATCAACCCGCCGACGTAGTAGGTCGTGTTGGCCGGATCGACGCCCGCGAAAGCGTCGGCGTGCGCGCGCGCGGCCTCCTTCCAGTCGCAATCCGGCGCCAGCAGCAGACGCGTGCGAACGACATCGTCAGGCACCGCGCCGAGCTCGGCTGCGGCGTCGAGCGCCTTCTGGATCGCCGCTTGGGTCTGCAGAAACGAGTCGCCGGGATGCAGGACTCGTCCCTCGGCGAGCGGCGCTGTCCCACTGACCGCGATGTGCGGTCCGTGCCGCACCGCGCGGGAATAGGCGGCGACTTCGCCGAAGCCGCCGCCGTCCCTGACTCGTTCCCGCACTACGGCTTGAAGGTGATCGTTCTCTGCGTGGTGATCGCGCCGTTCGCGTATTTCCAGATCTCGTATACGGCCGACCCCGGATCGCCGTTCTTGTCCCAGTCGATCGGGCCCCAGGCGCCTTCGTAGTTGATGTCCTTGCCGGCGAGGAGGAGCTTGACCGCCTGGTCGAGCTTCTTGTACGTCACCTTCTTGCCGGGAGGACCGGACACCGCACGAAGCTGGGTCTTGAGCTTCGGCCCGGCCGCCGAGCAAGCTTTCACCGCCGCGAGGAAGGCGAGGTTGGCCGCATCGAACGCCGTCCCCTCGAAGCCGGTGTACGGCTTCGCTCCCTTGACCACGCGCTTCCAGAGTGCATCGAAGGCTGCTCGTGCAGGTGCGCCCTCGGACGTGGCCGCCGTGCCGCGCAGGCCTTCGGCCGGTGCGCCGAGCCCCTTCAGCACGTCTTCGTTCCGCAGCGCTTCCGTCATGAGCGTGCGCGAGGCCTGCCACTTTCCCGTCCGGACGAGCGACGGTGCGAACTTTGCGAAGGTCTCGGGGAAATCGATGATCACGTACCCCGCCGGGCTGCCGCTGACGAGCCGGCCCGCCTCCGTGTCGTAGTTCGCCTGATCCGGGTTCCAGCGGAGCGTCTGCCCCACCTTGCCGCCGAGCTTCTTGTACTGCGCGACGAACAGCTGCTCGAGCGCGGTGCCGAACGCGTCGTTTCGCGCGCCGACGTTGACGACCTTGCCTTTTCCGAAGGCGCCGATCGCCGCCTGCGCGAGCACACGTCCCTGCAGGTAGTCCGACGGATACACGCGCCACAGATAGCCGTTGTCCTTGATGCCCGTGATCTGCGGAGCGCTCGAGGTCGGGCTGATGTCGACCACGTGGTTCGGAATCGCCACGGACTGCGCCATCGGAATCGTCGCGCCCGAGGCCATCTCGCCGATGATCACGCTCACATGGTTCGCCTTGACGAGCTTCGTCGCCGCCTCGACCGAGGCTGCCGCCTGCGTCTGCCCATCCTCTGACGCGACGAGCTTGACCGACATCTTCGACAGCTTCAGGCGTTTGAGCGTCGCGTTGTCCATGCTGACCGCGAGCTTCACGGCGCGGTCGAGATTCGCGCCGTAGGCCGCGAGGCCGCCGGTAAACGGCAGGACGTCGCCGATCCGCAGCTGGAACGAGCAATTCTTCTGAGCCGCGGTTGTCGACGCGGTTCCGCCGGTGACCCCGGCCACGGCCGCGACAGCGGCCAACAGTAGTGCGGCCCCTACCGCCTTCCGCCAGTTCTTCACGGCAGCCTCCTCAGTCGGTAACGCGCGGTCGCGCGGTCTCGATCATCTGCCCAAACGAGACGCGATGCAAGGGGTGGAAGCGGCGGGCGGAGCCTCATATGCTGGCTCCGGCATGACGGAAATGCGGCTCTTCGACCTGCGCGTCACCGTCGAGCGGATCGAAGGACGTTCGGTCTGCGGGCTCGAGGTCGGCGACTACTTCGAGGTGACGGAGTCGAACCGGATCCGGATCCCGGAGGGCAAGCATTTCTGCATGTACGCGCTCCAGTCGGTGCTGCCCCTCCTGCCGGCGAAGCAGCGTCGGCTCCCGGATTCGGACTGGCTTGAGCAGGACTCCCTGGTGTGCTGCCCCGACCCCGACGAGCGGGTCGTGATGCGGATCGAAAGAATCGGCGAACGTGTTCTGCGCACCGAAGACCTGACGTGAGTGAGGACAGGCGGCAGCTCGGGCTCGGGCTGCAGACGGACAAGAGCCCCGGCGACTACGGTCCGCTCGCGCGCATGGCCGAGGACGCGGGCTTCGACGTCGTCACGACGTTCAACGACCTCTGGTTCCAGCCGGCGCTGCCTGCGCTCCTCGAGATCGCCGCCGCGACGACGCGCGTGCGAGTCGGGCCGTCGTGTCTCAACCCGTTCACGGTTCATCCCGTCGAGATCGCGGGCCAGACGGCCGTGCTCGACGCGACGTCGAACGGGCGGGCTTTCCTCGGGCTCGCGCGCGGGACCTGGTTAGAGCCGCTCGGTCTGGATCAATCGCATCCGGTCATCGCCATCCGCGAGACGTGGGAGATCGTGCGTCGCCTGCTGGCGGGCGACGACTCGGGCTTCACGGGTCGCAGGTTCTCGCTGCCGCAAGGTCAGCGGCTTCGATTTCCGATCCTGCGGGACGAGGTGCCGCTCCTCGTCGGTACGTGGGCTCCGCGACTCGCGGCCTTCGCCGGCGAGGAAGCTCGCGAGCTGAAGGTCGGCGGCAGCGCGAACCCAGACGTCGTCCCGGTGTTGCGCGAGCGGATCGCGAATCCCGACGTCGGCATCGTGCTCGGTGCGGTGACCGTCGTCGACGACGACGGTGCACGCGCGCGGCGCATTGCGCGCCGCGAGGTCGCGATGTATCTCGCAGTCGTCGCCGAGCTCGATCCGACCGTCGAGGTCGACCCTGAGCTGATCGCACGGGTCCGCGAACACGTCGACGCCGGCGATCACGACGCCGCCGGCTCGTTGATCCCGGACGACCTGATCGACCGGTTCTCCTTTGCCGGGACACCGGACGAGGTGGCGGACCACGCGGAAGCCGTCTTCGCCGCGGGCGCCAGGCGCGTCGACTTCGGCACGCCACACGGAGCACCCGAGCAGCGAGGCGTCGAGCTGCTTTGCAAGGGCGTCCTGCCGCGGCTTCGCGTCGCGGTCTAGACCACCTGCGGCTCAGGCACAAGGCGACCCTCGGCGAAGCGCCCGGGGTCGAGGATGCCGAGCGACTCGTCCTCTCGTCCCTCGAGCACGGCCTCGGCGAGGATCCGTCCGACCGCGGGCGCGTGCATGAACCCGTGACCGCTGAAGCCGGCAGCGACCCACACCCGGTCGCGAACGCGGCCGAGGATCGCCTGGTGGTCGGGCGTCACGTCGTAGAGGCCCTCGACGAGCTGCGGGAGCGCGACGTAGACCAGCCGCGGCAGAAGCGCCTCGCGCGCCTCTTTCACCGTCGCTCGCCAGTCCTCCGAGTTCGTCTCCGGCTGACCGTGCGCGCCGAGATCGCTCGCGAGCAGACGCCCGTCGGCCAGCTGCTTCGCTGCAAATCGGAGTTCGGCGGAGATGACGAGGGGCTCGAGCAGTCGCTCGGTGATCGGATCGCTGAAGAAGAGGTAACGGGCTTCTGGACGGATGGGAAGCTCGGGGAGGAGATGCGGCGTGTCGACACCCGCCGCGATCACGACCGCGCCCGGCTCGAGCTCGTCGCCGCTCTGCAGTGTGACCACGCCGTCGTCGCCAACGGACCGCACGTCTCCTAGCTGCACGTCCGACAATGCTCCGAAGGCCTCGACGATCGACTGCGGCCGGTCGAAGTAACCGTCTTCGGCGCTCCACGCACCGCCGGCCACGGTCGTGACGTCGAGACCCGGAACGAGCTCCGCAATCTCCGCGGGCGTCACGGTGCGCGACGAGACGCCGAGGCTGTTCTGTAGTCGAACGTTCTCGGTCAACTTCCCTCGCACGTCCTCCGAGTGCGCAAGGAAGAGGTAGCCGCACGCGCGGAATCCCGGATCGACTCGCATCTGCAACCGCTCCTGGACGTCGGCGTAGAAGTCCATGGACTCACGCGCGAGCGTGCAGTTGACGCCTGTGCCCCATTGCTGGCGTAGCCCGCCGGGCTGAACGCCCGAGGCGCCCGCACCGATGCCGGCACGATCGAGCACGGTCACGGATGCGCCGCGCTGGTTGAGGTTGTAGGCGATCGACAGCCCGACCACACCTGCGCCGATGATCAGAACGTCGGGCTCGGCGGGCACGAAGCGAGCCTAGACCGTCTGCAGTGCGTCCAGCTCGTCGAGGCTCGGCGCGTTTCGGATTGACGGGCTCAATGTTCCCCACAGCGCCAGCACGAGACCGAACACCGCGAAGACGGCGATCGCCGTGCGCTCCGACGCGTAGGTCAGCAGCACGCCCGCCGTCAGCGGGCCGAGCGGGGTGATGAGCTGCGAGATGGTGCTCCTGACGCTCTCGACCCGGCCGAGCAACCGGTCCGGGGTCATGGCGATCCGGTAGCCCTCGACAACCGAGTTCGTCACCGGGATCACCACCGCCACCGGGAGAATCGCTGCGGTCAGGACGTAGACATTCGGCCAGACGAGGAACACCGCACAGCCGAGCCAGGCCCAGAGCTCCAAGCGCAGAATCGTCCGCATCGAGAAGGCGCGGCGGAAGAGGGGCGACGCCAGCGAGCCGAGCAGCAGGCAAGCGCCGAACGAGGCCGTGAGCAGGCCGATCTGACCACCCGTCAGACCCTGGCTCTTGCCGATGACGACGAGAGCAAAGAGCAGGCCCGCCCCGGCGAAGTTGCCGAGCCCATAGACGAACGCGCAGCTGCGGAGGAACGGCCGGTCCCAGAGAAAGCGGAAGCCCTCGGCGACCTGCGTTCGAAGTCTTGATGCGTCGACAGCGCGCTCCTCCTGGAACGGCGTCCGCATCGCGAGAATCGAGACGAACGAGAAGGCGTACGACACGGCGTCGAAGATGAACGGCACGGCACGGCCGAGCCCGAAGAGCGCGCCCCCGATGGGCGGTCCCGCAAGCGTCACCGTCGCCTCACGCGCCCCGCGAGCTCCCACGGCCGTAGGCAGCTGGCGTAGCGGCACGACGGCACGCAGGGCGCCCGCCTGCGCGGTGCCGAAGAACGTCGACCCGGTCCCTTCGACGAACGCGACGATCGCAATCGGCCAGAACGCGTGCGGGTCGAGCACAACAGTGGCAACGAGGCCCGAGATCGCGAGCGCGCGGACGGCGTCCGCGGCGATCATGATGTGCTTGCGGTTCCAGCGGTCCGCTGCGATCCCGGCGAAGAGGCCGAAGAGCGCGGCGGGGAGGAGCCGCGCGAAGCTCACGAGCCCGGCCTTGGCAGGCGAGTGCGTCACGGCGAGGACGAGCAGCGGGTAAGCGATCGACGTCGACGCGGTGCCCAGGGTCGAAAGGAGCCGCCCCGTCTCGAGCAGCACGAAGTCGCGGTTTCGCCACAACGGAACCGTGCTCATTCGCCTAGCGTTTCATGCGTATCGGAAGCGGAGGGCGACTCGGGGGAGGAGCCGCCCTCTCGGGGAGAGCGGGACCGAGGAGGCGGTGAGCCTCATCGAGAACCTCGGGTTGCGGCACCCGGATCCCCGTAACGGTCCTCGCCTTGCCTCGGGATCGTCCCGAACCGGTCGGACGGCCTCGTCGACGGGAAGCGCTCAGGCCAGGTGCACGAGAGTGGCGCCGTCAGCCGAGTCCGGCTCGTAGCGCTCGACGAGCGCATGGTCGTCGAGCTCGCCTCTGACGGCCGCGCGAAGGACGCCGGCGCCGCGGCCGTGGACCACGTGCACCGTCTGCAGGCCCGCGAGAGCGGCGTCGTCCACAAGCGAGCGAACAGCCTCTCGCGCCTCCTGTGCCGTCGTACCGCGCACGTCGAGCTGGTCGGAGACATCGGCGCGCGAGGCGGCAACGACACGAACGGCCGGTTCTGTCTCCGCTGCCGGCACTCGATTGCGGTCAGGCGCGAGCCGCGCGACCGGCACGCGCACGCGCAGGCCGCCCGTACCGATCACCTCCGCCTCGTCGCCCTCGAGCGTCGCGATCGTGCCGCGAACGCCCAGCTCGAGCGCAGTCACCGGATCGCCAGGCGCGAACGGCGCCGTCTGCGTCAGCGGCTCGTCGAGCCGGCGCAACATCTCCTCTGTCTGCTGCACGAGCTCGACGGCGGCGCCGAGCCGCCGGTCCCTGTCTCGCTCCGCCGCGGTTGTTTCTGCGGAGACTCCGCGTTCCCGCTCATGGCGTCGGGCGGCGCGCAGCTCTTCGCGGAACCTCTGCAGCTCCTGCCGGGCTTCCTCGAGCTCGCGCCGCGCTTCTTCGACCGCCAGTTCGCGCTCGTGCGCCGCGGAGGCGCGGACCTTCTCGATCTCACCGGCAAGCAGCACTTCATGCTCGCTGGCGCGCTGCATCGCCTCGACCGCCTCGCCTTCGCGACGAAGCGCGGCGTCATGCGCCTCGGCCGCAGCTGTCGCTGCCGCCTGCGCCTCTGCCAGGAGCGCCGCGACGCGCAACTGTTCGGGCGACACCCGGCTCCGCGCATCGGCAACCAGCTCGGCATCGAGGCCCAGGCGCTGGGCCATTCTCAGCGCCTGCGAGGTCCCCGGCCGCCCGAGCATCACCTCGTAGAGGGGTGCATAGGTCTCGGCGTCGAAGCCGGTGGCCGCGTTCGCTGCACCGTCCGTCGCGCTCGCCCACTCCTTGAGCTCGGGATAGTGCGTCGTCACGACCGTGAGCCTTGCCTGCGCGACGAGCTGAGCGACGAGTGACTGCGCGAGCGCGGATCCCTCCACAGGATCGGTTCCCGCTGCGAGCTCGTCGAGCAGGACGAGCGACCGCGCCGTCGCAGCGCGGAGGATCTCCACGATGTTCCGCAGATGTCCGGAGAACGTCGAGAGGCTCATCTCGATGGACTGTTCGTCGCCGATGTCGGCGAGCACCTCGTCGAACACGGGCAGCTCGGCCGTGACCGCCGGCGGGCGCAGCCCGGATTGATGCAGCAGCGCCGCAAGGCCGAGTGTCTTCAGCGCCACCGTCTTCCCGCCGGTGTTGGGCCCGCTGATGACGAGCGCGCGCATTTCGCCGAGATCGAGATCGATCGGGACCGCCTCCGCAGGGTCGAGCAAGGGATGCCGCGTTCCGACCAGCCGGACCGCGTCGGTTGCGCGAACCTCCGCGCCGCGCCAGCGTCGCGAGAGAACGGCGCGAGCGAGCGCAAGGTCGACCGCGCCGGTCGCCTCCACGAGCACCGCGAGAGCAGCGGCTTGCTCGCCGATCCGCGCCGAGAGCTCGCGGACGATCCGCTCGACCTCCTCCCGCTCGGCACCCGCGGCCTCGGCGAGCTCGTTGTTGAGCTCGACGACTGCGAGCGGCTCAACGAAGAGTGTTTGCCCGGAGCTCGATGCGTCGTGCACGATCCCCGGCACCTTGCTGCGTGCTTCGATCTTCACGGCCAGCACCGGCCGCCCGCCGCGCTCGGTGATGAATGTCTCCTGCAGGAAATCGCGAAGCGAGCTCGAGCGGGCGAGCTTCGTCAGCTCCTCGACTGCTCGGTGGCGTCCTTTGCGCAGCTCCGCGCGAAGCTTCCGCAGCAACGGAGATGCGTTGTCGCGCAGGTCGGAGCCGTCCTCCTCGACGGCGGAGTCGATCGCAGTTGCGACGGGCGCGAGCGCGGGATCGATCGGTTCGAGCAACGCGCGGAGCTGCTTCGCGGCGACACTCGTGACGAGCGCCTCTCGTGCGGCCAGCGCGACGTTCACGGACCTCGCGATCCGGTGCAACTCGTCGATGCGCAAGCTGGCCCCGAGCGCGGCGCGCTCGGCAGCGTCACGCACGTCGTCGACTCCGCCGAGCGACGGCTCCGCGCTCTCGTCGTGGAGAGCGATTCCCTCGCTCGTCAATGTCTGCAGTCGCGCAACCTCATCTGCATTCGGTGACGGTTCGAGCGCGCGTGCAAGCGACGCGCCATGCTCGGTTTCGGTAGCGGCCGCCAGCCGGCCGAGAATCGTCGGGAACTCGAGCACCTCGAGCGTATGCGCGTCCACACTCGGACGGTAGCGGGGTCCGGCCGTTCTTTAAAGACTCGTCGGGCCGGCCCCGAGTCGAGACACCGCGAAAGACACGACCTGCTCCGCGCCGAAACGCTGTTCGAGGGCCCTTGCGCAATCGTGTGCGGCAGACCGTCGCGCCCAGACGATCACGGTCGGCCCGGATCCGGAGAGCGTCGCGCCGAGCGCACCCTCGGGAAGCGCCCGCCGAACATCGGTGAGAAGCGTAGACCTGTACGGCTCGTGCAACCGGTCGTCGAGCGCTGCGGCGAAAAGCTCCTCCGATCCCGAGGCGAGCGCTGCGCCGAGGACTGCCGCCCGACCGGCCGTGAACGCTGCGTCGCCGTGCGTGACCTGTTCGGGGAGAGCGGCTCGTGACTCGGCGGTGAGCACACGCGTTTCCGGCACGATCCCGATCGGCACGGCAGGAACGTCGTCGGCGACACGGGCGATGCGTTTCTCCCACGTGAGGCAGACGCCTCCTGCGAGGGCGGCCGCGAGGTTGTCGCCGTGACCTTCGAGGTCGAGCCCGGTCGCGAGCAACGACTCGGAATTGGGATCGACGCCTGCAGCCAGCGCACCGGCGACCAGGCCGAGCGCGACAACCGCGGCGCTCGAACCGAGGCCGCGCTCACGCGGGATGCGATCGACGAACTCGAAGCGGCGTCCCGCAGGCGGAGCGAGCCGTGCGAACGCCTGGATGCCGAGATGCGACTCGTCGGGTGCGCCCTCGCCGTCGCTCACCTCCAACTCGTTCCACAGGTCGAGCGCTACGGCCGCGCAGTCGAAGCCCGGGCCCAGATTGGCGGTCGTCGCCGGCGCTCTGACGCGGATCGTCACCCGGCGGCGTCGGCGATTGCGTCCGGGTCTGGATCCACTTGCAGCGGCGGAGGAGTGAGACGCGTGACACTCTCCGGGTCCTTCAGGCCGTGGCCGGTGATGACGCAGACGACACGGTTGCCCGACTCCCTCGGAAGCGTCATCGCCGCGGCGACCGAAGCAGCGGAGGCGGGCTCGCAGAAGACACCCTCCTCGTGGGCGAGCAGCCTCCAGGCGTCGATGATGGCGTCGTCGTCGAGCGCGACGACTGCACCGTTCGAGCGCTCCAGTGCCTGCTCGACTTCCTCTGCATGGACGGGATCCGCGATGCGGATCGCCGAGGCGACCGTCGTTGCACGGGAGGTCGATTCGCCGAGCACCAGCCGTGGCAGGCCCGCACCCGCTTCGTCGAAGCCCTTGAAGTACGCGCGCGTGTTGCCGCCGCCGCCGTAAGGAAGCGTCAGCACATCCGGCACGCCGAGCTCCTCGACGATCTCGAATGCTGCGGTCTTTTGTCCTTCGATCCGGTAGGGGTTGAGGGAGTTCACGAGTGCGTGCGTACCACGCGCGGCAAGCTCTCGGGCTGCCATCATCGCCTCGTCGAACGAGCCGCGCACCTCGAGGACGCGCGCTCCGAGCGCACGCGCCTGCGCCAGCTTGCCGAGCGCGACTGCGCCTGCCGGCTGCAGGATGAGAGCCGGTAGACCGGCGCGTGCCGCGTAGGCAGCGGCCGACGCTGCCGTGTTGCCTGTCGAGGCACAGACGACCGCCTCGACACCCTCCTCGAGCGCCTTCGACAGAGCGATCGTCATCCCGCGGTCCTTGAAGGAGCCCGTCGGATTCGCTCCCTCCCACTTCACCCAGACCTCGCTCCCGAGGGCTTCGGACAAGCGTGGGGCCGGCAGCAGCGGCGTCGAGCCCTCGCCGAGCGAGATGATCGGTGTCTCGTTCGTGAGCGGGAGTTGCTCGCGGTAGCGCTCGGCCAGAGGTTGAGTCACGGGTCAGACGCCCCGGTCATGGACGACGGGAAACACGTCGGGCGGGCGGAGGACTTCGTCCAGGCTCGCGATCTCGTCGAGTGCCGAGTCGACCCGGCCGGCGGGTGCATCGTGGGTGACGAGATCGAGCGCGGCAGAACCGTTGAGGAGGTTCTGGGTGAGGCGCGCGATCGACACACCCTGCCCGCCCAGCCGTTCGGCGACGTGCGCGAGCACGCCCGGGCGGTCGGCGACCTCGATGTGCACGTAGAACGGAGAGCGCAGATCTCCAGGCGGCAGCGTCTCGAGCGTTCGCCACGACGCATCGTTCTGCAGGAAGCCGGTGCCGGTCGTGCCGATGACGCTGACCATGTCGGCGATCACCGCCGAGGCCGTCTCGACGCCGCCAGCACCGGGACCGGCGAGCGTGATCTCCCGAATTGCATCGCCTTGCAGCATCACGGCGTTGAACGGGCCCTCGACGCTCGCAAGCGGATGGCGGCGGTCGATGAATGCGGGATGCACCCGAACGTCGACCGCACCGCCCTCGAGCGTCGCTGCGCCGACGAGGCGAACCACCATGTCGAGCTGCTCGGCCGCCTGCACGTGTTGCGGCTGGATCCTGTCGACGCCGGAGTGGTTCACCGCCTCGAGCTCCACCCGTGAGCCGAAGGCAACGGTCGCGAGAATCGCCATCTTCGCCGCGGCGTCGGCTCCCGAGATGTCGTCCGTCGGGTCGGCCTCCGCGTAGCCGAGTCGCTGCGCCTCGGCGAGCGCGTCGGCAAACGACGAGCCGCGCTCCATCTCGGTGAGGATGAAGTTGGTCGTGCCGTTGACGATCCCGAGCACGCGATGCACGTTCGTGACGACGAGCGCCTCCCGCAGGACCTTGATCACGGGGATCGCCGCGCAGACCGACGCCTCGAAGCGAAGCTGAACACCCGCTTCCGATGCAGCCGCGAAGAGCTCGGCCCCACGCCGCGCGACGAGCTGCTTGTTCGCCGAGACGACGTGCTTGCGGGCACGCAGGAGATCCAGCAAGTACTCAGCCGTCGGCTCGGTTCCGCCCATGACCTCCGCGACCACGGCGATGGCCGGGTCGTCGCGGATCGCAGCGAAGTCGGTCGTGAGCACACCCTCCGTGCTCAAAGAATCCCGCCGGCGCGCGGGATCCCGGACGAGTGCCCGAACGACCCGAAGCCGGTGTCCCGTTGCACGCTCGATGTCGTCGGCGCCGTCCTCGAGCAACCGGTGCACGGCCGCACCGACACTGCCGTAGCCGAGAAGCGCGACCGGAACGTCGACAGAGTCAAGAGCCGCAGCCATCGGACGAGTTTGGGCGGATGGCGGCGGACTTGTCAACGGAGCTGTCGAAACCCGAATCGTGCTCTCACTCGATCAAGGGATAGGAGTTTTGGCGCGAAGCCCTTAGCTTTGAGGAGGCGGCAAGGGGGACGGACTGCGGTATGGCGAATTGGAGTGACGAGCCTTCTGCGCGCGCAGGCGTGAAAGTGTGCCTCGCGTGTGGCGGCCCGATCGAGGACACCCTTTCGTGGGTCGGTTCGTTGCGTTGTCTCGAATGCCGGGACATCCACCGCCCGCTCGACCCTTCGCTGGCGAAGGCGCCGGAGAAGACGGCCGGTCCGTTCATGACGCCGACGGCGCTGCTTGCGCAGCTGCGCGCGCGGCCGCCTTGGGGCCGTCGAGCAGGCTGATCCACGCCGCCGGCCGAGTCAGGCCAGGATGCAAGCCGCACGGTGATCCGAAGACATCGCGTTTCGCGGACGAAGCAACTCCGGGTCGTGCGCACGACATTCCTCGATCGCGACGGGGCAGCGCGGATGAAATCGACAGCCGCTCGGAATCCGCGTCGCATCCGGCGCCTCGCCGCGGAATGTTCACGTTCCCCCCTTCGCCGGCACCAGCGCCGGTCTCGTCGGCGAAGCCGAGAAAGTGGGGAAACCAACCGGCACCGGGATCGACGTGCACAGAGCCGACGACGACGTCTGCCCGGTCGTAGAAGAGCTCCTGGGTGCCGTTGCCGTGATGCGCGTCGATGTCGAGCACGGCAACCGGCCCGCCGATGCGTTCCACGAGCTCGGCGGCTGCAACCGCCGCGTTGTTCAGGTAGCAGGAGCCGCCGTAACAAGCATGCGCGGCGTGATGGCCGGGCGGCCGGCAGCAGCCATACGCAGTGGGCTCTCCGTCCAGCACGAGGTTTACCGCAGTCAGTGCGACGTCGACCGCGGCACGGGCCGCCTCCCAGGTGCCGGGGCCGACGAGGGTCATCGTGTCGTAGGCGAAGTAACCGGGCTTCGCCCAGGTGGCGGCCGGAATGTGCGGAGGGCGGCCGGACGTCAGTGAAACGTGCGCGAAGACGTACGGAACGACGCGGTCCTGTCCCGGATCTTCCGGCAATCCAGCGGCGCTCCACTCCTCCCACGCAGACGCGAGGTATGAGAGGAGCGAGTCATCGTGGACCCGTAGGAGACTCTCATCCGGGTGGCTTTCGGCCTCGACGATGCGAGCGCCGTTTCGTAGGAGCGAGTCGCGAACTGCGTCGACGCGAGCGGCGACTTCGGTCCCTTCCGTGCGGACGCCGATCCAGATCTCACCGCCGGGATCGTGGAGGCGGCAACTGTCACTCCAGACGACGGGCATCGCGAGCGGCACCGGCCGACCCTAATGCGTCGAGCGAGTCGGCCACCCAAAAGGGGGTCTTTCCCTCCTGGAGCACCCACGGTCCTCTTCCGCTGCTACCCTGCGGCAACGGGTAGACAATCCTGTCTTCCCGGTGAGATGAGCTTCTCGTTCCTCCCTTCGGGTGTTTCGAGGTAGGCAAGTCTCGAACCCGTAAAGGAGTCGAACAACTTGACGCAACACACTTTCCGCGAGCTCGGCGTGTCCACGCCTATCGTCGACGCGCTCTCAGCTCGCTCGATCCACGAGCCGTTCCCGATCCAGGCTCTCGTTCTTCCAGACGCACTCGCGGGCATCGACGTGCTCGCAAAGTCGCCGACCGGGTCCGGCAAGACGCTCGCTTTCGCCGTGCCGATCGTCGAGCGAACCGTGGCGACCGACCCCAGGCCGACCGCCCTCGTGCTCGTTCCGACGCGCGAGCTCGCCGCCCAGGTCACCGCCGAGCTTCAGTCGCTTGCCCCGTCCAAAAAGCTGACCGTGGCCGCGGTCTACGGCGGCATGCCGCTGAATGCTCAGGCCAAGCGCGCCAAGAGGGCTCACGTCCTCGTGGCCACACCCGGACGGCTCGAAGACCTGGCGAACCGCCGGCTCGTCGATCTCTCGCACGTTCGCACGTTCGTCCTCGACGAGGCCGACCGGATGCTCGACATGGGCTTCCAGCCTCAGGTCGACCGCATCGTTCGCCGGCTGCCGCGCAACCGCCAAACGATGTTCTTTTCCGCCACGCTCGACGGCCCTGTCGGCGAGCTGGCACGCGCTTACACCAACAGCCCGGCTCGCTACGAAGCCGAGCATGCGAACCAGCAGCCCAGTGAGATCGAGCACGCCTTCGTCTCGGTGACGCAGGACAGCAAGGTCGAGACGCTCGTCGAGCACATCCGCTCTACGGACGGGCTCACGCTCGTCTTCGTGCGGACGAAGCGCGGAGCCGACAAGCTCGTGCAGAAGCTCGGCCGGCAGAACGTTAGGGCGGTCGCGATGCACGGCGACATGTCGCAGAACGCGCGCGAGCGCGCGCTCGCGCAGTTTGAGAGCGGCAAGGTCTCGACGCTCGTCGCAACGGATGTCGCGGCACGCGGGCTCGACCTCGACGACATCACGCACGTGATCAACTTCGACCCGCCGGGCGAGGACAAGGACTACGTCCACCGCACGGGCCGCACAGGCCGAGCAGGCCGAAGCGGCAAGGCGATCACCTTCGTCCTGCCCGAGCAGCAGGCGGAGACGAGCCATGTCGCACGAAGGCTCGGACACACCGAGCAGTTCGAAGAGGCTGGCCTGCGTTCGGCGCGGCCCAAGCTGATGTACACGAGCCGCCGCGGCCGGCGCTCGAAGTGGTAAAGGCTTAGACCTTCGCCAACCCGCGCGCTTTGCGCGAGACCGCGCTCTGACGCTTCTGCGCAGAAAGCTCGGTCTTGCGCAGGCGCACGTTGGTCGGCGTCACCTCGACGCACTCGTCCTCACCGATGAACTCGAGCGCCTGCTCGAGTGACAACGACCGCGGTGGGATCAGCCGCACCAACTCGTCGGAAGTGGACGAGCGCATGTTGGTGAGCTTCTTCTCCTTGGTCGGATTGACGTCGAGATCTTCGGCCCGCGCGTTCTCGCCGACGACCATGCCCTCGTAGACCTCCACGCCGGGACCGATGAAGAGCTGGCCGCGCTCCTGCAGGTTGAACAGCGCGAACGAGGTGGTCGGGCCACGCCGGTCTGCGACGAGGCTTCCGGTCGGCCGCGTCCGGAACTCCCCTTGCCACGGCTCGTAGCCGTCGAACACGTGGTGGAGGATGCCCGTGCCGCGCGTCTCGGTCAGGAACTCGGTGCGAAAGCCGATCAGCCCGCGCGCGGGCACGAGGTACTCGATCCGCACCCAGCCTGTCCCGTGGTTGACCATCTGCTCCAGGCGCCCCTTGCGAAGCGCGAGCAGTTGCGTGATCACACCGACGTAGTCCTCCGGCACGTCGATCGCCAGACGCTCCACCGGCTCGTGGATCTTCCCGTCGATCTCGCGAGTGACGACCTCGGGCTTCCCGACGGTCAGCTCGAAACCCTCACGGCGCATCAGCTCGACGAGGACCGCCAGCTGGAGCTCGCCGCGTCCTTGCACCTCCCACGCGTCAGGCCGTTCGGTCGGGAGCACGCGCAACGAGACATTGCCGACGAGCTCCTGCTGGAGCCGCCGGTCGATCATGCTCGCGGTCAGGCGATTGCCGTCCTGGCCGGCGAGCGGCGAGGTGTTGATGCCGATCGTCATCGCCAGGCTCGGCTCGTCCACCCCGATCACCGGCAGCGGGCGCGGATCGTCGGGATCGGCGAGCGTCTCGCCGATCGTCACCTCCGGGATGCCGGCTACAGCCACGATCTCACCGGGACCCGCCTGCTCCGCCTCGACCCGGTCGAGCGCTTCGGTGACGTAGAGATCCGTGACCTTCGCAGGCTCGATCCGGCCATCGGCGCGACACCACGCGACCTGCTGGCCCCTGCGAATCGTCCCTTGCCGGACCCGACAGAGCGCAAGCCGGCCCACGTAGGGCGAGGCGTCGAGGTTCGTGACGTGCGCCTGCAGTGGATGCCCTTCTTCGTAGGCGGGCGCGGGGATGTGCTCGAGCAGCGCGTCGAAGAGCGGCACGAGGTCGTCGGCGAGCTCGGCCGGATCAACGCCGGCGCGGCCTGCTCTCGCATTCGTGTAGACGATCGGAAACTCGATCTGACTCTCCTCTGCATCGAGGTCGAGGAAGAGCTCGTACACCTCGTTGACGACTTCGTCGATGCGCGCGTCGGGCCGGTCGACCTTGTTCACGACGAGAATCACCGGCAGCCGCGACTCGAGCGCCTTGCGCAGAACGAAGCGCGTCTGCGGCAGCGGCCCCTCGCTCGCATCGACGAGCAGCAGCACGCCGTCGACCATTGTGAGCGCCCGCTCGACCTCGCCGCCGAAGTCTGCGTGGCCGGGTGTGTCGACGATGTTGACCTTGACTCCGCGGTAGTCCACGGCGGTGTTCTTGGCGAGGATCGTGATGCCCTTCTCCCGCTCGAGATCCATCGAGTCCATCACCCGCTCGGCGACGTCCTGGTTCTCCCGGAAGGATCCGGACTGCCAGAGCATGGCGTCCACGAGCGTCGTCTTTCCGTGGTCGACGTGGGCGACGATCGCCACATCTCTGATGTCTTCGCGCAGGGGCATCCGCCGAGCGTAGCGACCCGCGCTAGAACCCAAGCCATTCCCCCCGTACGCTTCGCCCATGACGATCGAGGGACGCCACGACCTTCGGGAGCCGATCGTCGCCCTGACCTTCGACGACGGCCCGTCTGAATGGACCGCGCAGATCCTGCAGCACCTCGCAGACCACGATGGACACGGGACCTTCTTCGCGCTCGGCTGCCTCGCCGCCGACGAGCGGCGCAGCCCGACGTTGAGGCGCGTCGTCGAGAGCGGTTCCGAGGTCGGCAATCACACCTACTCGCACCCGTCGCTGCCGACGATCGGGGACGCGGAGATCCACGACGAGCTCGAGCGAGCAGGCACCGCGATCGAGGCCGCGACCGGCACGACCTTGCGCTACTGGCGCCCGCCCTTCTTTCACGTCGACGAGCGTGTGCGCAACGCGGCCGCACCGTTCGGTCTCGAAGAGGTCGGCTGTTCGATGATGCCGTGGGACTGGGAGTGGGACTCCGACCGCACGGTGGAGTTCGTGCTCGAGCGGCTCCGCCCCGGCTCGGTCGTCTGCATGCACGACGGCCGGCCGCCGGACGAACCGGCCGAGCTCAGCAGGCCGACGCGTGAAGCGACGGTCGAAGCGGTGGGCGTGCTCCTGGAGGCGATGACCGCGCGCGGGCTGCGCTCGGTCACGATCTCGGAGCTGCTAGCGGCCGACTGACAGGATCCGCGCGCGCCAGGAACCGCGCGGCGCTTCGATCTCGACCTCTTCGCCGACCTTTCGCCCGAGGAGCGCCCTGCCGACCGGAGAGTCCGGCGAGACACCGCCGACGCTCGAGATCTCGACCTCCATCTTCTCGCCGTCCTCGTCCTCGATCTCAACGCGTGTCCCGACGGTGACCGTGTCGCCGACGGCGGCGGCCTCGTCGATGATGACGGCCCGGTCGAGGCGGTCGCGCAGCATCGTGATGCGGCGCTCGAGCAGGCCTTGCTCGTTCTTGGCGGCGTGGTACTCGAAGTTCTCCGACAGATCGCCGAAGCTGCGCGCGGACGCGATCGCCTGCACTGCCTCCGCCCGCCGGGGGCCCTCGAGCTCCGCGAGCTCTGCTTCGAGCTGTTCCTTCTGAGCTTGAGTCAGCGGCTCTGGTTTGTCGGTCGCCACGGAGCGGAGGTTAGCGGCCCGGCCCGAACCGGTCCGGGTTTCGAGGCGAATCACCCACGCAATGGGCGTTGGCAGGTGGACGAAGGCCTTGACTCGGGCGGAATGGCTCCGCCTCTCCGGCTTCGGCGCGGCAATCGCGCTGCTGCACGTCGCGGGCTGGGGTCTCTTCCTCTACTACATCGACCGTAGCCCTGCTCTAGCCGGGCTCGGGGTGCTGGCGTACACGTTCGGACTGCGCCACGCGTTCGACGCCGACCACATCGCGGCGATCGACAACACCACGCGGAAGATGCTGCAGCACGAGAAGCGGCCGCTCGGCGTGGGCTTCTTCTTCTCACTCGGACACTCGACGATCGTCTTCGGCCTGGCGCTCGCCCTCGCGCTCGCCGCCAAGACGGTCAACTCGAGCATCCCGAGCTTCCAGAACTGGGGTGGCTACGTCGGGACGAGCGTGTCGGGCACGTTCCTCTGGATCATCGGCATCCTCAACCTGCTCGTCCTGCTCGACATCCTGCGCGTCTTCAAGGAGATGCGCCGCGGCTCCTACGACCGGGAGCGGCTCGAGCAGCGCCTCCTCGATCGTGGCTTCATGAACCGCTTCTTCATCGGCAAGCTCTTCCGCTTCGTTTCGAAGTCCTGGCACATGTACCCACTCGGAATCCTGTTCGGGCTCGGCTTCGACACCGCCAGCGAAGTGGGGTTGCTCGCGCTCGCGGCCGGTGTCGCGACGCACCACGTCCCCTTCCTCGCGGTGATGTCGTTGCCGATTCTCTTCGCGGCCGGCATGAGCCTGATGGACACGATCGACGGCGCGTTCATGACCCACGCGTATGGCTGGGCCTTCTCCAACCCGGTCCGCAAGGTCTACTACAACATCACCGTCACGAGCCTCTCGGTCGCGGTCGCGCTCCTCATCGGGACGGTCGAGCTGATGCAGGTTCTCGCACAGAAGCTCTCGCTCGATACGGGCTTCTGGGGCTGGCTCGGCGGGCTCGACTTCGGCAACCTCGGCTACGGAGTCGTCGGGCTCTTCGTGCTCACGTGGGCCGTCTCGGTCGTCGTCTGGAAAGGCGGCCGGATCGAAGAACGGTGGGGTGCGTTCGTCCGCGACTGAGCGGGCTAGGGCAGGCGAGGCGACCAGAGCGCCGACGACACGCCCGCCGCGAGCAGCAAGACGGCCGCCGCGGCGAGGAAGCCGTAGGTGATCTCGCTCTTGCCCGGCTTTCGCCCCAGGCGCGAGCCGAGCTTCGAGTAGGCGGACTGCAGCGACTTCGCGCTCTGCGCGGCGAAGAACTCGCCGCCGGTTCGGTCCGCGATCGCCTTCAAGGTCGCCGGGTCGGGAGGAACCGGCACGCGGCGATCGCCGAACTGGTTCGGCCCGGGACCGCCACCGCCGAAGGTCAGGGTGCCGTTCGGCGTCCCGAGCGCGACGGTGTACACCGGGATCCCCGCGGCCCGCGCACGGTCGGCGCCGTCGAGCGGCTCGAGGTCGCCCCGTGTCTGCGCACCGTCGGACAGGAAGAGAATCGACACGAGCCCTTTCGTCTGCGTATCCGGCGCTGCGGCGACCGCCGACGCCAGGCTGCCGTTCTGCCCGCCCACCGCTTGCTGACCGAGCTTGACCGCCGCAGCGAGAGCGTCGCCGATCGCCGTGCCGCCGAAGCTCGGGAACCACTCGATCGTGTCGAGCGCCTTTCGCACGAGGTCGTGGTCCGTCGTCGGCGGAGTTGCAACGGCGGGATCGCCGGCGAATGCGATCAACCCGACCTGAAGCCGGTTGGGCACGCGATCGAGGAAGGTGCGGACCGCGGCGGTGGCGGCACCGATCCGGGTCGGCTTGACGTCCTTCGCTTCCATCGACCGTGAGACGTCGAGAACGAGGATCACCGTCGCACGGTCTCGCGGCACGAGCGTCGTGTGTTGCGGGCGCGCCATTCCCACGCACAGCGCGGCGATGGCGAGCAGGAAGAGAGCAAGCGGAACAAAGCGGCGGCGGAAGCGGCTGCCGACGACACCGGCAAGCACGTCGACATTCGTGAACCGGATCGCATACTTCATCCGGCGGCGCTCAGCGAGCACGTACAGCGCGACCGCGAGCGGGATCACAAGCAGCGTCAGCAGGAGGATCGGCCGCACGAAGCTCATGATCCGCCTCCACAGAGCGCGCCAACCTGGACGACCGCGCGGACACCCTGCACCGCTGCGCCGGCCTGCACGCGAACCTCGACACGCTTGCCGCGAACCGTGCGCTTCGCCCGCACACTCTCGATCAACGACTGGTCGGGCGCCTGCCGCGTGTAGAACGCGACGGCGTGCCAGGCGGAGATCAGCCGCTCACTCGCAGCGCATGCACTCACGGCGCGCAGCGTTCCGGGGCGCAGCTGAACCGTGCGCACCCGACTGACCGTCGGCTCTCCCGGTGGGAAGACGGCCGAGGGACGACGGTACGGAACCGGCCCGGACCCGCCGCCCGACGCGGGCAGGCAACCGAGATGCGGACGGAAGCTCGGACCGTGCGGGGTCGCGCCGGCGTACGTGGCGCGGAACAGGGCCGAGCGTGATGTCGTCACACCCGGGTTCACGGGGCTCCCGAGGCGCCCGCCGAACTCGACGTCGATCGCGCGGTCTGTCAGCTCGGCGTCGAGCCCACCGATCACGAATCCGCGCGGACACGAGAGCTGGAAGTCGACACGGGGCCGAGGCGACGCGCTCGAAGCAGGTACGACGACCCACGGCCCGGCTACGCGGACGCACACCTGCAGGCCGCGGCACTCGTTGGTCGCGCCTGCGGGCGCCACACCGGCGGCAGCGGCCGTCGCCGCGAGCAGAGCAGCGCCGAGGAGCAGTCGCTTCACGGCACTCTCCTGAACCAGAGCGACGAGAGCGCGCCGCCGACGAGCAGGAACGCCGCCGAGCCGCCGGCGAAGAGGTCGGTGACCTCACGCGTTTCGCGCCGGTGCCCGAGCCGTGAGCCGAGCCGCTCGTGGATCTGGCTCAATCGCTTCTGGTCGGGTGCGGTGAAGAACTGCCCGCCCGTCACCTGAGCGAGCGTCTTCAGGGTCTCGGGGCTCGGGGGCACGCGGAGCTGCGCCTGATAACCGCCTGCGATCGGCACGTTCACGACGCCGTCGGGGGTCCCGAGCACCACCGAGTACACGGGAATGTGCAGAGCCATTGCCTTGACCGCGGCGGCCGCGGGCGATGTGCGGCCGCTCATCTGAGCGCCGTCGGAGATGACGAGCATCGCGGTCGGCGGAATCGTCCCGTCGGACGCGCGCTCCTGGCGCGCGAGCCGCACACCGAGCGCAACCGCATCGCCGAGCGCCGTTCCTTCTCCGGGGCGCAGGGACCGCAGCGCGCTCACCACGAGCTCCCGGTCCTCGGTCGGCGCCAACGCGAGGTATGCGCGACCGGAGAAGCCGATCACGCCCACACGGAATCGCTTCGGCAGCTCAGCAACGAACGCGTTCGCGGCATTCTCCGCAGCGCCGAGTCGCGACGGGCGCACGTCCTGCGCCTTCATCGACAGGGAAGTGTCGATGGCGATGATCACGGTCGCCTCCTCGCGGCGGACGTCCACGCTCGCGTGCGGACGGGCGACGCCTACGACCAGCGCGGTCAGACCGACGAGCAGCAGTGCGAGCGGAAGATGGCGGCGCCAACCGGGCGCGGCGGCGACGAGGTTCGGCAGGAGTGTCGGTGTGGTGAAACGGGCGGCGTAGTCGTCGCGGCGGCGCTCGCGCAACACGTACAGCGCGATCACCACCGGTACGACGACCAGGGCGATCAGCGCCAGCGGCCACTCGAAGGTCACCGGCGGCCGCCCCGGCGCAGGAAGACCGCAAACGAGCGAAGCCAATCTCCGGCGGTCGTCAGGACGACATGCCGCGCGCCTGCATGAGCGAGCGAACGTGCAAGCGCGGCGCGCTCTTCCGCAGCTGCTGCTGCAAAGCGATCCCGCAGCTTCTCGCTCCGGGTATCGGCGCGCAATTGGCGGCCGGTCTCGGGATCGACCAGCCACAGCACTCCCGCGTTCGGGAGCTCCTGTTCACGTGGATCCCGGATCTCGACGGCCACCACCTCGTGCCTGCCGGCGAGCTCAAGCAAGGGCCGGCGCCAGTCCTGGGGCCCGCGGAAGTCGCTGACCACGATCACAACGGAGCGCTGTTGCGCAAGCGCGCCGGTCCGGCGGAGGGCTTCGCCGAGCGAGGTCACGCCGGCTCCATCGGTAACCGGTTCGTCCCTTAGCGCCGAGAGCAGACCGAGGAGGCCGAGCCTGCCCTGCCTCGGTGGCAGGGTCCGCGGGCTGTCGTCGCCGAAGGTCACGAGCCCGAGCCTGTTTCCTCTTCGCGTTGCGACGTGCCCGACCGCAATGGCGACACCCTCGGCCACGTCGGCCTTGCGGCGGTCGGCTGTGCCGAACACCATCGACGCGGACGTGTCGAGCACGAGCCACGTGACGAGCACGCGCTCGGCCAGATGAACACGCACGTGCGGAACGTTGGTGCGCGCGGTCACGTTCCAGTCGATCCGGCGGACGTCGTCGCCGCCGGGAACGTACGGCCGCACCTGCGCGAGCTCGGTCCCCTCCCCCAGCAGCGTGGCGCGGTAGTCGCCCGCGAGCAGCCCTTCCACCCGGCGGCCGATGCTCACATCGAGCGCCCGCAACAGGGGCTCGGGCAGCGGCCCCGGCCCGGGCCTCGCGGGTGTCGGCTCGGAGCGGAGCAGCTGCCTCATGCGGCGCCGGACGAAGCGGCCAGATCCGTCTTCGGCACGGGCACGGTCGCAAGGACCCTGTCGAGGATCACGTCCGGCGTGATCTCCTCGGCAAGCGCCTGATAGGTCAGGACGAGCCGGTGGCGCAACGCGTCCTTCGAGAGTGCCTGCAGGTCCTCGGCCAGGACATAGTCGCGTCCGCGCACGAGCGCGAGCGCCCTTGAGGACTGCACGAGGCTGATCGGCCCGCGCGGGCTCGCTCCGTAGGCGATGAACTCCTTCAAGCCCTCGATGCCGAACGCAAGCGGATCGCGGGTTGCGGTGGCGATCGCGACCGCGTAGCTGACGAGCGCGGGATCGACGTACACGTCGAACACCGCCTTCTGCAGCGAGCGCAGCTCCTCGAGCGAGAGCGCCTCCCGGAGCTCCGGCGCCTGGACGAGCTGGCGTTGCACGATCGTCAGCTCTTCGTCGTGCTCCGGGTAGTCGATCAGCACCTTGAGCATGAAGCGGTCGACCTGAGCCTCCGGCAGTGGATACGTCCCCTCGGACTCGATCGGGTTCTGCGTCGCCATCACGAGGAAGGGGTCCGGCACCGGGTAGGTGGTGTGGCCGATCGTGACCTGGCGCTCCTGCATCACCTCGAGCAGAGCGGACTGGACCTTCGCCGGCGCGCGGTTGATCTCGTCCGCGAGGAGGAAGTTGCAGAAGACCGGGCCGAGCTCGGTGTCGAACGCGCCCTCTCCGGGCCGGTAGATGC
>Ga0193727_1000105_pt1 | contig 26214 bp, 20 predicted proteins | sample H2c2metaG_FD_143051 | JGI IMG/M metagenome (GOLD analysis project Ga0193727, IMG submission 143051) | Soil microbial communities from a riparian zone of the East river system, Colorado, United States - H2c2 | ecosystem: Environmental > Terrestrial > Soil > Riparian zone | place: USA: East River...
TCGTGGACAGAAAAGTAGTCAGCCGAGAGCACGGCCAGGTCGGCTAGCTGGCCTGGAGCAATCGAACCCTTTTTCCCTTCCTCCGTCGAGAACCAGGAACTCCCGACTGTGTAGAGCCGGAGCGCTTCGGTGCGGTCGAGTCGATTCTTTTCGGGGTAAAGATTCAGCCCACCAACCGTGTTGCCGGTGACGAGCCAGTAAAGAGAGACGAACGGGTTATAGCTCGAAACGCGCGTCGCGTCTGTGCCTGCCCCAACGGGCACGCCCATCTCCAGCATTCGTCTGATCGGCGGCGTACGCTCCGCCTGCTCCTGGCCGTAGCGATCAACGAAGTATTCGCCTTGAAAGGCCATCCGGTCTTGCACAGCGATGCCGCCACCGAGCGCCTTAACGCGCTCGATGTTCCGGTCGGAGATGGTCTCACAGTGGTCAAAGAACCAGTGAAGGCCGTCAAAAGGTACTTCGCGGTTGACTTCCTCGTAGACGTTCAAGGCGCGAGTAATCGTCTCGTCGTACGTTGCGTGCAGGCGAAACGGCCAACGGTTCTCGGCAAGGTGGCGGACGACCGACTTCAATTCCTCTTCCATCACGGGCAGCATCTCGGGACGCGGTTCAAGGAAGTCCTCGAAGTCCGCTGCCGAAAAGACCAGCATCTCTCCCGCGCCGTTCACCCGGTAGAAGTCGTCGCCTTCGCCCGGCCTGGTCAAACTCGTCCACCGCTGGAAGTCTTTGAGTTCCTCGCTGGGCTTTTGCGTGAACAGGTTGTAAGCGAGGCGCACGGAGAGTTCGCCGCTGCGATGCAGTTCGTTGATGACTCCGTAGTCGTCCGGGTAGTTCTGGAAGCCGCCGCCGGCGTCAATTGCGCTCGTGATTCCGAAGCGGTTGAGTTCGCGCATGAAGAGCCGCGTCGAGTTCAACTGATCTTGGCGCGCGAGCTTCGGCCCTTTGGCGAGCGTGGAATAGAGGATCGACGCATTGGGCCTGGCGATCAACAGTCCCGTCGGGTTGCCCTGTCGATCGCGCTGGATTTCGCCGCCTGGCGGGTCGGGCGTGTCGCGGGTGTAGCCGACGGCCCTGAGCGCCGCGCCGTTCAGAAGCGCGCGGCCGTAGAGATGCAAAATGAAGACTGGTGTGTCGGGGGCGGCGGCGTTGATCTCGTCGAGCGTGGGCATCCGGCGCTCGGCGAACTGGAACTCGCTCCAGCCGCCGACGACTCTCACCCACTGCGGAGGCGGAGTGCGTTCGGCCTGCTCGCCCAAAAGACGCAGCGCGTCGGCCACACTGGGCACTCCGTCCCATCGCAATTCCATGTTGTAACTGAGACCGGCGCGAATCGGATGCATATGTGAATCATTGAGGCCAGGAATCACCGTGCGGCCATTCGCATCAATGACTCTGGTCTCAGGACCACGCAGCCCGAAAATCTCACGGTCAGTCCCGGTCGCAATGATCTTTCCATCGGTAACGGCGACAGCCTCGACGAATGATGGAACTCCATTTGTGGCAATCCTGGCGTTGTGCAATATCGTGTCAGCCGGCATTGAAAATCTCCTAAGGGCACTCCTGTATGGGCGGTCCTCCGTGGCCGCCCCTCCTTCGATGAAGCGCTTCCTCACTGAGGGGCGGCCACGGAGGACCGCCCATACAGGACCACCGATTTCTCTGATACACCCCCCGCTAGTTCGAGATCTTTTTGAAACCAGAGGCCAGAGAGTTTCAGGCCTCTGGTCTCTTTTCAAACGTGCGCTTCGACTGGCGATGGGATCTCGTATTCGGGAAATATCGAAGCCGGCGCGCCGTGAACCATGGTGTAGGCGTACTCCACACCAATGCCGTATGCACCCATGTGCGTTTTCACGATATCCATGACGGCATCGTAGGTATCGCGCTGCGCCCAATCACGCTGCCACTCCAAAAGCGTGGATAGTGCAGTCACGGGTTTCGCTCCAGCCTGAATCACTCTCTTCATAGCGTTGTCGTGATTAAGCTGGCTAACATCTCCACAGCAGTCTTCAACGACGAAGATTTCGTAGCCGTCGTGAATAGCCTGAATGGTGGGGAGGGCGATACAGGTCTCGGTCCAGAGCCCGGCCAAGACGATCTTCTTGCGCCCTGTTCGCTGGATCGCCGCGACGAAGCTCTCGTCGTCCCAGGAATTCATCGAGGAACGTTCGATTGGCTCCCGGTCCGGAAACACAGCTTTTATTTGGGGCCAGATATTCCCGCTAAAGCTTTTGGTTTCCACCGTCGTGAGCACGACCGGGACGTCGAATACCTGGGTAGCCTTCGCGAGCGCCACGGTGTTGTTTATGATCGTTTGACGATCGAAGTTGCTGACGCCGAATAGCATTTGCGGCTGGTGGTCAATCAGAGCCACCACGCAATTGTCTGGAGTGAGTAAGCCCTTTTCACTGCGCTTCGCGCGACCATTCGCGCGACCATTTGTCTGAGACATTGGTTTCTCCTTTTCAAAAATGAACTAGATATCAACAGGTTGAGAACCTCGGCCGCCTTTAGCTTGCGGCGCTCGGCGCGAAAAGGGAGGCTTGCTAGCCGTCTGTTTCAACTTTTCACGCTCGCTGGCCATTCGGTTCCTCCCTCTTTTTCAACTCGGCGCTCGATGATGCTCGTGCCGAATCAATTCGAGTTTAGTCAATCTGCGGGTTTCAAATCTTTCTACATCCACCGCGAAACATCTGGAACCTGCGAGATTCAACGTTTCCTTTATTGAGCACGATAGAGCGGAAACTCGGAGGATTTGGAAAGACACCGCGGGCCGATCCTCTTATCCTTAGCTCCCGAGATGATGGTTACGTGCACAGCTCTACTCCTTGCCCTCTTAAGCAGGAGTAGATGCTTGAAGGGGATTACAAAATGAGAAACATACAGATAAGAACCGCACGGAACAGAGTCCAGATGCCGATTTCTGATACAGCCTTCCGTGAGGCCGACGATGTGAAGAATACAGTTCGTGATGCGTTGTTACTGATGACCTGGGCTGAGCGGGTTGAGTTTGTTCAAGCTCTGGAGTTCGAGATGCGCAGGGAAAATCTCAGCATAACCCACTACCTTATTCCGCTTGGCATCCCTGGAATGAGGCCCGAGGAGTTGACGCCGACAGAAGTAGGACACTTGGTCAGATTTCTCAGGGTCCACGTTCGTCAAGCGATGCCTGCGGTCGAACGAGCGATGGCGCGGTTAGAAGTTTTTCGAGAGTACGAGAACTCCCGTCAGTCTCTGGCTGCGTAGATAACAACCTAACCTTAGGCTACGCGATTGCCTTGGTCTCGGCATTAACGCCAGAGTTATCGACCGAACCGCTAGTTAAACATTTAGCCGAGGATAGAACAAATTTGACTAGGCAACGTTCTTGCGAACTTCGCAAGAGATTCGCGAGGCCAGATGCTTCGCCGAATAAAGAATCAACAACTTAATCCTGGCCCTCACTTTGCCTTCTATCCGTTGCGAGGAATTGTTACCAAAGCCATGAAACATCTTCTAGATAGTTGCAGCGGAGGAATGCCGTGAGAAAGACAGCGTGCGCAATGAGCATCATGTTGGCGTCGATCAGCCTTGGCTGCTCTGTCCGCGGCGTAGTGACGTCGGTGCCTCCGAGAATATTCCGCGAAGTGCATGGCTTGCGAGTACGCTCGTATCAGATCGAGCCGGTAAGTGAAGACCTCCGAGGTTACAAGGTTATCGAGGTCCATCAACTGGAGAATCTGATGCTCGATCAGATCCCCGAGTCCTCAGTTCAGCAATTGAACCTGGAGATCACAAAGGGCCTTCGCTCTCTAAAGAACTTTGAGCTCATTACGGACGCATCGGACTCTCAGAGTCCGCAACGGGACGCGACCAATCAATCAGGTGTCGATGTTGCAGTGGATCGGTCGCGATCCGTATTGGTCCTGGATGGCTACATAGATGACTACACGCCCGGAATACCGAAGCTGCGATATATCGAGCAGGGGAACAATCACGCGGTGCTGACCGTTCGCATCCAGCTCAAGGACAAGCAGACGACCAGGGTGTTAGGCGAGATCAACATCACGGTCGAAAACACGCGCGTTACAAGCAACGTGGAACGAATGGTTGAGAAAACGGGGAAGGAGGTGGTCAGCTTCGTGGATCGGAGCACGAGTCACTACACCACACGGAAGGAGGTGGCCCGATATGTTCAATAATGAAAGAACCGTTAAATTGTTAATGCTTACAGTTATGTGCACCATGTCAGCGCTCTCCCTATCGTCGCGCTGCAACGCTCAGTCCTTTCAGGATCCACCAGCACAGGAAGCAGTGGAAAAGGTCGCTCACACGACTGCCGTCGGGATAGCCAGGCGAAACTTAGAGAACTACAAGGGACAGAACGGCATTCTGAGTATGAAGACGCTCGTGCTCGGAGGGGAGTTTCGCGTAACCACAGTGATTCCGTTTAGAGGAAATGTTGCCGACTACAGTCAACTTGAGATTACCAGGCCGGTAAGCCTTGTTGGTGGCGCATTGAACGTGGAGGTATCAAACCACCAGGTCGCAAGGATCAAGTCACAGTTCGACTCTAGAAAGATTTTTGAATCGGTCAGAGTTATAGACTCTTATGACCCGGCGCTCTACGTCGGTAAGCAAAAGGGCTCACATAGTGAAATCGCTGACACGCACTCTGTCCAGGACGATGCTCTCGAAGCCCCGATCCGCAGCGCTGAAGATATGGAAGTGCGCGACAGCCAGAGAGCCCGTGAAGAACAAGAATTCGAGCAACGTTCAACTCGGACGCTTGTGACGGTCATTGAGGTACTGGATTACGCGAAGGGAAGCCGGCTAAAGCAAGCCCTCCCGCTGGATCTTGGCAAATCCATCTTAACCGTTCGGCTTCGGTATTACGACAAGACGACCGGGCAAGAGATCGGCAGGCAGATAATCTCCGGCCAGTCGGACGGATCAAGCCTGCTCGGCCCGCTTTCCCCGCGTGACGCGTTGAGCGGAGTGGCCGACGGCCTTGTTGACCAGGTGACTCGCCGCGTTGCTGCTTCGGTGAAATGATCGCAGAGGTTGACTTATGAAATCGGCAATACTCATAACCGCCACACTAATCGTCGCGTCGCATCTGGTTTTCGGGCAGGCGATTCATCAGCCGCGTTCGTCAAGGCACAATAGCAACTCGTCAGAGTCTGACGACGACACAATCACCATTGATGCTGCACTGGTCAATACCCACGTCTCGGTGCGTGATAAAAGCGGACATTCTGTTTCAGGTCTTACAAAAGATGATTTCACCGTGCTCGACGAAGGCAAAGAGCAGCCAATAGTCCTTTTCAGCGAGGAATCAAACCAGCCCCTTCGAATGGCGATAGTCGTAGACAGAAGTCGAAGCGTTCAGAAGGTCTTATCGCTGGCGAAAACTGCTGCTCGTAAGTTTTTTAGTTCAGTGCTCAGGCCGAACAGGGATCGCGCTTGCGTTGTGGCGTTCGATTCGGGCGTTTACCTGACGCAGGACTTCACCGACGACCCCAATGTATTAGCAAACGCGCTCTCAAGGGTTACCGCTGAAGGTGGGACAAGTGTGTTCGACGCAATCTACAAAGTATCACGAGATAAGTTGTCTGGAACCGATCAAGCTCGTCGCATGATCCTCTTAATTACAGATGGCGACGATACCACGAGCCGTGCGTCCGTCGAGCAGGCATTGAAGATGGCGCTCAGGAATAATGTAACTATCTTCGCTCTCCGATTGCCTGACGAGAATTCGCTCAACGTTAGAGATCTGCGCGGCAAGCCGGTGCTCGATCGGCTGACGCAGCCAACCGGCGGACGGCAGTTCCACTTTGACGGCGATGAAAGCCAGCTTGCGAGATTCTTCGACGCTCTGCAGGGTGAGATGAGAAGCCAGTATTCGATCGGCTATCGGTTTCAATCCCCATCTTCGGCCCGGAGTTTTCATAGGATCGCAATAAAGATGAAGGAGCCGAATCTGAAGGCGTTTACTCGCAGCGGTTACTACTCGGAGTAGGCACTCGCCTGCGTCGAAAAGACTGCGGAGCAAGGAAACAATGGAAGCTATTGACCATCTTACGGCTCTCCCGCGGCGTGATAAAGATGACTCTGGTCCGAAGAGTCGAGCAAGAAAAATTGGGATTGATGCTGAACTCCGATTCTTAGAGCCGAACACTCCAGCCCCCTTTTTGCTGCGACTCGCCCGCGAACTGACAGAGGCCGCCAGAGCGATAATGCGCGATCCCGCCGCTTTCATAGCTGCGATCAACGCAACCGGCTCTATGAGCCACGAGAACAGAAAAAGGGTTCGCCTCGGGATAATCGTAGCGGTTTCCTTTTACGCACTCGCGCTCTCGGGAATCTATGCCTCGTATGTAATCTTTCACCATCACGCACCGCCGAGTGCTGAGCGCGCGCCGCGTCTCAATATTACTTACGTCGCGCCTGCGCCATCCGCCGTCAAAAAAGCCGTACAGCCAATTAGAGAAGTCAGCGGAACCTCAAGCAGAGGTCAATTAACGATTCCAACACACCCGGCAGAACAGCCGAAGGTGGAGCTACCGGAAGCCAGGCCGACACCGCGCCCGCCCGAACTAACCAAGACTGAACCAACTTCTACGGCGCCACTAGCGCCGTACCCCGCCACAGCAACCGCTTCCCGGGATTCGGCTTCAGACGGGGCCGCCCGCGGCCAACAAGGAAACGGTGTCGGCACGGCCTCGGGTGGTGGACGAGGCGGCATTCCAAACGAGGGAGTGAACTACAACGGCGTCTTCAGCATCAGCAATGTTTCAACGCGTCCTCAAATATTGGCGCGTCCAGTTCCAGGCTATACCGAGGAAGCACGACGAGCGCAGGTTGAGGGCGCAGTAAAACTGTCCGTGGTCCTAAATGCTAATGGAACAATATCCGAGATCACAGTGGCGCGGGCGCTGGGCTACGGTCTTGATCAGAAAGCCATCGAAGCCGCCAGAGAGTTGCGATTTATCCCAGCTCAGAAGGATGGGCACACCGTAAGCGTGCGCGTCTTTCTTGAATTCAAATTCTCGCTGTTATGAAAGAGGAGAGTAGGACCAACAGGGATAGTTGAAAGATGCTCGGGAATGTCCTGCGTTTATGAGCCATTATGAAAAGGTGTCCTCAATGCAACCGTATCGCGACAGGTAACCTGCTCGCATTTTGTCGCGTCGATGGGGCTCGGCTCGTTCAGGATAGCGGCCCATTGATCCACAGCGAAACAATCGTCCTTCTGCCGGATACTCCTATAGTAGAAACCTCAGCTAAGCACGTGTTTGTAAGCGAGGCACCGTTCCCGATAGATCCATCAAGTTTACCGAGGTCGACAGGTCCCACACGCAAATTTGTTCAAAGGACGAAGCGCCGGATCGGCGTGGTTGCTATCGCCGCCATCATCGCTCTGGCGCTGGTAAGCTCAGCCTACTTCTCATTATCAAGCAAAAACAATGCGACAATCTATTCGCTGGCTGTTTTGCCTTTCATCAATGTCAATGCTGATGAGGAACTCGAGTACCTTTCTGACGGCATGACGGAGATCCTGATAAGCGATCTGTCTCATCTTCCAAAATTGAATGTGAAGGCGCATTCGTCCGTGTTGCGATACAAAGGCAAGGACGTTTCGCCGCTCACAGTCGGAGCTGACTTGAATGTTCAGGCGATCTTGAACGGTCGGTTATTCTTGCGCGGCGAGCTGTTGACGCTCAGTTTGGAGCTTGCTGATACGCGCACTGAGAACGTCATATGGAGCAACCAATACTCTCGCAGACCGACTGACCTCGTTTCTTTGCAAAGCGAGATCGCACGCGACATTACCAACAACTTAAGGGTGAAATTGGCGCGCGATGATGAGCAGAAGTTATCGAAGAAGTACACGAGCAACACGGAAGCCTACGAGCTTTATTTGAAAGGGCGCTTTTATTGGAACAAGCGAACGTTGAAAGACCTGGAAGAAGCCCTCGATTATTTCAACCAGGCAATCGCGCTTGACCCGAACTACGTGCTGGCCTACGCAGGGCTGGCCGATGCATACGTGCTGATTCCCTCATATCGCAATGGGCCGGTGCGAGAGGCGATGCAGCCGGCGCGAGAAGCCGCCCTGAAAGCCCTGTCGCTGGACGGCGAATTAGCCGAGCCGCATGCCACGCTCGGACGCGTTAATGCGAACGAATACGACTTCGCCGGAGCGGAACGCGAATACAAACGCGCCATCGAACTCGATCCGCATTACGCGACGGCGCATCAATGGTACGGCATTCTGCTCTTCGATCTTGCCCGAAACGAGGAATCACAGGCCGAATTACGGTGGGCGTTAGAGATTGATCCCCTCTCACTCATCATCAATTTATACTACGCCGACAGCCTGTTTTACGCGCGACGCTACGATGATGCAATCGCACAACTAAAAAAGACTCTCGAACTGAATACCGAGTTTGCAGCCACCTATAAGCGGTTCACCAAGTTTTATCAGGCGAGTGGGAACTACGCCGAAGCCGCCAAGAGCTACGCCACGTTCCGAGAGCTAATTGGTGATCAACAAAGTGCAGCGTTGGTACGGGAGAGCTTTAATAAGGGTGGCTGGCCGGCAGTCTTGCGAGCAATCACCGCAAGAGAGCAACTAGCCAAGTTGTCTCCATACGAAGCCGTCGTCTTCCTGGCCGCTGCAGGCGCGAAGGAAAGTGCCCTTGCCGAACTGGAGAGATCTTATGAAGTCTTCGGGCCATTACTCAGAATTGAACCTCTGCTCGATCCTCTGCGCGGCGACCCGCGCTTCGCGGAAATTCTTGCGCGCGCAGGGCTATCGCAGTGATGGCACAGGTCCATCTCCTTCAACAAAGACTGAATCGAAATACTAGTCGAATCAGGGACGGCCACGATTTGCTCACGCGAGTTAGTTTATGACCAGAAATAGAGCAGACAGTTTACTATTCGCGTATTTCGAGCGGCCAAGAAACGAGTATGTCCAAATCCTGGAATCCATCAACGCCTCTGGGGGGCTTAGCAACGGGGAGGTTGAACGAGTACGCGCCAAAGCGCCCCAGTTTCACGCCGAGGCCATTCTGCGGCACCTTGCGGCGACACGATCGCAATTCGAATTCCCAAACTCCGTTTCATAAGCATTCGGCTCCCTCATTACAGGCAGCAATGTTCTAACGATCATCCGTCTCCCACAAATTTTCTCGTCAGTCGGACACCGATTCTTAGTTCGGAAGGTTAAGCTTCTTCAAAAGCGCGGCATATCTCGGGTCGTTATGCAAGCTCTTCATTAGAGGAGATACTTTCGTCAAGGCCACACCAACGTCACGTTGGGCGTAGGCTCGGTCCAGCCACTCGAACGCCTTGTCGGACTGGTCCCGGAAAGCGTAAACCTCGGCGATTTGGAACGCGGCAATCGTCTGGTGTTTCGTAATTAGCTCCTGCAAGGCAGCGTCCGACTCTTTTTCCCGACCAAGTGCGTGGTACGCAATAGCATACTCTTGCAAGCTGAAGGGCGACCCTGTTCGCATTTGCTCGATTTCAGCCAAGGCATCCTGAGACCTCCCCCGTTTCACATATATCTCGGCCAAAAATATGTGGCCTGGTGCTTGCGGATTGAGTTCAAGACCCCTCTTGAGATCAGCGACTGCTTCGTCCAGGGCACCCATCCAGTATTCGATTTGCCCAAGGAGCAGGCGCAGCCTCGCATTGAGTGGATCTAGTTCAACCGCTCGACGAACCAATTTAAGACTTTCGTCAAAGCGGCCGAGCGTGGCTGCCGAGTTAGCCGCTTCGGCTAGCATTGCGGGATTTGCGGGTTCGAGGGCAAGAGCCCGCTGAATGGAGGCATTCCCACCAGCCCAATCGAAGTCGTAGATTTGCTTTATAGTTCCCATTTGGATATGGGCATCCGCCAGGTTCGGGTCCAGCGCTAAAGCCCGCTCAGCCGCTTCACGCACAAACCGGCGACCCTCATCAGGAGGCAGACGACCATTTTCGGTCTGGCGGAAGCGTGCCCGAGACAACCAGACCCACGCCAGCGCATAGTTGGGATCAAGTTGAGTTGCCCGCTCGAAATACTTTGCAGCCACGTCCGGATCCTTCCCTAAGTAACGTCCCTGAAAATATGCCTCGAAGGCTTCCGGATTGACAGGATGCGTCTGCGCCAACTTTGCTTGTTGCTGAGAAGTCAGACGCAGCTGGACTTCCCGAGCAACAGCTTTGGCCACATCGTCTTGTACAACCAGAACGTCTTTCGCCGAATAGTCGTAATCGTGTGACCACAGGTGAGTTTGGTCCTTCACCTGAATAAGCTGAGCGGTAAGGCGTATCTGATCTCCGCTTTCGCGAACGCTGTTTTCGAGCACATACTGCACAGAAAGATCGCGTCCAATCTGGTCGAGGCGTATGTCCTTGTTCTTGTATCCCATGACAGACGTTCGCGCGATCACACCCAACTGATCCGGGTTGAGACGGGCTAACTGTGAAATCATTTCCTCGGTCAAGCCGTCTGCAAAATACTCCTTATTGGGGTCGCCAGTGAGATTCTCAAACGGTAGTACGGCGAGCATGATTCTTTGCGAACTTGGCGGTGTCATGCCAGCAAGATACCGCCAGGACGCAAAACCGACGACTCCCAAAAGGACGGCAAACGCTCCCAAGCCTGCAGCTTTCCACCTTCGCGCGCGGCGCCTGGCCGGCTGCAACTCCTTTCTGACGCGATCGATATCCTCACGCATCTCGGCGACGGACTGATAACGCCGCGAGCGGTCCTTCTCCAGCGCCTTTCTGATAACGACATCCAGTTTGCGCGGGACCGAATGGTTCAGATCGTGCGCCGGGGTCGGTGTCTGACTTAGGATCGCATCGTTGACCTCGGCAATGGTTTCGCCATCGAATGCGCGCCGACCGGAAACCATCTCGTATAGGACCAGCCCGAAGGAAAAGAGGTCAGTGCGCGCATCCAACTTTTCCTTGCGCACTTGCTCCGGAGACATATAAGCGGCGGTGCCCGCCGTAGTCCCGGTGCGGGTTAAATCTGCTTGTAATCGGGGCGGATGCGCATCGTTCTTTTCGCCAGGGGCTTGTCCTTCACCAGCAGGAGGATGAGTCAGTGGTGACTCTTCGGCATCTTCTTTTTCTTCGACTGCCTGGCCCGCGACCAACTTCGCCAAGCCAAAATCCAGAATCTTTGCAACGCCTTCTTTAGTCAGGAAGATATTCGCCGGCTTGATGTCGCGATGAATGATGTCCTTGTCGTGAGCAGCCTGTAACCCGTTGCAAATTTGAATCGCGATGTCCAACTGTGCAGCGATTGCGTTTGCGTTTTGCTTTGCCTTATTCACGCGATGGAGCAGGGTGTCTCCCTCCAGTAGTTCCATGGCGATGAAACGCTTGCCTTCATACTCTTCAATTTCGTAGATCGTGCAGATGTTGGGATGGTTCAGCGCCGACGCGGTTTGCGCTTCTCGTTCAAAACGCTGAAGGGCAATCGGATCACTTGCCAGCTCCTCCGGCAGAAATTTAAGCGCTACGGGGCGGTTAAGCTTGAGGTCTTCTGCCTTGTAAACCATCCCCATGCCGCCGCCCCCGATGACCTCGAGTACGCGATAATGGGAGACCTTCTTACCGATTAGACCGCCCGGTTCAACCAAAGCGGGCGGACTCGCAGCATCGCCGAGGGGAAGCTCACGGGTTGTTTCCATCCATTCGATCGCGACACGCAACCGATAGCCTCGCCGCGCCAGTGTCTCGATGTATTGGGGATTATTAGCAGAATCGCCCAGCGCTCGCCGGAGAGTCCCAATGGCTACATTGATGCTGTGGTCGAAGTCCACAATCGTGTCATTGGGCCAAAGCTTCCGTTTGATTTCCTCGCGGGTTACGATCTTGCCCTTGCGCTCGATGAGCATTCGCAGGACTTGAAAGGGTTGTTCCCTGAGAAGGATCTTGCCTTCACCGCCTGCCGTCCCGACCGGATAGAGCTCACCGGTCCTGAGGTCGAGCTCAAAGCCTCCGAGGCGTACACGATTTGTGCGAGCCTGTTCCATGAACGTTACGAGATTCGGCAAGAGTGTACCATTTGCTCGAGTGGCCATAAAGAATCCAAGGTTTGAGGATAAGAGGTGGCCAAGGCCTGAACCTCAGTCATCTTGAGATCAATTTTCAAACACAATCCGCAATTGACCGCCAAATGACCCGCAGTGCATTTATGCGCGAACCGTCCAGGTGTACTAATGGCGCGTGCACATTTCCAATTAGGAGGAACAGAAGCCGTGAACCAATATGTTGAACGATTCCAGGACACAGCGTTTGCGGAAACGCGGTTTGGACTCTACGCCTCGTCGCGCAGGTCCTTGGGTATCTCCGTTGGCGACGGAGAAGGGCTGAAGGACCAGTTCGAGAGAGAGAACATCGTCCTACGCGAGGAGATCGACAAGACCTCGATGTTCGAGGAGATCGTCGGCGCCTCGCCGCTCCTAAGAAGGTTGCTGGCGCACGTTTCCAAGGTCGCCCCAACTGATTCAACCGTGCTTATCACAGGCGAGACCGGCACTGGCAAGGAGCTCATCGCTCGAGCGATCCACAAGCGATCGCGGCGATCATCTGGTGCTTTCGTCAGCGTCAACTGCGCGGCGATTCCCCCGTCGCTCATTGCGTCGGAACTCTTCGGTCACGAGAAGGGCGCGTTTACCGGAGCGGTGCAACGGCGCCAGGGCCGTTTTGAGTTGGCTGACGGCGGGACGATTTTCCTCGACGAGGTTGGCGAGTTGTCGTCTGAGATTCAAGCGATGCTGTTACGCGTATTGCAAGAACGTGAGTTTGATCGGGTCGGAGGCGGCCGGCCGATACCTACGAACGTCCGGGTGATTGCAGCCACGAACCGTGACCTCGAGAGCGCCATCGAGGACAACACATTCCGATCGGACCTGTTTTACCGGCTTAACGTGTTTCCGTTGGAGATGCCGGCGCTGCGCGACCGTCGGGAGGACATCCCCCTCCTTACCGAGTACTTCACACACCGGCTCGCCAAGCGCGCCGGCAAGAAGATCAATAAGATCAGGAAAGAGACATTGAACCTGCTTCAGTCGTATGACTGGCCAGGCAACGTTCGCGAGCTGCAGAACGTGGTGGAGCGCGCGATCATTGTTTCCGAGTCAGACTCGCTGGACATTGATGAGCGGTGGTTCTCCGTCCCGGCGAGACAGGGTCTTACCGCCTTACCGCCACGACCCGCTCTGGTGGCTCGAGAGAAAGACGCTATTGAAGACGCCCTGATGGCCAGTAAGGGTCGAGTGTCTGGACCATTCGGTGCTGCCGCGAGGCTAGGTATTCCTTCCTCGACGCTGGAATCGAAAATCAAGACGCTGGATATCGACAAGCGCCGCTTCAAACCGAACGCCACCGATAGCGCTTTACAATAGTAATTCAACTTTCAGCCCAAACAAGGAAGCAATCTTCTTGCGACAATCGCAAGAAATTCGCGAGCGTCAAAATCGTCAGTCGAATGGAATCAGCAAGTTGAGCTTGGCCCTCGCATTGCCTAGCAAATCTTCGAGCGAGGACACGATTGACATTCAGAATTCAACGCTCAACGAGATCCGCGGTGATTATCTTCGCCTTAGCGGAGAGCTGGATAATGAGCATATGGAAAGCATCAACGAGTTACTCGAGGGCGAGAAAAGATCGATCCTGCTCGATCTTGGAGATGTCACACTCGTGGGGAGGAAGGCCGTGGAGTTTCTGGCGCGCCTCGAGGCAGCAGGTGTTGGAATCATTAACTGCCCGGAATATGTTCGCACGTGGATCGATGCGGAAAACAATGGTGAACGATGGTGACGCCGTAGCACATTGTGCCGCCGGTGAGACGGCTTTCCAGGTCTGCTCATGATGACGATATATCAAGCAATTCTCTTCCTAGTTGCCGTCGGTGCCTACGGTCTGTTGGCATTGGGGTTGATATGGCGAGTCTTGCGCGGAGTGCTGCCACGCACTCGTCGAGCTTCTGTTAAGCAAGAGTTTATAGCCCATCCAAAAGAATATCTATTCGCGAGAAGGCAGCAATACCGCCGCGGCGGAATCGTTTTGTTAATACCGCTATTGTTGGCGACTCCGATCACCGCTCTGTGCCGGCAAGATGTTTCGAACTCTGACGAAGTGTTAACGCTGGAACAGGCGATAGCCCTGGCAATGCGTGACAATCACATTGTGAAGAGCGCCGAACTTGGGGTCGGAAAAGCCGGAGATGAACTGGCCGCGACTCGCACCATTCGCTTGCCGTCAATGCATCTGTACACGCTCACGTCGCAGCAATTCGTGAAGCATGACATCAGCGTCGATAATCCGCTTTCAAGCCTTCTCCCCGGCATCGGCCCTTTCTTCTCGGTCAGCGTTCCTCGGAGACCCACAACAATCTTCGCCGGACAGGTCCTTCAGCCGCTGTCACAGCAATACCGCATCGGACTGAACATTGAGCAAGTCAAATTGGCGGGCGTTGTCGAACAGGAAAAACTACGTCAGGTCCAGCAGTCCGTTGTTGATGAGGTCAAGCAGAACTACTACGGAATTCTGCAAACCCAGAGCGCGCTGGAGAGCGTTGTTGAAGCCATAAGGCTGTATCGCGAGTTGGACCGCGTCACTACCGATTATGTGGCGCAGCAAGTTTCGTTGAGATCAGATAGCCTCGAGGTGAAAACCAGGCTCGCGAAAGCCGAATATGAGGCACTCAACCTCACAAATAAGCTCGCGACCGAAAAGGAACAACTCAACAACCTGCTTGGCCGGGATGTGCGCGCCGAGTTCAAGGTCGCCGCGATAGCCGATATCAATGGCTTTGCTGATGATCTCGTCGGTTTGAGGAGTCGCGCGATGGAGAAAAGGCCCGAAGTCCGACAGGCGAAATTAAAGCTCAAGCAAGCAGAACTGGATCGTCGGATCAAAAAGTCCGAATACATCCCCGATGTAAGCGTCGGATTTACATATGTGGGTCTTCGGAACTTCGACGAGGTCATTCCAAAGCAATTTGCCAGCCTCGGCGTTGTGATCAAGTGGGAGGTTTTTGACTGGGGAAGAAAGCGAGACCAACTAGCCGAGAAGGATAAGACAATCGAACAGGCAAGGAACGAGCTGCACGAGACCGAAAGCCTGGTCCTAATAGATGTAGGAGACAGGTTTCGCAAGTTACAACAAACCCGTCAGGCGCTGGTGGTAGCCCAACTCTCGCAGGAAACCGCGCGCGAAACTCTCAGGGTTAATACCAACAAGTATGGATTGACCGCCGCTCTACTGTCCGACGTCTTGCAATCACAGGCGTCGCTTGCCGAAGCCAATCACAGCTACCAGCAGGCGATTCTTGGTTACTGGACGGCGAAGGCGGAACTTGAAAAGGCGATCGGCGATGGCAACTGATACCACTGAGGAGGGATGGAATGGCCGACGCACTCAAATCACCTGAGAAAACCGCGGAGGTAACCTCCTCTCCGGCGAGAGAATCTGTGGCGGAAGCGTCCACACCTGATACCGACTCAGAGTCCAAGCCGCAACCGGAGGAGGTCAAACATCGAAGCACGAGACTCCATCGCTTTGTTCCGGTCCTCCTTGTTCTGTTCCTCGCGGTGGTGCTTCTTGTTGCCATTACTTCGAATTGGAATGCGTGGGTTGGCAGCAAGGGCAGCCAGAAGACAGATGACGCATACCTGCGAGCCGACATCACGCCTCTGAGCACTCGCCTTTCGGGCACGGTGAAGGAGGTTGCCGTTGAAGATTATCAGCGAGTGAAGGCGGGAGACTTGCTGGTACAGCTCAAAGATGATGATTATCGTGCGCAGGTCGAGCAGTCTGACGCGGCAGTTCAGGCGGCGCAGGCCGCCCTGGAGAATAACACCAAGCAAAAAGCGCTACAGGAGTCGCGAATCGCCCAGGCGCAAGCCGGAGTCGAAGCCGCGCAGGCCGACATCGCACAGGCCGATGCAAACATCGAGGCGATGAGGGCCGAAATAGCAAACACACAGGCAGCTGTGGAAGCAGCTAAAGCGGATGTCGTGCGCACCCAGTCGGAACGAGAGCGACAGGAGGCACTCGTGCAGTCTGCGTCGGCGACTCGGCAGAAGCTTGAACAGGTCACCGCGGATGAACAGCGATTCGGAGCTCAGTTCGAAAGCCGCAAGGCTGACCTCGCAAAAACGCAGGCCTTGCTTTTGCTCAGACAAGCGCAGGCCCAACAGGCGCGCGCGGGGCTTGCCGGTCGTCAGTCGGAACTCGAGGCTCAGCGAAGACAGCGCGGCGTTCTTGACGCTCAGGAGGCACAGCTCAACGCCGATCTGAGGGCTAAGGAAGCCGCAGTAACGGTCGCACGCACTAACCTGGAGTACACTCGCATAGTTGCGCCGACCGACGGCGTCGTTGGTGAACGCAAAGTTCGCGTAGGACAACTCGTCAGCCCGGGCACACAGGTGATCTCGCTGGTCGAGAACGATGTGTGGGTGCAGGCGAACTACAAAGAGACTCAGCTTACTAATGTCAGTAAGGGCGATTCGGCGGTGATAACTGTTGATACGTTTCCTGGCCTAAGGCTGAAAGGTCACGTAATCGAGATCTCTCCTGCAAGCGGTTCTCAATTCGCATTGCTACCGCCCGACAATGCTTCGGGTAACTTCACAAAGATCGTGCAAAGAATTCCGGTAAAGATCGTCATCGAGCACGACCAGCGTGAGCTGGACCGGTTGCGACCAGGCATGTCGGTCATCGTCGAGATCAACGCATCGGGCAAGAAAAACGAAGGCGTGACTGCGAGGGAAGAGCCGTGAACGTCGTAGCTACAGCCGAAGTAGGCGGGAGTTCACTGGCGGTTCCGGCATCACAGCCGTTTAGGTTGCTCACGGTCAAACCTAATCCTTACGTAGGCACCCTCGGAGTTTTTCTCGGAGCCGGTATCGCGACACTCTTTGGACGATTGTTGACCGTAGGATTGCCGGACCTGCGTGGGGCGCTCGGCCTTGGTATCGACGAAGCGGCGTGGCTGCCGACTGCTTACAACATGGCGCTGATGTTTATGGGACCGTTTTCGGTCTACATTGGCGGCCTCCTGGGGGTCAGGCGCGTTCTCCTGTTTACGACGCCCATCTTCATTGTAGCTTCGATCCTGCTGCCGTTTTCACCGAATCTGACTGTGATGCTCGCGCTTCAAGTGATTGCCGGAATTTCATCCGGCACGTTTTATCCGCTGACTATGACGTATGCGCTGCGCAGCCTCCCGCTGCGCTACACGATCTACGGTATCGGCGTTTACTCGATGGACATCCTGCCTGCTACGTCGCTCGCCGTGCCATTGGAAGCCTGGTTCACCGAGCACCTGTCGTGGCGTTGGATCTTCTGGGTTGGCGCGCTACTGACGACGCTTATGATGCTGTGTATTTACCGCGCGATTCCGCACCCTCCTCCTCGCACCGGTCCGAAGCCCGCGATAAATTGGCGAGGGTTCTTGTATTTCAGCCTGGGCTTGAGCTTGATCTATGGTGCGCTTGATCAAGGAGAGCGATTGGATTGGTTGGGATCAGGCGTGATCGTTGCAATGCTCGTGACCGGTGCGTTTCTGATCATCGCCGCAATAATTCGCCGATTGGTGTCACCGAACCCGCTGGTCAATCTTCCGTACCTGAAGTACAGGAACACGTTGATCCTTGGCGCCACGCTGTTCTCATTCCGTTTTGTACTGCTCGCCATTGCCTTGCTGATTCCAGCCTTTCTGGGCGCCATACAGGGCTATCGACCGCTTGAAACGGGGCGGGTGTTGGCGTGGGGTGTCGTGCCTCAGCTATTCGTCGGGATCATCGCGGCGTGGCTGATGCGGAGTATTGATAACAGATTGATACTGGCCGCTGGTTTTGCAATCGTCGCCGTCGCCTGTTTGATGAACACTCAGCTCACGAGCGAGTGGGCAGGGGAGAATTTCTTTACTTCACAACTGGTAATTGGCATTGGTCTGTCGGTCACATTCGTAGCAATGGTCGGATCGATCGTTCAGCAAGCGGCTAACTCGGGAGCCATCTCGCGACCGATAGATGCTCTCACGTATTCGGCGTTAATTCACAGCATCCGGCTTTTTGGAGGTGAGTTGGGAACCGCCTTCATGCAGAGATTCATTACTGTGCGCGAACAATTTCACTCGAACTTAATCGGTCTGCATGTTGAGGTCGGCAATTGGCTGACCGATGAGCGCCTGCGGTTGCTTACCGGCGGTGTAAGCGCAAACTCCACAGGCGTGGATGAAGCGCAGACACGTTCGGCCGCTCTTCTTGCCGGACAGGTCAGGCAACAGGCCTATGCGCTCGCATACACAGACGGCTTTATGATCATCGCGTGGGTTTGCGTCGGAATCATTGTGTTGATAGCTTGCTTGAAACCGATGAAGATGTTTTTCGATTCGCAATCACCGGAGCCTCCCGGTTAAAACAAAGGTATCAATGCGTCCGATCACTCGATCTCCAGTTGGAGCCTGAGAGAGGCTCAAAAAGCAGGGGGGAAAGTTCGAGCCGCCGCTGAACAGCGCGAGCGAATGCCAGAGTACAAAAGATGATCCACACACACTCTCTTGGTCGTGCAGCTCGATACTATCCGGAAAATGCGGCGATCGCGTCCGGAGCAAAGCGCCTGACTTTCCGGGAGCTTAACGATCGTGTCGGGAGCATCGCCGCGACGCTCAAGAAGCACGGCTTTGGGGTGGGTGACCGATTAGCCATCTTCCTCCCAAATGAGCGCGAGTACATCGAACTAGTGTATGCATGCGCCTGGCTAGGAGTGATCGTCGTACCGTTGAATACGCGGCTAACCGCCTCCGAAATTGATCACATACTCTCCGATGCGACGGTACGAGGCCTGATTCGGCATTCCTCGCTCGCCGTTCCATCGGTTCGGCTTTCGTGGGAGCGGGTTCTCGACCAGGAACCTCTGGATGTTCTCGCGGATTCTTATCCAGAGGTCATGTACGATCCTGAAGCAGTACTCGCTCTGATCTATACCAGCGGCACTACTGGACGTCCCAAGGGCGTTGTTCAAACGCATGCGAATATTCTAGCAAATGTAGAGCACACCAACTCCTGGATGCCATACAAAGAAGGCGGTGTGTATTTGCATGCCGCGCCAGTTTTTCACATAGCGGATTTTCCGTTCATGTTCGCGGCGCCGGCTTTCGGCGCCTGCCAGGTCACCATTCCAAAGTTCAACGCACAGCGCTTCTGCGAGACAGTCCAGAACAACCGAGTAACACACACCGTGCTTGTGCCGACTATGATCAATTTGCTCACTCAATTTCCGGACCTCAACAAATACGATCTCACGAGCCTGGAGGAACTTGGATATGGCGGTTCTCCCATGGCTCCTGAGCTGATTCACCGGACGAGAGAGCTTCTACCTGACATCAAACTGGTTCAGGTGTATGGGCTAAGCGAAACCGGTTTTCTCACCGGGCTGCGGGATCAGGAACACACCGAGGAAAGACTAATGTCTTGTGGGCGCACATGTCCCGGAATCGACGTTCGAGTTGCTGACAAGTCAGGAGCGGAAGTCCCAGTCGGACAACCCGGCGAACTAGTGGCCCGCGGGGCAAACGTCACGCGCGGTTATTGGAATAATCCGGAAGAAACCGCGCGTGCCTTTCGGAATGGAATGTTTCGCACTGGAGATGTCGGCTATCAAGATGAAGACGGTTACTTCTATATTCAAGATCGCCTGAAAGACATGATCGTAACGGGCGGAGAAAATGTCTACTCCGGCGAGGTCGAGGCTGTCATCTACAGCCATCCCGCGGTCCGCGAAGCGGCAGTGATCGGAATACCTGATCCGCAATGGGGCGAGCTTGTGACGGCTCTCGTTGTGTTGAAGCCTGGGAAGGCCATCACTGCTGATGACTTGATCGCACACTGCCGTCGATTTCTGGCCAATTACAAGATCCCACGCCGCGTTGAGTTTTCGGAAACCGAGCTACCAAAAGGCGGGTCCGGCAAGATACTCAAGAAGGTTCTCCGCGAGCGCTTTTGGGCCCATCAGATACGCGAGGTTGGTTGAGGACGAATTCCAACGCAATCGATTTTGAACGGAACGCGGAAGGCGGAAGGCGGAAGATTTTCCATTTTCCAATTGTCATTTGTCATTGACTGACGAGCAACCCTCGACCGCAAATGACAAATTGCAATTGGAAAATGGAAAATGGAAAATCTTCCGCCTTCCGCCTTGCGGCTAATAGCCTTCACCGACTGACGCCCGACCACACTTCTTCGCACCTTCACCTCCCACGTTCAGATCAGCTGCCGGTAGTGGTTCAGTTTGAGTTCAGAGTTTGAGTTCAGAGTTCAAGCTTTAGCTTGCTGCTGCCCTTTGCGCAGCTAAAGACAGCAAGCTAAAGCTCTAGAAGAACCAGATACCAAAGAAGAATCACAGGTCAGGAAGAGGGACTTGTCCCCGCTCTTCTCCCTTTTGAAACAACAGTAGAAGAACCAGATACCAAAGAAGAATCACAGGTCAGGAAGAGGAACTTGTCCCCGCTGTCCTTGAACTTGAATGTCGGATAGGCGGGGACAAGTCCCTCTTCCCGACCTGTGATTATCTTAAGGTCTCTTTGAGCTCTGACCTCAAACTGAACCACTACTCAGCTGCCGACTGCTTCGAAGGCTGCTGATACGTGTCGTGATCCTGCTGGCAATTTTCTTGCGATCTTCATGGTTCTTGCGATCTTCGTGAGAAATTCCCGAACACCAATCTATCTTCCAATTAGAAATCAACAACTTAAGATTGGCCCCTCGGTTGCCCTTCTCTTTGTTCAGAGACGATGAGACGCAGATCAGCAATGAAGCGGGAGGGCATGAAGATGTTTAATCACGATCTCAATTCAATGACCCTGGCGATCAATGAAACCGGTGTCGTCAAGAACGTGAACACAAAGAAATTGGTCGCGCTTGATCCCGACCGCAAGAGCGTCCAAGCCGCGCAGTTTGAAATTTCGCTGCGGCATCGCGTGGTCGGACAAGAGCGCGCCCTTCGCAAGCTCGCTTCGATCTGTCAGGTATTTCAGGCCGGGATGACCAATCCAACCAGACCCATCGGAACGATGCTTTTTCTCGGACCTACCGGATCGGGCAAGACTCATGTTGTTGAGGCCGCGGCTGAGGTGCTGTTCGGAGACCGAAACGCCGTCACTAAAATTGATTGCGCGGAATTCCAGCACTCTCACGAGATCGCCAAGCTGATCGGCTCGCCGCCAGGCTACCTCGGCCATCGCGAGACGCAGCCGCTGCTGACCCAAGAGAATCTAGACAAGTACCGCACCGACGAAAACCCATTCACTTTGGTGCTTTTCGATGAGATCGAGAAGGCAAGTGACGCGCTCTGGCAACTGTTGCTGGGAGTTCTCGACAAAGGCACGCTAACACTCGGCGACAACCAGCGCGTGAATTTCTCCCAGACCATCATCTTTATGACCTCGAATCTCGGGGCGCGTGAGATGAGCAAGCTCGTCGACGGCTCAATCGGCTTTGCGCCAACCGGAAGCGACCAGTTACTGCCGAGCGACCTGGACCAGAAGTTTTACCACACCGCCACCGATGCCGCCCGGCGTAAGTTCTCGCCGGAGTTTATGAACCGTGTTGACAAGGTGGTGGTGTTCCGTGGCCTCAGACACGAGGAGTTGCGTCGGATCGTCGACTTGGAGCTTGAGGCGGTACAGCAGCGGATCGACGAAGGCGCAACCGAGAGCTTCACCATCACAGCCACGCCCGCGGCAAGAGAATTCCTGCTAGCCGAAGGAACTGACTACCGGTACGGGGCTCGTCACTTGAAGCGAGCGATCGAGCGGTTTGTGGTCCATCCGCTTGCGAACCTTTCCGCAACCAGACAGGTGCGTTTGGGAGACGTAGTGGTCCTGGACCTGGATCGGAGCGGCAAGAAGCTGGCTTGCTTCCGCGATGACGGCGAGACGAGCCTCGCAGCGGCGGCACTGCAATCGGCTCATTCGCTTAGAGTCAACTTAACAGACCGCATCGCGGCTTAGTCCGAGGTGTACACCGCTGTCGAAGCTAAGAAAGGAACACAGCATAAGAGGAGAAAGGATGAAGCCCATGTCACAAACGTCACCACTAACATCGTTGCAGACTTCGACCTGGAACATTGACCCAGTTCACTCCACAGCGGAGTTCAAGGTTAAGCACATGATGATCGCCAACGTAAAGGGAACCTTTTCCAAAGTGTCGGGGGTTATAACCCTTGATGAATCCGATCTGACAAAGTCCAAAGTTGAAGCTTCAATCGAAGCAGCCTCGATCGATACACGGGATGACCAGCGAGACTCACACCTGAGAAGCGCCGACTTCCTTGACGTTGAAAATTATCCACAGCTCTTCTTCGTGTCTAGCAATGTCAAAAAGGCTGGAAACGGAAAACTTTCCGTAGAGGGCGACTTAACCATTCGAGGAGTAAAGCGAAGAGTGAACTTCGATGTGGAGGGACCCACGCTACCTGCAAAAGATCCCTGGGGGAATGTTCGAGTAGCAATATCGGCCACGACAAAAATAGACCGTAAAGACTTCGGTCTAACATGGAATGCCGCGCTCGAAACTGGCGGGATTCTCGTTGGTGACCACGTAACGATCACTCTGGAGGCGGAGTTCGTAAAGGCTTAACCACATTGATCGCAAGAGTGACTCTGCTGAGCGCTAGGACTCTCAGCGGATCGCTCACAGAACTTGAATACTCAAAGGAGAACTGAAATGGCAAGTGAAGGAAAGGAAATCAGGCAACACAAACCGCTGCCGGCACCCAACAGTGACTTCTACGACGTCACGTCCACGTTGAGCGCTGACGAACAAGAGATTCTGAGAGGCGTGCGCGAGTTCTTGGAGAGCAAGGTCGCGCCGATCATCGGGAAGTACTGGCTCGAGGACGCATTTCCCTTCGAGCTGCTGCCAGGCTTCAAGGAGCTGAACATCGGCGGCCTTGCGATCAAGGGTTACGGCGGCCGTGGGAAAAGTCTCGCGCTGATGGGCTTCATTCAGATGGAGCTGGCGCGCATCGATCCGTCGATCGCGACGTTCTTCGGCGTCCACGCCGGGCTGGCGATGGGCAGCATCTATCTCGGCGGATCGGAAGAGCAGAAGCAGAAGTGGCTGCCGCCGATGATCAGCCTCGAAAAGGTCGGCTGCTTCGGACTCACCGAGCCGCTCGTCGGTTCGGGAACCTCCGCCGGCATGACGACGACGGCGAAGCGCGAGGGCGATACGTGGATTTTGAACGGCGAAAAGAAGTGGATCGGCAACGCTCCGTGGTGCGACATTTCGATCATCTGGGCGCGAGACGTGGACGACAATCAAGTCAAGGGATTCATCGTTGAGAACAAGACGACGCCGGGGTTCAGCGTCGAGAAGATCACGGACAAGATGGCGTTGAAGGTGGTCCAGAACGGTCACATCACGCTGAAAGATTGCCGCGTGCCCGAAGCAAATCGCCTCCAGCGAGACGTGTCGTTTCGCGACACGGCCCGCGTGTTGAGGGTCACGCGCTACGCCGTGGCATGGATGTCAACCGGCTGCCAGATGGGGGCGTACGAGCACGCGCTCAAGTACGCGCAGCAGCGGCTGCAGTTCGGCAAGCCGATCGCCTCGTTTCAGATGGTTCAGGACCTTCTCGCCAAGATGATCAGCAACATCACCGCCTGCCAGTGCCTGGTGACGCGCATGGCGCAACTGTACGAGGAAGGCAAGCTGACGGACCCGCATGCGTCGGTCGCCAAAGCGTTCTGCACGTCAAAGTGCCGCGAGACGGTCGCGTGGGCGCGGGAGATCTGCGGCGGCAACGGCATCTCCGTTGAATACGGGGTCGGCCGCTTCTTCGCGGATGCGGAGGCGTTCTACACCTACGAAGGCACCTACCAGATGCAGAACCTGATCATCGGCAAAGCCATAACGGGACTCAGTGCCTTCGTGTAACACGCAACTCTATTAACGGATCAATCGCCGGCAGGTAACAGCAGTATGTGCTCAGTCACAGTTCAACAGCTTAAAGAGAGGAGTGTTTTATGAGTTCTCCAATAACGGGACTAACGCTCGAGAATGTTTTGTACGAGAAGAAAGATTCCATCGTTTACGTAACTCTGAATCGTCCCAAAGTGCTCAACGCATTGAACAAGAAAACATGGGCCGATTTGCGAACCGCTTTCGAGGCCGCGCGGGATGACGCTGCCGTGCGAGGCGTGATCCTGACTGGCGCGGGCGATAAGGCTTTCATCGCCGGCGCGGACATCAGCGAGCTCGCCAACGTCAGCGCTGTGGAAGCAGAAGAATCCAGCACTTTTGGTCAAGAGGTCCTCAACCTGATCGAAAATCTCGGCAAGCCGGTGATCGCGGCCATCAATGGATTTGCGTTAGGCGGCGGCTGCGAAACGGCGATGGCTTGCACCATCCGTGTGGCCTCAGAGCAGGCGAAGTTCGGTCAGCCCGAAGTAAAGTTGGGATTGATTCCGGGCGGTGGTGGTACGCAACGCATGCCGCGGCTGGTCGGAAAGGGCCGAGCTCTGCAGATCATTCTTTCGGGCGAGATCATCAGCGCGCAAGAGGCCTATCGCATCGGGCTTGTGAATGAAGTTGTTCCAGCGGCTGACGTGATCACTCGCGCCGAAGCAATCCTGAAGCAAATCTTTTCCAACGCTCCGATCGCAGTGAAGTACTCGCTGGAGGCAGTGAACAAAGGGTTGGAGACGAGCGTGGCTGAGGGCTTATCACTCGAAGCTTCTCTGTTCGGACTATGCGCCGGGACGGAAGACAAGAGGGAAGGCACGCAGGCGTTTCTTCAGAAACGCGCGCCACAGTTTCAGGGGCGATGAGTCTGTCGAGTTTTCGAATGGTTTGAGGAGTGGTTATGTCGGCTCAACGTGATCTTCGCACATTTGCCCCGTCATTCGAATTTCGGTTCACGAGTTCGGATGGAATGCGCATAGCTTGCGCCCGATGGGACAGTCGCCGTCGCGTTCGCGGTGTAGTTCAGATCGCTCATGGCATGGGCGAACACATCGGACGGTATGCGGAGACGATTGAATTCCTGGTAGCAAACGGCCTGATTGTTTACGGAAACGATCATCGCGGACATGGCCGCACGGCGGTGTCTGGCGCCCAATTTGGGGATTTCGGCGAAGGCGGGTTTGATTTGCTGGTGGAGGACATGGTTCAGCTCAGTCGCATCGCTAAGACGGACAATCCAGATCTGCCATTCATTTTGCTGGGGCACAGTATGGGCTCGTTCGCAGCACAACAATACGTGCTGAACGATAGCAGCGAGATTGATGGGCTGGTTCTCTCCGGATCAGGTGCGCTCGATGGCCTCGCGCGTCTCGCGAGTTTGGCGCCAGGGATAAACATTCTGAATGCCCACTTCGAGCCGGCGCGGTCCCCGTTCGATTGGTTGAGCCGCGACACAGAAGTCGTCGATGCCTTCATCGAGGACCCGCTGTGCTTTGCTGAACTTCAGCCCGCGGCCTTTGCGTCGTTTTTGGCGGCTGCGGACCGGCTGTCCGATCCGATCAGTCTTCGCAACATACGCGACGACCTGCCCATCTACCTCTTTTCGGGCAGCGAAGATCCTGTGGGCCAGCAACTCGAAGGAGCCGAGTTGCTGATGTACCGGTATCGCAGAGCGGGCATCTATGACATCTCCCACGATTTCTACGCCGGCGGACGACACGAAATGCTCAACGAGATCAATCGGGAAGTAGTGCGAGCGCGGCTTCTTGCCTGGATCTCTGCGGTGCTTGAAAGATACGAAGGATGGCCTACTGCTCCTTTGGACACGATGGAACTTTAATTTATTGAGGAGACGACAATGGCAACTGACAACATTTTTTCTGGATTAAAAGTGGTTGACTTCGCGAGCTTCATCGCGGGTCCCAGCGCCGCCGTTATCCTGTCTGACTTTGGCGCTGACGTGATCAAAGTGGAGCCGCCTTCCGGCGACATGTGGAGAATTGGTCACAAGATCCCGCCGCAGCCGCAGGCGAAGGATGCATATCCCTGGCATTTGGCGAACCGCAACAAGCGTGGCATTACGCTCGATCTGAAATCGCCGAGCGCTCAGCCAATTCTCGAGAAGCTCGTTAAATGGGCGGACGTGCTTATCGTCAATACGCCGCATCCCGCACGCAAACGACTGAAGCTCGAATACGAGGACGTCGCGCAGTGGAACCCACGCCTGATTTATGCGGAT
>Ga0193727_1000106_pt1 | contig 26043 bp, 29 predicted proteins | sample H2c2metaG_FD_143051 | JGI IMG/M metagenome (GOLD analysis project Ga0193727, IMG submission 143051) | Soil microbial communities from a riparian zone of the East river system, Colorado, United States - H2c2 | ecosystem: Environmental > Terrestrial > Soil > Riparian zone | place: USA: East River...
GTCTTCGAGGACCACCCGACGATCGACGCCGAACGCGCGAAGCTCTGGCCCCTGATCCGCGCCACGCCGATGCTCGACTGGCAGCTGCTCACGAAGCGCCCCGAGCGGATGGCGGCGAATCTGCCCTGGGACGCATACGGCGACCCCTGGCCGAACGTGTGGCTCGGGACGAGCATCGAGAGTCAGGACTATCTCACTCGCGCGCGGATCCTCGCGACGATCCCGGCCGCCATCCGCTTCATCAGCGCCGAACCGCTGTTGGGGCCCATCGACTTCGACAGCGTGCTGTCGTCGATCGACTGGCTGATCGTCGGCGGGGAGAGCCAGCCCGGCTGCCGGCCGATGGATCCTGATTGGGCGCGCGAGATCGTCGCGAGCTGCGCGGTCGCGAACGTCCCGGTATTCCTGAAGCAGCTCGGCGGCCATCCCGATGCGCGCGCACACGCGAAGGCGACGATCGATGGCGAGCGGTACGTGGAGATGCCGGCATGAATCGGAATGCCGAGCAGGCGCTGCGCTTCGCGGCACGCCAGGACGCGGCGCGCCGCTGCGAGACATGCGGGCGTCCGGCCCAGCGCCTTCATCGCTGGTGCGCGCGCTGCGCGAACCACCGCGAGACGATCGCCGCCCAGCAGCGCACGTACCGAGAGCGCCACCGCGAGACGATCGCCGCCAAGCGGCGCACGTACTACGAGCGCCACCGCGAGACGATCGCCGCCCAGCGGCGCACGTACTACGCGCGCCACCGCGAGACGATCGCCGCCGGGAAGCGCGCAGCGTGGCAGCTCAAGCCGCCGCGCTGCGAGCGGTGCGGTCAGCCCTTGGAATACCGTGGCCGCGGGCGTCCGCCACGCTACTGCGCCAAGGACAAGCCGCGGCCATCGCGGCAGGACCTCATCCTCTCACCGGAACGCTCGATATGACCACCGACGTCGCGTCCTCCGCCGGAGCCACCCTCCAGCTCATCCCGCTCCGGGATCTGCACGAGTCGCCGCTCAACCCCCGGCGGCATTTCGACCCAGTCAAGCTCGCGGCGCTGACCGAGTCGCTGCGCCTGCACGGGCAGCTCACGCCGATTCTCGTCCGCCCGAACGCCGCGGGGTTCGAGATCGCCGCCGGCCACCGCCGCTATCGCGCCGCGAAGGCCGCGGGGCTCACCGAGCTGGAGGCGAAGGTCCGTAAGCTCGCCGACCCCGAGTTCGTCGAGATCCTCACGATCGAGAACGACGAGCGCGAGGGCGTGCACGCCCTCGAGCAGGCGGAGGGCTACCGGCTGCTGATGGAGAAGGCGGGCTACGACGTCGCCAAGATCGCGGCGCGCGTGCAGCGCTCGCACGACTTCGTGCGCGACCGGCTCCGGTTGCTGGAGCTGGTGCCGGAGCTCAAGGCGCAGTTCCTCGAGAACCGCTTCCTACTCACCCATGCGATCATCCTGGCCAAGCTGGCGCCGGAGCAGCAGCAGCGCGCCAGCCGCACCCAGCCGGTCAACCGCTACGAGGGCCATCGAGACGCCGGTGGCCTCTACCGCGAGGATCTCACGCCCGGGCGAGCTGCAGGAGTGGGTGAACGCCCACTGCCGCTTCACGCCCGACGCCGTGCAGCTCGAGGAGGATTTCCCGGAGACCGCGGTGCTGCTCGAGGCCGCCCACGAGACCGGCACACAGACCGTGTACATCACGGACGGCTTCATGGTCTCCCGCGGCGCGCGCGACGTGAACGAGAAGACGATCCCGGAGCGCTCCTGGGAGCGCGCGGACGGCGAGCAGGGCTCGAAGACCTGCGACCGCGCGGTGGTGGGGATCTACGCGGACGGCGACCGCCGCGGGGAGGCGATCGGCGTCTGCATCGCGCGGACGAGCTGCACCGTCCATTGGCCGGCCGAGGTGAAGGCCCGCCAGGCGCGCGAGGCGAAACGGGCCAAGAGCGGCGCGGCGCCGGCCAAGGCGAAGAAGCCCGCGGCGCTGACCGCCTACACCCCGGAGCAGATCACGCAGAAGCGTCTCGTCTCGCTCCGCCTCGCCGCCGTGAAACCCGTCGAGCAACTCCTCGCGCACGCGCATCTGAAACCGTCGAGGAAGCTGGTGGCGGCCGCGCGGGCCTGGGTGGCCAAGGAGGCCGGGGTCACCGGCTCCCTCAACGCGGAGCAGCTCCTGGTGGCGCTCTTCGTGGAGTCTTTTGGAGACGTTTTGGAGTGGAAGCTGAGGGAGCGCCCCCAGACGCTCGCCGTGTTCGGCGTCGACGCGATCCTCAAGACGGTGACGGTCGACACCTGCCTCTACTGTGGCTGCAGCCAGGAGAATGGGTGCCGGCTCGGCGAGGACACGCACTACCGCGCCATCACCTGCAAGTGGATCTCCAAGACGCCGCTCGTGTGCAGCAATCCGATCTGCCGCGCGCAGTTCGAGAAGGGCAGCGTCTTCGGCGCGGCCGCGGTGGCGCCGGCGAAGGCGCCAAAGCCGAAACGCGCCAAGATTACGCCAGTGACCGCGGCGAAGGCGACGGCGAAACGTGCGGCGCTCTTCCCCGGGGCGGCGACGAAAGACGGCGTGTTTGTCCTCGATGAGGATGACGAAGAGGGCGACGGCAATGAGGACTAGCGCGCGGCCGACGCAGGGTGACGGCCACACGGCGACATCGACGCTCGAGCCCGCGCGCTGCTCGTGCGGCGCGCACCTGGTCCTTGCCTGCGAGCAGGGGTGCGGCGAGACGAACCCGGAACTCGGGATCATGGGCCCGAGGGATCCGATCGCCCGACTCCGCGCCCCGCGCTCGGACCTGGGGCGCCGGCATCGGACCACGCGCGCGTCGGCGCCGCAGAAGATGAACATCTGCGCGCGCTGCCGCGGGGCGTTCCCGACCACCTCCGGCCGGCAGCCGAAAGTGGGGCCGTGCTGCGTGACGGCGCAGGAGCTCGCGTTGCGCGCGGCGAAGCAGAAGCTCAACGCGAAATACATCGTGCGGAGGGCAGCCGGATGACGCGCAGGAATACCCGATGAGGATGGCCGCGTAGGATGCCACGTATTCGATCGATCAAGCCGCAGTTCGCGAGCGACGAGAAGCTGACCCTCGTCAGTCGCGACGCCCGCCTGACGTATGTGCTCATCTGGACCCAGTCCGACGACGAGGGGCTGCTCGGTGCGTCGACTCGCCAACTGCTTGGTGAACTCTACCCGTTGGATGATACGGTGACAGGAGCCGTGCTCGAGAGCTGGATCGCCGAACTGCTCGCCATCAAGGTCATTCGGATGCGCGAGACCCGGGACGGCGCGCGCGTCATCGAGACCGTGAAGTGGAAGGACCACCAACGGATCGACAGGCCACAACCGTCGAAGCTGCGCGCACTTCTGAAGCCGCTGGCGGCGCATTCGACGAACGATTCGACGAACGATTCGACGAACGATTCGACGAACGATTCGACGAACGATTCGCGACTGGAGGTAGGAGTAGGAGTTAAAAGCTTAACAGCGGGTAGTACTCACAGATCTGTGTTAGGGAGAAGCGCGTCCACAATTCGTGTGGATAACTCAAGCGCACCGCCCGCTGACCAGCCACCACCCGCTGAACCGCAACCACCCGCTCCGCTGTCCTCTCGCGAGGACGTGAACGGCAACGGCGCCAGCAACGGCCCCCGCCCGCTGCTGCCCGAGGCCGCCTTCAACCTCCTCGCGGCGTTCTACCGGCGTGCCACTCCCGAGCGCTACGCCGACGTGCTCCGCCAGCTCGGGGAGACGCTCACTGATGGCGGCACCAGGTTCGAGCGCGACTGGGTGCGTGCCGTCGACGACAAGCACCTCGAGTGGGCCTGCGTGCAGACCATCCGCGCCGGACCCCAAGATCACGGCAAGGCCATCGTGTTCGTGCTGAAAAAGCTGCGCGACACGCGGCTCGAGGTGCTCTCGGCCAGGACCAAGGTGAGCGAAGCGCGGCCCCCTCTTCCCGCGGAGACCTGACCCGGATGCGCGCGCAGCGACCCGCGGAACTGGATGATCTCGACCGATGTGCACGGCCGGTGGTCGCGCGGGGTGTCGCCGACGTCGACGCCGCCTGTCGCGAGCTGGAGGCGTCACACCAGCGCCACGTGCGCCGAGCCCGCGCCGTGCGCGTCGCCGCGTGGTGCTGCTTCGCGATCGCGCTCGCCATGTGCGCGGCCGTCGCCTGGTCCAGGCCGTGACCACCACGCTTCAGGTCGCCACGGCGCCGCATGTCCGGAGCGAGAAGGCGGAGGAGCATCGCTGCGATACCTTCGCCGCGTGCTACGCGGGCCGCGATCGCGTCGTCCGGTTCTCGCAGCCGCGGCACACGATGCAGACCTTGGGCATTCCCGATCGCCGGTACCGGCTCGCCGGCGTGGCGTTCTGGTTTGAGGTCAAACACCAGGCCGGACGGTTGAGAACTGAGCAGGTAGAGTTCCTGGAGGCCGAGCTCGCGTATGGGTGCCCAGCCGCGTGCGGGACACTGGACGATCTCGTGGCCTATGTCAGCGCGCTCGTGGGAGCACCCTACGGCGCGTCGCGCGTGGCGCTCGCGTGCGAACTCGGGAAGCGTCTGATCGAGAAATACCGGGTGCCGGCGAAGGTCGCCCGGCGTGGCAAGCTCCGGTGAGGAATGCCAGCAACCGCCCGGTGCCCCGCCGCTTCGCGCGTGAAGCCGTCCGCGAGCCGCACGCCCTGTGCCGCGTGCCTGGTTGCGCGGGGTCGCTGCGCTTCGTGACGGATAGCTTGGGCCGCATCGTCGACATCTGCCTCGGCTGTGAGCGGCGCGTGGAGTACGTCCGTGCGCTCGAGGCGATGTGCGGCATCAGTCGGCCGCCCGGCGCCCCCTGCCGCCCGCCCGCCCGCGCGCGCATTGCGGGGGCGACACCGCTCAAGATCCTCGCGCTCCTCAAGCGCCATGCGCGCGCGGTCGGCGTCGCGCGCATCGCCACGGAGCTCGGCAGTCCGCGGGGCCGAGTGGACGCGGCCTGTTCGGGCTTGGTGCGCGACGGGCTCATCACGCGCGAGCGCCGCGGGCGCTACACGCTCGCGCCCGCCACTCCACCTCCGCTGAGGTCCGCATGACCCCACCACGCCCGGAAGATTGGGATTACCGCATCCTGCAGATCCGCGACGCGCCGAGTTTGGAAGCGGCCACGGCCGTCGGCTGCGAGATCTTCACCAAGGACGGCTTCGAAGTCCTGCAGTACGTCGGGCTCGACACGGCGGTGCATCCGCCGGCCTTCCGGTTCCTCGCGCGGCGGCGCAAGAAGCAGATCGTCATAGCTGATCGCTTGCCTAGCGGGCCGGAGCACGTAGCGTGACCGGTATGGGGAAGACGCGCGCGCGCCCGGTGCACCACAGGACACCACATCGCCGGCCGCCGGTGAAGCGGTTCCTGTCGGCGAAGCAGGAACGGTTCTGCGTGCAGATCGTCGCCGGCGGCACCGCCACCGACGCGTACCGCCTGGCGTACGGCTCACGCGCGAAGCCGAAGACCGTGCACGAGCTGGCGTCGCACCTCCTGGCGAACCCGAAGATTCAAACGCGCGTCGCGGCGCTGCGCGCGCCGGTTATCCAGGCGGCGCAGCTCACGCTGGCGGACCATCTCGACGAGCTCCGCGTGATCCGCGACCGCGGCAAACGCTCCCGCAACTTGCGCGTGGCGCTGAACGCCGAGGAGCTCCGGGGCAAGGCGAGCGGCCTCTACGTCGAGCGGAAAGAGATCACGGGCAAGGGCGGCGCGCCGCTGGGCCCCGTGTACGACTTCTCGCAACTCACGGACGAGGAGCTCGGCACGGCCGAGGCCTTGGTGGAGAAGGCGAAGCGCTGATGCCGGCCGTGGCCCTGTTCGACCTGGACGCCGCCGTCGGGCCGCTCGGTCAGGACTTGACGGGGCTGACGGCGAACGACATCGACGTCGTCCTGCTGTCGGTGCGCGGCTTCCAGACGAGCGACGTGCTCACGGGCGCCGTCTTCACGGCGAAGGTCGCCCTCACCGACAGCGACACGGCGCCGACGACGATCCAGAAGACGTGGACGCCGACAACCCCCACGGGGCCGCTCCTGCCGAGCATAACGGCGCTCAGCCCCACGGCCTTCCTGCTCGCCTTCCCGCTCGTGCAGAGCGACACCCTGGCCCTCCTCGTGCCGCGGTTCTACAGCGTGCGCGTGAGCCTCCTGCGGCAGGGCATTGCGTACACGCGCACGCTCCAGACGGGCGTGGTGTCGGCCGTGCTGGGCTGGACGACCTTGGGGGGCGCATACGACGCGATCACGCTGCAGGCCGCGGAGCGCGTGGCCCTCACCGGGCAGTTGGGGTTCGTCACGGCGGGCGCGATGACCGACGCGCACCTGCTCGCGGCCGTGGGGCTGGGGTGCTACTGGAAATACTCCGGCAGCTTGGGATCGCGCAGCGACCTCAACCCCTTCACGCGCGCGAGCACCGCCTATCAGCTGAGCGCATCCGGCATCTGGACGAGCGTGGGCAACAACGTGCTGCGCGACGGGCACTATCTCCTCGACGGCCTCCAGCGCACGCTGCTGGAGCGCGCGTCACTGAATAGCGCGCTCTGGTCGAGCGATGCGTCGAATGCGGCATGGGGGAAGGCCAACCTCGGCACGCTCACGCCGGTCACCTCGTGTATCGCCGGGCAAGTCGCGCAGAAGCTGACGACCGCCGGGCTCGGGAATCCGGGTCAGGTCTTTCAGAATATCGGAACATTTGTCAACGGACAGACGGATACCCTCTATTTCATCGTCGAGAACGTCAATGCGGTTGCCTCGTCGCTCGGGATTTACGATGCTACGGCCGGCGCGTGGGTCTGTCTCGTGAATTATACGTGGGCGACCGGGGCGACGACGCTGAATCAGGGGACGGGGACCTTCGGCTCGCTCCTGCTCAAGGCCGTGGGGCCGAACGATGGCGCGCTCGCGCTGATCTGGGTGAGTGGTACTGGCACGGGCGCGGGCACCGGCGCGGCTGGGAATGGTCGTAGGGTCTATCTCTATCCGACCGGAACCGGAAGCAACGCGCTCGCCACGATCTTCCATCACGGCCAGTTCGAGGCGACCTTCGCGAACTCGACGAGCCCGATCGTAACGGGCGCCGCGGGCGTCTCGCGGTCGGTCGACAGCACGCTCAACTTCCCCTTCGTCCCGACCGCCGCGCAGTGCGCCGCGCTGGGCGTGACACTCTACGACGACCTCATCATGCTTCGCGCATCGCTGCAGACCTTCCAGAGTGCGACCACCGTGCTGGGTGGCACGCAGGTCGGCGGAGTGAACATCTTCGAGCTCTGGAATGGCTCCGCGGGCGAAGGCCAGCCCGTGACGGCGCAGCTGCGCGGCGCCGCTGGGACAACGTCCGAGTCGGATGCGACGGCGCTCGCCTTCGTGCCGGGCGATCGACTGCAACGCATGGTGACGATCTCGCCGCTCGGCGCGGTCACGATCACGGTCGTCAAGAATGGCGGGTCGCCCTCGACGACGACGGGGACGGGGCTCGCCGGGGGCTGGCCGGCGGCCTTCACCGCGGCCGTCCTCACACTCAACGACAACAACGCCAACCGCAGCGGCGACATGGCGCGCACGACGGCGGTGCTCGCCCTTGGCGTCCAGACCTTGGCGACGATGGCGGCGCTCTGATGCCCTCGACGCTCTTCCGCCGCGCCACGGCGCCGCTGCTGACGTGGCAAGATGTCGGCGGCTCGCTGGAGAGCAGCCCCGATCCGCGCTACGTCGTCGTGAGCGCACCGCTCGGCGACGGCTCGCTGGTCATCCACGGCCAGCCGGGCGCGCCGATTCCCGCCGACGCGATCGCGACCGTCTTCGACGGCACGGCCGCCTGGACGTGGCTCGCCTACGGCGTCGGCCCGAGCGCGCTCACCGCGCGCACGTTCTGCACGCCGCATGAGTGGGCGGGCGAGCCCAGCGCGCTCGGCGTCACGCCCACGCAGTACCCGAAGCTCGCGTCCGTCGCTGTCCTCGCCTAACGGAGTCCGCTCATGTCGGGTAAGTCCTCGTACGCCGATGCCGTCGTCAATGCCGCCGCCGCCGCTGAAGCGGCGCTCTACAACTCGGGCAAGCTCGTGATCTACGCAGGGCCCGCGCCCGCGAGTGCCAACGCGGCCCTCGCGGGCGACACGGTGCTCGCCACACACACGTTGGCCGTGACGGCGTTCGGCGCGCCCGTCGCGGGCCTCATCACGGCCGCCGCCATCGCGGCGGTCACCATCGTCGCCTCGGGCGTGGCGAACTTTTTCCGCCTCTTCGCCGCGGACGGGGCGAGCGATTGCATGCAGGGCAACATCGCGAATCAGACGGTGACCTTGACCGCACTCGTGGCGGTGAACGCCGTGTCGATCGCCGTCGCCGCCCTCGCGGCCCCGCTCTACGCAGGGCAAGACCTCTGGTTCAACGACGGCGGCGTGTTGAAGATCGTGAGCGTCTCGGCGATCGCGGCCGTGGGCGCAACGGCCGTGACCTGCACGGCGGTGCCCGTCGCGATCGCGAATGGGGCGGCGGCGAGCGGGTGCGTGATCGTGGGATCGCCGAACTACCAGATCGGCGCCCAGAGCGCCATCAGCGCGCTCGCCGTGCAGGTCAGCGAGAGCGGGACGTAAGGGGCGCCCGAGATGCCCCCTGTCGCCGTCTTCGATGTCGACGCGAGCGTCGGGCCGCTCGCGCAGGACCTCATGGGCGTCCCGATCGCGGACACACCAGAGATCCTCGTCAACGTGCGCGGATTTCTCGCCGGCGACACGATCGCACAGGCGTCGTTCACGGCGAAGGTGGCGCCGGCGGACGCCGACAACGCGCCCACGACCGTGCAGGTCGTCTGCCACTCGGCGCGAGTGGCACCGCGTATCAGTTCGTGTTTCCCCTCTCACCCGCGCAGACCGCCGTCCTCGCCACGCTCCACGGCTACGACATCCGCGTCTGGGTCACGCGCGCGGGCGCCACCATCGACCACACCGTACAGCGCGGGCAGATCCTCTGCCCGCTCACGGCGTAGCCATGTCCAGACAGTCCCACTTCGCGCGCGCGATGCGCACGCGTCAAGACGGCTCCTCCTCTTACCTCCGAGCGCTCATGCAGCCCGTCACGATCACCAACAAGCAGGTCATCGACCACCACCAGGCGTTGATGTTCGTCGCCGCGACGAATGGGCTGGCCGCGGTGAAGCTCTCCAAGATCCGCGCGGCCGTGAAGGCCGCGCACCAAGCCCTCACCGAGACGATCGACGCACTCGCGAAGACCCACGCGACCCTCGGCGACGACGGGAAGCCCGTTCCGAAGATCGGCCCCGTCACGCCGGCGACTGAGACGATGCCGGAGCGACTGGGCGAGCCACAGTTCTTCCGGTTGACGAACACGCCGGCGTACGAGATGGTGCCGGATCACGAGGCGGCGTTCATCCGCGAGCTGGACGCCACGCTCGCGGCCCCGGTCGTGCTCACCGTCGCCCGGCTCACCGAGCTCGACGTCTCAGGCTTGGGCTGCGCGGGACAGAACGGCGTGCCGCAGCCGATCCCTGAGCCCGTCGCGGCGGCCGTTGCCTGTTTCACCGACGTCACGTAACGGGCGCGGGCTCGACGCCGCGCGCGCCGAGGCGATCGAGGACGAAGTCGCGCGGCGCTCCTTCCCAGGCTGGGCGCGCCAGCGGTTTCACATCCTCAACAAACGCGAACGCGACGAGCTCCTCGTCCTGAACCGCCCACAGCGCGAGCTCCTGGCGGCCGAAGCGCGCATGCTGCACGAGGCCGGCCGCGCGCGCCTCATGGCGCTGAAAGGTCGCCAAGGCGGCGTGACCACGTATGCGCAGGCCCGGGCGCTCCACGCGGTCTTCGAGGAGTACGGCGCCGCGGCGCTCACGGTCGCCGACACCGGCCAGCGCACCACCGACATCTTCGACAAGGTCACTGGCTACGCCGTCCAGCGCTACGATCCGAGGAAGCGTCCGGTGCTCGGCAAGGCACGCACCCACGAGATCACCGTGCCCGCGCTCTCCTCCTCGTTCTACACGGCGACCGCGGGGACGGGGGACACCGGCCTCGGGCTCACGCTCCGCCGCATTCACGGCTCGGAGTTTGCGTTCTGGGAGAAGCCCCGGGCGACCTTGAACGCGATGGCGCCCTCGGTGAACCGCGACGGCACGACGATTCTCCTGGAGACCACGGCCTCGGTGTTCGGCTCCGAGGCTCACGCCTTCTGGCGTGAGGCGCGCGACGGGAAAAATGGCTACCGCGCGATCTTTATTCCGTGGTGGCTCTGCGATCCGCTGACCTATCGCGCCCCGCTCGGTGCACCCGATGAGCTCGGCCGCTTGGAAGAGGACGAGACGCTCCTCCACACGCGGCACGGCGTCACGCTCGAGGAACTTAAGTGGCGCCGGCTCCAGATCCGGGAGTACGGCGGCCGTGACGAGTTCCTGCAGCAATACCCCGAGGACGACGAGAGCTGCTGGCTCTCCGCGGGCGGCATGTACTTCAGCGGCGAGCACCTCAAGGCCCTGCTCTTGCAGGCGCCGGCGCCGCTCCGCATCGAGCGCGGTGGCGAGCTCGAAGTGTTCAGCGAACTCCAGGCACGGGAACGCGCGATCGGCGGCTGCGACACGGCCGAGGGCGTCGGCGGCGACAGCGCGACGATCGTCTTTCGCGCGTTCCCGTCGTGGCGGCTTTTGCGCACCTACACGTCGAACACGGTCCGGCCGAAAGAGTTCGCCGCCATCGTGAATGAAGAGGCGCGTGGCTTGGGGCGCGCCTTCCTCGTCATCGAGAAGAACATGCACGGCATCACCGTGCTCACCCATCTCCGCGACGATCACCGCTACCCGGTCCAGGCGCTCTATCACCGGCAGCCGTTGGACCAAGCGCAGCGCGAGGCGGGGGCGCGGATCGGGTGGGCCACGACGGAAGAATCGAAGCCGCTCATGCTCAGCGCCGGGCGTGAGCTGCTCACCGCCGCCGTCGCAGGCCACGCCGGCGTGCCGTGCGCCGCCGTACTGCGCGACGCGTTCCAAGTCAGGCGCGACGACAAGGGGAGGTACGACCTGAACGGCAAGGATCTGCTCGTCGCGGAGATGCTGTGCTGGCTCGGTCGTACGCCCGCGCCTGGCGGCGCGAGCGGCTTCGCGGATTTCGCGCGGGCCAAGCGCGCCAAGCCGATCGCAGAACCGGAGAGCGACGGCTTCTAAGGCGCGCTCTTGCCCACCGCGCCGGTGGCCGCAGGTTGCGGATACCGGTTTCGATATCGCCACTCTCGACTCTCGCTTGCGAGGACTCGGTCATGCCGCTCCCCAACTTCACGTATCTCGCCCCGCCGGGCCTGACGCCAGGCTCCACCGTCCAGCTCCACGACGGCACGACGGTCGTGGTCAGCGCGGCCGGCACGGTGGTGGCCTCGTCCCTGTACTACAACGAGCTGGAGACCTCAGGGTTCACCGCCCTCGTGGCGACCGCCGCGAAGTACACGGCCAACGTCACGGTCGGCGCAACCGTGGCCGCCGTGGGCGACTTGACAGGTGCGTCCCAGTGCGTCGCGACCTACTCGGCGGTTGGTGCGGCGAACTTGACGACGCGCACCGCCGCGCAGATGATCGCCGACGGTGGCCTCGCGATCGGGCAGACCTACGTCCTCCGCCTCATCAACTCCAGCGCCGGCATCACCACGGTGGTGGGCGGGACTGGCGTGACGATCACCGGCACGGCGACGCTCGCGGTGGGCTCCTTCCGCGATTTCATCGTCACCGTCACCGGCGCGGCCGCGATGACGTTCCAGAGCGCCGGCACCGGCACCACCTCGTAACGGAAGCGCTGACACGCGTCGGGCTTCGTCCCCGACGCGCGTCTGCGCCCGGGCCCTCTCATGGCGTCGCATGGCTAGTCCCTCCGGTAAAGGCGGCATCGTGACGCGCTTCGCCAGCGCGGTCATTGATCGCATCACAGGGCGGGTGCCGAATGATCCGGTCGCGCTCGGTGCGCGCGCGCTCACCGCGGCCGACGGCCCCGAGGGACGCGACGCGTTCGAGGGCGGCGACCGCCCGTACTTCCCGCCGGGTCGGCCGCTCCGGCCCGTTGCGCCGAAAGGGTCGACCACCGGTCGGCGGTGGGATTACCCGAGCTTCATCAACCTCACGTATGCGCCGCGCGCCGAGCCCGGTGAGAACGCGATCGGGTTCAAGACGCTCCGCGTGCTGGCGGACCCCGCCGAGGGCGGCCTCGACGTGCTGCGGCTCGCGATCGAAACGCGGAAGGATCAGTTCGCGGCGCAGAAGTGGGCGATCCGCGGCCGGGCTCGCGGGGACAACGGCGGGAAGACGGCGCGGCAAGTGGAGGAGTGGCTCCGCCGCCCCGACGGCATCAACCCGTTCGGCGTGTGGGTGCGCATGGTGCTCGAGGATCATTACGTGCTGGATGCGCCGACGATCTTCTGTTCCACGCATGGCGGCCGCCCGCTCTTCGAAGTCGTCGACGGCGCGACGATGAAGCTCGTGATCGACACGGCCGGGCGCCGGCCGCAGCCACCCTTGCCCGCCTTTCAGCAGGTCATCAAAGGCACGCCGGCCGAGTTCTACACGGCGGACGAAGTGGGCTATTACCCCTACAACCTGCGCCCGAACAAGCTCTACGGCATGGGCCGCGTCGAGCAGGTGCTGACGACGGTGAACATCGCGCTGAACCGTCAACTCTCGCAGCTCTCGTTCTACACGCAGGGCACGCTGCCGGACGCGTTGATCTCGCTGCCGAAAGAATGGACGATGGAGCAGATCGACGATTACCAGAAATGGTTCGACGCGCTGCTGACGGGCGACGTCGCCGAACGCCGGAAGGCGTTCTTCATTCCCGACGGCGCGAAACCCGTCTTCACGAAAGAGCCCGCGCTCAAGGAAGAGATCGACGAGTGGATCGTACGCGTCATCTGCTACTGCTTCTCGCTGCCGCCGACGGCGTTCGTGCGCCAGATGAACCGCGCCACGGCCGAGAACGCGAAGCAGCAGGCGCAGGAAGAAGGACTCGAACCCGACAAGCTCTGGTTCAAGGACGTGATGGACGATCTGCTTCAGCGCATGGGCCAGCCCGGGCTCGAGTGGTATTGGGAAGACGAAGAGATCGTCGATCCGCAGGTGAAGGCGACGGTTGCCGTGTCGCTCTACGGCGGGGCGGCCGGCACGAGCAAACCGATCATGACCTTGGCCGAAGTGCGCGAGATGATGAACCTGAGCCCGGCGACCGCGGAGCAGCTGCTCGAGCTCCAGCCGCCGGCACCCGAGCCTGAGCCCGGCGACGATGGTGGCAACGGAAACGGGAACGGGAACGGCAATGGCGACGGGACGCCCCTGCGCGTAGTGAAAGCGGCCGGGAGCAACGGCCGCGGGAGGTCCCTTCGATCGCTGGAACCGTCTGCGCGGATACGAAAAGCCGTAAGCGAGGCGATCGGGGCGACCGCGCGCACCGCGTTCCGCGCGCAGTTGGACGCCCTCCACCAGGCGCTCGGCGCCGCGCACGTAGGGAAAGCCACCGGCAGCGAACCCGTGACCGACGAGACGCTCGAGCAGCTGCGGAAGGCGCTCGAGGCGTTCTCGTGGGACGCGGCCGGGCAGGAGGCACTCCGGTCGGCGCTCGCGGACATGGCGGCGGACCAATCCACGGCGGCGATCGAGCAGCTGCGGGACTATCTCCCCGGTGGCGACGATGAGATCGCCACCCTGCTGCGCCAGGCGAACGAGGAGAGTGTCCGCTGGGCCGAGACGCGCGTCGGCAACCTGGTCACCGGCGTGTCGGAGACGACGCAGCACGCGATCAACCAGCTGGTCGCCGACGCGATCCGTGACGGCGAGACGAACGAGGAGCTCGCCCGCACGCTCAGCGACGTGTTCCAGTTCTCGGACGACCGCGCGCTGCTGATCGCGCGCACGGAGACGGCGAAGGCCGAGACGATGGGCGCCTTGATCGGCTATCGGGCGTCGGGCGTCGTGGAGCAGAAAGAATGGCTCGCCAGCCCCGACGCGTGCGACGACTGCGCGGAGCTCGACGGCCAGATCGTCGCCGTGGACGACGTCTTTTCCAACGGCGAGGACGGGCCGCCAGATCACCCGAATTGCGTGTGTGTCCTCCTGCCCGTGGTCGGCACCGCCGCCACGGCCGCCACGACATCTTAGGCGGCGTCTTGTCCACCGTCCTGGGCGCCGTATTCATGCGTCCATGCCCGGTGCCGCGCTCCAGCTCTTCATCCCGTTCACCAAAGTCGACGAGGAACGTCGCGAGGTGGCAGGGCGCCTGACGCAGGAGATGGTGGACCGGGACCGCGAGATCATGGACTTCGAGACCTCGCGCCCCTATTTCGAGGCGTGGTCGGACTGGTTCGGCAAGGCGACCGACGGGAAGAGCCTCGGCAACCTGCGCGTGATGCACCGCAAGGACATCGCCGCCGGCCGCCTGACGAACATCACGTTCGACGACGAGACGAAGGCGATCGACATCGTCGCGCATGTCGACGACGACGCCGAATGGGCGAAGTGCATGGCCGGCACCTACACCGGCTTCTCCGCCGGCGGCAGCGTCGTCCGGAAGTGGAGCGAGCCGGGCAGCCCAGGCGTCAAGCGCTTCACGGCGAACCCGACCGAGGCGAGCCTCGCGGATTTCCCGGCCGTCCCGACCGCGACGTTCACGCTCGTGAAAGTCGGCGGCGCCACGGAAGAACGCCATTTCGCGAAGATCGCCGCGCGCACCGACGTCGACCCGAAGGAAGGGAAGGACACGTACGGGTCCGTCGAGTTCGCCGATCCGACCAACAAGAAATATCCGATCGACACCGAAGCGCACGTGCGCGCCGCGTGGGCCTACATCAACATGCCGAAGAACGCCGCGAAGTACTCGAGCGCCGACGTCGAGGCGATCAAGGGTCGCATCGAAGCGGCGGCGAAGAAGCACGGCATCACGATCGCGAAGGTCGCCACGGCGGACGGCGCCGCGTTCGCGAAGGGCCTCTACGACGTCGGCCGCCTGGCCGAGCTCGTCCAGTCGCTCGTGTATCTCCGCGACTGCTCTGCCAACGAAGCGCTCTACGAGCAGGACGGCTCCGGCCTCCCGGCGATGCTCAACGAACACGTGCAGGGCCTCGCGGAATGTCTCCGCGCGATGGTGGACGAAGAAACCGCGGAGCTTGCTCAACTCACCGCACTCGAGGGAACGATCATGGAGAACAAGACCACGACCGGCGCCGGCGAACCCTTCACGAAGGCGCATCTCGAAGCCCATATGAAAGGGCTCGCCAAGGCACATAAGAGCGCCGTGGCGCTCCACAAGGCGGTCGGCGAGCATGCCGAGCACCTGGGCTCGATGGTCGAGAGCTCCGACGCCGAGAAGATCGCCGGCAGCGCGGGCAGCGCGGACGACTTCCAGAAGGTCGCCGACCGTGTCACAGCGCTCGAGGCCGAACTCAAGAAAACGGTCGGCGAGCGCGATGAGCTCGCGAAGACCGCGAAGGAACTCGCCGAACTCGGCGAGCAGCTGGTCGGTACGCGGCGCGCGGCGCTCCGCATCGTCGGCAAGGACGCAGACGATGGCGGCGCCGGCGGTGAGTCGACCAAGACGGCCAGCGGCGACCCGCTCGACCAGACGATCGCCGACACCACGCTCTCGCCCGAGGACCGCGCGAAGGCCGCCTTCAAGAAGGCCTTCCAGAACCCGCACGTGCAGGAGCTCGACTTCGGCAAGGCCGCGAAGGCCGCGGGCGCGAAGTAAATAGCGCGCGCGCGCGCCCAGACCCTCTCTCTTGCACCACGACCCCAACCGGCAGCAGCAGCCACAGGCCATGAACATCAACGAAACCGTCGCAGCGATGAAGGCCGCCATCAAGGAAGGCGATGGCGGCGGCCAGCCGTTCGGCAAGGCGTACACCGTCGGGCTGGGGTTGGTCAACTACGACCTCGAGGCAGGCGCGAAGCTGCTCTTCCCGTGGGGGGAGAAGATCACCCCGCTCCGGAACATGGTGCCGCGCGACACCTCGGTCCGCGGTGACACGGCGCACCGGTGGAAGCAGATCACCGCTATCAACACCGGGCACGTCCCGCCGGGCCTCTCGGAAGGCAACCGCGGCGGGGTGATCGCCACGACCGTGCAGAACATGCTCTCGAACTACGTCGGGCTGGGCGAAGAGGACTACGTCACGTACGAAGGGAAATACGCGGCGATGGGTTTCGACGACGTGCTGGCGATTGCCTCGTCGAACCTCCTCAAGTCGCTGATGATCGACGAGGAGCGGATGATCCTCGGCGGCAACGGCATCGGCGGCCTGAACGGCAACGTCACGCAGGTACAGCTCGGGACGCCGACCACGCCGACGCTGACGGGGTCGGCCACGACCGGCGGCGCGCTCTCCAACGGCACGTTCTACGTCAGCGTGGTGGCCCTCACGCAGGACGGCTTCCAGCGGGCGTCCGTGGCCACGGGCGTCGTGCAGCAGATTAGCCGGACGAACGCCGATCTCTCGAGCGACACCATCAGCGGCGGCACGAGCATCCCCTCTGCCGTCGCGAACGTGACGCTCGCGGGCGGCACCTCCACGCAGACGCTTCCGATGTCCACGCCCGTCGTGCTGGGCGCCGTCGCGTATGCGTGGTACATCGGCACGGCGGCCGCGCACCAGTACCTCGCGGCCATCACGACGATCAACTCCTTCGTGCTCACCACGGCCGTGCCGGCGACCACGTTCCAGGACGCGCAAACGCTTACGGCCGTGGACTACTCGAACATCGGCACGTACGGGTTTCCGGGGTTCCTCTACCAGGGACCGTTCGTCGCGGCGTCGGGCGCGTACTACGCGGCGCTCGGCACCGGCGTCGCCGGCGCGGGCACGCAGCTCACGACCGACAACGCCGGCGGCATCGCGCAGATCAACGCGATGCTCAAGGACCGGTACGACAACTACCGGCTCTCGTTCGACACACTCTGGCTCTCCTCGCAGGAGATGCTCTCGCTCAAGATCCTGATCGTGAAGAACGGCGGCGCGCCGCTGATCCGCCTCATCGGGAACCTGGATGCCGGCACCATCAAACTCACGGCCGGCACCATCGTCGGAGTGTACATCAACCCGATCACGGGCGACGAGATCCCGATGCGCGTGCACCCGTTCCAGACGCCGGGGACGATCCTCGGGACGACGCGCGACGCGCCGTACGCCGACAGTCGGCTCTCGACCTTGTTCGAAATGAAGTGCCGGCAGGAGTACTACTCCGTGCTCTGGCCGCAGACGACGCGCAAGTACCAGTACGGCGCGTATGTCGACGAGACCCTGGTCTACTACTTCCCGCCGGGGCTCGGTGCCATCACGAACATCGCTCCAACCCTCAGCTAACGCGCGCGCAACAGGGGAGTGAGGGATTCGCTCACTCCCCCTTTGCGGCGCATCCAGGAGGATGCGGCATGGTTCGACTGTACGGGAAGGGCGCGGTCGTGCTCTCTCACGGCCACACGGAGTACCGCGCGACGGCGGGCGTGCTCACCGTGCCGCCGCAGCTCGTGCCGCGGGCGCGCGCGTTGGGGTTCACGCCGCACCGGCCCGCGGAGATGGAAGAACCCACCGGCCCTGTGGGCCCCGCGACGGCCGAGATGGCGCTGCCCGCAGATCATCCGGCGGCCGGCGCCGCCGCGGCGATCGCCCGCGGCGCGCGCGACCACCGGGCCGAGGCGCCGCCGACGAGCGCCCCGCGGAAGCGCTGAGGATCGCTACGTCCGCGTGAGTCAGCTGGCGCTGCCGGACCTCTGCACCGTGAGCCAGGTGAAGCAGTTGCCGGGCATCCCGGCAACGACCACGGCGGACGATCCGCTGTTGCAACTTCTCGTCGCCGACGCGAGTGCCGCCATCCGCGAGTTCACGAAGCGCGACCTCTCCTCGGTCAGCTACACCGAGGTCTACGACGGCACGAACACGCCGCGCCTGACCTTGGCGCAGCGACCCGTGACCGCCGTGGCGTCGGTGGCGGTCGGCACGCCGTCCGGTGGCGCGCGCGTTCCGCTCACCCTGAACACGGACTACGTCTGGGACGACACGGCGATCACCCGGCTCTCGGGCGTGCGCTTCTGCCGGGGACCGCAGAACGTGGCGGTCACGTACACGGCCGGCTACGTCGTCCTCCCGCGCGACTTGGAGCTCGCGTGCTGTCGTATCGTGCAGCTCCGCTACAAGCAGTCCCAGCACATGGGGCAGAAGTCGAAGAGTATGGGCGGCGAGCTCGTGACCTTCGACATGGCCGAGTGGCCGGAGGACGTGCTCGCCACGCTCCAGCGGTACCAGAGCCGGACCTACGTGCGCACCTTCGCCGCGGCGCCGCCCGTGCTCGCGGAGATGGCATGAGCGCGCCCGGGGGCGTCACCATTGTCGCGCGCATCGTGGGCGCGCCCGCGGTCGTGCGTCAGCTCGGGGCCACGCTGCCGCAATCGGCGCGGGCGCGGCTCCGGACGACGATCGAGTCCTTGGGCTTCCGGCTGCAACGGATGATTCAGGAGCAGCGTCTCTCGGGCCAAGTGCTCCGCGTGCAGAGCGGCCGGTTGCGCCGCTCGATCAACACGCGCGTGCAGGACACGGCGCAGAGCGTGACGGCCTCGGTCGGCACGTCGGTCTCCTACGGCCGGTTCTGGGAGCTCGGCTTCCACGGCGTCGAGCACGTGAATGCCTACGTGCGCCGGGTCTCAGGACGCGACGTCCGCCGGGCGATGGAGGGCGGCACCAGGGCGCGCGTCGCGGCCCGAGGGATCGGCTACATGCGCGCGCACACGCGGCGCGTGGACGTCGAGCCGCGGTCGTTCCTCCGCTCGGCGCTGACGGAGATGGCGCCGACCATTCGCGAGGAGCTCGCCCTGGCGATGCGCGGCCTGTAACGATGCCCCCGGCGGGCCGCGAGTCCCTGTTCGCCGCGCTCTTCGCGCTGCTGGAGACCGTCGCGCCCTTCGCGTTCACGACGCGGCTCTGGCAGAGCTGGGACGATACGCCGCCGGCGGAGAAGCCGGCGATGTTCATGACGAAGGGCCCCGAGGATTCGACGCCCAAGCTCCCGCTCCCGGCGCTCCGGCGCTATACGGCGCGGCTCGTCATGTACTTCTCGGCTGGCGGACCCCAAGGCCGCTCGACCCCGCCGTCGACGCAGATCAACAACGCGCTGGACGCGCTGGATGCGGCGCTCGCCCTGCAGGCGGGCGAAGCCCCGAGCCCCGTGGCGCGCTTTGCGCCGCCCACGCTGGGGGCCGCCACCACGCTGGGCGGGCTCTGCTACGGCGTGGCGATCGACGGCGCGGTCGAGACGTTGGAAGGCATCGCCGACGGCGGCGACGCCATGTGCATCGTCAACCTCGTCGTGTTCACCACCGCGTAACCCTCAAGGAGTCTCCCATGCTGCTCTTCGGTTCTGGAATCGCGGTGCTCGTGCCGCCGGGTGCGACCCCGACGCCGGTCGTCTGCGCGACGCTGCAGGACGTGTCGGTCGACGAGAAGTGGACCGAGAAGGAGCTCTACGGCCGCTATCAGGCGCCCGAAGACGTGGCGCGCTCCGAGCTCAAGGTGTCGGGGAAGATCAAGATCGCGCGCATCAACGCGGCGTTCCTCTCCGCCGTGCGCGCGGGGTCGACCGTGGCCACGGGATCGACGCAGCTCTCGCTGAACGAGACGAGCGCGATCCCGACCACGCCGTTCACCATCACCGTGACCCACTCGGCGACGTGGGTCGCCGACCTGGGCGTCTATGACGCCACCGCCGGGATCAATATGGCGCGCGTCGCGAGCGCCCCGGCGACCGGCCAGTACACGGTCGCGGCCGGCGCCTACCTGTTCGCCGCCGCAGACACGGGGCACAGCGTCCAGATCACCTACACCTACACCGTCGTGACCGGCTTTACGGTCACGTACCTGAACCAGCTCATGGGGGCGGCGACCACGTTCGGGCTCCATCTCTGGAACTCCTACGTCTCGAGCGCGGGGCTCGCGGCACAGGCGTACACCAAGTTCGGCGCCGTGCGCATCCCCGGGCTCTCGGCCTCGATCAAGAACACCGACTACACAATGTACGACCTGGATTATTCCATCTCGGCCGACGCGAGCGGGCTGATCTCGACCACCTCGACGACGGACTAATCGCGATGACGGCGCCAGCAGCTCCGACGCTCACCCTCGGCGGGCGCGTGCTTGCCCTGCACGGGCTCCGCATGCAGCATGCCCGCGCAGGCATCCTCGAAAAAGTGAAGCTCGCCTCGGCCGAGCTCGCGCCGGACGCGACGGCGATCTCGCCCGCGCGGCTCGAAGCGATGATCGACGTCGTGTACGCGTCGGTGGACGATCAGATCGCGCGAGCCGAGTTCGACGGGCTCTTGAACGCGCTCGGCATCATCGCCGGGCCCCGGCTGATCGCGAACGCCCTCGGTCCCGTGCTCGACGTCTCCGACTTCGGCGTGGAGGCCAAGGATGGCGCGGGGGAAGCCGCCAGCCCGGCGACGTCGACGTCGCCGGGCTCTACGGCCTGATCGTCACGGCCACGGGATGGACCTTCGGCGAGGTGGACCAGCTGCTCCTGCGCGACGCGCTCCTGCTCACGCGGCACTGGGCGCGCACGCCGCCGGCGTTCGTCTCGCTCGCCCGCATCGCGCGCTGGCTGGGTGCGGCGCCGGCGCCGAGCACGGGCGCTGCGGATGCGGCATCGCCGACGCACGAGCCCGGCGCGCCGCTCGCGTACTCGACCAAGGACGAAATCCTCGCGTTCCAGGCGCGCGTGAACGGCGTGCAGCGGTGAGCGCCTCGTGAGTAATCCGGTCGGCAGCATCGACGTCGAGATCGCGGGCTCTGTCTCGGGGCTCACGGAGTCGATGGCGCGCGCGGCGGAGTCGGTCGAGAAGACGACCACGACGATGGGTACGGCGTTCGAAGGGATGCAGCACCGGATCGAACATTCCGGCGTGCTCATCGCCTTCGCCGTGCAGAACATGCTCGATGGCCAGCAGACGGGCATTCAGCGGGCGATGCACTCGATCGCGCTCCTGGGGTTCGCGTTCGGCCCCGTACCGGGCGCGATCGCCACGGCCGCGGCGCTGACGATCGAGCACCTGCACAACCTGACGAAGGCCGCCGAGAAGGAGGTCGCCGAGTTCCAGAAGAAGATGGGCGACGCCGTGAACGCCGGGAACGTCGCCGAGCTGCAGCGGCAGTTGCAGGACGTGCTGGTCGGCACGCCGTTCGATCCGAAGAGCGGCAAGCTCGTGGCCGCGAGCCTCCTCGTACCCGGCACGTTCAAGGGCTCGCTGGAAGATTTGAAAGCGACGTGGGACAAACTGAACGCGGCGAAAACGGCGGCACTCCACGATCTGGGCGGCGCCGCCGAGGTGCGCAGTCTCCAAGGACAGCTCGACGACATCGGGAAGCAGTATCAGATCAAGAAGCAGGAGGCCGAGGCGCTCCAGGCCGATTTGGATGCGGCCGAACTCCAGCGTGAGCGCGCCGGCGCCGGCGACCTCGCCCCCGTCAAGGTCAGCGGCGGCCTGAGCGATGAGGCCGCCAAGAAGAAAGCTGCTGCGGCGGCCGTCCAACTGCACCGCGCTCTGAACGCGATGTTCGAGGAGATGGACAAGAAGAGCGAGAAGGTCTTCGAGACCACGCTCGACGACGCGCTCAGGGCCACGAGCAAGTCCGTGCAGAAGCGCCTCGAGGAGAACGAGAAGGCCGCGAAAGAGGAGGAGGAGCTGCGGCGCCGAGCGCTCCAGGCCCAGGCGGCGGACGTGAAGATGTTCGACGCCGAGGTCGCCGCCGACCAGCGGCGCACGGTCGAGGAGATGACCGCCGAGTGGACACGCGGCTTCGAACGGATTCAAGGCGCGGTGGAAACCACGTTCACGCAAATGCAGCACGCCGGCGCGCACGCCGGCGACTTCATGCGGAAGCTCGGGCAGGCGCTCGTGGCCGACTTCGTCCGGGGCGAGCTCAAGATGCTCGAGGTCCATCTTGCGACGAAGCTCGCGCAAACGGCGGCGGACAAAGCGGCGGCAGTCGCAGGCAAGGCCATTCATGTGCAGGACGCGCTCTCGAGCTTGGCCGCGAGTGCGTCGAAGGCGGCGGGGGAAGCCTTCGCCGCGATGGCCTCGATTCCGTACATCGGGCCAGAGCTGGGTGCCGTCGCGGCGGCGGCGTCCTTCGCGGCGGTCATGGCGTTCGGGGCGCTCGCCTCGGCCGCCCAAGGCTTCGACGTGCCGGCCGGCCTGAACCCCGTCACCCAGCTGCACTCGGAGGAGATGGTGCTCCCCGCACACCTCGCGAACGCCGTGCGCGACATGGCCGGTGGCGGGAGCGCGGGTGGCCAGCCCGTGCACCTGCACATCCACACGATCGACGCGGTGGACACGGCACGCTGGGCGCGCACCAACGCGCCGATCTTGGGGGCGGCGGCGCTGTCGCACATGCAGGGCGGTGGTGGTGGCGGCACGGGCGGCGTGGGGCGGCGCGGATAATGTCGCAAGCGGTCCTTCCGGTGCTCCCGGGATTGCAATGGGAGAACGCCACGACGCCCTCCTTCGAGACGAAGATTCAGACGTCGGTCGGCGGCAGCGAGGTCAGGGCGGCGTTCATGCCGTACCCGATCCGCCAGTACACGCTCGTGCACGGGTTCCTCCGGCAGTACGGGGCGTTCACGGAGATGGCGACGCTGCACGCGTTTTTCTGCGCGCGGCAGGGGGCCTTCGATTCCTTCCTCTTCGACGACCCTTCAGATGACACCGTGACGCTGCAGCAGATCGCCACGGGCAACGGCGTGCTCACGACCTTCCAGCTCGGGCGCACGATCGGCGGCGGCTTCGGCGTCGGGTTCTTCGAGCCCATCTACAACACGAACGCCACGCCCCTGATCTACGTGAACGGCGTGCTCAAGACGGCCGGCACCGACTACACGATTTCGGCGACCGGGCTCATCACCTTCACCGTCGCACCCGGTGCCGTCGCCATCGCGTGGACCGGCACCTACTACTGGCGGTGCCGCTTCGAGGAGGACGCGCTGGAGTTCACGGAGTTCGCGAATCTCTTCTGGGCGCAGAAGGCCTTGCGGTTCCGCACGGTGCTGAACGCGTGACCATCCCTGACGACGGCGCGGCTGCGCCCGAGCTCACGTTCTGGCAGCTGCTCGAGCGCCTCGCGCAGGCGTGGGGCGCGCGCCTCACCAAGTGGCGTGGCCGGCAACGGAAGCGCGTCACATGAAGCAGGCGTCCGCTGGGCTGATCTCCTTTCTCAACGGCTTGGGGCCGACGGCGCAGCCCTTGATCGCCGACCTGCTCACGATCGTACAGCAGGACGGCACGATCACGCGGCTCACCTCGGCCGCGCTCAACGTCCAGTCGAAATCGCTCGCCATCAGTTTCAGCGATTCGACCGTGTACACCTTCCTCGCCGGCGGCGTGACGTTCTCGCGCACGCGCGTGTCGACAAAGGTCGGCCTGGAAGTCGGCGACATGCGGCTCACGCTCGCCATCCCGCCGACGGCCACGCTCGAAGGCGTGCCGTGGCCGCAGGCGGTGGACCAAGGGGCGCTCGACGCCGCGGTGATCACCCTGGAACGCGCGTTCATGGCGACCTGGGGGGTGACGACCGCCGGCACGGAAATCATCTTCAAGGGCTACACCGGCGAAGCGAAAGTCTCGCGGAGCACGATCGACCTGCAGGTCAGGGCCGGCATCGCCATCCTCGCGAATCAGATGCCCCGGCGCCTCTGGCAACCGGCCTGCCTGCATGTGCTGTACGACGCGGGGTGCGCGCTGGTGAAGGCGAGCTTCACGGTGACGGGCGCGGTGGCGGCGGGCTCCACGGTCTCCGTGGTGCACACCGGCCTCACGCAGGCCGATCACTATTTCGAGCTCGGCGTGATCACCTTCACGAGCGGCGTGAACGTGGGGCTCTCGCGCCGGGTGTACCAGTCCCTCAACGCGAGCGGGGCCGTGAGCGTCGTGCCGCCCTTGCCGGCCGCACCGGCGACGAGCGACACGTTCTCGATCTACCCGGGGTGCGACAAGACCCAACAGACGTGCGTGAACAAGTTCGCGAACCTCGCGCACTTCGCGGGCGTCCCCTATGTGCCGGTGGCCGAGGCCGCGGTATGAAGGGCGTGCGGCACGACCTGCCCGCCGGCACGGGCTACCACGAGCTCGCGGTTGGCGAATACGGGAAGGCGGCGGACGGCAAGTTCTACTGCCGCACGCCGGACGGCCGTATCGGCGGGCTCGCAAACCACACCATCACCGAGCATGAGGATGGGACGATCACGGTCTCGCCGTCGATCCTGGTGGACAGCGGAAACGGCGAACGGTGGCACGGCTTCCTCGAGCGCGGCGTGTGGCGCGCATGCTGACGCGATCGCCGGCGCCGCCGCGGCCGTACCTCCCGTTCGATCGCTACCTCGCGATCGCGCGCGAACGCATCGCCGTCGTCGCCGAAGCAAGGACGTGGATCGGCACCCGCTTCCACCACGCGCAGGCGGTGAAAGGGGCGGGCGTCGACTGCGCGCGGCTCGTGGCGGCCGTGTACACGGCGTGCGGCGTGATCCAGGTGCCCGCGATCGGCTACTACGCGCCGGACTGGTTTCTCCACGAGACCACGGAACGCCTCGAGCGCGCGGTGGCCGAGTGCTGCGTGCCCGTGGAACGCCCGGACCGCGGCGATCTCGCGCTCTTCCGGTTTGGCCGCGCGTCGGCGCATTCGGCGATCGTCACCGCGTGGCCCGCGATCATCCACGCCGATCGCGGCGTCGATCGCGTGCGCGAGGACGCGGTCGACCCGGACGGGCCACTCGGCCGCCGCTTCGTCGGCGCCTGGTCGCCGGCGGGCTGGCACACGTGAGACTCCGCGCGCTGAACGCGCACTTCCTCGGCGGCTGGCACGACGATCGCGCGGCTGGCGGCACGTGAGCAATCTCATGCGGCACTTGGGGGTCGGCCCCAAGGCGCCGGCGTTCAGCACGTTCTACTACGTGCAGGCCGCCTCGTACGGCGTGCCGATCCCGATCGTGTACGGGCTCAACCGCTGCGCGCCGACGATGATCCACCTGCCGCTCCCGCTGCAGAAGCAGGGCGGAAAAAAAGGTGGCGGCGGCAAGGGCGCGCAGTTCTTTGGTCCCGTGATCTTCGGCATCTGCGAGGGCCCGATCACGGGGCTCGGGCTCATCTGGGTGGACAAGGGCCAGCCGACGTTCTACTCGGGGCACGCGGTGTCGACGGGCGGCGGCGGCACGGGCGTCATCAAGAACCAATCGGACGAGCTCGACACCGTCCCGGCCACGGGGCCGTATACGATCATCGTCCAGGCGGTCGGCGGCGCCGGAACCTACCTCGCCGACATCAACGTCTACGACAACACGGCGGGGACGTGGCTCACGCGCATTCCCGATAACGCTGTGCCCTCGCCCGCGGCCGGGCAGTACCAGCTCGATGGCACGCTGAACGGGAAATACTACTTCAACAGCGCGCAGCACTCCCATGCGGTCATCATCAACTACTACTACGGGACGACGAGCCCGACGCCGGCGTTTCCGGGCTCATGGGTGCTCCGGCTCGGCACGTCGCCGCTGCAAACCGTGTGGAGCGAGCTCACGGCGGCCGTCCCGGCGCAGGCGGTCACGTACCCGGGGATCGCCTACATGGCACACCCGGCGGCCCTGTTCCCGGGTGGGCAGGCGCAGCAGTTCAGCTACGAGGTGGCGGGCCTCGCGCAGTTCGCCCCTGGGGCCTCGCCGCCGATCTACGACGCCAACGGCGCCGACATCCTTACGGATTTCCTGACCAACGCTCTCCACGGCGCGAACTTCCCCGCCGCGGCACTCGGGGACCTGACGGCGTACCGCGCGTACTGCGCCGCATTCGGGCTCTTCTCGTCGCCGGTCATCAAGGACCAGCAGGCAGCCAGGAGCCACCTGGACGAACTCTTTGAGGTCACGAACGCCGGCGCCTACTGGAGCGATGGGCTCCTGAAAGTGGTGCCGTACGGCGACACGGCGATGACCGCCAACGGCTACACCTATACGCCGAACACCACGCCGCTCTACAGTCTCACCGACGTG
>Ga0193727_1000107_pt1 | contig 26012 bp, 23 predicted proteins | sample H2c2metaG_FD_143051 | JGI IMG/M metagenome (GOLD analysis project Ga0193727, IMG submission 143051) | Soil microbial communities from a riparian zone of the East river system, Colorado, United States - H2c2 | ecosystem: Environmental > Terrestrial > Soil > Riparian zone | place: USA: East River...
ATGGGCGCGTACACCGCCATCTCACTCGGCACCCTGTCCGGCGGGTGGAGAATCGTTCACACAATGGGCTCGCGGATCACCCGACTCCGTCCGGTCAGCGGGTTCGCGGCCGAGACGGGTGGCGCGATCGCGATCACCGTTGCGACTCACTACGGAATTCCCGTGAGCACGACGCACACGATCGCGGGCTCGATCATCGGCGCCGGCGCGACCTACCGGTTCTCCGCGGTGCGGTGGGGAATCGCGCGGAGAATCGTCTGGGCGTGGGTCATCACGATCCCCGCGTCAGCTACGGTCGCCGCGCTCAGCTACTGGGCACTGGCTGCATTCGGCCTGCGTTGAAGTGATCTTCCTCGTGGTGGTGCTTGATCTGCTTGCCCTCCGCAAGGTAAACGGCGTCTTCGCCGATGTTCGTCGCGAGGTCCGCGACTCTCTCGAGGTTCCGGCCCACCAGTAGCAGCTCCAGCGACGGCGTGATCGTCTTCGGATCCGCCATCATGTGGGTGAGGAGAACCCGAAAAACCGAATCGTGCAGCGAGTCGACCACATCGTCGTCCTTGCAGACCTTTCGCCCCAGCGCTCCGTCCGCGCGGATGAATGCGTCGAGCGATTCACTCAGCATCTTGCGCGCTCTCCTTGCCATGACTTCGATCTCGGGAACCCGGATCGTGACCTTGGGCATGTCGGCCAGCCGTAGGGCGGACTCCGCGATGTTGACCGCGTGATCCCCGACGCGCTCGAGGTCGTTGGATACCTTGATCGCGCCGATGATGAAGCGAAGGTCGCGCGCCATTGGCTGCTGCAACGCGAGAAGCTCCACTGCCGCCTGCTCGACCTCGATCTCCAGGCGATTGAGCTCCGGATCGCCATCGATCACGAGCTTTGCCTTCTCCCGATCGCGGCTCATCAACGCTTCGACTGCGATGTCGGTGCGCTCTTCGGCCTTCGACGACATGCCGAGCAGCTTTTCCTTGAGCGAAGTAAGCTGGTCGTGAAAATGCCTGAACCCTGCGGCGCTCGAATCAGGTGTCATCCAAATCTCCCAGTGATATATGCCTCGGTGCGTTCTTCCCGCGGGCTCGTGAACATCTCCTCGGTCTGGCCGAACTCGATCAGCTCGCCGGTGAAGAAGAACGCAGTGTATTCAGACGCTCTTGCTGCCTGCTGCAGATTGTGCGTTACGATGATAATGGTCAATTCCTTTTTCAGCTCATAGACCAACTCTTCAATGCGCTGCGTGGAGCTTGGGTCGAGCGCGCTCGCCGGCTCGTCCAGGAGAAGGACTTCCGGCTGGTTCGCCAGCGCGCGCGCGATGCAGACGCGTTGCTGCTGCCCTCCGGAAAGACCCAGCGCGGACGTACGAAGCCGGTCTTTCACCTCTTCCCAGATTGCTGCCCGCCGAAGCGATTGCTCCACGATCTCGTCCACCGACGCTTCGTCCGCGATGCCGTTGATGCGTGGCCCGTAGGCGACGTTTTCATAGATCGACTTCGGAAACGGATTCCAGCGTTGGAACACCATCCCCACGCGCTGACGGAGCGCGACGACGTCGAGCGACGGGTCATAGATGCTGTTTCCGTCGAGACAGAGGTCGCCTTCCTGGCGTATGCCGGGGATGAGATCGTTGAGCCTGTTGATCGATCGCAGGAACGTCGACTTGCCGCAACCGGACGGACCAATCAAGGCGGTCACGGATCTCGGCGGCACCTTTAGCGAGATGCCCTTGAGCGCCTGCTTCTTCCCATACCAGAAGGAGAAGTCGCGGGCCTCGATGGAGCCGACGGTGTCCGTGGCCGCGGCTGGAGCGGGAACTCGCGAGACCGGTGCGGAAGGCGCCGTAGCGGTCATCCGAACCGTCCCGTGATGTAGGACTCCGTTCGGGGATCCCTGGGCGCGGTGAACAGCTCCCTCGTCGAAGCGAACTCGACGAGCTCGCCCATGAGAAGAAACGCGGTGCCGTCCGAAACGCGGGCCGCCTGCTGCATGTTGTGCGTGACGATCACGACTGTGACGGTCTGACGCAGATCGTACACGAGCTCTTCGACTTTTTGCGTGCTCAACGGATCGAGCGAAGCCGTGGGCTCGTCCAGCAGTATCACGCGCGGCCTCGTCGCGAGCGCGCGCGCAATGCAAAGCCGCTGCTGCTGTCCGCCGGAGAGCGCCATCGCGCTCTCGTCGAGCTGGTCCTTCACCTCGGCCCACAGTCCCGCGCGCTGGAGAGCCTCTTCGACGATTTCGCTGGTCGCGCCGCGCGCTGCGTGGCTCTTCGAATCAACACGCAGTCCGGCCGCGACGTTGGCGCTGATCGACATCGTGGGGAAAGGCGTCGGTCGCTGAAACACCATCCCGACATGACGGCGAACGGCGATAGGGCTGGTTCCATCGCCGTAAATCGGGCTGCCGAGGATTTCCACCGAGCCCTCGACGCGCGCGCTCGCGACCGTCTCGTGCATTCGGTTGAAGCAACGCAGCAGCGTCGACTTGCCGCAGCCCGAAGGACCGATGATCGCGGTCACGGCGTTCTGAGGAATCGAGATGGACACGTCCTTGACCGCGGCGGTTTCGCCGAAGAAGGCCGAGAGGTGGCTCGCGACTATGCACGGCCGCGCCTCGTCCTTTGATGTGGTTGGCTCGGGCGTCCGTACCTGGACAGTCGGCGTGATCACGCGCATCGGCTTCTCGCGAAGCACTTCAGTCGACTGGAGCACCGAACCGGGACCTGGTTACGAATCGCGCCGCGAGGCTTATGACGAGAACGATGGAAATCAACACGAGGGCACCAGCCCAAGCCAGCCGATGCAACTCCTCGTATGCGTTGGTGGCGTAGGTGAAGATCTGAAGGGGGAGCGCCGCAATCGGCTCTCGAATTGACGTTGACCAGAACTGATTACCTAACGCTGTAAAGAGAAGGGGAGCGGTCTCACCGGCAATTCTTGCCACTGCAACCAGCGCACCCGTCACAATTCCGGCCAGGGCGGTACGAAGTACCACAGAAATCGAAGTTCGCCATTTCGGATAGCCCAACGCGAGCGCTGCCTCTCGCAGCGATGTCGGCACTACGAGCAGCATTTCTTCTGTGGTCCTGGTGACGAGAGGGATCATCATCGCGCCCAGAGCAACGCCGCCAGCCAGGGCGGAGAAGTGCCCTATAGGCCGAACCAGAACCTCCCAGGCGAAGATACCCATCACTATCGAAGGAAGCCCGTTGAGAACGTCTGCGAGAAACCGGGTGGTTTGAGCGAGCGGTGTGGTCTTCTTTTCGGCGAGATGCAACCCTGCTCCGATTCCAATCGGAAGCCCGATCACGCTCGCAATCCCGATGAGGATCAGGGTGCCGACAATTGCGTTGGCCATTCCCCCACCCGTTTCGCCGACGGGCTTCGGCATGTGGGTGAAGAAATCCAGTGAAATCGAGGAAGCCCCTTTGACGATCAAATGAAACAGTATGAAAAGCAGAGGCAGGGTTGCCAGAGCGGCAGCCGTATACGTGAGGCCTATCATCGCTCCGCTCACGAGGTGGCGGTTGCGCGCGGTTCTCATTGTGCGCGCCTCCGCGACACGCTCCACACGAGCCACCGCGCCACAGCATTCACGATGAGAGTGATGATGAACAGAATCGCGCCCACGGCCATCAGCGCCGAGAGGTGCAGGTCATTCGTCGCCTCGCTGAACTCGTTGGCGATGAGCGAGGCCATTGTATAACCCGGCGCCAGGAGTGATGCCGAGATCTCGGGCCGGTTCCCGATGACCATCGTCACGGCCATGGTTTCTCCGAGTGCTCGCCCGAGGCCGAGCATGATGCCACCAATGATTCCCGAGCGGGCATAGGGGATCACAGCATCGCGGATCATTTCCCAACGTGTGGCGCCGAGCGCAAGCGCCGCCTCGCGCTGCGATCGGGGCACCGCCATCAGAACTTCGCGCGACACCGACGAGATGTACGGCAGCGCCATGATCGCGAGTATCACTCCGGCCGCAAGCATGCTCGGCCCGTATGCGGGGCCGCTGAAGAACGGCGTGGCTCCAAGATGCAAAGTGTCGCGGAGGAACGGCATCACGTGCTCTCGCAGCAGCGGGATGAGAACGAAGATGCCCCACAGGCCGTAGACGACACTCGGAATGGCGGCCAGCAGATCGACGAGGAAGCCGACGGGCTGACGGAGCCACGACGGCGAGAATTCTGAGAGGAATATTGCCACACCGATGGCCAACGGTGTCGCAATGATGAGAGCAACGGCCGACGAGACCATGGTTCCGAAGATGGCGGGCGCGGCGCCGAAATGGCCTCCCGCCACATCCCAGTCGCTCGTCGTGACTATCGACAACCCCAGCTTTGCGAAAGCCGGCCACGCTGCGGCGAAAACGGCCACCGCGATCGCGATGACGAGTCCCGGCACGACCAGCGCGCACGCGGCTGTGAGACCCTCGTAAACCTTATCGCTGAACGCCGACGCGTCGACGTTCAGCTTACGCCGATCCTTTTCTTTCTCCAGCCAGTTGACCGGAAGCGAGGTCACTTCGCGCCGGACAAGTCGATGGTGGTGAGTTTGGCCTTGACGGTAGTCGCCATCTCCGCCGGCAGCGGTGCGTAATCAAGAGTGACCGCCGACTTCTCTCCCTCGGTCAGAGCCCAGTTGAGGAAGTCCACCAGCTTCTTGCCTTTCACCGCGTCGGTCTGATGCTGGTAAACCAGGATCCAGGTGAACGATGAAATCGGATACGAGTCTGCTCCCGGGGCGTCGACGATCGAAATCCGATAGTCCGTAGTGGCTGGAAGCGCCTTGGCTGCTCCCGCAGCGGCAGCGGTCACTGCGGGAACCGAAGCGGCGACGAACTGGCCCGACTTGTTGCGAATGGCGGCGATTGGAAGCTGGTTCTGCGTTGCGTAGGCGAGCTCTACGTAACCGACCGATCCCGGCGTTTGCTTGACTTGACCGGCCACTCCCTCGTTGCCCTTGGCGCCGAGCCCGACGGGCCATTTGACTTCCTTGCCCTTGCCCACGCTCGTCTTCCACGCGGGAACCGCGGTGCTCAGATAGTCGGTAAAGATGTAGGTCGTCCCGCTGCCGTCGGAGCGGTGCACAACCAGGATATCCTGATTCGGAAGCGAGACGCCGGAATTGAGCGACGCGATCCGGCTGTCGTTCCACTTCTTTACGCGTCCCATGAAAATGTCGGCGATCACTGCGGGCGTGAGCTTGAGCGCCGCGGTCACACCCGGAAGATTGTACGTAATGACGTCGGCTCCAAGCACAGTCGGTATGTGCAGGATTGCGCCGCCTTTCGCCTTGGACATTTCGTCGTCGCTCATCGGACTATCTGACGCTCCGAAGTCGACCGTCCCCTCTGACAGCTGTCGAATCCCACCACCCGATCCGATTGACTGGTAGTTGATCTTGACGCCCGTGGCGGTTGCGTAATCGGAGAACCACTTGGAGTAGATGGGATACGGGAAGGTCGCACCCGCTCCCGTGAGATCGACCGACCCGCCCGAGGAGCTGGTGGTCGACGAAGCCGTGGCTGAGTTGTTCGCGCCTTCCTTGGCGCATGCGACGGCCAACAACATGAGGGCTGCAAGCTTCATGGCTCTCATTGGACGGCTCCTGTTTTTTTCGTTTTTGAAGGGCGACTGGCTGGTACCTGAAAAATAGGAGCGCCCCCGAGAGGTCACGACATACGTCAGGTAACGACATTGTCACAACCGCCCGGGGGCGCTCACAATCCTGATGAGCTATGGGCTAGAAGTTGGCCACCAGGTGCAGGAAGTACGTCTTGGTTGCCGCGGCGATCGCCCCCGAATGCGGAGTCTGTTCCTGATAGTCCAGGGAGAGCGCCGTTTTCTTGTTGAGGTCCCAGGTCAGGCCTCCGATGACGGTGTTGATATAGGCATCGGTGTCAGTGTTCGGCTTGAACCGGTCCCAGCGGGCGATGAGGCCGAGCGGGAAGGTCGACTGATCGTTCATCAGCTGGAATGGCTTGACCGTTACGAACCCTGAGATGAGCCGCCGAGTACTGTCGAGTTCAACTCGTGGCAGCGCTACGGTGTTGGCGCCGGTCTCGGTCCCATCCTTCCGTGTGTCAAATTCTCCGCCCAGGGTGAGACGCGGATCGCGAAGGCCCACGAACACGCCCGATCTCGTTCTCGGCAACGAAGACCCGACCGGTCCGACCTGACCGGCGCCGCCCGCGGCGAACGCGCTTCCGACCGCGCCGACGTAAGTCCAGCCGGTGAGTGTAAAGGTTCTGATGAATTTGTTGTCAGCCGCGCTGAAGGGCGTCAGCGATAGTCTTGCCGCGTAATCCTTGAAACGATCGGTCTCGCGCGACGTGTATCCGGGTCCGTTCACGATTGTCGCGTAGATCTCCCCGAACTTGTTGGGAAAAGAGATCAGCGTTGAGACTCCGGCGTCTGAAGATGAGAAGGCTCCGGAACGCTCAATCGCTGTCTGAGATATCCACCGCGGCCAGAACTGCTCGATGTGATCGATTACAACGTTGTGAAGCAGTCCGCCGCGGACCAGGCCGTTCCAGCCAGTCGCGCTCTTCAAATAGTCGTACTGGAGGTAGGCGTATTTCGCGCGGATCACCCAGCCCCTGTAGAAGTTGTCGTTTGGCGTGGTGGTCTGCTGGAACACGTCAGCGGTGATGCGGATGCTGGCGCGGTCGCCCGCCGGCATTCTGAAAGTCAGGTACGCCCGCTCGAGGTCGAACTTGTTCGTTGATTTTGCCGCACCCGCATCTCCGCGGTACTGATAGTTCGCGTAGATCACCCCGGAGAAATCGACGGGAATGGAAACCGTCGCTGGAGCTGCAGCCGGAGGCGGATTGTTTACGGGAGGTGGAGGAGTTGGACGGGTCGTGTCAGCCGGCGTCTGCGCCGACAGCGCGAGGGGCAGAGCAAGCAGCCCGAGTGCTGCGATCGTAATTGTCTTCATCGATCCTCCCCGACGCGAGCGCCGGCGACGGTTATGGTTTTCAACCGGCTCTGAAGCTGAGCAACCATGGGTGCAGGGAGCGGAGCGTAATCAAGCGCCGCGGCGCTCTTTTCTCCGTCCTTGTACGCCCAACGGAGGAAGTTTACGAGCTTGGCGCCTTTCGCGCGGTCAGCCTGATTCTGGTACACGAGAATCCAGGTCATCGACGAGATGGGATAAGAATCCTTACCCGGCGCGTTCGCGATCGAGACACGGTAGTCGGTGTTCTTCGGGAGCTTCATGCTCGCGGCTGCGGCCGTCACCGAGGCTATCGAGGGCATGATGAAGCGGCCGGCGGAGTTGCGAACGTTGGCAAACGCGAGACCGTTCTGCTTAGCGTACGCCAGCTCGACGTAGCCGATCGAGCCAGGCGTCTGCTTCACTTGTCCCGCGACGCCCTCGTTCCCCTTTCCACCAAGACCGACGGGCCACTTGATCTCCTTGCCTTTGCCAAGCGTGCTCGACCAGGAAGGACTCACGGCGGCGAGGTAGTCGCTGAAGATGTAGGTGGTGCCGCTGCCGTCCGAGCGGTGGACGACGAGAATGTCAGAGTTGGGAAGAGCCACCCCGCGGTTCTGTGCGACAATCTGCGCATCATTCCACTTGGTGATCTTCCCCGCAAAAATGTCCGCGATCGCATCGCCGGTCAGATTGAGCGGACGATTGAGGCCGGGAACGTTGTAGGTGATGACGACCGCGCCCATCACGGTCGGGAAATGGAGGACCGGTCCGCCCTTGGCAGCGGCGAGCTCCTGATCGCTCATCGGGCCGTCGGAAGCGCCAAAGTCGACGGTCTGTTCAGACAGCTGCCTGATTCCGCCGCCTGATCCGATCGACTGATAGTTGATCTTGACGCCGGTGCTCTGGGCGTAGTCGGCGAACCACTTCGAGTAAATGGGATACGGGAACGTCGCCCCTGCTCCCGTAAGATCCACTGATTGTGCAGCCGCAACGACTGAAAAAACCGCACCTGTTGCCAGTGCGACAGCGATGCTGCGAACGGTTTTGATCACTTATGACTCCGTGGAAGTGAGTTTGACGCGCTACAAGCTCACTGGGCTACGTCACGGACAGTCACACCGAACGTAAAGGATTTGTCACGACTGGAGCGCGGCCGTTACATCGGGAAAGAAGATTATGATCTTCGTGCCGACCCCAACGGTGCTCTCGGCGCGAACGCTACCGCCATGGGCCTCAACGAGATGCCTCACGATTGCGAGGCCGAGTCCGGTGCCACCTGCCTCGCGCGACCGGCCGCTGTCGGCCCGGTAGAAGCGCTCGAATATTCTCGGGAGATGCTCGGGTGGAATGCCGCTTCCGGTGTCGTTGACGGCGAGCAAGACCCCATCGCCATCGACATCGCGCATCGTGCGAACCATGATTCGCCCGCCTTCGCCAGTGTGGCGGATCGCATTCTCGACGAGGTTGAGGAGGATCTGCTCGAGTGCGGTTCGATCTGCAAGGATCGTTTCGGCCCCGGCCTCAACTTTTGTTTCGAGCGCGACGCCCTTCGTCTTTGCGCTGGCCGCGACTCGCCCAAAAATGTCGCCTGCAACGTCCTCAATTCTTACGGGCTCCGGGCGCGGCTTCCAGTGTCCGGTCTCGATGCGCGAAAGGTCGAGCAGTTCATCGACGATGCGCTGCATGCGTTGCGTGTTGCTCAGAATCGTCTGAGCAAATTCGGCGCGCTTGTCGGCCGGGATGTCCGGGTCCTGAAGTGTCTCCGCGAATCCGCCGACGATCGTGAGCGGAGTGCGAAGCTCGTGAGATACGTTGGCTACGAAGTCTCGCCTCACCGCCTCGAGCCTACGGATCGGTGTCAGGTCGAATAGCGCGACGACCGCTCCGCCGTTGACGAGGGGCCGGGCGGTGAGAGAGAGCGTCGTGTCGCCGATGATCAGCTCTTCGGGCTCAGTCTCCGTCCCCCGCAGCGCGAGCGATATAGCCTCGCGCAACGTCGCCTCGCGCGGCAGAAAGTCCACGCCAAAAGGGACTGGCCGGTCGATCGAGAGGAGACGACGACCCGTCTCGCTGATTCGTACCACTTCACGCGACGGAGAAATCGCGATTACGCCTTCGTTCAGCGTCTCCACGAGCGCCGAGAGGATCGACTGCTCCGCGGCGAGTGCCGAGATCCGCGCCTCGAGCTGTTCAGCCAGACGGTGGACCGCGTCGGCCAGATCTCCAACCTCTCCCGGCGCGGCGAGCGCGGGGAGACGCTTCCGCTCACCGGCGGCGAGAGATCGAGCGACGTTGCTGAGGTCGACAATCGGTTTCGAGACTGATCGGGAAAAGAGGACGGCGAGAACGGCAGCGAGCAGGAACGAGATGAGCCCGGCCACCAGCACCCCTCCCCGCGCCCTCGAGAAAAGCTCCTCGACTGTTTTCGTCGTCACCGACACGCGGGCGATTCCGGGCGGCGCCTTGACCGCGACGTAGAGCTGCTCTTCCCCGGTGGACGGGCTCATGCGCCGAACGGATCCGACCCCGCTGCTCCGCGCCGTGACTACCTCGGGCCGATTGCTGTGATTCTCCAGACTCTGCAGGGCGGGCCCGTCGAATTCCGAATCTCCGACGACGTGTCCGGTTGAATCGATCAGGGTGACCCGATGTCCCGTGGCGACACCCGCCTGATCCGCCAGCGAGTCAGGATCCACTCCCGGTTTCCACTGAATGGCCAGGAGTCTGGCCTCTCCGGCCAGATCGTGCGTGGCCTGTTCGGTGATGCTTTTGTGGAGCTGGTTGTCGATGATGACGACAACCGAGACCACCATAACGGCGACGATCGCGAGCGACTGGAGGAGCAGCCGTTGCGCGAGCTTCACGATCGTTCGCTGACGTTTCTGATTCGGTAGCCGAAACCACGCACGGTCTCGATCAGGTCTCCGGCGGGGCCGAGTTTCACGCGCAGGCGCTGCACGTGCATGTCGACGGTTCGCGTCTGGATGTCGGGTGCCGCCTCCCAGACTGTTTCAAGCAACAGATTACGCGCCTGGACTCTTCCCTTCCGCTCGGCCAGCAGAAGGAGAAGCTTGAATTCGGTCGGAGTCAGATCGATCTCGCGACCGTCCACCGTGACGCGGTGCGCGGTTCGTTCGATCTTCAGCGGTCCAATCTGTCTGACATCTTCCGAATCCTCACCTCCCGCCTTCACGCGCCTGAGAATGGCGCCGACGCGGAGCACCAGCTCCTGTGGACTGAACGGCTTGGTAAGGTAGTCGTCGGCGCCAAGGGTAAGTCCCCGAATTCGGTCGCTCTCTTCCCGGCGGGCGGTGAGCATCAATACCGCGATCCGCGATGTCGAGCTGTCAGCGCGGAGCTCCTCCATGACCTCGAGCCCGGACAAGCCGGGAAGCATCAGGTCGAGGACGATGATCGAAGGTTTGTCGCGTCGCGCTGCGGCGAGCCCTTCGGGGCCGCTGGCGGCCGTCGACACCGAGTAGCCCGACTTGGCGAGGTGATACGCCACCAGCGCAACGATGTCGGGCTCGTCGTCAACCACGAGGACGCGCTCTACGGCAGCGCTCTGTTCCGTCACTTGAGGAAGTTGACTTAACCACCGCTGCTCCGTCAACTCGCCGCTTGTCACGAATGCGTGACAATACCGTTGCACTCCCTCGCCCGCCGCCTCGCCGCTAGCTTTGCAATTCACCCAGTGAAACGGCTTCCGTAAGTGACGACATTGCGAGCGCGTAACTCCATTCTGTTCCTGACCTTGGCCTGTGCCCCTACACAGCTGCCGCGATCGACAGGTCCGATCGATCTCGTAGTCGCCACAACAACCGATGTCCACGGTCGCCTGAGAGCTTGGGACTACTACGCCAATCAAGCCGAGTCAGTCCGCGGGCTCTCGCGAGCGGCGACTATTGTGGATTCGGTTCGCGCAGCAAATCTGGGCCGCGTGATCCTGCTCGACGGCGGCGATCTGCTTCAGGGGAATCCCCTGGCATACGTCGCGGCCCGGGTCTCCGCTGATCGTACGAATCCAATCGTCGCCGCGATGAATGCAATGCAGTACGACGCATCCGCGATTGGAAACCACGAGTACAACTACGGCGTTCCGTACCTCGACACGGCTGTTCGGCAGGCGAAGTTCCCCTTTCTCTCCGCAAACACCTACCGCGTCAATCCCGAAGGCGTACACGCATACCGTTCGTGGACGATCGTAGAGCGTGCCGGCCTGAAAGTCGGGATCGTTGGCGCTACGACGCCCGGCGTCATGGTCTGGGACGCCGAGAATATCCGGGGCCGCCTGCGCTTCGGCGACATCGTTCCCGCCGTGAAGGTGGCGGCTCAGGAAGCTCGCGCGGCGGGCGCGGACATCGTGCTGGTTACAGTTCACTCGGGACTCAACGAGCCCGCGAGCTACGATACCGTAACCACGGGTGTGCCCAGTGAGAACGTAGCGGCGCGGATCGCGAGCGAGGTGCCGGGAGTCGATCTCGTACTCTATGGTCATTCCCACAAGGAGAATCCGGGGAGCACGATCGGCCAGACGGTCCTCATTCAGCCAAAGAACTGGGCGACGAGCGTCGCTATTGCGCACCTCATTGTGTCGAGGTCGGGTGGACGATGGATTGCAGGCGAAAGGAGTAGCGCCATCGTCCAGTCGGCCGGGCACGCCGAGAATGCGGCAGTGTTGGCAGCGACAGATGCAATTCATCGCGAGACTGTAGCCTACGTGACCACGGCGATCGGTTCCACATCAGAGCGCTGGGCCGCCGACTCCGCGCGCGTCAAAGACACGCCGCTCATTGACTTGATTCTCGAGACGGAGAGAAAAGCGGCAGGGACCGATCTTGCGTCGACGGCCGCCTTTTCCACCGACGTCGTGATGGCGCCAGGTCCCATCACGATCGCACAGGTCGCGCAGCTCTATCCCTACGACAACACGCTCCGCGCGGTCAGGATCACGGGCAAGCAGCTGCGCGACTATCTCGAGTTCAGCAGCAGGTACTATCGGACACCCGCGAGCGCGACTGCTGCGCTCGCGACGGACCCGCAGATTCCCGGCTACAATTTCGATATCATGTCCGGCGTTGATTACGTCATTGATGTCTCTCGACCAATCGGATCGAGAATCACGCGGCTCGACTACAAAGGCGCACCGGTCCGCGACACCGATTCGTTCACCATGGCCCTCAACAATTACCGCCAAACGGGGGGCGGGGGCTACGCGATGCTGAGCGGCGCTCCGGTCGTGTACGACAAGCAGCAGGAAATCCGTCAGCTGCTGATCGACGAAGTGAAGCAACGTGGGACGATCAGGCAAGCCGATTATTTCACGCCCAATTGGAGACTGGTTCGCGGCGGAGACGTCGCTGCTGCACAGGTACCACCGCCGGTGCAGCAGCAGTTTCCAGCCGGGATCCGCTTCCTCCGCATCATTGGAACCAACGATTTCCACGGCGCGCTGGAGCCGCGGCCGGATGCGAGTGGCGTCCGCCGCGGCGGCGCTGCCTACGTCGCCGCCGCGATCAACCGCGCGCGAAACGAGTGCGCGCCGCGCTGCGAGACGCTCCTGCTCGACGGCGGCGACCTGTTTCAGGGAACGCCCGCTTCCAACCTCGCCTACGGGCGACCGGTAGTGGAGTACTACAATAGAATGGGCTACACCGCTGCCGCGGTCGGAAACCACGAGTTCGATTGGGGCACGGATACTCTGCGCGCCCGTATGCGCCAGGCGAACTTCGGATTCTTCAGTGCCAACATTCGATACACTGACGGGCGCGACGTGCCATGGATCCGGAACGACACGATCGTCAGGCGAGGGGCAGCGAGGATAGGAATCATCGGATTCTCGACGGTCTCCACACCGACCGCGACGCGCGCCGCGAACGTGGCGGGACTCCGCTTCGACGATCCGGCGCCGATCGTGGACAGCATCGGAACCGCGCTCAGAAAGCGGGGCGCGAACTTCATCGTTGTTATCGCGCACGCAGGAGCAAGCTGCCGCCCTGGCGGAGCGACGGATTGCAGCGGAGAGATCATCGACTTTGCGCGCAAGCTGACGACCAAGGTTGACGCCATCGTGAGTGGCCACAGTCACACGCTCATCAACACGGACGTCAAGGGAATACCCATCGTCCAGGCGCGTTCAGTCGGACGCGCGCTCGACGTTCTCGACCTGCCGATCGGCACTGCAGCCGGCCTTCCCATCCGGCATGAGGTGCGGGAGATCGGTGCCGACACGCTCCAGCCGGTTGCTGCCATCGATTCAATAGTTCGACGCGCCGTCGCGCGCGTCGCGCCCCTCGTGGGCCGTCACGTCGCGACGATTCCCGCCACAATGCCGCGCGAGGGTCATCAGTATGCCCTCGGGAATCTCATCGCCGATTCGCAGCGCTGGGCGGGGAAGGGCGACGTCGCAATCATGAACAACGGAGGAATCCGCACAGAGCTACGCGCGGGAGAAGCAACGTACGGATCGCTGTTCGAGATCCAGCCGTTCGGAAACACACTTTACTCGCTGACAATGACCGGGGCGCAGCTGCGTGGATTGCTGGAAGCCATGCTTTCCGGCAGTGCGGTGGACGATCACGTCAGCGGCCTGACCGTCAAGTACGATCCTTCGAAGCCCAAGGGATCGCGCATCGTCTCGGTGACGATGGCCGATGGCACGGCGCTATCCGATTCGAAGACCTACAACGTGATCGCCAACGACTTCCTCGCGACCGGCGGAGAAGGATACAACGCCGGTGGGCGCGCCAGCGTCTCGAAGCCGCTCAACATTGTGGACCTCGACGCGCTCATCGATTATCTCAAGCAACTCCCGGAGCCGATTGCAGCACCGGCCGGAGCACGCATCTCTCCAATCACACCATGAGCGACACGGTTCGCGTCTACATCAACGCCCGCCCCATCGACGTCGCCGCCACCTCGACCGCTCTCGAAGCGGTCGAGGCGTGGGATGAAACGCAGGCGGTGGCCGTGCGAAGTGGCGAGCGGCTGATCACGGACAGCCGCGGGATCGTGACGGCGAACACCACACCAGTGCACAACGGCGCGATTTTTCGCATCGTTCGCGCTCGGCAGACCGCCGGCGACGACCAGGACCTCAACTCATTGTAATGCCGCTCTCGATTTTCTCTAACAAGCTCCGCCAGCTTCCCAAGGCGGAGCTGCACTGCCATCTGGACGGCTCAGTCCGGCCATCTACGCTCCTCGATCTGGCGCGCGAGCATCGGGTGCAGCTACCGAGGCACACGCCCGAAGAGCTGGCGGATTTCATGAGGGTCGACGACGCCCAGAGCCTCGAGGATTACCTGCGGCGCTTCGACGTGACCATCTCTGTCATGCAGAGTGAGGAAGCCCTCGAGCGAATCGCCTACGAGCTGGCCGAAGATGCTGTCGAGGATGGCGTGCGTTACATCGAGGTGAGAAATGCTCCACTCCTCAACGTTGTTCAGGGCCTGACGCTCGTGCAGGCAGTCGAGGCGCCGCTCCGCGGACTTCGCCGCGCCGAGAAGGACTTCGATATCACCGCGCGCTTCATCATCTGCGGGTTGCGACAGTTTCCGCCCGAGAGCTCGCTCGAGATGGCCCGTCTCGCCGTGGAGTTCAAGAACGAGGGCGTGGTGGCGTTCGATCTGGCCGGAGGCGAAAAGGGAAATCCGGCCGCGCGTCACGTCGAGGCGTTCAGGTACGCGCGCGAGCACAATCTCGCGGTCACGGTTCACGCCGGGGAAGGCGACGGCGCGGAGTCAGTGCGGGAGGCGGTGCACGTATGCGGCGCGGACCGTATCGGCCACGGAACGCGGCTAATCGAGGATCCGGAATTGACGCAGTACGTCAACGATCGGCGGATAGCTCTCGAGGTCTGTCTTACCAGCAACGTGCAGACGCGCGTGGCCGAGTCGTACGCCACGCATCCCTTCCGGGAATACTTCGACCGCGGCCTCAACGTCACGCTCAACACCGATAACCGCCTGATGAGCGGCCCGACTCTGACGGACGAATACGTCTACGCGGCGGAGCACCTCGAGCTCACTGTCGACGAGCTGGCCGGCATTGCGCTGAATGGGTTCGAGAGCGCATTTCTTCCGTGGGAGGAGCGGCTCATGCTGATCGAAGAAGTCTCCGACAAGATCGAACAGCTGATCGGACCCGAGTCTTGAAACCCGAATACTCGACCAAGGCAGCGGTCAAAGCCGCGGCTGCGATTCGCAAGCACGCTGCCGCGCAACAACCCAAAGTCGGGATCATTCTCGGGTCCGGGCTGGGCGGCCTCTCGAAATCCATCGAAAATGCCGTGCGTGTGCCCTTCGGCGACATCCCCGGATTTCCAGAGGTGACGGTCGCCGGACACGAGGGCGCCGTAATCGTCGGGGCCCTCGGCGGGCGCGAGGTGGTCGCACTGAGCGGGCGTTTTCACATGTACGAGGGACATCCGGCCGCGCTGGCGGCGTTTCCGGTTCGGGTGTTTCACGCGCTGGGCGCGCAGGAGCTTTTCGTCTCGAATGCAGCGGGCGGAATATCTTCCAAGCTGGCAGTGGGAGACCTGATGATGATCTCGGATCACATCAATCTCATGGGAGCCAATCCACTCGTCGGAGAAGCCGCCGAGGGCGAGCTCCGATTTCCGGACATGACCGACGCGTACAATCCCGGCCTGCGATGGATTCTGCGTACGACGGCTGAAAAACTCGGGATCACACTTCGCGAGGGCGTTTATGCCGGACTGCTGGGCCCTTCATACGAGACACCGAGCGAAGTGAAGATGTTGAGGCTGCTCGGCGCCGATGCGGTTGGAATGTCGACTGTGCCCGAGGTCATCGTAGCCAGAACGCTCGGCATGCGCGTCGCAGGGGTGAGCTGCATTACGAACGCCGCTGCGGGTGTCACCGGCGCGGCTCTCAGTCATGCCGAAGTGCTGGAAACAACCAATCGCGTGAGCGCGGCCTTCGAGTCGCTGGTGACGGAGTTTCTGGCGCGCGCTGCCACGCCGCAGTTGTCCGTGATCAAGTAGAATCACCGACGAGTCGTCGGTCCGGAGGCGTTGGTCCGAGGCGGAGCCCGACGCGGGCTTAGTTGTCTTCGGCCAGGTGGTTGAGCGGCCCGTGACCAGACCCCAGTCCCGGCGCGGTGGCAATCGCGCTGTGCACGTAGTCGATCGCGCGGCGCACGGCGGCGTGCAGCGATTCCCCGTTCGCAAGCTGTGCGGTGATCGCGGCCGACAGCGTGCAGCCAGTGCCGTGAGTGTTCGTCGTCTCGATGCGCTGGCCGCGAAAGGTGCGGACGTCTCCGTCGTAGAGCACATCCACGACCCTGTTGCCCGAAGCGAGATGGCCACCCTTGATGAGAGCAGCCTGCGCCCCCATGTCGTTCACGAGGGCCTCTGCAGCCTCCGACATGGAATCCTCGTCATCGATCTCCTTGCCGGTGAGGATCGCGGCCTCGTGGATATTGGGCGTAACGAGAGCCGCGCGCGGCACCAGCTCCCGGCGGATTATGTCGATGGCGTCGGGCTCGAGCAGCACGTCGCCAGACGTCGCGACCATCACCGGATCCAAGACATAGTTCTGTAGCGAGTGGTCGCGGATCGCGGCGGCGACGGCTGACGCGATCCCGGCATTCGCGAGCATGCCGCTCTTGAATGCTCCTGGAAAAAGATCCTGTGCGACGGCATCGATCTGGGCGCGCACCATAGCGGGCGATACGGCGTCCCAGCTGCTTACTCCGCGAGTGTTCTGCGCAGTGATCGCGGTGATCGCTGATGTGCCGAACACGCGGAATCTCTGAAATGTCTTCAGGTCCGCCTGGATTCCGGCGCCGCCGCCGGAATCGGAGCCCGCGATCGTGAGCGCAATCCGCATCAACGAAAGATGCGCCGCGAAAGATCACGGCGCATCATCGACTCTCGAACCGACGCGAGTTACTGGAGCTGTTTCGGGGGCGGCGAGGGCGGCAGCGACTGAATTCTCGATTTGAACGAATGGAAGTTGCGCGAATCGGTGCCGAGCGAGGCGAGCCTGGCTGGCGGGAGCTGATTGATGAGTGCCTGAACCGCCTGAATTCGATCCTCCTCGAGCGGGTGCGTGAGGAACATCGATTCGACCGCACCAGGGCGGGCCTTCCGCTCTTCGAGCAGCTTCCGGAACATCGTCACCATTCCAACCGGACTGACACCGGCCTTCACGACGTTGTTGAACCCTTCCTGATCCGCCTCGGCTTCGTCCTGCCGGCTGAACCGCGCGAAAACGGCGCCACCGACGACATTGATCGCCGCGCCGGCAGCCTGACCGTTGCAAATGCTCGTCAGAACACACGCCAGGGTCACGCCGATGTTAGCGCCCTGAGCCTTCTGCATCTGCTTGATGGTGTGACGCCGGACCACGTGTCCGATTTCGTGACCAAGGACGCCTGCAAGCTCGTCCATCTGGTCGGCGCGCTCGATGAGCCCGCGATTCACGTAAACGAAGCCACCCGGCACCGCGAACGCGTTCACTTCCTTGGAGTCAACGATGAAGAATTGCCAGTCCAGGTCACGACGGTTCGTGAGCCGGGCAATCGAGTCTCCGAGCACATTTATGTAGCGATTGATCTCCGGATCCTGAACAATCGGTAGTTGCGCGTTGATCTGTTGCGCATATTCCTGTCCCATCTGCACTTCCTGCTGCTGCGAAATGGCGCATGCAGTGAGGGAGCAGGTAATCGCGATACCCACGAAAATTCGCTTCATTGATACTCCAGCAAATGAGATTGCAATTGAGACGCGGAGGCAATTCCTATTCCAGCTGAGCCCTTCACCACCAACGCGTGAAACTCCTCACCCTAGCGCGTGATCTCCGGCGCAGAAAGGCGCGCGAAAAGTACTCACTGTTCGTCGCCGAGGGAGTACGTTCGGTCGAAGAGCTGCTTCGCTCGAACCTCTCGGTTCGCGGTGCACTCGTCGCGCCCCAACTCCTCGACGCCCCCCGTGGCCAGGCCCTGCGAAAGACCCTCGAGGAGTCCGGCATGGAGGTAACCGAGATCTCCGAAAAAGACTTCCGGTCGGCCGCCGAAACCGAGTCGCCGCAAGGCGTTATCGCGATCGGCGAAGTTCCCCAGCGCTCACTTGATACACTCGATGTCGCCGGCGGGTGCCGCTTGATCGTCCTTGATGGGGTGCAGGACCCCGGCAACGCCGGCACGATCGTTCGCACCGCGGCGGCACTCGGCGCCACCGCAACCATCGCGCTGGGGGGGACGGTCGATCTGTGGAATCCCAAGGTGATTCGCAGCTCTATGGGCGCACAGTTCCAGCACTTCGCATTTCACGCGGGCGCTGACGACCTGCTCGCCTTCCTGGAGCGGAAACGGATCGACCTGTGGGCGACGGATGTGAGCGGGAGCGCGCTGGAGAAGTCGGGTGCTCCGTTGCGGCTCGCGATCGCTGTCGGAAACGAAGGATCCGGTCTGTCTCCGGCGATCCGGGCGAAAGCACAGCGGACAGTATCACTCCCGATCGCAGGCAACGTTGAGTCCCTCAACGTCGCGGTTGCGACGGGAATCATTCTCTACGAGCTTCGGTGATGATTGAGATTTTGGAAGGGATATACGCATTCGTTGTGGGAGCGGTGGTCGGCTCGTTCCTCAACGTCTGCATCGGACGGTGGCCGGAAGGCCTCTCGGTGGTGAAGCCGAGATCCAGGTGCCCCAAATGCGGCCACCAGATCAAGGCGACCGAGAACATCCCGATCGTGAGCTGGCTCGTGTTGCGCGGGAAGTGCAGCAACTGCCGCGAGAGCATCTCTATTCAGTATCCGATCGTCGAGCTTATCAATGGATTGATCTGGCTCGAAGCTTATTTCCATTTTGGAATGACGTTTACGGCCTTTCGGGTAGCCGTGTTTGCGACCGTTCTCCTCGGAATCTCGATTACTGACGCGAAGCACTTTGTGATTCCCGACGGCTTCACGGTTTTTGGGGTGTTCTTCGTGCTTCTGACGTCGTTCGTCGCACTGTACCTCGGGGAGTCCGCGCCGTTTGCCGGTCCGTGGGAAGCGATTCTCGGGATGTGCGTCGGTGCCGGCGCCATCTCGATCGTCGGGTGGCTCGGTGAAGTGTGGCTGAAGCGTCCGGCGATGGGCTTTGGCGACGTGACACTTATGGCTGTCGTGGGCGCCGCCGTCGGTCCGGCGCGCTCGCTGCTCACGATCTTCATCGCCGCCGCGCTCGCTCCGATTGTTCTGCTGGCCATAGTCTACCCACTGTCAGCCCGCGGGCTCGCGGACGACAAGGGGCAGACGGAGCTCGCACTCGAGACTGGTGGATCATGGCGCAAGCGGGAACTTCCGTTCGGCGTCTTTCTTGCGCCCGCTGCGTTGATCGCCCTGCTTCACGGAGACGCGATCATCGCATGGTATCTCCGCGTCTCCGGGCTTTGATCCGGTCACGACACCCGTAGCTCTCCTCCAATTTGCCCAATGAGCGTTCACCTTAAGCGAAGTTTCCCGCTGGCCTCCGTCGCGCTTCTGACGTTCGTGACCGCGTGCGAGAAAGAGAAGCCGAAGTACGAGGGTCCGTACGCGACCGAAGTCACTGAAGCCATACCGATGATCGAGAAGGCGGTGGGGCTCAAGTTCAAGACGCCGCCAAAGCTGGAAACGCGCTCGAAGGAACAGGTGCGCGAATTCCTGACGAAGCAGTTCACCGACTCGGTCGCCGCGCACGACATCGCGGGGCAGGAAGCCGCCTACAAGCGGCTCGGCATGATCCCCGACACGCTCAACCTGCAGGCGTTTCTGACCAGCCTGCTGGAGGAGCAGATCGTCGGCTACTACGACCCGCGCACGAAGGTGCTCTACGTCGTCGACAGCGCTCCAAAGGACATGGCTGGCCTGACGATCCCGCACGAGCTCGTGCACGCGCTCCAGGACCAGTACATCAGCCTCGACTCCGTGCAGAAGGTTCGCGACGACAACGACCGGCTCTCCGCCGCGCAGGCCGTCTTCGAGGGGCAGGCCGTGTACGAGCAGATATCCATCATGCTCGGCGGCTCCAACATCGCGTTCAACCTCCCTGGAGGATGGGACCGTATCAGGGAAATGATACGCGACAATCAGGGATCGATGCCGATCTTCGAGGCGGCTCCGAAAGTGATCCAGGAAACGCTGATCTTTCCGTATCTGAGCGGCGCCGAATTCTATCGTAACTACAGAGAACGGAACCCAGGCTCGGTTGTTTACAACGACATGCCGGTATCCACGGAGCAGATAATCCACCCAACCGCGTTTTTCCTGACGCGCGACAATCCAACCCGGGTCACACTGGGCACGCTCTCCAATGCGACGATGGTCTACAACAACGACCTCGGAGAGTTCGAAACGCGGCTATTCCTGTTCCAGCAGCTGAACGACCAGAACGAGGCGGTGCGTGGCGCGACGGGATGGGACGGCGATCGCTACGCGGTCGTGAACACACCGCAGGGGCAGGGGATCGTATGGCTCACCGTCTGGGATTCGCCGGTGGAAGCCGGTGAGTTTTTCCACATGGCCGGACAATCCGTCGAGAAGCGCTATTCGACCAAAGCGGCCAAGGGCTCGACCGACCTGGTCAAGAAATATTCAGCGGAGGGAAGAACACTTCAGGTTTCGACCATGGAGATTCAGGGTCGCCCCGTCGTGATTTACGTGGACGTTCCCGCTGGAGCGAACCCGAGCATCATCAACCCCGCGCAGGTGACGCTCAAGCAGTAGCCTAGAGGCCAAGCAGCTTCTGCAGGCCGAAGGTGCAGACTCCGATGAGCCCGCCAAGTACGTACCCGGTAGTGATGATCAGATTCAGCTCGTTCTGAATCACATTGCGCAGGATCTCTTCGACGCGGTCGACGCTGAACGCCATGACCTTTCGCTCGACCATCGCCTGCACGTCGAGCTTTTTGATCAGCTCCGGCAGCTGGTCGTGCACCCATTCCCAGATCACCGGTGCCGCCTGCGCCGCGAGTCTCCTCGGTGCATCGGGATCCTTCTTCGCCTCGACGTCGCCGAGGATGTCGGAGATCGGCTGCTGTAGATAGTGGAGAATCGCGTCGTGGATCGCCTTGGAGATTTCTTCTCGGATCTCCGGCTCCTCGAGGAGACCTACAACCTGCTCGACACCATCGTTCTCGATGGCGTCGAGCACGCTGTCAAACTTTTTCTCCGTCATCATGAGCTTCGCGAAAATCCGCTCGTGAAACCGCATGTCGTCGACAAAGCGGTTGAACATCGAGTGCAGAGCATTTCGCAGCTTGACGCGTGTGGTCGGTTGGCCGAGGAATGCGCCGAGCTTCGTCATCGCCACGGGCAGATACGACGTCATCGCGCCTTCGAGCGCCGTAACCACCGCGGGCGGAACCTTGTCGATGAGCGGGTCCCGCGAGGTGAGGATTCCGGCGATGACGTCCTCGAGGCGCGATCGGAACGCTTCCAGCAGCTCCGGGCGCTCGAGCTCGCGCTGCAGATCTCCGGGCGTGAGCAGCCGCTCGCCGACGGTACGGCCAAGGCTCTTTGCCAGCCGGGCCTGGTTCTTCGGGATCGCTCCCATGAACCCGAATTTCTTTTGCTTCGGATTGAAGAGCATCCACACCGCGACGGTGTCGGAAAGCCCTCCCGCCATTGTTCCGACGAAGACGTGGATCCCGAACTGGACCCAGGTGTTTTCTACGTTCACCTACTTCGAGACTGCCGCTGCCGACTCCGACCGGTTGATCGACGCCGTGCTCGAATCGCCGACTGCATTTTTCGCCGGCACGTCGCCATGCGGCTCGGCGGCGTCGGCGAAAGTCCCGGGCGGCTTGGGGAGAAGCGCGAGGTGAATGATGTCGTCCATCGTCGAGACGAAGGTAAACGTCATGCTGTTCACGACTTCATCCGGAATACCGCGCAGGTCTTTTTCGTTCGCTTTCGGCAGAAGTACCTGACGAAGTCCGGCGCGGTAGGCGGCCATGACTTTCTCCTTCACGCCGCCGATCTCCAGCACTTTCCCGCGAAGCGTCATCTCGCCCGTAAGCGCGACGTCACGACGGACGGGACGGCGACTCAGCACGCTCGCAATCGCGAGTGTGACTGCGGCGCCCGCGCTCGGGCCGTCCTTCGGAATTGCGCCCGCGGGGAAGTGCACGTGCAGGTCGACTTCCTTGAACTCGACGTCTTCGACGCCGAGTGTGTGCGCGCGCGATCGAACGTAGGAGTACGCGGCATCGACTGATTCGCGCATGACGTCGCCCAGCTGTCCGGTGACGGTCAGCCGTCCCGTGCCAGGCATGCGCAGGGCCTCGATGACCATCAGATCGCCGCCGGTGGCCGTCCACGCCATGCCGGTGACGGCTCCGATCTCCGGCTCCTGCTCCGCGTCCTCGAGCGTGTACGTGGGATTCCCGAGGATGTCCGTCACCATCGCATTATCGACGATCCACGCGCCCTCTTCGCCATCCGCTTTCTTCCGTGCGCGCTTCCGCATGAGTGCCGCGATGTTTCGCTCGAAGTTCCGGAGGCCGGCTTCGCGCGAATAGCGGCTCGAGATGTAGCCGAGGACCTCGTCTGTAAACTGCATGTCCTTGTCGGTGATTCCGTGCTCTTCGAGCAGGCGCGGCAGCATGTAGCGCCACGCAATCTCGACTTTTTCTTCCACCGTGTAGCCGAGCACCCGAATGACTTCCATGCGGTCGCGGAGCGGCGCGGGAATGTCGAACAGATTGTTGGCGGTGCAGATGAAGAGAATGCTCGAGAGGTCGAAGGGCAGATTGAGATAGTGGTCGACGAAGTTCGAGTTCTGCGACGGATCGAGAACTTCCAGCATCGCCGCGGTCGGATCCCCGGAAGGACCCCCACTCGTCATTTTATCAATTTCGTCGATCATCAGAACGGCGTCCCGCACCTGCACGCGTCGCAGCGCCTGGAGAATCAGACCCGGCATCGCTCCCACGTAGGTGCGGCGATGTCCGCGGACCTCCGCCTCATCGCGCACGCCGCCGACGGATATCCGGTAGAACGCACGCGTAATCGCCAACGCTATCGCTTCGCCGAGGCTTGTTTTCCCCGTGCCGGGTGGCCCCACGAAGCAAAGGATCGGTCCGTGCGGGTCGCCGCCGCGCAGCTTCCGCACCGCCAGGTACTCGGTAATGCGCTCCTTGGCTTCCTTCAGGCCGTAATGTCTTGAATCGAGAAGCTCTTCGACTTTCTTCAGCTCGATGATTTCGTCCTTCGACGATTTCACGTTCCACGGAAGGGCGAGCATCCAGTCGAGATAGGTGCGAATGACCTGATACTCGCTCGAGGCCGGCGACAAATTCCGCATCCGCTCAATCTCGCGCCTGCCTTCCTGTGCAGCCTTCTCGGGGAGGTTCGCCTCCTCGAGCTTCTTGAGCGTCTCGACGGCTTCCTTCTCGCCCGGATCGCCTTCACCCAGCTCCGACTGAATCGCGCGCAGCTGTTGGCGCAGATAGAACTCGCGCTGGTGCTGCTCGATCTTGATCTCGGTCTGCCGCTTTACGTCTTCCGCGACGCGCGCGCGCCCGACTTCGCGCTCGACTCGTCCGAGGAGGAACTTGAGGCGCTGGCCGATGTTGAGGCGCTGCAGAATCTCGTCTTTGTCCGAGACCTTGAAGTTGAGATTCGTCGCGGCCAGATCGGCGAAGCGGCCCGGATCGGAGATGTTCATCTTGAGAATCGCGGGCACTTCGTCGGGGATTCGCTCGATCAGCTCCGCCAGCGTTTCAGCGCCGGCAACGATGCGCGAAATCAGGTCGTCGACCTCGTTCGCGTCAGGGGCGATCTCCTTCGCCGGCTTGACGCGGACGATCGCGAAGGGATCGGTCTGCACGACTCCTTCGACGATGAGGCGGCGCAACCCCTGGAGCGTGATCTGCACGGTCTCGCCAGGCAGATTGATTCGCTCGTGCACGCGGGCCGCGACTCCGACTCGCCCGACGAACCGGTCCGGGTCGAGCACGTCGTCGTGATCGCCGCTGGCCACGACCAGGCCGACGATCAGGCCGGCATGCTCGTTGGCTTTGAGCAGCGCCAGGTTTTCGGGGGCGCCCATCTGCACGGCAATCGTGCCGAGCGGATAGACGATAGTGGATCGAAGCGCCATGAGAGGCAGCGTCGATGGTATTTCAGCGTGTAGTATGTCGTCTTTACGCTGGGCAGGCGGCATCCAGTCCCTCGCGAACGGCGTGGTGCTTCAGTTGTTTCAGAAGTTAACGGCGCCTAAGTTTAAAGGCTATGTTCGAAGATCTCAGCGAAAAGCTCGAAGCGACGTTCGCCCGCCTGCGTGGCCGCGGTGTTCTCACCGAAGCCGACATCAAGGAGGGCCTCCGTGAAGTCCGCCGCGTCCTGCTCGAGGCCGACGTCAACTTTCAGCTCACGCGTGAGTTTCTCGAGCGCGTCGAAAAGAAAGCGACGGGTGTAAACGCGCTCACTACGGTCTCTCCCGGGCAGCAGCTAGTCAAGATCGTGCACGAAGAGCTCACCGCCATGCTGGGTGAGCGCCGCGAGGGATTGAAGCTGGGCACGGTGCCTCCATCGGTGGTGATGATGGTGGGCCTGCAGGGATCCGGTAAGACCACCACCGCCGCCAAGCTAGCAAGAAAACTCAAGGCGGAGGGTCGTTCCACTCGGCTTGTCGCGGCCGACGTCTACAGGCCCGCGGCCATCGACCAGCTCGAGACGCTGGGCCGTGAACTGTCGATTCCGGTTTACGCCGACCGAAGCACGACGGATGTCGTGAAGATCGCGCGCGCGGGAGTCGCCGAAGCGCTGCGGGAGCGCGATCGCGTCGTGATCATCGATACCGCAGGCCGTCTCCAGATCGATGATGCGATGATGCAGGAGCTGTCGCGGCTCAAGGATGCTCTCCATCCATCCGAAATCCTCCTCGTTGCCGACGGGATGACCGGACAGGACGCCGTGAAGATCGCGCAGGGATTCGACCAGGTGCTCGACATCACGGGCGTCGTGCTGACCAAGATGGACGGCGATGCCAGGGGCGGAGCGGCGCTCTCCATCTACGGCGTGACGAAGAAGCCGATCAAGTACATCGGCGTCGGCGAGAAGTCCGACGCGCTGGAGGAGTTCCACCCCGAGAGAATGGCGGGGCGCATCCTCCAGATGGGCGATGTCGTCACGCTCGTCGAAAAGGCGCAGGCCTCGTTCGACGAGGCCGAATCGAAGCGGCTGGAGAAAAAAATCCGCAAGGAGGGAATGGATCTCAACGATTTCCTCAACAGCATGCGCCAGATCCAGAAGATGGGCCCGCTGGAAGGAATCCTGAAGATGCTGCCCGGCGTGAACACCAAGGCGCTCAAGCAGATGAAGGCGGATCCCAACCGGATGAAGCACGTCGAGGCGATAGTGCTCTCGATGACGCCCGACGAGCGGAAGAATCCGGGGGTCATCAACGGGTCTCGGCGCGCGCGGATCGCAAAGGGCGCCGGCAGGCCGATCAGCGATGTTAACCGGCTGCTCGATCAGTTCCGGGAAATGCAGAAGATGATGAAGAAGATGGCCGGAGGGGGACGGATGGGGATGCCGTCCATGCCGGGGATGTTCGGGCGGTAGGTGAGTCCGCAGTTAGTCCGCAGTTCGCAGTGCCCTTCAAAGCCTCTGTGCTCCGCACTGATGCCTGATTAGATTGCACGACTCAGCAGCCCCGGGTGCGCATCGGATCGACCGATGACGCGAGGAGCCCGGTTCGAGGCCCACACTGCCTCACAAACACCCTCAGGGGAGCACTAAAGAAATGGTAAAGATTCGCCTCCGCCGCGTCGGGCGGAAAAATGCACCGTTCTATCGTATTCTCATTGCCGATTCGCAGAGTCCGCGCGATGGAAAGTTCATCGAGATCATCGGCCAGTACGCTCCCCGTCAGAACAACGAGGGTTCGCTTCAGGTCGACGAAGCCAGAGCCAATCACTGGCTCAACCTGGGCGCCCAGCCGACCGACACCGTACGGTCGCTCCTTCGGCGCGCCGGCGTCCTCAAGCGGCGTCACGAGGACAGACTCGGCATCGAGCGGAAGGTCGTCGCGGTTCCGGTCAGCGAGAAGTCGGACGAAGCCGCCGGCGCCTAGCGC